>Ga0068877_10005185_pt1 | contig 10061 bp, 7 predicted proteins | sample NOAtaG_FD_66437 | JGI IMG/M metagenome (GOLD analysis project Ga0068877, IMG submission 66437) | Freshwater lake microbial communities from Lake Erie, under a cyanobacterial bloom - NOAA_Erie_Diel6S_1000h metaG | ecosystem: Environmental > Aquatic > Freshwater > Lake | place: USA: Ohio, Lake... | reverse complement strand
TTGCTCTTCTGGTCAGCAAAGACCTCGGGGAGCTGCGCGAGGCGACCGCGCTGAACATCTTCGTAAAGCGACTGTTTGAGCATCCGGTCGATCTCTGCCCGCATCGCCTGACTGTGGAGACTGGTCAGCTTCTCAGTGGTCAGACTCTGCTTGCTCTCAGTGGCAAAGATCCGGTTGCGACGCGAATAGTCGGCAAGGGCCTGTTCCGCCTCTTCGACCCGCGACTTCAGCTCGAGCGTGGAACGTTCGAGCCAGCTCGAGGTATCGGAGTAACGGGCAATTCGTGCGGCAAAATGGCGATCGATAATACTCTGGGCGGCGGCATTGACGACCGTAGCCGCCAGCACCGGATCGGTATGGTCGAAGGTCAGTTGAAGAATATTGGTCTCATCGATCGAGTCGACGATCAGCTTCTCCTTCAGCACCTCGACGTAGGGAGCCAGGCGCTGACTCTCCTCAACCGTCCGCTCCGCCCGGCCCGCCGCGTTCGCTTCCACTGGCTGGCGCGGGGGCAACGCCACTCGCGACTCCCGAAAGGTGCCGGAAAAGCGATAGGCAATGTCACGAAGCGCCTCAGGGATCGACCTCTTACGCAGGCTTCCGATAAAATTTGGCGTCTGGTCGAGCCGGACGGCTTCAACAATATCCTCGAGCACCGGTCGGCTCTTGAAGATCACCTTCTTGGCCTTGATCGTGCGAGTCGGGTCGACCTCAGCAGTCGGCGCGAAGCCCCCCACGAGGGTTGGCGACTCTTCAGCCAGTTCAATGATCGTCTGGGCGCGATAGATCGACGGGGTTCGGTGAACCTCGACCGCCACCAGCAGAACGCAGATCGAACTGATGGCCAGAATCAGCCAGCGCCGCTTGCGAACAATCCGCCACAGGTCACGAACGTGCACGCCTTCAGTGGACTCAGCAGAATATCCTGGATAGTAGACGCCGCTGGGACGAGGAGTGGTGATTGAGCTGATCAGCGCCCGCTCATCTGGATTGTATGGTCGGTCGAGCTTGTTCTTATCTGAACCCATATGATTACCGCATTATCCCGAGGATGGCCGTTTGCGCCAAGGCGACGCCCATCGACATCATCATCGACCCGGCGAAGGCCTTCATCTTGCTGTTGGGGATCATGACGACATCGTTTGGGGCGAGCAGAACATCGTCCTTCTTTCCATTCATAATGGCGCCGATATCGACCGGAATCTCGGACAGTTTGCCGGTTGCCGGATCCTGGCGGAAGATCATGGCGCGGTCGCTGGCCGCCTTGAAGAGAAGTCCCTGCGAGAGCGAGATGGCCTGGCGAATCGAGCTCCCCTCGCGGAGCGTGAACTGTCCGGGCGACTTGACCTCGCCGACCACGAAGAAGACCTCGGATGGCGGGATGTAGACAAGGTCGTTCGGCTGAATGATGAGGTTCTGCTCAAAGCGGCCACGGTAGAAACCACTGATATTGGCGGTCAGAAGCTCATACTCGGTCTCGCCATCGATGGCGGTCACGCCCGACTTTGCATCCTCGAGAGCGCGTGACGCAGGGGTCGGGATAGTTGGGCGCGCCCCTCCGACTTGATCGGCCTCCTCAGCCTCCACGGCAGGTCTCTTCTCATCATTCTCAACCGGGAGCCCTGCCCGCGCCCTCTCCATCTTCGCCGGATCGACCTTCTTCTCGCGGATGATATAGGCCGTCGAGCCATGATTCTCGGGCATGCCGCCGGCAATCGAGATCAGTTTGAAGAGCGAGGGTCTGCCCTCGATCACAAAGACCCCCGGATTCTTGATTGCGCCCTGAATAAAGAAGGTGCGGCTGTTGTACTGTTTGACGGTGACATAGACCTTCGGATCTCGCAGATAGCGCCCCCGCAGTCCCTCCGTGACCATCGTCATCACGTCCTCAGTCGTCTTTCCGGCCACCTGAATCGATCCAAGATACTTCATGGGAAGAGTACCGGAACGATTGATGCGGTAGTTGCCGGAGAGTTCCGGGGCATCCTCGATGATCACCTCGAGCACATCGCTGGGGGCCAGCCGGTAGTCATCATCAGCCGCAATAACGACCTGCGGACCTTTCGAGGTCTGGGCGGTCGGTGCATCTTCCCGCGATTTGATTCTTGATGTGGAGGGGCGTCCTCCCCCTTCCTGCGCCAAAGTGACGGAGAGCAGAAGGGTCATAAAGAGGGCAGCCTGAAGCGCCACCTGGCAGGACCCGATTGATGATTGAAACCTTTTCAAGACCATACCTCCATTTCCAGCAAGTTTTGCGGTTCAGCCTCGACCGAACTTGTCTGGTGAAGCAGCCCGGGGCTGACACGCTTGTTCATGGCCGAATATCCAATTCTCCAGAGAACGATCGAGAGAGTCATAAAGAGCAGACTGTTTGAGATGATCTGCAGATTGAAATCGAAGAGGCTGTGGACAAGAAGCGCAAAGATCCCCCCCGCGCAACCAACCGCCAGACTGGCCAGGACCGGGTCAGGATGGTCAATGGCTTTGATTCCGTAACGCAGTAAGAGTCCGAGATAGAGGAGCGCCAGGAATCCGAGGATGATGCCCCCATCGGCGAGAACCTGCAGATAGTCGTTATGCGCCTGACCGACAAGATGAAATCGATCCCGCTGGCTATAAATAGGATAGACCGTCTGGTAGGCCCCGAGTCCGACTCCGGTCAGCCAGTTGGCGCGGATCATGCGCATCGTGTCCTCCCAGATGAACCCACGGCTCTGATAGAATGTCCCGCCCGGTCCGGCAGCCCCGGCAGAATTCGGGCTGGTCACGGCGGACTGATCGAGATCGAGCCGCTGAATCACCGCGTCTGCCCCGACCCAGAGAAGCCCTCCGGTGAGAACAACCAGAATGACCAGCGCGGCGCCAAGGCGGGACAACGCCAATGGAAGCCGGCCCCACCGGGCGGAAAGACCAGCTTGACCGTGGACGTAGTGGGAATGTCGTGATGGTCGCAGGGCCAGCAGCACCACCAACATCAGTCCGGCGAGGAGACTGACCATTCCACCCCGCGAGAGCGAGAGGATCGTCGCGATGCTCATCACCGCCGCCGCGAGACCATTGAGCAGCGCCAACTCATTGCGCACTGTTCTCGTCAGAATCAGCGCCAGCGGCAGCGGAGCGAGCATCTCGACAAATCCGGCAAAATGGTTGTGATTGACAAATGACCCAAAGGGATGCGACGGCTCCACCGATGGCTCGATGATCCAGAAATAGCGGCCGTTCCAGGTCAAGTGATTGATCAGGGCAAAGAGCGCATAGACGAGACCAAAGGTGATGCAGAAGTTTCGCAGCAGAATGAGCCGGTGACGAGTCCGGAAGAGATTGGCCATCATCAAACCAGCCAGGAGCAGAAGCGCCATGATCTCGACGACGAGGAGGGTCGCTTCCGGATCCATCGAGAGCGCCCAGTGGCGTCCAAATCCATCGACCTGCGTGACGGCCTGCAAACCACCATAGAGGATGGCCAGAAAGAGCGGGAGAAGAATGACCGGGAAGACAAGCCGGGAAGCGGCGCGACTAAGTTCGAGCCCGCCCCAGAGCAGAAACAGCGTGACAACGAGCAGGCCAAAGATGGCGATCGACCAGTATTCGACCGTGCCAAAGGCGAGCACTGTCAGCACGATCAGAAAGAGCAGACCATTCCTGATCAACCGCTCGAAGCGGGCCGCGAACGTGGTGCCGAGATCGAGAAGATCATCGTCAGCGACTTGTTTGAAGGTGCGACTGGTCTGCCTCATCACGCTCTCTCTGCAGGTCTTCGTGGTTCGGTGATCTAGTTCTTCGATTGACCGACCGGAGCAACAATTTCGCGGAGGGTGAAGTCATCGAACCAGATGCCCCCGCGCGTTGGCTCATCGTAGCTGAACTGCGGCTGTCTGATGATCGCGAGATACTTGCGATGCTGATCGACAGGCGCGGTAAATTGAAAACTGGCTTCGGTCCAGTTGCTCCCCGTTCCGGCAGGGCTATTGGGGATGGCCGCGGATTGGGCAATGATCCCCGAATCGGTGATCACCGCGACACGTGGACCCAGCGGTGAAGTAAAATCGACCGTCCGGTAGGCGAATGAGAGGCGGTAAGCGGCCCCTGGTTTGAGGGCCAGCTGCTGCCTGATCTCATTGCGGAGCGTCGTCGTATCCTTGCCAACAAAGGTGATGCGCAGGGATCGGCTTCCCGTGCTGGCGCTGCCCGTGTCGATACCGATACGGGCAAAGTTCGATGGAGTAAACGTCCAGTCGAAGAGGGATTCAAGCTCGCTGCTCTCCCCTCGATCGAGCATGGTCGGCTGCTCAAAATCACCGTTGGCAAGATCATGCGCCGCCAGTAATCGCTCCGGATATATTTCCGCCCAGAGTTGGCGGGCCTGCCGCAGCTCTCCCATCTCGATCAGCCGCGCGATGAATCTGGCGGTCCGCGCCGAGCGACGCCGTTGGTCGAGATCGATCTGATGAAAGAGCGCCAGGGCCGCTTCACTTTGTGAGCGATCGAGCAGATATTCGATGAGTCCCAACTGCGCTTCCGCATTGCCGGCCGTCAGCTGCAACGCGAACGTCGCCTCTCCGCCAGCGGCTTCCCAGAGCAGCTCAAAGACTGCCGGGTAGAGGCTCTGATCGAGACGGGCCGCATTGGCCAGGAACGGCAACGACTCCGCGAGCCGGGACTGCCGGACGAGCAGATTACCAAGGGCCCAGTTGGCACGGGTGTAGTTTGGGGAGAGACGGACCGCGCTGCGCAGCGCTCTCTCGGCGCCCTCCTGATCCCCATCGATTTCAAGGATCGTCCCCAGGGTGTGGGCGGCCCGATAGTCCCAGAGCGAGTGCTCAGCCGCCAGACGGGAGTGGTAGCGAGCCGCCTCCAACGCTTGCTGGCCATTTGCCACCTCCGCCAGGTAAGAGTCGGCCAATCTGAGGTTGAGTCGGGGAGAGTCTGGAATATTCCGGTGGATCATCAGTAATCCTTGCCGGTCGATCTGAAAGCGGGGGTCGGCGATAAATCTGACACTGAGGTTGCGGTATCCCAGAACAAGGATCAGGCTGGTGGACAGCACCACAGCCAGGAGCCATCCGATGCGCCACAGGTTTTTACGGAGCATGTGCTGACACGTCCAAAATCGCTGCCGGTAACGGACAGCGGTTGAAAGATCAGGGATTGATAGGTGACACCTGATATCCTGAATCGGTCAGGGCGGCGATAGTGATCGCCCCGGCAACCCCAACGCCAAAGATGAGCGCCGCCAGAGCCGCCGGGCTCAGGCTGGAGGTCGCGGCGCCGGCTCGCGCCGGCGCCGTCTGGCCGGAACGGCGCGTCGGTCCCTGCCCAGCGGCAGGTGAACCCGGGTTGTCGATTGTGGCCAGCTGATCGAACTGACAGCGTGATGAGGAGCGGGCGGATACCGGAGTAAAGGCGGCCTTCTGGCCATCGGTCGAGACCAGACCATCCGGAGTGTTCAGCGCCAGCCTGACTCCTGGCTGGGTCCGGACGCGCAGACTTCCCTCACGGAGATCACCGCCAATCACCCCATCCGCAAAGTTGAGCTGGAGCTGAGATCCGGCCTTGAGCTCAAGCACCGCCGCCGTGCCGATCCTGATGATCGCCGAACTTCCAGCGACACAGGGCACCTTGATCAGACTGTTGCTGAAGACTGAACTGCCGCTCGGCGCTGGCCGGTTGTTGACCGTGACGGAACCAAATGAGACCAGCTGTCCAACCTGATCAGCTCGTCCATTGAGTCGACCCGCCGTCGCCTTTGGCGCTGCCGTGCCAGATGTCGGCGCAGTTGAAACCTGGAAAGTCCCTACCTGCCGAGGCGAAACGGCCAAAGTAACCGTCAATGGGGTGAAGGTCAGACAGGCCCCGAGAACCGAAGCCAAAAAGTGGTGCATTGATCGCCCCATCCAGTTCCTTGAATTGCTCATTGTTTGCCTTTCTGAATCTGTATTCAGAGCTTACGGATCAGAGAATTTGCAGGGGGGCAAATTCAAATTCTCAAAATGTCTCCCGCCTCAGACCCGTCGATAAAATCTGCTGGCTGATCAGCCATCGGGTCCACCTTCTCGGGCGACGGAATTGGAGATACACGCGTCGGGTGGTCCTCATATGATCTGCGAGAAAGCTGGAGATCAGCGTCTCGTCAGCTCTTGCTCCAGCGATTGAAATGCAGAGAGCACACTTCATCATTTGAGCTTCATCATTTGAGCTTCATCATTTGAGCTTCATCATTTGAGGAGTCAGACACTGGATTATGGGGCACTAGTAAAGAACAGAAAAATTCTTTAATTAAAATACTACATTAACGAAGGCTGAATCAATCAAATAATCTACCCCAGCCTCAAAAATTGGCCGAAAGCGCGCAGACCAGTTGATTAAGGTAACGCAGCCAAGCCTCACTCAGCCCCTCATCAGGTCAAGACACTGATCGCGCTGACGTGACACCCACGTGCGACGCCAGGAGTCCGACACGTGGGCCGCCGTTAGCCAACTATTCCGCTATTGATTGGTCGTGATCGGCTGGCCGGTGACGAGGCCGCCGGGTGAAAGCACGATTGGCTGGCCGGCTTCAACCCCCTCAACCACGACCCAATCGCCCTGCCTCCGACCGACCACCACGTTCTTCTCGGTGGCCTTCCCCTCCCTGACCAGAAAGAGTTTCTGAATTCCGGCAAAGGTGACGATCGCCTGCTGCGGAGCCATAACGACCGAGTCGGTGGTCGAGGTCTGAATCTCCGCCTTGGCAAACGCGCCGGGGCGCAGTCGGCCGTCGCGATTGTCGACCTCGGCCTCGATGATCAACGTCCGGCTCTGCTCCTGGAAGGTCGGGCTGATGCGGGCAATTCGTCCGCTGTAGACTGAAGTATCGCCGTCGATGGTCACTCCCACCGACTGGCCAATGCTGATGCCGCGTGAATCTCGCTCCGGAATTTCGACGCGCAGTCGGAGTGGGTGGAGCCTGACCAGGGTCACGACCGGGTTGCCGGCGGTAAGAAACTCGCCGATCGATGCCCGCCGCTCGCGGATCGATCCATCAAAAGGAGCAATGAGCGTCGTCTCAACCAGCTGCTGCCGGGCAATGGCCAGCTCGGAGCGGCGCTGCAGCAGAACGGCCTGCCGGTTGCGGACCTCCTCGAGGGCATCCTGGTAGCGACTGTCGGCGACCTTGAAGGCCGACTCGACCCGATCGAGCTCAGCCGTGGCCTGAATTCCCTGGCGAACCAGTTGCTGGGTCCGCTCACGATTCTGCCGCGCCTCTTCGAGTACGGCCGCGGCCTGGCGCACGGTGGCCGTATTCTCGATAACGATCCGGTCATCATCACCAACGGCGGGAAGCCCAAGTCGGACGCGGGCCTGCTGCAGAGCGGCTTCGGTCTGCTGCAGGCGGACCTTAAAGTCGTTGGTCTCGAGTTGAGCGATCGTCTGCCCACGTCGAATCGACGAGCCAAGATCGACATTGATCGTCTCCAGCCGTCCGGCGACCTTGAAGCTGACCGTCGCCTGTTCATCCGCCGCCAGCGTCCCCGGCGCAATAACGGTCTGGGTCAGCTGGCGAAGTTCAGTCTGGCCAACGGCGACCGCCTTGGATGGCGGCATGGCGCCCGGTCCGCGATTTCCCGCCGAGGCCGCATCCTTGCGGTTGCAGGAACTGACCAGACTGATGATGATCGAAACAAAAAGGACGAGGAGAAGTGATGACCGGTCTGATCTCGGTGGGCATTGTGTCTGATTCATTGAAATGTTTCCCATTCAGCCATTCAGGACAACCTGAGACGAGTATCTTTGTTCAATTGTTGATCGCCGAATATTGCAATATAATTGCTGCGAACTTTGATCGTGAAGACGCCCTACATTATAGCCTGAGATATTGGCGGATTGACAAGGTCTCTTCGATCTTATCCGGATCGAAGCCGGTCCGGTTCGACCAACCGCGCCACCAGCACACGTGACAACAGAGAATTGAAAAGGAGTCGGCATGAAGTTGATTAGCAGCAGATGGGTACAGGTCGGAATCCTGCTCTCGATCGGGGTCCTGGTGATGACCGGAAGAGGTAGCGCGGGAAAGGATCAAGCGCCATTTCTGACCACTGAGTTGATCTTCCCGCTCGAACACTGGCACAACCATTCATCGATGGTCGTCGAGACGAAGAATGGCGACCTGTTGACGACCTGGTTTCATGGTTCCGGCGAACGACAGGCTGACGATGTGAAGATCGAGGGGGCGCGGCTGAAGAAGGGGCAGAAAAGCTGGAGCCCACGCTTCACCATGGCCGATACGCCCGGATATCCCGATACGAACTGCACCATCTTCATCGACCCCCAGCAGCGCTTGTGGCTTCTCTGGCCGACGATTCTGGCCAATGAGTGGCACACCGCCCTTATGAAATACCGGATCTCCTCAAAGTATGATGGTCCGGGGTCCCCGATCTGGGAGACCTCCGAGGTCCTGCATCTCACGCCGGGGCAGGAATTTGTCGATGAGGTGACCCGGGTCATGCTCGAGTGGGAGCAGCGCCTCCCCGGGCTGCCGGCAGATCAGCAGGAACGTATGCGTCGCCATATAAGCGACATCCGGCAACAGGCCGCTGGCAAACTGACCCGCCGCCTTGGCTGGATGACCCGCGCCCATCCATTCGTGCTCAATGGAGAGCGACTGATCGTTCCCCTCTACTCTGACGGCTACTCGTTCTCCATTATGGCGATCTCGGACGATTGGGGCCGGACCTGGCGAGCCAGCTCTCCCCTGATTGGGATGGGGAACATTCAACCGAGCATCGTTCGCAAGCGAGACGGCTCACTCTACACTCTGATGCGCGACAATGGACCCGCCCCGAAAAGGCTCCACCAGAGCCTCTCTCGTGATGGCGGACTGACCTGGTCACCGGTCACCGACAGCGAGATCCCGAACCCGGGGGCGGGGGCCGAGATCATTGGATTGCGGAATGGTGACTGGGCGCTGATCTACAATGACACAGAGGTTGGGCGGCAGCGGCTGGCCGTCGCCATCTCGGATGATGAGGGGGCGACCTGGCGCTGGAAGCGCTATCTTGAGAACGATCCAGCCGGCCCGAGCGGTGGATCCTATCACTACCCCTCGCTGATGGAGGCCCGCGACGGCACTCTTCACGCAACCTACAGTTACCATATTGCGGCCCGCGGCGCCCAACTCGACCGTGACGGAAAACCGATGCACAAATCGATCAAACACGCCCACTTCAATCCAGCCTGGGTTAAGGCCGGTGAGGGTAGCCCAACGCGATAGGGGCAATCGCAATAGGACTGGTAGGACCAATAGGTCCTACCAGTCCTATTGGATTTTTTGTCAGATCGATCGAAGCGGCCTTACCTGTCTCACTGGTCCTACTTGCCCCACGTCCCACTGGTCCCACTTGTCCCACTGGTCCCACTTGATCTATCAACCATCCCCCGCCTGTCAGGTGAGTTTAAAATGCAATGCCCCTGTCATCCCCGTCAAAGTGAAAGAGGGGAGAATGGTGATCACCACTCCCCCCTCTTTCACTTTCACCCGGCGATCTCCGCCCGGGGCGGCCAATCGTCCAGACCCAGCAACCGCTGCGGCCGGGCCAATCCCGATCATCTACAGCGACCGCCGGCCATCCAGCCTTCCGGCCTCAGGCGTGCTGAACCTCCTGGACCAGTTTGGTCAGGGAGGCTTTCGCGTCACCATAGAGCATGCGGGTATTGTTCTTATAGAAGAGTGGATTCTCGAGGCCAGAGAATCCCTTACCTCGCCCACGCTTGAGCACGATCACGGTATGGCACTTATCGACCTCGATGATCGGCATACCGGCAATCGGACTCTTCGGGTTGTCTCGGGCATCCGGATTGACGACGTCATTGGCCCCGATAACAACGGCGACATCGGTCGCCGGCATCTCAGGGTTGATCTGCTCGAGCTCATAAAGATCAGAATAAGGCACATTGGCCTCGGCGAGCAGGACATTCATGTGGCCAGGCATGCGGCCCGCCACTGGGTGGATCGCATACTTGACCTGCACCCCCCGGTGCTCGAGCGCCTCGCCAAGCTCCCGGACGACGTGCTGGGCCTGTGC
>Ga0068877_10005183_pt1 | contig 10062 bp, 7 predicted proteins | sample NOAtaG_FD_66437 | JGI IMG/M metagenome (GOLD analysis project Ga0068877, IMG submission 66437) | Freshwater lake microbial communities from Lake Erie, under a cyanobacterial bloom - NOAA_Erie_Diel6S_1000h metaG | ecosystem: Environmental > Aquatic > Freshwater > Lake | place: USA: Ohio, Lake... | reverse complement strand
TTCCGGATGCCGCTCTTCTTCCTGCTGAGCGGCTACTTCACGATGCTCGTCTATCGCCGCCGTGGCCTGCGCAGCCTCCTCGAGAACCGGTTCGCGCGGATCGCCGTACCGCTCGGGCTCGCGATGGCCACGATCGGGCCGCTCGACGGCATGCTGCAACGACATGCCATCCGCTCGAGCCGCCCGGAGCCGGCGATCGCCGATTTGCTCGCGGGCGACGCCGACGCGGTCCGCCGCCGGTTCGCCGCCGGGGCCGATGTCGAGGGCCGCGACGCCATCTTCGGTCGGCGGATGCTCTCGTGGGCGGCCTTGTCCAATCACCCCGCGGTCGTCGAGGCGGTGCTCGACGCCGGCGCGAAGGTCAACGCACGGGGCGGGCTGGGGGACACCACGCTCCACGAAGCCGTCGTCTTCGGACGCGACGAGGCGGTGCAGGTCCTCCTCGACCGCGGCGCCGATCCCCGCATTGCCAACCGTTCGGGCCGCACGCCCCTGGCAATGACGCTCCTCTCACCCGCCTTGGCAGCCGAGTATGCGCCGCTGCTCGGCCTGCCGCCGCTCGATGCGGACGAGATCGCCCGCGGCCGCGGGCGGATTCGCGAACGTCTCGGCGACGGCGCGATGACGGTTGCCGGACCGCTCGACCGCGTGGTCCTCGCCTACTGGCGATTCCTTGGATCCGACCGCTTCCAGTTCCGGCTCGGCGGCGAGCCGTTCCACCTCGTCGACACCAACATCTTCGACCACCTCTGGTTTCTCTGGTTTCTCGTATGGCTCGTGGCGGCGTTCGCGGTGCTCGCCCGCGCCAATCTCCTGCCGACCGGTCGCCGGCGCTTCTGGCTCGTGCCGCTGTCGCTCGTGCCGCAGCTCTTCATGGGCCAGTCGATGTCGGGCTTCTTCGGACCCGACACGTCATTCGGCCTCCTGCCACAGCCCCACCTGCTGCTCTACTACGGCTGCTTCTATTTCTTCGGTGCCGCCACGTTCGCGGCCGAGGGCATGGAGACCCGGCTCGGCGACCGCTGGCCGCTCCTGCTGCCGGCCGCGGCGATGCTCTACGGCGCCGGCGTCGCCACGATCGGCCTCCGGCCGGCCGCGGCCGTGCTTCAGCCTGCCTATGCCTGGGCGATGTCGCTGGGGCTGATCGGGCTCTTCCACCGGTTCTTCCCGCATCCGAGTGCCCGGGTGGCATGGCTCGCCGACGCGGCCTACTGGATGTATCTCGCACACGTGCCGCTCGTGATCGCGGCGCAGTTCGCCGTCCGCGATTGGCCACTGCCGGGGGGACTGAAGTTCGTGCTGATCCTCGCCGCGGTAACCGTGGTGCTCCTCGTGTCGTACGCCTGGTGCGTCCGCCCCACGATCATCGGCCGGATCCTCAACGGCCCGCGCGCGGATGTCGCGGTGCGGCCTCGGCGATGACCTCGTCCTGGAGCGAATGCTCCTCGAACTTGTACGGCACGCAGGGCTCTCGCGGCAGCCGATACTTGAGCACGAACGCCGCGAACCCACGCTCGGCCAGGAAGCGGGCCGAGCGCCACCAGCGGCCAGAAGAAAGCGATCCGCTTCGTCCAGACCCGCCGCAAGCTCTCGTCCCCTGGAATGAATCCCGCCAACACGAATCCGTCGCCGATGATCCCGACGGTGGCCAGCGCCGTCATCAGCGGCGTGCGGCCCCAGGTGAGCGTGTTGCGGCCGATCTCGATCTGCGCCGCCACCTTGATCGCACAGCCGATCACGATCAGCCACAGCAGTATGAAGCCCGCCTCCGCGCCGACGGTCGTGGCGGCGATGAACTCGCCCGATCCAACGATCGAACTGGCCAGGATGATCCCCGGCCCGAGGTAGGCGAGGGTGTCGCGGAGCGTGTGCGGCGGATCTCGTGGGGTGTCGTGCATGGTTCAGCACGATACACGCTCGTCGTGCCGGCGTCAGTTTCCCAACTCTCTCATGAGCCCTGGTACGAAAACCGGGAAGGGGTCAATGGCCCTGCAGCTCGTTCTGGCTCGGGAATCGGTGTCCGGGTAAGGTGATCACTCGATTGGTGCCGACTCAGTCGCTGCCTGGCTCACGTCGCGGATGAGGTACAAAATGGCAAGGACTTCAGCCTCCCAAGGAGGGCTGGCCGACTTTCTCGCGGCGGACGACATCGTGCCGTTCACGCCGCTCTCTGACGGCGACTGGAACGACGTGAGGTCGGACGCCACGCGAATCCTGCTGCGGCAGTTCTGCACGCTTCGCAATCTCTGGGTGCATCGCGGCACCTACATCCTCGACATGCTCGGCTTCGCCTGGGCCGGCATCTACCGGTCGCTCCTGGTCGGGTCGATCGTCACCACCTCCTACCGCAACGAGGGGCACGAGCGAGCCGGAGACCGGATCTTCGGCACCGGCGACTTCTTCCGGGGCGGCTTCCTGCTGCGCCGCGGGTCGGCGGAGTTCGCCGAGCTGATCCGGATCGTGAACCTGCGGCACCGCGTGGCCGGCGTCGTGGTGCCGCACGGCGACGGCGTCCGCGTGCGTGACGGCTACGAGGCCGACTATGCCTACGTGGCGACCGCCTTCGTCGAGGCGATCCGCCGCGGCCTGGCGACCTGCGGCCTGCCTCCCGACAGCGCCGGCGGCCGCGCGGTCGGCGAAATCTTCTGCGCGATCCTCTACCAGCTGGCCGGGCTGACCGGCCTCACGCGTGTGCCCCGCAACCTCGCCGCACACGGGCGGTTCCGCGACGCCTACGACCGCCACCTGCGGGAGCAGCCCGTCTCGCCGCGGGTGCGCCGGATGGCGCAGGAGATCGCCCGGCGGATCGTGCCGCTGACGGCCGCGATGGCCGACGAGGCGGTGCGCGGGCACGTGCGCCGCCACCTCGACGCGGAGACCGCCGCCTTTTTGTTTCCGATCGAGCCCGACGAGGAGCTCGAATCCCGGCGGCAGGAGTGGCGGCGCCGGGTCCGCGGCACGACCCGTGAGAGCGGCCTCCGCAACCGCTCGAAGGACCGCGCCGCCCTCTGGCAGCGTTCCGACGTGGCCGCCCTCCACGCCGCTTACGCGGCCGCCGCCCCCGACCAGGCGACCGACCGGCTTATCGGCGCCATCCTCCTCCACGCGCTCGACTCTGGCCGCGGGACCGAGCCGCTGCTCGAACGGCGCACGATCGACCTCGCCGCCGACGAGCCGCTCATCCGCCAGGGCCAGCCGGTCCGCGAGATGTACGTGATCCTCTCCACGACGGCGCCGCTGTGCGTGCTCGAGGCCGCGCCGGACTCGGCGGAACCGCGGGAGATCGCCACGCTGGCGGCGCCGACCGTCCTCGGGGAGATCGGCATGTGGCGAAACCGGCCGGCCGTCGCCTCGGTCCTCTCACGGCGGCCGACCCGGGTGGAGACGCTCGTGATCGACGCCGCACGGTTCGAGGCGCTCTCGCGGGAGCCGGGCTTCCGGGCGGCCACCGCCGCGCAGGTGCAGCGGCGGCTCGCGGTCAACGCCGCCCGCGTCGGCACGCTGCTCGACGACGCGGCCGCGAAGGCCGGCGACCCGCGACTGACTTCAATCGCCCAGCTCGTCCGCTTCCTGTCGGGCGACTCGAGCACCCCGCTCGACGCGGTGATCGACCTGCCCGACGACGCCACGCCGGCCGAGTGCGTGGAGGCGCTGCGGCAGCAGGCGCACGACGCGATCATGGCGGGCGGCCTGTCCCCCGAGGTCGTCCATCACCTCGAGCCGGTCGTGGCCACGATCGGTTGACCGGCGCCGCGGCCCCCGCGGAACGTGAGCGCGGCCACCGCCGCCGCGGCGGCCAGCAGCAGACTCGCGGTGTAGAACGGCGCACCGATGCGCCAGTCGCTGCCGGGCAGCCCCGAGACCGCCACGAGCAGCGCCGAGCCGATCACGGGCGACACCGCCGCCGCCACGCTGTTGAGCGCCGCGAGCGCCCCCAGCACGCGGCCCTGCCCCTGTTCGCCGGCCGCCTGGGAGACGAGCGTGGTCAGCGCCGGGCCGGTCATGAAGCCGAGCACGTTGCACGCGATCGCGGCGTAGACCACCCACGGGGCCCACGCGAATCCGTAGGCCGCGAGCGCCACCGAGCCGGAGACGAGGCCGGCGATCGCCACCCACCTCGGCGACCGCCGGGCCAGCACGAACCGCATCAACCCTCCCTGCGCGACCACGAGCATCACGCCGTAGGCGAAGAGCGACCAGCCGGTCTCCCGCGGCCCCCAGCCGAATTTGAATTGCATCACGAGCGCCCACGTGGCCGGCAGCATGAACTGCGCGAGATACGCGAGCACGATCACGACGGCGAGCATCCCCACCCCGCCGAGCCGCGCGAGGTCGTGGATCGCGACGAGCGGCGTGAGCCGCCGCCAGGCGAGCGGGCTGCGCTTGTCAGGCGGCAGCGTCTCCGGCAGCGTGCAGAAGCCGAGCAGCGCGTTGGCGGCGGCGAGCCCTCCGGCCACGAAGAACGGCAGCCGCAGGTCGAGGCCGCCGAGCAGCCCGCCGCACACCGGCCCGAGGATGTAGCCGAGCCCCACCATCGCCCCGACGAGGCCGAATCGCTTGCCGCGATCCTCGGCGGCCGTCATGTCGGCCACCGCCGCCTGCGCGATCGCGACGTTCGACTGCGAGAAGCCGCTCAGGAACCGCAGGGCGATGATCGCGGCGAGCGACCGCGCCAGCCCGGTGAGCGTGAGGCAGGCGGCCATGGCCGTGAAGCTCGCCAGCAGCACCGGCCGCCGGCCGAACCGGTCGGAGAGCGCCCCGAGGATCGGGGCGCCGAGGAAGTTGGCCACGCCGAAGGCGCAGGCGACGGCGCCGTACCAGAAGGCGTTGTCGGTCTTCGAGTCGGTGAACCGCCCGACGAGCGAGGGCAGCACCGGCATGATCACGCCGACGGTCATCATGTCGATGAGCACCGCCAGCAGGATGAAGAGCAGCGCGGCTCGCGGCGGAGGGGTCATCGGCACCGGTTTTTGCTATACACGTACGGCGGCTCTCGGCACTCGGCCACACGCATGAATTCCCCGATCATACAAACCTGCCTCGATGCGCTCGGTGCGTCTTCCGAAGGAGGGATGCCCGGGCTCCTGTCGCGGACGACGGTCGACCGGTTCGACCTCCTGCAGTCGCCCGATCTCTGGGGGCACGATCCGGCCGACAATTCGTATTGGCGCTCGCCAGGCGGCGGCCCGGCCCCGCTGCCTGCCGGCAGCCGCCGGTTCCTCGCCGCGATCGAGGACGTGATCGCCGGCGCCGAGCGGCTCGTGGATATCGCCTCGCTCGAGCCCTTCGCCTCGGGCGAGTTCGCGGCGGCGATCCGCCGCGGGCTCGCGCGGGCCGCCCGCCGCGGCCACGCCCTCACCGTGCGCATCCTCTACGGCCGGCATCGGTTCGTGACGCAGACCGACGCCGATTTCGAGGCGTCGATCCGCGACCTCGCGGCCGACCTGCCCGCGGATGGTCGTGTGCGCCTCCACGCCTGCCGGATGGAGACGTCGAACGATCAGAAGCGGCCCTCGTGGAACCACGCCAAGATCGTGGCGGCCGACGGCCGTGACGCGATCGTCGGGGGCCACAACCTGTGGCACGCCGACTACCTCGAATTCGCCCCGGTGCACGACCTCTCCGTCCGCATCGCGGGCACCGGCGCCGGCGCGGCCCATGCCTTCCTCGACCGGCTCTGGGACTGGGCAGCCCGGCAGCTCGCGACGCCGACGGACATCGGCAGCCTCCACGCGGTCCATTGGGCCGACGGCCGCATCGAGCCGGCCGGCCCGCCGCCGTACGTCGCGCTTCCCGCCGTGCCGGCCGGGCCCGTCCCCGCCCTCGCGGTCGGCCGCCTCGGCACGGGCGTGATCGCCGATCCGCGGATGGCGAACGTCGGCGCGGCGGTCGCGGCGCTCGCCTTCCGCCAGGCACGGTCGAGCATCCGGATCAGCCAGATGGATTTCGGCTTCCACTGGGACGGCGTCAACTTCTGGTCGGCCGACGTCGTCGCCGCGCTCGCCGACGTGCTCACCGATCCCGCGCGGGCCGTCGAGGTGCAGGTGGTGCTCAGCGAGCCGGGGGCGAAGACCGCCGCGGGCGGCCCCTATTCGTTCGGCACCACGCTCGCCGACATCGTCGCCGAGATGCGCCGCGCGATCGGCGACCGCCCGGTGACGGGCAGCATGCGGCTGGCCCCGCTGCGGTTCTCCGCGACCGGCGACCGCTGGGTGCACGACGGCACGGAGCTCAAGATCATCAACCACGCGAAGCTCTGGATGGTGGACGACCGGGCGTTTCACGTCGGCTCCGACAACCTCTATCCGCACAACCTCCAGGAGTTCGGCTATGTGGTCGAGTCGGCGGCGGTGGCCCGGGACGTCGTGGCGACGTATTGGGAGCCGCTCTGGCGGTGGTCGAGCCGGGCTGCGATCGCGGCGGTCGAGCCCGACGCCGCGCCGCGAGCCTGACGCCGAAGGCCGTGATCGGGTAGCGTGACCGGTATGAACGCCCCCCGCACGATCGTCATGGCCGAGGACAGCCGGATGCAGGCTCGCGTCCTCGAGCAGGCGCTCGAGTCGCGCGGCTACGTCGTCCACTGGGGCCGCACTGGCGTCGAGGCGCTCGAGTTGGTGCGCCGCCACCGCCCGACGCTCGTCGTCTCCGACGTCGAGATGCCCGAGATGGACGGCCACGAGCTGTGTCGGGCCATCAAGGCCGATCCCGGCCTGCGGTCGACGCCCGTGCTCCTGCTCACGTCGCTCGCGAAGACGAGCGACATCCTCACGGGGCTGCGGAACGGCGCCGACGCCTACGTGACGAAGCCCTACGACCCGCCGCAGGTGCTCGACCGGATCGAGCACCTCCTCGCCCACGCCGCCGCGCCCGACAGCCAGGGCGAGCGGCTCACGCTCGAGTACGCCGGCGAGACGATGCATCTCGACGTCACCCGGCGGCAGCTCCTCAACCTCCTCATCTCGACCTACGAGAACGTCATCTGGCAGAACGGCCAGCTCGCCGAGATGCGCGACCGCCTCCAGGAGGCCGGCCGGCAGCTCGAAGCCAGCCTGGCGCGGACCCGCGACCTCCTCCACCTCGTGCTGCCGCGAGAGATCGCCGACGAGCTCGCCGACCGGGGACGGAGCGAGCCGAAGCACTTCGACGCCGTGACGGTGCTGTTCACCGACTTCGTGGGCTTCACGCGGGTGGCCGAGACGATGCGGCCGCGCGACCTCATCGACGACCTCGACGACTACTTCCGGCGGTTCGACACGCTCGCGGCCCGGTTCGGCATGGAGAAGCTCAAGACGATCGGCGACGCCTACATGGCGGCCGGCGGCGTGCCGCGGCCGAACGCGACCCACGCGGTGGACGGGGCGCTCTTCGCGCTCGCGCTGCGGCGCTGCGCGGCCGACGTGGCCCGCGAGCGGGGCGACCGCGGCCTGCCCTCGTTCGGGATCCGCATCGGCCTCCACACCGGGCCGCTCGTGGCCGGCGTGATCGGCACGCAGCGGTTCACCTACGACGTTTGGGGCGACACGGTGAACACGGCGAGCCGCATGGAGACCACGGGCGAGGCCGGGCGGATCAACGTCTCCGACACCACGCGGCGGCTCGTGGAGCCGTGGTTCGTCTGCGAGCCGCGGGGCCGGATCGAGGTGAAGAACCGGGCGCCGGTGGAGATGTTCTTCCTGGAGCGGCTGCGGCCCGAGTTCAGCGCCGACACCGAGGGAACCGCCGGCAACGAGCGCTTCGCCGAGGCGTACGCGATCCTGCAGCGAGGGTGATGCGCCGCGAGGACCACGAGGATGTTCCCCTGTCGAGGCCAGCCATGAAGGTCGAACTGCTTCCGTCCAGCGTGCCGGTCTCCGACGCGCAGTTCCTCGTGTCGTTCCTCGTGAACGACACGGTCGCCGTCGACGCGGGCTCCCTCGGCCTGCTCGCCGACCTCGACCGGCAGCGGCGGGTGCGGCACATCTTCCTCACGCACGAGCACCTCGACCACGTCGCGTCGCTGCCGCTCCTCCTCGAGAACGTGTTCGAGCCAGGACCCGACTGCGTGGAACTGCTCGCGTCGGCCGACGTGCTCGACCGGATCCGCCGCGACCTCTTCAACGGCCGCATCTGGGCCGACTTCTTCGCCCTCTCCACCGGCGCCGACCGATTCGTGCGGAGCACACCGCTCGAGCCGGGTGTGCCGGTCGAGCGGGCCGGCCTCACGGTCACTCCCCTGCCCGTGTCCCACAGCGTGGATACCCTCGGCCTGCTCGTGGACGACGGCCGCACGGCCGTGGCGTTTCCGTCGGACACCGGTCCCACGACCGATTTCTGGCGGAGGATCGCCGCCTGCCCGCGGCTCGCGGCCGTGTTCCTCGAATGCAGCTGGCCGGAGCGCATGGCCACGCTCGCGGCCGAGACGGGCCACCTCTGCCCCTCCAGGTTCGCCGCGGAGGTCCGCAAGCTGGATCGTGGCGTCCGCTGGATCGTCGTCCACCGCAAGGCCCGCCACGCGGCGGAGATCGCCCGCGACCTCGCGGCCCTCGGCCTGCCGAACGTGGAGTTCGTACGACCGGGCTTCTCCTACGAGTTCTGACGCGTCGGACCGCGGCGGCCGGATGTGCCGCGATTCCCCACCGGCTTCGACTCGCCTCAGGGGCCGATCCCATACCGGCGGCGGATGAGCCGGAGGAACATGCTCTCCGGAAGGAACTTCCGCAGCCGCAGCAGGAGCGGAGCCGGGGCGCCCACCGGATAGCGGAGTTTCCAACCGCGTTCCGTGATCGCGCGGACGATCGTCTCGGCCACCACCTCGGGCCCGCTGCCCCGCTCGCGACCGCCCGACAGCGAGATCGCCTCGCAGCGCTCGACCAGGCCGTCGTAGCCGGCACCCGACGGGGCCACGATCGGCTCCCGGCTGCGCCCGTAAAAGTCCGTGCGGATCGCGCCGGGCTCCACCAGGCGGATGCGGATGCCGAACGGTCGGAGTTCGAACGCCAGCGACTCGCTGAACCCCTCGACGGCCCATTTGGTCCCGTGATAGAGGCTGTAGAGCGGAAACGTGACCCGGCCGCCCATCGACGACACCTGCACGAGCGTGCCGCTCCCCTGGCGCCGCATCACGGGGATCGCGGCCCGCGTGACCCGCATCAGCCCGAACACGTTCGTCTCGAACTGTCGGCGGATCGCCGCGTCGTCCGCCCCCTCGAAGACCCCGTCGATGGCATAGCCCGCGTTGTTGACCACCGCGTCGAGGCGGCCGAACCGCGCCACCACGGACGCCACTGCCGCCTCGACGCTCTCCGGGCTCGTGACGTCGAGCGGCAGCACGGCCACGCCGGGGAGCGCCGCCAGGTCCTCAGCGTCGTCGGGACGGCGCATCGTGGCCGCCACGCTCCAGCCCCGCGCGGCGCACGCGGCGACCGTCGCCCGACCGATGCCGGAGGATGCGCCTGTGACGAGGACGACGGGATTCTTCATGGTGCTCTCCGGTCCAGAATATCGATTCCGTGCCCTAGCCGCCCATCTTTATGGTCCGCGGCCGCGGCGATCATGGGGTTGAGCACCAGATGGCTCGACAGCGGAGAGAGGATCCCCGCCGGGACGCTCACGCGAGCACCGGTTCGTTGGTGCGAAACGCCCGCTCCACGATGTCGGCCGCCCGAACGACGCCGTCGAGCCGCGCGATTTCCGCGGCCCGCGCACCGGCACGTGAGCGGTAGCCCGGGTCGCCGAGCACCCGCTCGACCGCGTGCCGCAGCCGCGCCGCCGTCAACTGCCGCGGCAGCACCACCTCCGCCAGCCCGAGCCACTCGAGGCGGCGGGCCACGCCCGGCTGGTCGTTCGTGATCGGGATCGCCACCATCGGCACGCCGCGGGCCAGCGCCTCGAGCGCCGTGTTGAGCCCGGCGTGGGTGATCGCGAGCGTCGCGCGGTCGAGCACCTGCAGTTGCGGCGCCACGGAGACGACGACGGGATCGCCGGGGCACCGCGCGGCGAGCGCCGCGGCGTTTTGATCGGCCGACCCGAGCGAGATCACGAGCTGCGCGTCGAGCGGAGCGACGGCCTCGGCGATCGTCGTGA
>Ga0068877_10005182_pt1 | contig 10063 bp, 9 predicted proteins | sample NOAtaG_FD_66437 | JGI IMG/M metagenome (GOLD analysis project Ga0068877, IMG submission 66437) | Freshwater lake microbial communities from Lake Erie, under a cyanobacterial bloom - NOAA_Erie_Diel6S_1000h metaG | ecosystem: Environmental > Aquatic > Freshwater > Lake | place: USA: Ohio, Lake... | reverse complement strand
GAGTTGCGGCCCCCCTCCCTCCAAACCGTACAGGCGGTTTTCCCGCATACGGCTTTCCAGTTAGTAGCCCATCACGGATTGAACGAACCGAGTGTGGCCTTCACGCAGGCTGAATAGACCAAGCTCGGAGAAATAGGCATTCGGCCAACGTCGTGTACGAGAGAGACGTTCCGGATTGCGTCTGTGCCGCTTGAGAAGAATGCGACGTAAGCGTTTGCGCACCAACTCATCATAAGAATCAAAGATGTTCCAGAAACAATGGCGAAAGTAGTTAAACCAGCCTCGCAGCGTGCGGCTTAGGAGTGCGATTACTTGTTCAAGCGAACCGTCCAGCTTGCGCGGAGTTAATGCTCGAATGCGATCGACCATCTTGTGATGGCTTTTGGCTCGTGGAAAGCGAAAACGCCCACGAAACGAGTATCCCAAAAATGAGAAACTATGGCTGCGACTATCGACTATGTTTGTCTTCTCCGGATGGAGACTCAAACCCGCAGAGATGACCCAGTCTCGGACCTTGGACAATGCGTCTTCGGCTTCTTCTTGGCTCTTGCACAGAATGACAAAGTCATCCGCGTAACGAACCATCTCAAAACCGTTATCGGCCATGTTGTGGTCTAGGGGATTTAGATAGATATTGGACAACATCGGGGAAAGCACCGCCCCTTGCGGGACACCTGCTTCGGGAGTCCAGGTACCCATTTCCGACATGATCTCTTGGTCTAAATATTTCTCGATCAGTCGGATAACAGCGCTATCCGAAACCTTTTGTTGCAACAGGGCAAGCAAACGATCTCTCGGAATGGTGTCAAAGTAGCTTCGTAGATCTGCATCGACTACGTAAACGTAGCCTTTGTTGAGCAATTCTTCAACGCACCGAAGCGCGTCTATACATCCAACCCCTCGTCGAAAACCGAAGCTTCTTTCGTGGAATGTGATATCGTAAATTGGCTCCAGAACATGCAGCAACGCCGTTTGCACGACGCGGTCACGAACTGCCGGTATACCGAGTCCGCGTGTCTCGCTACTTCCTGGTTTAGGTATTTCAACGCGTCGAACAGGAAGAGGCCGGTACGTTTCGGTCTTCAGTTCCTGCTGCAACGTTGCTAGTTCCTCCTTGTGTTGTGCCCAAAACTCATCAACCGTTTGTCGATCTACTCCTGCGGCGCCCTGCTTGTCAACAACTTTTATCGCCGACACGCTTAGGTTCCGCTCGCTCAACACCTTATCGTACAACGTGTGCCATTTGCCTCCTCTCACCTTTCTTGCTAGTAGTGTCTTCAACATGCTTTCTGTCCAAACCAGAGGATGAGCCCATTGTTCTTTGGGTAGGGGCTCCGCTGTCTGTGTAGCCGCGAACGGCACTGTGACTGCTAAGTAATCTCGATTGCTTTTCTTCGGTTTGTTCATAGTTGCATCTACCTTCCTGTCACCCTTGGCTCCACCAAGTTATGTTGTCTTGGTTTCATCGCTACTACGGTGACTCTGACTGCTGCATTTGGTGTTTATTGACTCGGTTGCCTAGCAACAGTGATTTCGTAACTCTTCCACGCCTGTTACACGCATGAAAGCCTGGAGTTTGGTAATCCAGTTCTCCTCTCTGGGGATACGGTCCGAGTCTCGACCCTGGCCAAAAGCAGCTCTCCCTTCTTATCTCGTTTGACCTTCCAACCATTCCATCTCCAACAACCGCATCTCCATTTCCGCAATGTCGGCATCTGCGCGTTACTGCACCCAACATTGGTTGACCGAGTCTACCCCTCTGGCTGATCAGTACAAAAGATCAAGGGATGGCCGTCGCTCGGACAAGGGTTCGACTTTCACGAGGAGTCTCCCCGACAGGATTGGCCGAATCGAGTTCGCTTTCGCTACGGACTGGTTATTCTCCTCAAGTTGCTCTCCACCTTTCATTACTGAAACGCAGTTACCGTCGGATACAGGGCGGTAACGTTACCCTGGTCGGGACTTCCACCCAACTGATCAAACGCCTTCAAAGGCGCACTCGTGGATCGCTCCGTCGATCCTTGGTGTGATAAGGATCGGTCGAGCAGGAATTGGTTCGCTGCAAGTATATCTATTGATGGTGATGATTTAAAGAATGGAGAGGTTTTTTTTGACCGGCGGAGCGGTCAACGACATTCTCGAAATGTAGTGGAGAGGTTTTTGCAACGATCCATTCGCTTTGCAAAATCTGAAAGAAACTCCTCTCTCCACTGATTGACACTCTTTGCACCTGGGTGCACACCTTCGGCGGCTGAAGGATGGGGATCGTCGATCCACCAGTTGGGATGCGCTTCGGAAGTCGTTTTTGTGCGGTCTTCTGAAGGTGGAACTGCTTGAAACGAACCAGTAAGTCCTTGGAGTTTGGGATGATTGCTTTTGATTTCATACGACCATAACTTGGAGTCGCAAGGAGAGAATCGAAATCGCAGTTTGTCACCTTCAATCACACCTTTGGAGGTGCCCAGCAAGTGCTCCATCGTCCAGCGTTGCGTAACTACTGATGTTCATCAGTACGGAACTCGAAATCCAGACGGCAATGATCGCGACGCATATCGATTTTTCGATCGTTGTAAACATGGATGGATCTTCCTTTGGTTGGAGCTGCCACGAAGAATTAACGATGGGGCCACTTCGCATACGCATTGGCCAAACTGGAGCCCCAATTACCATACCATGCATACCCATTTCTACGTTCACTGCCGATCTCCTCGAGATTGTACTTAGGCACACCATCACGATCGCAAAAGAACGGACGGTTCGTTTCAATTTCATAAAATCTCGCCCATACAGGGGGAGCTGATTCGTCCTTAGTCACTTTTCGGTCGCCATTTATATTCTCAATTCTGGTACCTTCGATTTTTGCCGACTCGAACCACGTGACTCCGGCTTTGACTGCTCGAATGCCTTCGGGTGAAGGATTTGACAGACCCATCAAAAACTTCAAGATGCCTGCGCTCTCTGAACCACTGAGGGATGCAAGTTCATAGCTTCGTGCCTTGGCAGGAGCCAGTGTGACGGCATCGTGCTGGGCGCACCAAACTGTAGACGTACCCTTGATAATCACTTGGCATTTCAGAATGCAATCGATGCCTCGTTCGATAGCTTTTTTTGCCTTGTCGCGGCGATTGGCATCGAGGAAAGAAAACTCTTTGGCAGTGGTGGCGGTTTGGAGCAACTCTAGGAGTCGTACCATGCAATTATCGTTGAAAGTAATGTGCGTGTAGCATCCTTTTCGAAGAGGGAAGTATTGCGGCCAACCACCGTTCGCGTATTGTGCCTCTAGGATATGATCGAATCCCTTGAGGAATGCTTTTTCATAGCGAGCGTCTCCTGTCAACGTGAAAGCACGTGCCAACGCTCGCAACTCGCCAGTGGTCGCCCCGTTGTCAAACGTACCTTGGAGTTTTTTTCGATCGCCCGAGTAAGCTTTGGTGGTAGTATCTTTGTTCTTTGGCCAATCACCATGATCGGATTGCCAGGAGAGAAGGTGATCCATCGATTGACGGCCCTCCTCGCCGAGGAACCAACTGTCAGGCTTCTTCGATAAATCTGCGGCCAGCAAATTGTGCTGAGGCAAAAACAGCCAACTGATCGAAGAAAAAACGATTGCCGAGAGTCGGATCATGGTAGAACCTTTTCAGTGTCAATGGAGTTGTCGAGTTCGATCAGTTGAACAGCCCACTACAGCAGCACAGTTTAGCATAAACCAAAATCTTCTATCATTTTCAGGGCAAACGGCATGACTTGGAGGCGTTTTCCAGCACCTAAGTAAGTCGGCTCGTATTCGCATTGACTATGGCCGTAGAAGACGATGTGGCGCTGAATTCTTCGCGTCTTTCGTTTCGGAGCTTTCTTCAAGTTTTCGCGTCGTCACGTTTTGAACAATTCGGATAATGGTCGTTTTGGGTACCATCAACTTTTGTGCTAGTTCGACAATCGGTTGACCAGAAAAGTACTCGCGGTGAATGTACTCTTGAAATGCAGGGCTATACTTCGAGTAATTGTGCGCGATGAGTTGGTGGACATTTCTAACACCGTGATCCATGCACTGAACTCTAGGCAGTTCCAGCAAAATGAACACTTGCTTTGATGCAAAGTTCAGGTGTCGAACCTTGCGCCAATTATGATCGAATCGTACTCCTGGTCGCTTGCAGACATTGCAAAGAACAGATTGCCTTTTGTCATCTATCGCTTTGATGAGCCAATGATCTCCATCGACGAATTCAACGGAGTGAATTTGACAAGGATGCAGGAGCGGACTCAACAGCCGCAGATAGGCATCGGAGGGCGTTCTCATGGAAACTATTGATAGGCGTAGGGCGTTGAAGGGGGCGTGTTTATTTACTCGTTAGCCAAGTTCATTCACTCCAATTCTAGCACCGTAGCCACCCATGCAATTCGGTTCGAACAAAAAAACTATCTGGTGTGCAGAAGTGCCATGATCCAAAGGGTTTACGGCTGCAAACATTATCTGCTACACCATCCAAATGACAAGTTGAAGCCGACTTCGCTCTGATACAACATAGGCTCGACGGCTTGACCGACTTTTTCCTGAATCACTGAGGTTCGGGAGTCGGTAAGTTCGAGTTTTTCTGCAGATGAGGATTTGAAGAATGAAGATTCACAACTTAGCGCAGATTGCAATTACCTGTTTGGCGCTCTTGTCACCGAGACTAATCGCTTCTGGAGGTGTTTTTGGTGGAGCAGTTGGCCCCGAACCGGAGTTGGAGTGTAACCGTGCACACAAAGCCCATCAATGTTCGGGTCCAACTCATTGTGGAACGATCGGAACCACGGAGGAATCAACCAATAGGGCGGAGCTACTCTATCGAGAAGGCAATGCAAAACGCTATTGCACCACTGGGGAGGATGCGTGTGAGGGAAGCGCTCTCGCTCCTGATCCCAAAGAATGCAAACGTCCGAAGCCAAAGGACCAGGAGATTGTATTGCCGGAATAGTAGCGAGTATTCATTTAGAAGGGGATGTTGAGCTATATTCATCGTTGTTTTGCGGCTGATCCTTCGCACGAGAAGAAAGATGCCTTAAGTCCCGAATACTTGATTCTTATAAACGAGGCCGGTTTGTACGCCAAGCCGGCAGATCGCGAAGTCACATGAATGCTTTTTCAAAGATATGATCGCTTATCATTTTAAATGTTGTACAACAGCTCGGCGTCTTCTAGTCTCGATTGCTATTTTGGTGCGCATCTTGACAATCGAGGCACCTACCGAGTTATGCGCTCAAGAAGGATTTCTTCGTGGATCCAGTAAGGCTGTGATCCACCAAATTGACGGCAAACGTGAGATAGTTTTAAAGGATTTTGTCTTTGCATGTGATCGAGACTGCTGCTTGACGGGAACGTTCCATGATTCGATCGAAGAGTTCGTTCTCGCAAACAAGGGTAATAACGTAGGAGTATCCATTAAGCTCGACAAGAGAAAAGATAAAGTACTCGAGCTGGATGGAGAATGGTCCGTTCAGTACATGGTCGAGCAAAGAAATTTGAAGTTGAATGATACTTTTGAGTCACGATACCAAGCCACTGGCTTTATGTCGAATCAGTCAATTGCTCTGCCCGTTTATCTTTCATGGCACACCGTGGGAATTTCCAAAGATGTATTTTTGGATGCGCAACGAGGTGTAAACTATCGGGGGACGAACGAATTGGGATCGCTGGAGATTCTCGGAACGAACGGAATCGAGAAGATTGTTCTGAGAAAGTCGAGTTCAGATCTGCATTCTCCTGGGTGGCTTCCCTTGTCAAAGATTTCGAATTCGCGAATTCCAAATGGGTTGCAATCCATAGTGCAGGAGTACTCGTTTACTCCCGAAAGAAGATTTGGTGATTATGAGCCGTTCCGCTGTGTGGGAACCATTGTTGAAACCCATCCGGATAACAGAACTCGGAAAACCGAGATCGAAATCCAAGTAACAGAACGTGCCGATGCCAGAGCGGCTAGGAAATTCATCAATGCTTTTCTTGCAAAAGTCCCCAACACCGAGCGGATCATTTCTAATTCAGAGATAACAACTGTCCTGGATGGAGGAAAGCAAAAAGTCGCTCTCGATCGTGACGTCGAACGTGTGGATGAAGCACAATTCGCTAACGGAAGCCCTTCTTTCTACTATTACGCGATCGTACTCTTTTTTCTTGTCATCTTTGGCTTGATTGGATATCTGAGATGGGCACAAAAAGGGTCTTGACTTTAGTTCTTTTATGTTTGATTCATTGCTCGACAAATGCTGCAGATGAATCGCGGCAGAATCCACCCACGACGGAATTTGTTCATTCGAAGACTCCGACAAGCTATTGCGGTCTCTACTGCGTCTTTGTTGCCGCGAAGTCGATTGGTGTGGAGCTTCGGATGGAAGACTTGGTCCGAGAGGATTACCTTACTGGTCGCGATGGGAGCAGTATTGGTGATCTCGTCAACGCGAGTCGGGCGAACGGGATGTACGCCAAAGCTCGAAGCGGGCTGGCGGTAGAGGATTTGATGATCGCGAATTGTCCAATGATCTTGCACGTCCGATCTCCTGGGAGCAAGGGATACTATCATTGGTCGCTGTTCCTTGGATTCGACGAGAACGGTCAGGCAAAGATCTTTGATCCTCCCGTGGGGAAAGGCAGGCTCTCAAAAGCAACATTGCTTTCCATCTGGGACGGAATTGCGATCGACGTTTCGCGAGAGAAGAATGGAGTCGTATCTTTACCATTCAACCTTAGTAACATTGCTCTGGGGGCAACCGCATTTTGCGGCCTATTGTTGATTCGTAGATGGTGTCCAAAGGGATGGCAGGTACCGATAGTAGGTCTATGTCTCAGCTGTGTAACTCTTGCGCTCCCTTCTGGATTCATCTGGAATCGCAATGCGGTTCGCCTTGTGTCGTCGGCTCATTTCCGCATCAAACTTCCCGAAATTAGTCATGAAGAACTGATGAATCTTTTGGAAAGCGAACAAGTCGTTTTGATTGACACCAGGCCAGCCGACATGTTCCAAAGTGGTAGCATTCCTAGAGCAATCAATATCCCGATCAGCAGCAGCGAAATCAGTTTGCAGAACGCACTGGCAGAATTACAAAAAAATCGGAGTAAGCGTGTTATAACCTATTGTCAGGGCATCCGTTGTGGCTGGGCTGACAGCATGGGAAACCTTATTTCCAAACGAGCAGCGATTCCCGTCTTTGTGTATGCGGAGGGTTTGAATGGATGGCATTCGAGAGAAGGAAAGTAGTCGATCGCGGGCTTCATTTTTGTTCGTTGCATCGCTGCTTTTCGGTTTCGTCTTTTTGTATTCAGCGAATGTTCATTTGAGCAATCCCTATAGTTTTCTTTCTCACACATACTCGTATGACGTAGTATCAGAAACGATTGGGGTTGTAGTCGCCAGTGTTTTGCCTAGTGTGCAGCTAGTGATTGGGATCGCGATTCTTTTCTTCCCAGGCCTTCGCCCGTTTTGCTTCCTTGGAGCCACTGCATTGTTGTTGGCATTTACCTGCTTCCAATTGCAGGCTCACTTGCGAGGACTGAATATCTCTTGCGGCTGTTTTTCAAATAACAACGAAGACCCGATAACATGGGTGACCATCGGTCGAACAGCAATCCTTTCGGCGATTGGAATCGTGAGTTGTGTCCTTACGTGGCGAGGTCGGGAATCGAATGAAATATTGCTTTGATTTCGAAGGGGGAATAATAAACTCATGAAACGGAAGACGCGCGGATTCAGTCTCTTCGATGTTTTGCTAACGATCTCCATTATCGGTCTACTAGTTGCCTTGCTGTTGCCGGCTGTTCATCAAGCTCGCGAGTCTGCTCGACGTGTGCAATGCATGAACAATCTGAGGAATCTCGCGTTAGCGTCGATGTCAATGGAATCTGCGACCCGACATCTTCCAGGTGGCCGGATGAATGCCCATCCTGCATCGAGAGCATACCGAACTGATTCGGGGGTGTTTGTTAACCTACTTCCTTTTCTTGATCATGGCGAGTTCCACGCTCAGTTTGATACGACATCACCGTCCAATTCGATTCCGAACCGACATTTGCTGCCAAGGAGGCCCGCGATCCTTAAATGCCCCAACTCGGAGGTCTCAATGTCTCTAAGCCTCCTTTCCGGTTTTTTCTCAGGACCTGAAATTGTTGGCTTAGACGGAGTTGCGTGCGATTACGTTGGAAATGATGGCTGTTTTGTAGGGCAAAAGCTCTTGCCAGGAACTGTGCGAGTTAGAGTCGGAGATATCGTCAAAGAGTTTCGAGTTCACGAAGTGCGAGACGGAACCACGCATACACTTCTTTTCTGGGAGAGTCGTGGAGACAATTTGTTTTCTCCTGGAAGAAGAGGAGCCCCGGAAGAACTCGGGCTCCACTCCTTTGCGTATTGGATCGACCCTAATCCACAGCACAGGATGTACTCTACGACGTTAGGATCGTACAAGTCCTACGTACTTTCGTGGACGGGTTTTCGAGCGGGTTCTGTCCATAAGCAAAGCAAAGGAGTCATGAATGTTTCCAATGTGTCGGGTGAGCCATTCTCGTCGCACCCCGAGGTCTTGCCCTGTTGCTTCGTTGATGGGTCTGTCGCACCGATTAGCAGGTTGATTGACGCCGAAATTCTTATTGCGATGGCAACCTCTCAAGAATCCGACGATGCTAGCCGAGAGTGATTTCGACGAAGCATTGAGGGATTGAGCATCGTCCTGCGTATCAAATTGCGTTTGGATTGATCGAAGGGCTATCGCGCATCTGCGAAATCAGGGCCACAATTCTATTTCTTTTTGCTTTTGACCCAGGCTTGATTGCGTTTTTGATAGCCGTATCCGAACCACCAAAGCGGATTACGAGATCAAGGGGCCGGATCCTCGCAAGAAAAAGTAGCCTAACTCGTGTTAATTGCTGAAGCGGGTTCTAGGATTTCCGCGGGAACTCATGGTACAGTAGTTGGTCGTTGAACAGACTTCCAACCTCTCAGTATCCCACATCGCTATGCTTACCTTTACTGGAAATGGTTCCGCACAAACATGCAATGGTACGACCCGTCGTGATTTTTTGCAGGTCGGTACGCTGGGTGCAATCGGTCTAGGATTGCCGCAACTTCTGGCCGCCAGAGAGGCAGGGAAAGCGGATCCGACCAAGAGCAAGCGATCGGTCATTATGATCTTTAACTTGGGCGCTCCGAGCCAACTCGATACGTTTGACATGAAGCCCGACGCACCCGCCGAAATTCGCGGCCCGTTTCAACCCATCGCAACCAGTGCACCTGGCATCCAAATCTCCGAGATCCTGCCACTCCATGCTAAGATTGCGGACAAGTTTTCACAAGTACGTTCCTGCTTCCATCGCGGAGCTGCTGTGCATGACGCCGGCTGGCAGATCATGCAAACTGGGCGTCAATTTGCGGGAGGCGTCAATACTCCCCATGTCGGCTCGGCAGCAGGTTATTTGCTAGGTAGACGTTCCGATTTGCCTGCTCACGTGGTCTTGCCTGAGACTATGGGCCGTGGCGGCGGCAATCTTCCTAATGGACAAGCGGGTGGGTTCTTAGGCAAATCGCACGACCCCTTCGCATTGATGGCTGATCCATCGAAATCGGATTTCAAAGTACCCGATTTGCTTCCACCCGATAACATCGGAATCGCTCGCATTGATCGACGTCGACGCATGCGAGATGTCGTGGAAAGCACCATCAAGAATTTTGAAGCAAGTGAATCCGCCAAAATGATGGACGATAATTTTCAATCGGCCTATCGATTGATGACCAGCTCCCAAGCCCGCGATGCATTCGATTTGACCAAAGAGCCGACATCCGTTCGAGAACGATACGGCATGAATCGATTCGGCCAATGTTGTTTGCTTGCGCGGCGACTTGTGGAGTCGGGGGTTCGATTTGTCACGATCAATACGTTCCTCACTGTGTTCGATGAAATCAGTTGGGATATCCATGGCAGCAAACCATTTACCTCCATCGAAGGGATGAAGAATGTGGTTGCGCCGATGTACGATCAAGGCTACTCCGCGTTGATTGAAGATCTCCATCAACGAGGACTGTTGGACGACACGATGGTTTGC
>Ga0068877_10005179_pt1 | contig 10067 bp, 7 predicted proteins | sample NOAtaG_FD_66437 | JGI IMG/M metagenome (GOLD analysis project Ga0068877, IMG submission 66437) | Freshwater lake microbial communities from Lake Erie, under a cyanobacterial bloom - NOAA_Erie_Diel6S_1000h metaG | ecosystem: Environmental > Aquatic > Freshwater > Lake | place: USA: Ohio, Lake... | reverse complement strand
CGCGCGGAAGGCCGCCTCGTCGCCGGGCCGCACGACGATGCCCACCTCGTCAGCCCCGGCCGCCACGGCCTCCTCCACGATGATCTGCAGGGCCGTCTTGGCGACGCCGTCGCGATCGACGAGCCGCTGGAGAGGGAGCGCCTGCCCGTCGCGGCCGGCGGCGGTGATGATCGAGTGTTTTAGCTTCATGACAGGGCCGACACTTTAAACGTGTAGTTGGCGTATCTTACGTCGAAAAAACGACAGGTTTTCCACGCAAATTCGCCTCGACGATCGGACGGCTTGGGATGAGAGTAAGGCGGTTCGCGAGCGCGAATCGTGCAGGCTTCCCAACCCTTCCGGAGTCGCAAGGAATCCGTACCCATTGGAGGGGTATGCTAGTGGGTGGTCTGTGTGCACTCAAGTCATGGGCGGTTGGCGTCTGGGCGTAAACCTTATGTGTGGAATCTGCGGAGTCATTGGCGTCGACAGACGAAAGGTGGAACCTGCAGTCCGGCGAATGATGCGGGCCATGATGCATCGCGGTCCGGATGACGAAGGCTACGAGGAGCTGCCACTGGCCCACGAAACTTTCGCCGGCTTCGGCTTTCGCCGGTTAGCTATTCAAGACCTTTCGCCGGCAGGTCATCAGCCCATTTTCAACTCGGCGACTGGCGACTGCTTGATCTTCAACGGCGAGATCTACAACTATCGTCAACTGCGCTCAAGACTGCAGCTGGAAGGTAATGGCTTTCGCAGCACCGGTGACTCCGAAGTGCTTTTAAAGGCGTTGTCATTCTGGGGCGAACGGGCTCTCGGCGAACTTGACGGGATGCACGCATTTGCATTTTATGAAGCGAGTTCGCGTCGTATTCTGCTTGCCCGCGATCACCTCGGTATCAAACCGTTGTATATCGCTCAGACGCGTGATTTTATCGTATTTGCGAGTGAAGTGCGCGCCGTGCTCTCGTCGGGTCTGGTGCCATTTGACCTCGACCCTGTCGGCATTGCCGGGTTTTTAGCTTACGGGTCGCCGCAAGACCCGCACACCATTCACTCGCACATTCGTTCGGTGCCCGCTGGTTCCCTTCAGTGGCTCGACAGCGATTCATTGCGAACAGGCCTCCGACAGCCGACGCGGTACTGGTCATTTCCAGAGCTAACGCAAGGAAAGTTGCCGAACGATGTCGTCGACAGGATGAGAGAACGTCTTGAGCGGACGGTCGCCGAGCAATGCGTTGCCGACGTGCAGGTTGGGTCGTTCCTATCGGGCGGTATCGACAGTGCTGTCCTCACCGGATTTGCCCAACGCCATTGTCGGGACCTGAGAACGTTCTGCGTCGGTTATGAGAGCAAATCGTCCCTGGACGAGACGGCCGCCGCGGCCCAGACGGCCCACGCCCTCCGAGTCCCGCACTACCGCACCGTCCTCGACGAGGATTGGATGTTGCTCCAATGGCATCAATGGCTTATGACGGCGGATCGCCCAAGCATCGATGGACTCAACACCTACATCGTCAGCGGAGCAGTTAAAGATGGCGGAGCCACGGTTGCGTTGAGTGGGCTTGGGGCAGACGAACTGTTCGGCGGCTACCCGCAGTTTTGGATGATCCCGCGAATGTACCGCTGGCTGGCCCCTTTCACGTGGATGCCTAGGCCGGTGCGCCGACTGGGCGCGGCCTTGGCTTTTGCGCCCTTGCGGAAGACCAGGCGAGAGCGTGCGTTTGACATGGTCGTCAACTGCGACTCGCCCGTTGATCTTTTGCTGCGCATGCGCCGTGTGTTCTTGAACGAAGACATTGCGGGACTCGGGCTGCCGGCGGCGAACCTGGGCCTGATGGAGAACTACCTCCAGCCCGACATCTACGCCACCATCGCAGCCAGAAGCGGCGACACGTTTCACCAGATTTCGCATGCGGAGAGCGTGCTTTATATGAGCAACACGCTACTGCGGGATTCCGACGCCAACGGAATGGCGCACGGCCTGGAGATTCGGGTGCCGTTTCTGGGCCGGCGGTTTGTGGAAGAGACGGCGTCGCTGCCGGGCAGCATCCATGCTCCCGCGGGCATGCCGCCGAAACACCTGCTGCGGGCGGCCGCGTCTGATCTAGTGCCTCCCGACGTGTTCAAACGGCCCAAGACCGGCTTCTCTCTGCCGGTCGGCGACTGGATATTTGGCAAACTGCGGGAACAGTGTGAAGCAGCGATAGACGCGGCCAACGCGTGCCCGATACTGGCCCCGGGCTCGCCACGACGACTGTGGAATTATTTTTTTGAGAATCGGAACCGCTTGTACTGGGACCGACCGCTCGGGCTCGTCGTCCTCGGAAGTTATGTCGACCAGGTTCGCCGGCTGCGCGATCGGCTGGCCGAAAACCGCAGCGTGGCGTAGCGGGAGCCCGAAGCGATCCCCGCCCAAGGCAATTGTACGGGTTAGAGGGCCGTCGAACTTCTCGCCCTCAAAGCCGCCCCAGTTCTGAGGTTGGCTTATTCCGCCCAGCTACCAGACTTTGTGTCGCCTGCCGAGCCGGCGATAGCCCGAAGCCAGATTCGCCCAGGGGCCGCGCGACATGTGGATTCGATCTACGGGGCGTTTTCAATCGCAGCGAGGAGTTCCGGGGCGACCAACTTCGCTCCCGCCGAGGAGACGTGAATGCGATCTATAAACAGAAAGTTGCCTTTGCCGTCCCATAGCCGCAGCGCTCCCGCGTCGTCCATAAAATAGCGATCAAGGTCGACGATGCGCACGTGCTGAGACGCCAGCCGTCGCAAGACATCGTTGGCTTCACGGCGGCGAGCCGCGTCAGCAGTATGCTCCCGGAACGGCGGACGGCTTCCGTTCCGCATCGCGTCGCGTGTTGCTTCAACAGGAAGAATCGGTGGCTGCGCGAGGATGATCAGTCGGTCTGAGTGCAACAGGATTTCCGACACGAGAGAACGAAGAGCCTCGCCGTCCTCCGGAGTGGCCAGGACGGTCGTCCATCGCGCAGACAAGACCACCCGCGTCGGCCGATTGCGCTTGATTATTGTCTCAGTCAACCGCCACAACTCGCCTCCGCCGACAGGCGTCGCAGGTAGAGGATTCTCCCCCGGAACTGCAGTAACAATCAATTTTTCGTTCCTGCTTCGGCAGAGATCCCGCAGTGTCGATGCGAACATGCAAGCCGTGCTGTCCCCCAGCAGCATCAATTCGGGACCACGGGCATGGTCCCGTTTCATGGCCTCCAGTCGGAGTTTCGGAAGAGTCGCACTCGGGTTGTAATGCTGCCGCACGGCTACTCCGATCGCCACGAGCAAGACGACCGAAATCACAAAGCCTGAATACGCCCAAAGTCTCACAGATCGCCCTGCCGCCCGGCTTCGCAGCGGCTTTTCAACAAGCGCGTAGCTTGCCCAGGCGAATGCAGCGGTGAGGAGAACCTTCCAGCATGTCCGGATTGGAAAAGATTCCAAGCACAGTCGATAGTCAATAAAGGAGAAGACCGGCCAGTGCCAAAGGTAGAGAGAGTAGGAGATCTTTCCGATCTGCGCCGCCGGAGCGGCCGCCAGGCAGCGAATTACGGCACACCGCCGGGCGTCGACTGCCCGCGGCTCCTCGCACGCCAAAATGAGCGAAACGCCAGCGACAGGCAGGAGGGCCCAGTAGCCTGGAAATGATAGGCCCCCGGGTGTCCACGCCACCGCGGCTGCCAGCATCGATGCGCCGATCCAAATCATCGCATGACCTGACGAGAATCGGCCTCTGCAGATCGAGGACGCGCAAAGGGCGATAAGTCCTCCGCAACCCAACTCCCACGCCCGGGTCAGCGTCAAATAAAACGCCACATTCGGCCTGAAGGCCGTAACGATCACGCACGCGATGAAACTCAGAACCGACATGGTTGCGATGACTGGAACCAATGCGCTCGGGTAGGCTCGGTACACGAGCCACACGAAAAGCGGGTAGCAGAGATAGAACTGCTCCTCCAGTGAGAGCGACCAGCAATGCAACAAAGGGAGTGTGTCCGGCGACAGCTTGAAGTAGTTTTCCTGAAAGATCAGCTTCAGATTCAAGATCGAGGAAGCAGTGGCAGCCACACTAGCTCCTACGGTCGCCAATTCGACTTCCGAGTACAAAAACGCCCCGGCCACCAACACCATGGCACACACGACGGAGAGTGCAGGAGCGATCCTGGCGATTCGTCGCTGATAGAAAGCCGCCAGGGAGAAGGAGTTGGCCTTGAGTTCGTGACAGATAATCCGCGTGATCAGATATCCCGACAGCACGAAAAAGATATCCACTCCCACGAATCCACCCGGCAGCCATTGCGGCTCGAGGTGAAAAATGAATACGGACCCGACCGCCACGGCCCTCAGGCCATCAATTTCCGGGCGGTAGCTCAACCGCCCTGCCGGTGCCGATGGATTCGGGGAAATCGGGCTCATGGGCAACGCGCTTGCAGGAACAATAGCCGGATCAGAGACGGACGCTGAGCCTCGCATGCGACCTGCAGAGCAGCACCATCACTTTAAGAGAAGTTTTCGCTCGCCCACCGACAGTATACCAGCGGTGCCCGAAACCTCGAGAGGTCCCAGAGGCGTCCGTACACCTCCCCACGCCCCCTCGAGAACAGGGCCGGGTGGGCTGCCGCCTTGCCGATTCCCCATCCGCCGTAGCGGGCTTCGTTGGGCTTGCCGACGTTTTCAGCGTGGAGCATGACGGGTTCATCGCGCGCGGATTTACTGAGGTCCACAATGCCCAGAGTCGTCGCGCCATAGACAAACGGTTTTTCGCCCGGCCACGCGTATTTTCCAACCCGGGAATATCGACCGAGCTGTTCTCGAGAGATCAAAACGATCACGGCCTGCCCCGCTTGGTACCTCATGCGTAGGTGGCGAATTGTTGTCGGGAGTGACGTCAGTGGCGCGGCGAAATCATTGGAATTGTTGAACGTGGTTTTCCAAAGTTTCGGTTTCGCCGAGCGGAAAATGTCGGTCCACCGGTTGCCGCCGCCGCGTGGGCGGCTTTCGCCTCGGCCAAGACCGCAGGTCAAGCCGCACACGCGGCCTGTTCCCCAACTCTCTCATGAGCACTGGTACAGAAACTGGGGAGGGGTCACATCCGCAAAATCTCACTCGTTCAAGGCGCGGATCGCTTTTGCTCTGGCAGGCCACGGCAGACGGCGCTCGCTCGCCGCGCCTGGGTAAAGCGTTCGTTCGCCTGTTCTCGGATTGCAGATCTGGCGGTCGGATCTTCCGTACGCTCGGCGAGATGAAGAAGGGCCTGCGCGATCACCACCAGAAGCTTGGAGTTGCCGGGGTCGTACTTCGCAGAAGCCCCTCCCGCAGCCAAGGCAGCCATAAGAATCGGCGCAGGTGCTGGTGCGGCTTGTTTCGTGGTGGCGATCCGGTCGGCCACGATCGCCTGATTAAGTGAACGTTTCGCGGCTTCCGAGCGAGCGTCGCGCGTCAGCAAACCGAACGCGGAAACGCATGCTAATGCGAAAGCCACCTGAGCCGCGACCATCAGGCTATGATTTCCCTCGCTTTCGGGCTTCCGGCCAGACGGTACGCTGGAGATTGCAAGGCCCCCGACGACGCAGCAGAGGAACGCATTGCCCGGCAGATGCAGGTTCCAGTCCAAAGCGGAATAGAAAGTCAATCCTGCGAGCGCGGCCCATGCGCCGGCGTTGACCACCCGCTGCGGAGCACTTGTCTCGCGATAGAATCTCCAGCCGAGGTGGAGCAGCACCGCGACCCAAGCCAACGCTATGAACGTCCCAGCCAAGCCCCATTCCGCAAGCAGTTGTGCCCAGTCGCTGTGCGCGTAGAAGAAGGTGATTTTGTCGTGATGAAACCGTGGGAAAATTAACTCATAGCTATTCAGCCCGGTTCCGAGCAGTGGAGAAGCCCGAAACATCCTTAGCCCGATCAACGTGGCCATCATTCGCCCGTTGGCAGCGATCATTTTCCTGACGGCATGTTGGCCGCTTTCGGGCAGCGCCTCAATGACAATTGGTTGCCATGGCCCCAGCAGCAGCGCTGTAACCACAACGCCCGCTATCGCCGTTGTGATCAGAAGCCAGGCAAAGATCCGTTTGGGCATGGGGTTGACGGCGAGTAACGCCGCGAGCACCACGCCTTCGAGCAACAATGTCGCGAGACCCGCCAATGAAGATGCCAGCCAGCCAACCGCCCATATTCCGAGACTCCCCAGGCCGCAGGCGCCGAGCAGGCGTGCGACTGGCGACAGCCGCCCGTGAACCGCGCCGAGCCAAACGGCGATCAGGACGGGAAGGGTGATTGCGACACCGCCGGCGAAATGATTGCTGTAGATATAGAAACCACATCCATCTCCTGTTCGGCGTGAATCAACGCAATACCGAAGATCGCCGACCACGACGGGATCGATGATCCCGGTTCCGGCGCCCTCGACGGGCATGATCAGCGGGGAATAGAGCGGGTGGATTGGCCCTCGCAGGCTCACGAGCCCCTTCATCATCGTAAAGTCTTCCCGCCCGCGGCCGAAAATCGCTGCGGCTAACAGGATCGCAATTCCAGATGCGGCCACTGCTCGCGTCAGGATGAGGCGATATATCGGAACGCGGCCCAAATTCGACACGACAGCAATGATGGCGGATGCAAGAAGCAGCCGACGAACCGCAATGAGCGTTGCGGCCGGATCGACCGAGATGCAGCCAGGATTGGCTTGCGACCCGGCAATCGCAATCTTCCACGCCCCGGCTGAAATCGGAGCCACCCGCACAAGCACTGAATCCGGAAGTGGAACGACTTGCAAGAGTCCGATGGCTGCCACTCCCAGCGGCAGCAGGGTGAGCACCGCAGGCCGCAGCCCGGAAACAGACCAAACTAAAGCCACGAGTGTCATCACCGCCTCGAGGGTCCATCGTGCCCAGATGCCCGAAGCGCCAAAGGATGCCGGAGCCACGACCGTGCTCACTGCAAGCAGCCACACGATGGCCTGCTCTGCGGCCGACTGCCAGGCGCCGGGCTGGGGAGCACGGCCCCTGGGGGCTACGACAGGGTTCTTACGCCGATCAACCATGAGGCTCGGGAGCAGGAGCGTAGAGGTCGTTCACATACCGGTTTGCGATGGCCGGCCAGCCGAATTCGCTGTTGATCCATGCAACGCCGCGATGCCCCATCGACTCGAGTTGCTCCCGGCCATGCGCTGTCGCGATTCGGATCGCTGCTTCGATGCCGGCATGCGTGGGCTGCGCCGTCCATCCGCAGCCGTGGTCGGTCACTCGGCTCCACGGATCCAAGGTTGTTGTAATCACCGGCACCCCCGCAGACAGGGCCTCGCCAACGCCCAAGGCAAACGACTCGGATTTGGAGGGATGAATAAACAGGTCGAGCCCTTCGAGAAACCTGCCCAGATCCGCGTGCGGAACCGCGGGTGCGAATGTCACGCGATCACCCAGGCCGAGCGACCTCGCCAGTAACCGGAGCGATTGAATGTAACGGGGTTCGCCCGGCCCTGCCAAAGTCAACTGCCACCACGAGTCCGCCGCCGCGGCCCATGCTCGAAGGAGGGTTTCGAGGTTCTTGATCGGGAGGATGCGGCCGAGGTACCCCGCCGTCAGGAGCCCGTTGCGCTTGCGCGGGCGGTTCATCACGAGCGGTCCGACTCCGAGCGGCACTATTCTTGGATCGATAAGCGGAATGAGAATCCGCAAATCATCCGCTTCCGCCGCGGAGGTTACCTGCACCGCGGCGGCTTTCGCCAACGCTGGCCGTACGAGCGTCTCGAATACGAGCGTCTTCCGCAAACGACTCTTCCGCATCGGTTCAGCGCGGAGCATACCATGCGGGAGGACAACTACTCGCGCCCGCGCAGCGAGTGCCGCTCGCGTTCCCGCAATCGCTGGGAGTGCCCAGACGCCATGCACATGCACGACGAAATCACTTTCGGCAGCACGAGCGGTCTGGCATCGGTCCCGAACGAGCCCGCTTACCTGCCTCGCGGCGGCCGCCTGGCCGAAGAGATCCCACGGATGCCGGAAAGGCGTCACCCGGACGCCTTCGCGCCGCGACGCCTCTTCGATCACGGCTGCGAGAGGGCCGCAGTGCTGCCCCGTGATTTCAACGCAGTGACCCAGGTCTGCGAGGGCCATCGAGAGCTGCCCGACGGCGACGGGCAACCCGCCGTCGTCTTCCAGCGAACTCGAGACCATCAGGATGCGGAGCAGACCGGGCATTACGATAGAATAGCATCCATGAAGATCGCTTTTTTTTGGACCGGCGTGACGGGGCCGATGGTTTCGTGCTGGAAGGCCCTCGCGTGCCAGCCGGGCGTGCGCGTGAAAGTCTTCGTCGAGTTGGCACGCCGCGACGACTCCGCATTCGATCATTTGGAAATGCTGGACGGCCTCGATTCAGAGGTGCTGTTTTCGGAAGATCAACTGGACCGAAATGCCCTTGGGCATGCCGTCAGGGCGTTTGATCCCGATGTCATCATCGCGATCGGCTGGCGTAGCCCGATGGTTCGAAGTGTCGTCGAGAGTTCGGCGTTCGCCGGTGTCCCGAAGATTTTTGCGTTCGACATGCCCTTCGCGTGGTCGCTTCGCAAACTCGTCGCTCCGATCATCCTCCGCAGGTATCTGCGTCGATTCGTAGCCGCACTTGTGCCCGGCGAGCGATCCGCCCGCTACGCGCGGCACCTGGGTTTTCGCCCTGACCAGATCGAGACCGGCCTGATCAGTCTCGACACCGTGCCATTTCTTGCCGCAGATCGTCGGCGGCGTGTCGAGCACGCGTTTCCACGCAGGTTTCTCTATGTGGGGCGATATGCCCGCGAGAAGCGGATCGATGTGTTGATCCACGCGTATAGCCGGTATCGGAGCACGACTCAGGCCCCCTGGGAGCTGTCATGTTGCGGCATGGGGCCGCTGGCCCCGCTCTTGGCCGGCCAACCGGGCGTGACGGATCTCGGATTCGTGCAACCCCGAGACTTGCCCCCCGTCTATGCCGCGCACGGGGCGTTCGTGATCACCAGTGATTACGAGCCGTGGGGGATGGTGATCGCCGAAGCAGCTGCGTCTGGCCTGCCCATTATCTGCACCGATGCATGCGGTGCCCGCCTGGAGGTGGTCCGCCACGGCGAGAACGGCATCGTCTGCGCGAAAGGCGACACGGCAGCCATCGCGTCGGCGATGAAATGGGTAACCGACCACGAGGAGAGTCTTCCTGCGATGGGCAGTCGGAGCCTCGAGCTCGTGTCGCCGTATTCATCCCACGAGTGGGTGCACCGCGTGCTGCGGCGATGCCATGAGGCCGTGAAACTCTCGTCGATCGTCTAGCCCTTAGCCAAGCGACCTGCGCTTGCGCATTTCTGGCTCAGCGCATAAAAAACTCGAAATCCCCCGACGAATCGCGTGACTATGGTTGGAGCCAGGTCACGCGGCTCGTCTCTCACGGAGCAGTTTCGAGTGAACGCCAAAGTACGACGGCAGCTGAAAAACCGCAAGAAGAGAATCGCCTGGCGGCTGGAGCGGATCGATCGACAGGCATCGGAGCGGCCGGAGCTTGCCGCCTCGAACATCCACTATGAGATCGCGGAGCGGACGCGGGCGATCGCCACGGGCGGGATCGGTGCGGCGCACCTTCTGATCAATCGCTTGGGCCTCGAGCGGGCGATCAACGATCGTCTCGGTCTGCTCAAGGTTCATCTGCCGTACCATGAGTCGGATCACGTCCTGAACATCGCCTGCAACCTGCTGGCTGGCGGCACGAGGCTCGAGCACCTGGAACTCCTGCGGAACGACGAGGGCTACTTGGACGCCCTCGGGGCCCGGCGGATTTCCGATCCGACGACGGCCGGGGACTTCTGCCGCCGGTTCGACGTCGAACGCATCGAAGCGCTGCAGGAGGTCTTCAACGACACCCGTGTAGAGATCTGGAAGCAGCAGCCGGAAGACTTCTTCCGAGAGGCGATCCTCAACGCCGACGGCACGATGGTCGAGACAGCGAGTGCCTGGCACTGAAAGTGGATCGCGGCATAACAAGCGAGGACGTGATCAATACCTTGGCCGAGCTGTTCGCCATGCGCGGCGTTCCCCGGCACATCCGCAGCGACAACGGGCCCG
>Ga0068877_10005178_pt1 | contig 10067 bp, 6 predicted proteins | sample NOAtaG_FD_66437 | JGI IMG/M metagenome (GOLD analysis project Ga0068877, IMG submission 66437) | Freshwater lake microbial communities from Lake Erie, under a cyanobacterial bloom - NOAA_Erie_Diel6S_1000h metaG | ecosystem: Environmental > Aquatic > Freshwater > Lake | place: USA: Ohio, Lake... | reverse complement strand
GGCGCTGGGCGGGCGGTTGTCGGTGGATCACCTTGAGGGGACGTGGCGGTTGTCGGCGACGTTTACCCCGAGCGATACGGACAGCGTGCTGCGTGCGTCGGCGGATGGGCTGCGGGCGAATGTGTGGTTTGATCGGGAGCTTGCGGGTGAGCTTGGGTTTGACGCGGACCTGAAGCTGGTGATCGACCCGGCGGGGGATGAGCGGACGCTGAGGCCGGCGGTGGAGCGGTTGTCGCTGGACCGGGGGCTGAAGCTGGAGCTGCGGAACGTGCGTGTGGGGTCGGAGCTTCTGCGGCGTGGGATTGAGCTGAGCGTGCCGGAATGGGCGGGGAAGCTGCTGCGCGAGAAGCGGGTGGAGGGGTTGATCGATGCGGAGGTGGCGGTTGCGCACCGGTCGGATGAGTCGCTGATGAGGCGGGCGGTGGAGAGGCCGGGCGAGGTGCTGAGCGCGTTCAGCAAGCGGTTTGAGCTGAGCGGCGCGGTGCGTGCGACGGAGCTTTCGCTGACGAGTCGGGCGGAGCGCGTGGAGATCACGAACGTTTCGGGCGAGGTGCGGTTTGATCCGGAGGGGGGCAAGTTCAACAGGCTGGTGTTGCTTTCGGATCGGTGGGAAGGGACGTTGGATGGATCGTGGGTTGTGGGTGCGGGGGCGGTGGATGTGCAGGCGCGGGTTGGGCTTGAGGCGCCCGGGCTTGAGAAGGACATGCTGGCGCTTCTGCCTCAGGAGATCGGCGCGGCGCTTGAGGGCGCGAAGGTGAGCATCGACGGCGGGCTGGCGCTGCGCGATGGGCGGCTGGCGATCAGCGCGCAGACGCAGGGTGAGCGGAAGGTGGCGGCGGGGTTTGACGGGGAACTTCGGTTCGCGGGGTTGTCGGCGGATGTGGGGGTGATGCTGCGGCGTGCGTCGGGTTCGCTGAAGATCAACATTGAAAAGCCGGTGACGCAGGAGTCGGCGGTTGTGCGGCTGGGGCTGAACTCACCCGGGCTTGTGGCGGGGCCTTTCACGGTGACGGAGGCGACGGCGAGCGTGGTTGCGAACAGGCCGGGGCGTGAAGGGACCATCGAGCTGACATCGCTCAACGGGCGGACGAGCGCGGGGCGGCTGAGTGTTGAGGCGTTTGTTGAGCCGGTGGCGAGCGAGGGGCAGGGGCGGCGGTATCAGGCGGCGGCGACGCTGGCGGGGGTGCGGTTTGCGGAGCTGCTGCGCGATGTGAAGCGGAACAACGAGGAAGCGGATCGGTTTGCGCGCGGCGGGGCGCTGAGTGCGTTCGACGAAGCGATCATCGGCGGGGTTGGGGATGTGGCGTTGACGATCGATCCGACCAAGGCGGTGGGGCTGCCTGCGCCGGTGGAGGTTGGTTTGGGCGGGCGTGTGACCAGCGGGGTGGAGCCGGGCGCGGGGGATCTGACGCGCGGGTCGCTCGATGCGCGGCTGGCGATTGCGGGGGTTCTGGGCGGGAGTTCGACGGGGGCGGCACCGGTGCGGAGCGGGAGCGGGGCGGTGCGGATTGTCGGGGGCGACGTGGTGAAGGTGCCCTTGGTGGTGCCGTTGATCAAGCTGTCGGCGTTGCAGTTGCCGACGGATGAGCGGCTGGATTTCTTCCAGACGTCGTTTGATCTGGAGGGGAATGACGTGAGGCTGTCGGAGATCGGGCTGATGAGCGGGTCGGTGGCGGTGCTTGGTTCAGGAACGATGAAACTGCCGGATTTTGGGTTGGATCTGCGGCTTCAGACGAGTGCGCCGGGGATGCCGCTGGTTGGGGGTGTTTTGGATGCGTTGCGGAACCAGATTGTGACGACGACGGTGAAGGGGACGTTGAACGAGCCGTCGATCGGGACGGAGGTTTTGGCGAAGCCGCGGCGGTTCTTTGTCGGGCTGTTCGGGGGTGATCGGGGTGAGGACGGGGTGGATGCGAAGGCGGAGGAGCGGCTGCGTCGGGAGCGGCGGCGGGTGCTTGAATCGCTGACCGGGGGCGGTATCGGTGACGGTTCGTGGGTAGACTCTGGGCTCAACGAAGACGAATCAAAGTGAATCGGGGCGCGGGAATAGCAAAGAAGAGGCAGAACGTGAGCAACTCGAACAGGCAGGAACTTGACCCGGTGACGCCGGCGGAACTTTCGCGAACGGACGGAGCGGAGCCGGCGCCGCAGCGACGTGCGGACGAGCCGGAAATCGCGGCGCGGATCGATGCGTTGATCAAGGACATGGGGGGCGTGCCGGCGAACTTTGAGTCGCGGCTGATCCACGACCTGATCGCCTCGGGATTGAAGCTGATCCCCGATAAGCGGAACACCGGTGAGCTGAAGCTGATCACCGCGGCGGTGAAGGAGCTGCGGTACGCGTTCAACGTCTTTGGGAAGTACCCGGACCCGCACAAGGTGACGATCTTCGGTTCGGCGCGGACACCCAAGGACCATCCGGACTATGCGGCGACGGTGGAGTTCAGCCGGTTGATGGCCGAGCGCGGGTGGATGGTGATCACGGGCGCGGGCGGCGGGATCATGGAAGCGGGGCACGTGGGCCCTGGGCGAGAGAAGAGCTTCGGCGTGGCGATCCGCCTGCCGTTTGAGCAGACCACCAACGAGGTGATCGCGGGCGACAGCAAGCTGATCACGTTCCGGTACTTTTTCACGCGGAAGCTCATGTTCATCTCGCAGGCGGAGGCGGTTGCGCTCTTCCCGGGCGGGTTCGGGACGATGGACGAGGCGTTCGAGGTGCTGACGCTGATTCAGACGGGGAAGGCCTCGATGGTGCCGATTGTCATGTGCGAGGGCGCGGGCGAGACGTACTGGGAGGACTTCCTGCGGTTTATCGAGAGCGGGCTGCTGACGCGGAAGTGGATCAGCCCGGAGGACCTGCACCTGCTGTACCTGGCGAAGAGCCCCCAGGACGCGGCGGACCACATCGCGAAGTTCTATCGCAACTACCACTCCTCGCGGTACGTGCGTGATGATCTGGTGATCCGCCTGAAGAAGCGGCTGAAGGACGAGGACGTGGCGAAGCTCAGCGGCGAGTTCGCGAAGCTGATCAAGAGCGGGTCGATCACGCAGCGCGGGCCTTACGAGGTTGAGGACGACCACCTGGACCTGCCGCGGCTGGCGTTTACGCACACGCGGCGGGACTTCGGGCTGGTGCGTGCGCTGATCGACAAGATCAACGATCTTGAAACGGTCGGGTGAGCGGGCGCTGACGCTGCGAATGAGGTGGGTGCGGGTCATTGATTGCGCGGTGAGGTTCACACCCGCGGCGTGATCCGCTATGCTCGCGCCATGGCCAATGCGAAATCGAACGCCGCGAGGAAGAATGGGAAGCGAGCGCCGCGGAAGGCGGTGAAGCAGCCGCACGTCAACGAGCTGTACGAGGCGAGCGTGCAGGAGCCGGAGGCGGAGTTTGATTTTCTTGCGCAGGTGTGGAAGGAGCGTGTGACGCGGACGCCCGCGGGGAAGGGGCGTGCGTTGCTGAGCGTTCGCGAGGACTTTGCCGCGACGGCGCTGAACTCGGCGTTCTGGGTGAACTCGGGGGCGAAGGCGAAGCAGCAGCGCACGGCCATCGCGGTGGACTTTGACCCGTCGATGATCCGCGACGGGCACGCGCGGGCGGCGCGGTCAGTTGCGGCGGAGCATCGCCAGCGTCTGACGCTGGTTGAGTCGGACGTGCGCGATGAAAAGCTGCTGAAGCTGCCCAAGGTTGACGCGGTGTTGGCGCTGAACTTTTCGTATTGGGTCTTTCACACGCGGAAGGAGATGCTGGACTACTTCACGAAGGTAAGGCGGGCGGTGAAGCCCGGCGGTTTGTTCGTGCTGGATTTCTTCGGCGGCTCGGACGCGCACCGGGAGATTCAGGAGCGGCGGCGGTATCGGCGGTTTGGCGGGTACACGTATGTCTGGGATCAGGAGTCGTACAACCCGGTGACGGGGGCGTATGTGTGCAAGATCCACTTTGAGCTGAAGAAGCCGCGGAAGAAGTGGATCGGCGATGCGTTCACGTACCACTGGCGGTTGTGGGGGCTGGCGGAGCTGCTGGAGATTCTGCGTGATGCGGGGTTTGAGGATGTGGCGGTGTACAGCGAGAAGGAAGACCGCGCGGGTGAGGGGACGGGGTTCTATCGGCGGGTGACGAAGCTGCCGGCGGATCGCTCGTATTTGTGTTATCTGGTTGGTGGTGTGGGCGGGGGACGGTGAGGGGAGAGCGATGGGAGCGGTGGGGTTGAGGGGCCGTCGGCGCGGGATGTTGCCCCCTACGGTGTGGGTCTATGGCGACGCTGGTGGACATTCCGGAGGAGTTGATCCCGCTGCAGGGGTTTTTGGCCGAGGGAATGGGGCTGGTGGAAGCGCGGATGCAGAGGCAGCTTGCGAGCGATTTGCCGCCGGTGCAGCGGTTGTGCAAGCATGTGGAGCGGTATCACGGGAAGATGATCCGCCCGGCGTTGGTGTTTTTGTCGGGGCTGGCGGGGCGGGGCGAGGACCGGGTGCCGAGCGTTCACGATGAGAAGGCGGTGGTGATCGCCTCGGTGTGCGAGATGGTGCACCTGGCGACGCTGGTGCACGATGATGTGCTGGACGAGGCGGACACGCGGCGGCGGACGCAGACGGTGAACTCTCTGCGCGGGAACGAGGCGGCGGTGATCCTGGGGGACTATCTGTTCTCGGCGGCGTTCAACCTGTGCTCGCAGCTTTCGGATCAGCGGACGAGCCTGCGGATTGCCGAGGTCGGCATGACGCTGTGCGCGGGTGAGCTGTTGCAGCTTGATCACCGCGAGGATTTCTCGCTCGATGAGCCGACGTATTTCGAGATCGTCAAGCGGAAGACCGCGAGCCTGATCGGGGCGGCGTGCGAGCTTGGTGCGCGGCATGTCGGGGTTGCTCACGACGATTCGCCCGCGCGGCTGGAGCGCTTCGGGATGGCCTTGGGTGTGGCGTTCCAGATTCAGGACGATCTGCTGGATCTGACGGGCGATCAGGCGGTGGTGGGCAAGTCGCTGGGGAAGGATCTGGAGAAGGGGAAGCTCACGCTGCCGATCATCCATCACCTGGCGTCGGCCGAGGTGACGCAGCGCGGGCGGACGCTGGCGATTCTTGCCGACGCGACGGGTGAGCGGTTTGGCGATGCGCACGCGCGGGGCGGGTTGCTTCGTGCGGCATTGGAGCAGACGGGCTCGATCGATCACGCGCGGGGTGTGGCGGAGGGGCTGGTGCGCGAGGCCCGCGAGGCGATCGCTCCGCTGAAGGAAACCCCGGCCAAACGGATGCTCAGCCTGATGGCGGACGCGGTGGTGAGGCGGTCTTGGTGAGCCGCGGCCCACGACGAATGCGGATATCGGCTTGTTTCTACGGGACATTTCGACTCTGCGCGGGCGTGAAGAACGCGCACGCGGGCCCTACCCTCTGCCACTATGAAGATCAGTGACAGCGGCGTGAGCGTGGCGGTGGTCGGTGCGACGGGCGCGGTGGGTGTGGAGATGCTCGCGGTGCTGGAGCAGCGGAAGTTCCCGGTGCGGGAGCTGAAGCTGCTCGCCTCGGGGCGATCGGCGGGTAAAGCCATGAAGTTCGCGGGGCGCGAGGTCACCCTTGAAGCCCTTGACGAGCGGTCGCTGAACGGGGTTGAGCTGGCGCTCTTCTCGGCGGGTTCGGGCGTGTCGAAGCAGTTTGCCTCCGCGGCGGCAAAGCAGGGGACGGTGGTTGTCGACAACTCCTCGGCGTTCCGCATGGACCCGGGCGTGGCGCTGGTGGTGCCCGAGATCAACCCGCAGGCGATCCCGGCGAGTGCGGGGAAGGGTGCGGGCGGCGGGTGCATCATCGCGAATCCGAACTGTTCGGCCATCATCATGGCGCTGCCGCTGACGCCTTTGCAGAGGACGTGGGGGATCGAGCGGATCGTGGTGAGCACGTACCAGGCGGCGAGCGGGGCGGGCGCGCAGGCGATGGAAGAGCTGCGGACGCAGACGCTGGATGTGCTGGAGGGAAGGCCCGCGAAGCCGAAGGTCTTTCACGAGCCGTACGCGTTCAACCTGTTCAGTCATAACGCGTCGGTGAACGCGGTGAGCGGGATGAACGGAGAAGAGGAGAAGATGATCGCGGAGACGCGGAAGATCTGGGGCGATAGCGAGGTGAAGATCGCGCCGACGTGCGTGCGGGTGCCGGTGATGCGTGCGCACGCGCAGTCGATCAACGTGACGCTGGCAAGCCCGGCGACGCTGGAGCAAGTGCGCGAGGCGATCGGCGGCGCGCCGGGGGTGAAGCTGGTTGACGATCGGTCGGCGAACCTCTTCCCCACGCCGCTGAAGGCCAGCGGGCAGGACGATGTGCTGGTCGGGCGGCTGCGCGAGGACCTGAGCCAGACGCCGGCGCGGTTTACGCACGGCTCGCCCACGCTGGGCTTTGAGATGTTTGTGGCGGGGGATCAACTCCGCAAGGGTGCGGCACTGAACGCGGTACAGATCGCGGAGGTTGTGTTCGTCAATCGCGGATGAACGATTGCGTGAACTCGAAGATGGGATTCACCACGGAGTCACGGAGGGCACGGAGAAGAAGGCTCAGAGTGAAAGCTCAAAGCTCACAGCTCAAAACTCAAAGCCGAGTGTTGAAGGTTCGGCACCGGCTTTGCGGCTTCTTCCATTCCTTTCATTTCTTCGTTGACCGATCCGACGGTCTTACGGCACGCAGGGGCTGAAGAGGGCGTTGAAGAAGCAGTTGAAATCGCCTTCGTTGACGCCGTTGTTGCTGCCGAGGGGTGTGCCGAAGGGGGGCTTGGGGGTGCCTTGGTCGTCGGCGATGTCGCAGAAGTTTCCGACGGCGGCGGGACCGGCGGCGGCCTGATTGAAGAAGCCTGCGGCGGAGAAGAAGCAGTTGTAGTCACCTTCGTTGACGCCGCCGTTGAGCACGCCGGGCGACCCGGGCAACGGGTTGCCCTGATCGTCGGCGATGTCGGCGGGGTTGCAGCGGGTGATCTGGACGGGTGCTTTTTCGATCACGGCTCGGATGATGTAATCGCCGAAGGTCTGGGCGGTGGCGAGGTCCCACCAACGCACGCCGCCACCGGTGGGCGGGATGCCGTAGATGGCGTTTCGGCTGGCTTGGATGCCGTTGAGATCGATGGGGACGGTGGGCCCGAGGGGCGTGGAGGTGTTGTTGGCGAAGACGAGGGCGACGGTGAAGCGGGTGTAGGTATCGGGGACGATGATGTTGAACTGAGAGAGATCGAACTCGTTGAGGAAGCCGTCGGTCATCTGGGGGCTGAAGCCGTCGGGATCGACGTTGATGGAGTCGAAGATGCGCGAGGGAGCGGGGCTTGAGGTTGGGGTGAGGACGTTGCCGCGCCAGACTTCGAGGGATTCTTCGATGGAGTTACCGGTGTTGCCGGTGGCGGAGTACCAGAGGATCTGGACGCGTTTGATGCGTGCGGGACGGAAGTTGGCGGGGATGGTGAAGATCGCGCCGACCTTTTCACCCGCGTTGAAGTTGTTGATGAGGCCCACCTGACCGACGAAGGGGTTGTCCGGATCGATGTCGGGGAGGCTGTCATTTTTGAGCAAGAGTTCCTGAGCCTGAGCTCCGGCGGTGAAGAAGAGCGCCGGCGCGCACATCGCCAGCGCCATTTTCGTGAACCGTGAAGTCAACGTCTGAGAACGGGTCATGCGAGAAACTCCGGGAGGGCGGGGTTCAGTTTCTAAAAAGGAAGGGGCGGGGGCTCGGGAGGGGTGTCAAACTGGGGAATGCTGGCGAGAAAAGACCGGAAAGGGGGAGAAATCGGACTGCAACCTGGGCGATTGCCCAAGAGAGCGTACCTCGCCCCGGGAGAAGGGCCAGTTCTGAGAAGACGATTCGCGTTCGGCGGGAAAGTGTTTCGTGGAAGTTGACAGGTTGGGGGAGGGTTGGGCTATGCTGGGGGCGTCATCGGTGCACCCCGGGCTTTGAGCGATCGGGCCTGAGGTGCTGAAAAGGGAAGTGCGGTAGTTGGTTTGGGCAAGGTCGAGCGACCGAAACCCGGACCGACGAATCCGCCGCGGACGCGCCGCCGTGAGGGGCAGTCTCCGTTCGAGAACCACTGACCGGGCTGGGCCCGGTTGGGAAGGTGAACGGAGGGCCTTGGTCGGGCGTCAGGGAGCGGGCCTTGGAGTTGAACTCCGGGGCGTGAACCTGACGCGGAACGACCGGGTCAAAGCCCCGAGCCGGAAGACCTGCCGGTGATTGTGTGCTGGGCTGCCCTCGCGAGCTGGGGCGCTGGCGATGTCGCTTCGAGCTTGTCGGAGCGCGCACCGGCGATTTTGGATTGGTCGGCACTTTCCGCCGACTCCCCCACTGCTCCCTGTTGAACCTCGCGAGGGTTCCGCGGCCGGGACGTTTTTCCCGGTTTCACAAGCCGCCGCGCGCGAATCGCGGCGAAGTGAAGGGATTGTGGTTCATGGTCCGTGCTGTCTCATTGGATTTTCAGCGTTCGTTTGTCCGGTCACGGGGCAGAGATTCGAAGCCTTTGCGAGCCGGGCGGCGGGGTCCGGCGCTCTTTGCCGCGGCGGTGCTGGGTATCGGCGCTTTGAGCCCGCTGGCTCACGCGACGCTCCCTGCGTACACGCTTGTGGGGCAGTATGCCGCTCCGAGCGGTGTGTGGAACATCGGGCCCGACGGGCGGTTGTGGTCGATCAACTCGGCGGGGGTGATCTCTCGGCAGGATTCGCTGAACGCGGCGGGGTACTCGGCCGTGGGAAGCGTCCCGGCGGGTACGGTGGCGTCGTTCGGCGCGTCGTTCATCAGCGTGTCGAACACGGGGACGCTGGCGATCGGCGACAACAACTTCGGCGCGAATGCACGCGTGCACTTTGTCAGCTCGGGTGATCTGTCGACGGGCGCCGCGACGCCGACGAGGTCGCTGCTGCTTGGGAACTATGCCGGGGTGTGGAGCGGGTCTGATCTGTTGGTTGCGGGCGCGCCGGGGCCGGGCGGTGCGCCGGCGGTTTGGCGTGTGACGAACACCGCGACGACTTCGCCGACGTCGTCGGTGCTCATCACCGGCGTCGGTGCGGGCTCGGGCGGGGTGGCCCTTCGCGGGGACACGCTGGTGACGGGCGTGGGTTTCTCCACCGCTGGGAGCCCAGTGACGGGTGAGGTTCGTTCGTTCTCGCTCTCGTCGCTGATCAACTCGGGCCCCGCGACGTTCTTGTCGGGCTCGGTGGTGGGCACGGTGCTGTCTGCTTCGAGCATGGCCTTTGATCCGCTGGGCAATCTGGCGATCGCGGGCACTGATTTCTCCAACTTCCCCAGTGTCAGTGGCTTTGTGCGTGTGATCGATGGCGACAACTTCGGTACCGGCGTTACGCTTGCGCCCGCGGGGACCGACCGCTCGTACAGCGTGCGGTTCAACGCCGTCACGAATGAGTATTTGGTCAGCGCGTCGGGCACGATCTACCGCTACGCCATCCCGACGCCCGGCACGGCGGCGGCATTGGGCCTTGCGGGCGTGATGGTCGCCGCTCGCCGGCGGAGCGGTGTGCGGACGCGTGCGTGGCAGGCCACCAGCGAGTCGAGGGAGGTGCGGGCGTGAGCCGCTTCAAGGTCTTCACGCTTCGACTGAATCAGGCCGGCGCGGGTGAACAAACCGCGCAGGTCATTGCTGGGACTTGCGCTGCTCGCGGCGCGGGCGCTCGGCGTGCTGCGTGTTCTACGCTCGTGGTTGCGATGGTCTTCGGCTCGACAACGCGGGCCGATTCGCCGTTCGCTTCGCGCGTCATCGGCTTTGATCCGGCGCCGGGACAGTTCGTCCGCAACGGCGCGTACAACGATCCGACCCGCGCGCTCGGCGCGCCCGTCGGCGGCGGGCTCTTTGCACCCGCCAACGACAAGGTCGTCTCCCTCGGTGGGTTTGGTGGCTCGATCACGCTGGGCTTCGATTCGCCGATCGTCAACCTCCCCCCCACTGCGTCCGACGGCTTCAATCCCGTCGGGGTTGATTTCATCGTCTTCGGGAACGCGTTTTATGCCGGGAGCGCCGATGGTCAGTGGCGGTTTGCAGAGCTGGTCGTCGTCGAGGTCTCGCGCGATGACAACGTCAACGGGCTTGCCGACGACGCGTGGTA
>Ga0068877_10005175_pt1 | contig 10068 bp, 6 predicted proteins | sample NOAtaG_FD_66437 | JGI IMG/M metagenome (GOLD analysis project Ga0068877, IMG submission 66437) | Freshwater lake microbial communities from Lake Erie, under a cyanobacterial bloom - NOAA_Erie_Diel6S_1000h metaG | ecosystem: Environmental > Aquatic > Freshwater > Lake | place: USA: Ohio, Lake... | reverse complement strand
GGTTTCCAAAAGCGGCATGGCGATGAGATCATGGTTTGCGGCCAGCTCTATCGGATTGGAACGCCCGTAAAGCTTTGGCTCGATCCGGGCGGATTTGATGCCTACCGAACGACTAGGCACTTTAGTCCCTTCGAGAAACGCGAATGGAAGAGCACCGTCGAGGAAATGCAGTCAGGAAAAATCAACTTCGTGACCAAGCCCCAGGAGAGCAGTCCGGACCGTTATGGGTTGCGGTTTGGCTCGAAAGCTCAGACCGAGTACACCCCTGAGCAGCTTGATCAAATTCGCTCCGGAGGCTGGACCCTGGATCTGCTTCGAGAAAAAGTCGATCAGTTCGTCTTGCACTTCGATGTCTGCGGAACCAGCTCGCAATGTTTTTTCATCTTGCACGACATCCGTGGACTGAGCGTTCACTTCATGCTCGATGCCGACGGTACGATCTACCAGACGCTTGATTTAAAAGAGCGAGCTTGGCACGCCACGAAGAGCAATGACCGAAGCATCGGAATCGAGATCGCCAATATAGGGGCATATCCGGTAGCTCAGAAGCAGGACAAGGACCAAGCCGATCCGTTTTCGCAGTGGTATGCCAGGGATGACCAAGGAGTGTTTTTGACTTTTCCGCCCAAGATCCGAGGGGTTGATCGATTCGCCGATCGCAAGCTTCGACCGCGGCGGTCGGAGATGCTGACAGGGAAACTTGGTGATACGACATACCGACAGTACGACTACACCAGCGAGCAGTATGCCGCGTTGATCAAACTCACCGCTGCGTTGTCCGATATCTTTCCCCAGATCCGCTTGGACGTTCCTCGGCAAGCCGACGGCACACGGATCGAAAAAACCCTCACCGACGAGCAGTGGGCATCATTTAGCGGAATTATGGGGCATTACCACGTCCAAGGAAACAAATCCGACCCGGGGCCTGCGATGGACTGGGAGTATTTGCTCGAAAACGCCAGAAACTATCGCGCGGAGGTTTTGGCCAAGCCCTAAGGGGCTTTAGCGGGGGGAATTCCTCTCGGATTCCCCCCAAAGGAGCCTTGCGGTACGGTATAATGCTCGACCTTTCGTTAGTTCTCTACTCTGCGGAGATTTTTTCAAAACCGATGCCTGATTTTTCGGATCTTTCCAGGATCCTTACCGCCCTCGTGCTGGTCCTCGTCAATGGATTTTTCGTCGCCGCTGAATTTGCATTGGTCAAAATTCGCATAAGCCGCATCGAGCAGTTGGTATTGCAAGGCCGGATGTTTGCAAAAACCGCCAAGTGGCTTGCTCAGCGACTCGAGCACTCCTTATCTGCATGCCAACTCGGGATCACGATGGCCAGTTTGGCTCTCGGGGCGATCGGAGAACCGGCCGTTGCCCACCTGATCAAGCCGCTGCTGTCGCGAGTGGGTCTGGACTCCGAACCCCTTTTGCATGCTGTCTCGTTTGCCATCTCCTTTACGGTCGTGACGGCTTTGCATTTGGTCATCGGCGAGCAGGCGCCCAAGGTTTTTGCGATCCGCAATCCCGAGCCGATGCTCCTGGCCTGCGCTTTGCCGCTGAAGATTTTTTATATTCTGACCTATCCTCTCATGTTCATTTTGAGTGTCTCGACCGATGCGCTGCTGCGGATGCTCGGGGCCGACGAGAAATCCAAAAGCGCGATCCCTTACTCCGAAGAGGAAATCCGAGCACTGCTCCGCGAAGCCCATGTGCACGGGAATCTGACCCGCAGCGAACACAGTTTGATCAACGCAGTCTTTGAGTTCGACGATATGGTTTGCCGTCGGATCATGGTCGCCCGCAAAGACATCGATTTTGTCGATATCAACGATCCGCTCGATTCGGTATTGGGGATGATTCGGCGGACCAAGCACACGCGGTACCCTATTTGCGACGGCTCACTCGATTCGATCCTAGGTGTCTTGCACGTGAAGGATCTTGCCGTCGCGAGCGTCCTGCCGGACTTCCAGTGGACGAGCCTGATGCGCCCACCGAAGAAGGTCCCCGAGAACATGCCCATCAGCAAGTTGCTGAGGCATTTCCAAGGAACCCATCAGCACATGGCCTTCGTCGTCGACGAATACGGGACGATCATCGGACTCGTGACACTCGAAAACGTTCTCGAGGAGATCATCGGCGAGGTCGCCGATGAGTTCGACGTCGAAGAACCCGAAATTGTCCCCGATGGCTCGGATTCCTACATCGTCTTAGGCTCGACCGGGGTCCAAGTCGTCGAAAATCGCCTCGGGATCAAATTCGAAGAAGCCGACGTCGATACCGTCGGAGGATTGCTGGTCCATTACGCCGAAAGATTGCTCGTCGCCGGAGACGTTATTGAGTTGCCCGGCGCAACCGCTAAAGTATTAACCGTTTCCGATGATCGGGCCACCAAAGTCCGAATCACCCTCTCACCTACGAAAGATTGACCGCTCATGAAGTCCACATTCAAGTCGCTATGGCTCTGCTCCCTGGGATTCTTCGCGATGCTCGGAGCATGCACAAAGTCTGCCGACGCGCAAGACCAATCCGCCAAATCCGCCGCGAGCAGCTTGTTCGATGGCAAGTCCCTTCAGGGCTGGTCCGGCTTGTCGGCCAATTGGAGCGTCCAAGACGGAGCGATTACCGGCGAAAACAAAGCCGATGCTCCCATCGGACAAAACACCTTCTTGGTCTACGACAAACCTGTCAAGGACTTTGAACTGACCCTCGAATTTCGAATCATGGGAGGCAACTCCGGCATCCAGTATCGAAGCAAGATCTTCGACAAAGACAAGTTCGTCGTCGGGGGATACCAAGCCGACATCGATGCCAACAAGCGTTACATGGGGATCAACTACGAAGAGCGCGGCCGAGGCATTCTTGCCGAACGAGGTGAAATCGTCGCCGTCGATGCCCAAGGCAAAAAGGGCCGCGTAGGCTCGGCCGGTGACGCCGATGCCCTCCTGTCGCAAATCAAATGGGAAGACTGGAACCGATACAAGATCGTCGCAAAAGGAACCGTGCTTCAACATTACATCAACGACCAACTGATGTCGGAAGTCCAAGATTCCGAAGCTTCCAAGGCAGCAAGCGAAGGAGTCCTGGCACTGCAACTCCACGCGGGTCCTCCCATGAAAGTGCAATTCAAAAACATCATGCTCAAGTCGTACTAACGAGCCGTTTTTTGGACGATTGATTTACTCTATTCACTTTTGATTTCCATGAGCAACATCCAGCGCGTCGCGATTCTGTTTTCTGGCGGACCGGCCCCGGCAGCCAACGCCGTGATCTCCTCGGCAGCCTTCAGCCTTTTGCAAGCGGGCGTAGAGGTCATTGGAATCAAGCACGGGTACTCCAATCTAATCGATTTCGATCCTGCGAAACCTTTGGTCGAAGGGAAGCATTACCTGCGATTCACACAAGAATCGCTCGAGTTCATGCGGACCGAGCCAGGGATTCGCATCGGCACGGCAAGAGCCAATCCGGGCAAGGTCGTCAAAGGCCCTGCGGACCTTCAAGATGCCGAGAAGACCGCGCCCCTGGGCCGATGCTATCGCGCACTGCGATCCCTAGGGGTCGATGCGCTGGTGAGCATCGGTGGCGATGACACGCTCAAGACCGCTAACAAGATGAAGCTCTACCAGGAAACCCTGCCAGCGAAAGAAACTCGCATGCCGGTGATCCATCTGCCCAAGACCATCGATAACGATTACTCAGGCATCGATTTTACCTTCGGTTACTTCAGCGCCGCAGAAGTCCTGGCCAACGAGATCCGAAATCTCAACCGCGATGCGGCAGCCGGACAAGCGTATTTCATCGCCGAGGCGATGGGACGCTCGGCCGGATGGCTCGCCTACGGGGCCGCGATCGCCGGTGATGCATGCTTGGTCCTGAGCGTCGAAGACATCGTCGGGCCTTTGGCATCGAGCGAGACGGTCCAAGACGCCAACGGAACGAGCCAGACCCGCAAGATCATGAACATGGAGGCCGTGCTGGCCAAAATGGTTTCGATGATGATCGCCCGTGAAAAACTAGGCCGCAACTACGGAGTGATCGTCATCGCCGAAGGACTCGCCGAGTTTCTGCCCCTGTCGTACATCCAAGGTGTCTCGCGGGACGAGTTCGGACACCTCGCCGTGGCCAACGTCGACGTCGGTAAAACCATCGGACGCTATCTTGCCGATGCCTATAAAAAAGCGACTGGCAAATCGCGGAAAATCAACGGCCTACAGATGGGTTACGAATCGCGATGCTGCGTGCCGACCGCTTTCGATGTGATGCTCGGTTCGCAAATCGGGATCGGCGCCTACCGCGCTCTGATCGAAGAGAAGCTCAACGGAGTGATGGTCTCCGTCGGCGGACAATTCGACATGTCCTTTGTCCCCTTCGAAACCTTGGTCGATCCGGTGACCCTCGTGACGAAAGTTCGCTTCATCGATCGCCAGAGCGATTTCCATCGGCTCGCGCGGTTGCTCGAGCAGAAAACCGATTGATCCTCCACCGGACGGTCCACAAGCCTATCGACCAAGCCTATACCGACGGTGATATTCCAACCGTAAAACAATAGCCGAGAAACTCTAGTAGCAACTCAGGGCAGCAAGCATGATTGCAGCAAGCAGGATCGCAGCGCGTCTAGGAAGGCCCTTTACCCCAGGACTGCTCTCCCGATGGTTCCCAGGGCTGCTCGCAGGATGGCTCGCGGTGGTTTCGGGCAGTGCATCACCAGCCCAGCCACCAACTCAGCCACGAACTCAGCCACCATCCGAGGTGGCCCAAGAGATCTTGGCTCAAACCGGGGAATCCCAGCGCGAAGGCTTGATCGAAAAGCACAAGTCGATGGCAAGGGATTTGATCCTCGAATGGACCAAGGACCTTGGGACAAACCCGCCAGATCCGAGCTTGGGGAGCCTTGAGTACCAGCGCATCCCTTCGATCTGGCGCGCAGCGATCCTAGCGGTTCGAGATCCCTCAAGTCGCAACGCAGCGTTGGTCGACTTGGTAGATCTATCGCTCCCGGAACCCACCGGCCCGATGCGCGATTGGCAAGCGGTCGTCCTCGGTGGGGCCATCATCAACGGATTGAGCTTGGAAGGCCTTTGGCCAAAAAGCGAACTCGAAAAAGTCATTGCACAGCATCCAGAGTGGAAGCCCCGTTGGGATCGCGCTTTGGAGTTGGCCAAGTCAGACGCTTATGATCCAAAGGTCCCCGTCGGAACAAGGTACGATGCGATTAGGATTTTGGCGATGCTGCCAGCCGAACAAGCCATCGGTAAAGTGAGCCCTTTTTTGGACCTCGAAGGGCCGGTCTTGGGGGGACTCGATCAAGCGTCCAAAGATGAGTTGCAAATGGGGGCCATCAGCGCCCTGAGCGACATCGACGGACCTGAAATGTTTGAGCCCATGCTCTCGAAGTACTCGAACTTCTCGTATGGCAATCAGAAATTAGCTTACCAAGCCATGCAGCGAACCGATCAACGAAGGCTCGCTTGGCAGATCCTCGATTCGGACCTCAAGGAGCAGCTTTACCTACCCAAAGCGATGACCCTCGACCATGCCTTCACCGAAGGGATCGAGGGACCGGCAAGCGATGCTCAAGGCAATGTCTATGCAGTGAACTTTGGAAAACAGCAGACGATCGGCAAAATAGATCGTTGGGGCAATGGAATCGCTTGGGCCAGCTTGCCAAACCGAGGAACAGGCAACGGCATCGTCCTCGATAGTCAGGGGGATCTGCTGGTTGCCGATTATGTCGAGCACAAGATTTGGCGAGTCGATCGAGTCACCGGCGCCTTCGTACTTCATTGCCACGAACCAACGATGCATCAGCCCAACGACTTGGCAATCGCCGATGACGGGACACTCTATGCCAGCGATCCGAATTGGAGTCAAGGGACTGGGCGTCTCTGGCGGATCGATCGGCAGGGAATCGCTCGGATCGTCGCCGAAGGGATGGGAACGACCAATGGGCTCGACATCAGTCCGGACGGGAAATATCTATCGGTCAATGAATCCCAGCAGCGCAAGATCTGGCGGTTTGAGATCCAGAAAGATGGAACGCTTGCCGCGAAAACTTTGTTCAAAGAGTTTCCCGACCATGGTTTTGATGGAATGCGTTACGACGATCAAGGGAACTTGTATGTAACGCGGTATGGAGAAGGGACTGTCGTGGTCTTGAGCCCTGAAGGGGAGATCTTGCGTCGAATCGACGTCCTCGGGGCGCGCCCGAGCAATATTTGCTTCGGTGGCCCCGACGGCAAGACCGTCTATGTGACAGAGGTCGAGCACGGTCGGCTCATTCGATTCCGAGTCGAGCACGCGGGACGAACACCACGTTTTCGTCCCGAGGATCGGCGAGCCGACTGGATCGACAAGATCCATCGTTGGCCAGATCAGCTCGATCGAGACAACACAGCCAATCCTTCGAAGAGCGATCCGCAGTGGCTTGCCTCGGTCCGCACATTGGCCGATTGGCAAAAGGCCAGAGCAAACGTTCAGGCCCGTTTCGACAGGCTGCTCGGGCCTATGCCTCCGGTCGGCACGGCACCGAAGCTAGAGGTGCTCAGCGAAGAACGAGTCGAAGGAGTTCTCCGACGGCGAGTGAAGATCGAAATTGAAACCGATGTTTCGATGGATGCTTATATCCTATTGCCCGATGGGCCCGATGGGCTCGATTCGAGCGGCTTAAGGCCGGGCATGGTCGCATTGCATCCGACCAACAACGCCACGATCGACGAGATCGCAGGTCTCGGGAACAGTGGTCCGCGAGCCACCGGCTTGGAGTTTGCTAAACTTGGGTATATCGTGATCTGTCCGAAGTGTTTCTTGTGGCAAGAGGGAGTTGGTTTCGACCAAGCCGTATCGAATCATGCCAAGCGTCATCCGCAAACGCGAGGGATGGCCAAAATGGTTTATGACGCGCAGCGGGCTTTGGATACGTTGTTGAGCATCCCTCAGGTAGACCCCAAGCGTGTGTTTGCTTTCGGCCATTCGCTTGGGGCCAAGCAAGTCCTTTACCTCATGGCAAAAGACCCGCGTGTGCTCGCGGGGGTGGCAAGCGAGGGTGGGGTCGATCTTCGGTCGACCAACTGGGAGGCACCTTGGTATTTGAACCCTCCGCCGAGAATCCCCCTAGGAACGCCGTCGCTGGAGCACCGTGCCGATTGGGGGGCCGATTGGGGGCATGACGAGTTGCTCATGCTCATTGCCCCGAGGCCTGTTTTGATTATGGGGGGACAGAAAGGTCCGGGAGCGGCCGACGGGAGCCAGAGTCTGCCAGCGATGCGTGGGGCTTTTCGGATCTGGCGTCTCTTTAACGCAGAAACAACGGAAATAGATGGCAAAAAGCCAGCGAATGCAGCCGCTTGCCTAGGCTTAGCGCTTTGGAATCATGGACAAGGCCACGTGTTTGGCGATTGGCAGTTTGAACAAGCCCGGGCTTGGTTTGAGGCCTACCAGAAGATCCACAGACTGTAAGCGGATTCTCTGCATTGGGTAGTAATACACACTCGCAACATTCCTAGCCTTCGCGTTGCAATACTCTTGCACTTGAGAAAATCATAATTATTTATCCGGATTTTTCGATCAAGGACTGCCAAAAGAACGTAAATCCGGCATATTAGTCTGTGTAGCCTCTAGGCAAATTAGGTTTCGGTTCCTCTTCCTAAAAAGAAAGTTTTGAATATGGCAATTAATTTGATGGATTTGGTCAAAACCGCTATCAGCAGCAGCGGTGTGGCAGATCAGATCGGATCTGCAGTTGGATTGGAAAAGAGCAAGACAAACTCGGCTATTGAAGCTGCGATTCCTGTTTTGCTCGGCGGACTCATGAAGAAGGCGTCGACGCCATCGGGAGCCTCAGAGCTTTCGAACATTTTCAAGAAGCAGGACGCAGAGCCATCCATCTTGGATAACCTCGGAAGTCTCGTATCGGGTGGCGCGAGCTCGAAGTTGCTCGGTATGGGCAGTTCCCTCTTGCCGATGCTCTTGGGCTCCTCGCAAGCGAGCATTGTTTCCGTCCTGATGAAGCTTTTGGGAATCGGCGACAAGGGTGTTCTGGGATTGCTCGGATCTTTGGCTCCTATCGTCATGGGTGTTGTCGGCAAGCAAGCCAAGTCTGCCGGTGGATTTGATCCAGGCGTCTTGACCAACCTTCTCGGCGGACAAAGCAACTTCTTGAGCAGCGCGTTGCCAAACGAACTCAAGGGAGTCATGGGATTGGCCGACTTGGGCAAGCAAGCCAGTGAAGCCGTTTCCAGTGCTGCACGCGGCGCGACCCGCGCAGCGACCCAAGCTGTACCCGCCGCACCTGCTTCGAGTCCTTTGGGATGGCTCTTGCCTTTGCTCGCTCTGGCAGCTTTGGGCTTCTTGGGCTACACCTTCATGTCCGGTAGCAAGAAAGAAGAAGTCAAGAAGCCGATTACCAGCGCACCGAATGCAGTTCCTGCGACGGCACCTGCAATCAAGCCAGCACCTGAAGTCGCCGCAGCCCCCTTGGAACTTCCAAAGCTTGAACTGCCTGGTGGCATGAGCATCGAAGATCTCCAGAAGAAGCTCGCTGGCTCCTTTGACGGAATCACCGAGACTCTCGGAAGCATCACCGATGTGGACACTGCCAAGGGTGCTGTTAGCAAGTTGGAAGAAGCCGCTAAGGCTTACGCTGACCTCGGTATGGACAGTATGCCTGCTGCTGCAACCGGCACGTTGGCTCCATTCATCAAGCCGTACTTCGAAAAAGTCGGTGGATTGCTCAACACCCTTTACCTCATCCCTGGGGTTAAGGAAATCATCGAGCCAGTCCTCGGGCCAATGGTTCAATCCGTATCGAAGATGATGGGCTAGTCTTTCCAAAGACCAGCTAGAAATCCTCAAAGGCCTGCGGTCTCAAAACCGCAGGCCTTTTTTGTTTTCAAGATCTCCCGCAGAGATCCGGCTGTTCGTAGTGGATCTCCCGCAGAGATCGTGGCTGTTTGGTTTTAGCCCGGAGGGCGGCACATCTCTGCCGGTGTGCGTAAGCCACCGGACCGGGCATCCACTAGCTACAGATACGGTCCATGACATTGCCGTACACGTCGGTCAATCGGAAATTCCGCCCCGCGTACCTATAAGTCAATCGCTCATGGTCCATGCCCAGCAAATGGAGGATCGTCGCATGCCAATCGTGGATGTGACACTTATCCTCGACCGCCTCGCGGCCATGTTCGTCGGTGGCACCATAGCTCAACCCGCCTCGCACTCCCCCACCTGCCATCCAGGTCGTGTATCCCTTGTTGTTGTGATCCCGACCGTCCCCGTTTTGTGCATCGGGTGTGCGGCCAAACTCACCTCCCCAGATGACCAATGTTTGATCCAAAAGCCCTCTTTGCTTGAGATCCGCGAGCAATCCAGCAATCGGCTTATCGATCTCGCTGCACTTATCGGGTAATTGCTCACGGAGTCGCTGATGATGATCCCAATTGCCATGATTGAGCTCTACAAATCGGACGCCAGCTTCGATGAATTTTCGGGCCATAAGGCACTGCCGTCCAAAGCCATCGGTGGGATTCTCGTTGATCCCGTACATCTCGAAAGTCTTTGGAGTCTCGTCGCTGAGGTCCATAAGTTTTGGCAAGGCATCTTGCATCCGAAAGGCTAACTCATAGGATTCGATCACCCCTTCGACGTTCGGATCGACCCCGGCTCGATCGAGCGAGTTTTGGTTCAGTTGCTGAATAAAATCGATTTGCGAGCGCTGCGAGCGACGAGTCAGCCTTGGATTGTTGATGTCGGGTATCGCCGACCCGTTTCCAGCCGGCATGTTCCTAGCCATACCGGGGCGAGGGCCCTGTGGCCTACCGACCTTAGTCCCTTGGTAGATCGCTGGAAGAAACGCATTGCCGTAATTCTGAGAAGCCGTCGCTTGGGGATTCAAAGCGACAAAGCCTGGTAAGTTCTCGTTTTCCGTACCTAAGCCATAGAGGGTCCAGGCACCGAGCGATGGGCGAACAAACTGCGCGTTGCCCGTATGCATCTGCGTCATGGCCCGTGGATGGATCGGCTGATCGCAATGCATCGATCGGATCAAACACATTTCGTCAGCGTGCTGGCCGAGTTCGGGGAGCA
>Ga0068877_10005173_pt1 | contig 10072 bp, 7 predicted proteins | sample NOAtaG_FD_66437 | JGI IMG/M metagenome (GOLD analysis project Ga0068877, IMG submission 66437) | Freshwater lake microbial communities from Lake Erie, under a cyanobacterial bloom - NOAA_Erie_Diel6S_1000h metaG | ecosystem: Environmental > Aquatic > Freshwater > Lake | place: USA: Ohio, Lake... | reverse complement strand
CTTGCTTGTATCTCGCCACGGACTGATGTGTTTCCAGGCCTTGTACATGACCAGTCCGAGCCCGTTGAGCCCGCCCCAGATGATGAAGTTCCAGCTTGCGCCGTGCCAGAAACCGCCCAGCAGCATGGTGAGCATGAGGTTGAGGTTGGTATTGAGCCAGGAGCGAAACGGGGCGATCCACAAGCCGGCTACCATCAGTACCGCCATACAGCCGGCTGCTATGGCGAGCACGAGCCATGACCGGCTAAGCACCGCTACCAGCGCTACAAAAAAGCCCAGCAGGAGATAGGATACGATGGATCCTTTGCGGTTGCCACCAAGGGGAATATACACATAATCGCGAAGCCAGGTGGAGAGGGAGATGTGCCATCGCCGCCAGAAGTCGGATACATCGGTGGCTTTGTAGGGCGAGTTGAAGTTGGCGTTGAGGTGGAAGCCGAGAAGCAGCGCCACACCAATGGCGATATCGGTGTATCCGCTGAAATCGGCATATACCTGTAAGCTGTACCCGAAGATGGCGAGCAGGTTCTCGAAGCCGGAGTACACCGCGGGATTGTCGAACACGCGGTCAATGAGTTGCACCGCCAGGTAGTCGCTCAGAATAATCTTCTTGAGCAGTCCGTTCAGGATCCAGAATACGCCCATGCCGAGCATCTGCCTCGTGAGTTCATAGGGTTTGTTGATCTGGGGAATAAAATCAGAGGCCCGTACAATTGGACCGGCCACAAGCTGTGGGAAGAAGGATACAAAAAAGGCATAGTCCGTAAAGCGGGTGAGAGGGCGCAGTTTGCCTCGGTACACCTCCACCGTATAGCTGATGCTTTGGAAGGTAAAAAAGGAAATTCCGATGGGCAGAATGATCTTGCTCACGGTGAAATGGGTGCCGAAGAAGCCGTTGCTCCAATGCGCCAGCCAGTTGAATACGGGATAGTGGGTGCCCGCTACCGCGTTGTACGCGTCGGTAAAAAAGTAGGCATATTTGAAGTAGAAGAGCACGCCGAGGTTCATCACCACGCTGGCAATCAGCCATGCCATGCGCATGGTGGCTGATCTGGCCCGGTGGATGAGGATAGCCATGAGGTAATCCCATGCGGCGGTATAAACAAGCAGGAGGAAAAATAATCCGGTGGTCTTGTAGTAGAAAAAGAGACTGACGGCAAACAGGAAGAAGTTGCGCGCAAGGGTGCGCCGGTGAAGGAAGCCATCGGCCAGCAATACTCCCGCAAAGAAGATCCAGAAGAGAGTAGAGGTGAAGATGAACGGCGACTTCGGATCGAAGACAAAAAACTGCGTCAGCAGTGCCGACCATTGTTCCTGTGCGGTCATACCTTCTGCGCTACGAGTGTGTAGCCGAGGGGATAAGAATACCGGGTTTTTTCATTTGATCTCCGGTACCAGCGGGTTTTTATCACCTGTGATTTGAACATCCGGAAGAGGCGATTTCGCCATCCTGAAGCGGCTCCCTTGTTGAGGGTGTCCAGCAGCACATCGGGGTATCCACCGTATGGTTCGAGGTGCAGTATGTGCATGCCGCTCTGCCCGCTCATCAGGCGCAGTGCTGTACCAGTGGGGTGGTAATACTCGTCGGGAAACATGGAAATCCAGTAGGCAAAGGGTGTGGAGAGGATGAGTTTGCCGCCGGGTCTGAGGCATCGGGCGGCCTCTTTCAGGGCGTGCGCGGGGTGCTCAAGATGTGCGATCACATCGAGGAGCAGGATGGTATCGAATGTTTGTTCGGCAAAAGGCCAGCGATGGTTCAGGTCGCAAGCCACATCGGCATGGGGGTGCTGGTTGTCCAGGTCGGTGCAGGTGATGCCGGTGGTAAGCGGACGATACACTTCCATGTAGGGTAGTTGTCCGCAGGCGGCGTCAAGCAGTTCGCCCCGGGCATGCTGGCGGATGAGCGGTACCAGCGCGTTGACCTGCAGGGTCGTGATATGCTGTGATCCGCCGTATACCGCCCCGAGGTTCGCGGCAAAGCGGCCATCGGGCAGCTGCTGCACGAAGGAGGGATGCCATGTACCGGGGCTGCGCATGACACAAAGAACGTACAGCTTCAGGAGAGGTTTGCGAAGGTCTTGTTCACCAGGTGCATACGCTCGATCCACGAGCGGTCATTGAACAATCCGGTGCGCGGGTGCAGCAGGCTATGTGTTTCTGCATCCTGTTCACGGAGAGCAACGGCGAGCTGCCGGGTATAGCCGCATTCCCGAGCCAGTTGCACGGCATGGGAAGTGTAGATGCCGAAGGGCCAGGCAAAGGAATGAATCTGAGTTCCGCTGGCACTTTCGAGGTATGACTTGCTCTCGGCAAGTTCGGTGCGGGCTTCCTCGTGAGTCAGCATGCTGAAGTTGGCGTGGGTGATGCCGTGGCTGCCTATTTCTACAAACGGACTTTCAGCCATGATGCGCACTTCTTCGGCGCGCATCACACGCCAGCGGTATTCGTGGCGGGTATCATCCGAGGGTTTGTATCCGGTTTGTTCTTCGCTGCTGTCCATGAATCGCTGGAGTTCGCTCCAGGGTTCTTTCATGAGCACATGGGTGAGGCGTTTGCCCTCGTCGCTGATATAGCGGTTGGCTTTGCGGCGGCGATAGGTTACTCCTTTCCATTCGATGGGTTGGCCTGTGTGGAATCCGGTCATGGCGAGGTGGTCGGGCCAGAGGATGGACCGCCCGCGGAGGTATGCCGTGCACACGAAAAAGGTGGCCGGCACGCGGTGCTGTTCGAGGATACGCTGCGCGTATTTCATATTGTTGGCCAGCCCATCGTCGAAGGTCATGGCCAGTCGCCGGCCGTCAGCGGGTGTTTCCATCATCTCAGCAAGACTCACGATGCGGAATCGCTTGCTGAGGTAGGTCAGTTCTTCGGAAAATTCGCGCTGTCCGATATTCCGCACGTTGAGCCCGGGCAAGCTGTGCGGAAAAATATTGTGGTACATCAGGATGAGGTCGCCTTTTTCCCGGTTGGCGTACATCCCCATCTCCAGCCCGAGGCCGTAGCGGATAGTGCGGATATATTTCGTGATGGACGAGAACACAGATTCAGGTATGTTCAGCTCCCGGGGGGCTGATGAGTTTGATGCCAAACCGGGTCATTGTGATCTTTCGCTCTTTGTACAATTGACCGATGGCTTTTTTGAATGTTTTCTTTGACATGCGCAGGCGCAGTTTGATCTCATCGGGGTCGCTTTCATCATTAAGGCGCACATAGCCTTTGTGATGCCGGAGGAATTCGACCAGTCGTCCCACGGCATCCTCTATCAGTTCGCGGCCTTCCTTCTGCATGCTTACGATGAGGTCCTTGCCTTCGATCTTCCGCACATAGCCTTTTACCCGGGCGCCTTCATGAATTTTTCCGATCACTTCCTGGGTGAACAGGATGCCGATGTGGCGTGCATTCACGATCACCCGGCGCCCTGCATCGAGTTTATCGGCAATCACGAGTTCCACCTCATCACCTCGTTCGAGTCGCATATCGGTATTATCGAACCACGAGGTGAAGCGTGTACTGGCAAATAGTCTGCGGTGCACCTGATCGCATTGCAGGGTGATGAGGGTCATGCGTCCTTCCTCCACAGGCATGCGCTGCTCGCGAACCGGAAGGAGGATATCCCGGCGCATGCCGATATCAATGAAGGCACCCAGGTCGTTGGCATTGCGGATGCGGAAGCTCCCGATTCCGCCCACCTCGATGGAGGGCAGCTTGCGCGTGGCTTCCAGTTCGCGGTCTTCGTTGTAGTAGATGAATACCTCCAGTTCCTGCGGTTCATCGGGCCGGGGGAGGCGCTCGCCACGGGCCAGTGGAACGGGATGCTTCTCATCGCCGAGCAGAAAGGGCTTTTCGTCACTGCGGAATACGGGCAGCCGTTGGATCTTGCCGGGGAGGATTTTCATGTCGGCGCAAAAGTAGGTGGTTTGAGACGAGGCTGAAGGGAACTTGCCATGCGCACAAACACGGTGATACACGGGCGGCCTTACCCTCCTTTCTGATTGGCCGGGCACTCCTGCAGGGAGCGCACCCTGCAAAGGATGCTCCTGCCCTATATATTCGCCATGCCAAATCTTCTGCCATGAAACCTGCACGAATCGGACTGGTCTGCTGCCTCATGTTTTCTGTTCCCGCTCTTTCACAATGCGCCGATGGCGAGGTGGAAGTGAACCTGATCATCCACACTGACGCGTGGGCCTATGAGACCTACTGGCAGCTGCGAGCTGCGGATAGTGGCTGCGGACCTGGATTTATTGCCCAGGGCGCCAACCTGAATGTGGGATGCGCCGGCACGGCGTCGGCCAACAGTGCCAACGGCTATGCTAATAACAGTGCCTATACCGAAGGACCATTCTGCCTCGCAGAGGGACAGGTTTATTCGATCATCTTCGTGGACAGCTACGGCGACGGAGGACTCACGATTGAGCTGCTGCAGAACGGCGCGCTCACCAACATCTATGAAGGAACGGGATTCGGCAATACCTGGACCTTCACAGCCGGTGCGAGCAATGTGCCTGACTACGACATGCCCTGCAATGCCCTCGACGTCACTCCGGATGGACCGGCGGTTACCATGAATAATGCGAATGCGCTGGCATCCCTCGGCGAGCCACGACCTGCTGCAGGCAATTGTGCGGTATACGGACTATGGTGCGAGGGTGGACTGTCCAATTCGGTGTGGGCGAGATTTGTGGCTACCGCCAGCACAGCCTATCGATTCTCAACTTGCGTGGCGGGCAATGGCTTCGATACCCAGATGGCGATATGGCGGGCCACGGATTGCTCGGATTGGGATACGTTTGAGCTGGTGTCCTCCAATGACGATATGTTTGGGGGGTGCGCAGTACAGGTCTATTCTTCACTGTGCTATGCATCGTGCCTCGAGGAGGGGCAGACGTACTACATTCAGATTGATGGGTACAACGCGCAGACGGGAAATATTGCCCTGGAAGTGGAAACCTACACTGGCCCTGTGACACTCAGCGCGCAGGTCAGTCCGGTGGCCTGTCCACTGAACAAGGGAGAGCAGGGCAACGGATTGATTCGTCCTTATATCACAGGAGCGGGTTCAGACTTCACCACATCGTGGACTGGTCCGGACGGATTTACCAGCTCGTCCAACTTCATCACCGGACTGACTGGTGGAACCTATGCGCTTACCGCCACCACCGCCTGCGGCACGGTGCTTACGGCTTCGTGGGTAATCACGGTTCCGCAACCGTTCAGTGTATCAGCCCAGTTTACCCAGCCGGACTGCCCATTGTCCGAAAATGGCGCCATTGCACTGACGGTTATAGGCGCTACACCCGGCTATAGTTTTATCTGGCAGGGCCCGGATGGCTTTGCCTTCACGGAAGAAGACCCCGACGGTCTGGCACCGGGTGAATACACGCTGTCCATTGAAGATGACAATGGATGTGACTATGCCGCCTCTTACACGCTTCAGGCGCTTGATAACCTGGAGGTGGACCTGGGGGCGGATGCCATCTTGTGCCGCAACCTGAACGATGTGCTCGTGCTTTCCGGTCCGCCCGGCATGAATTATTCCTGGCAAGATGGCTCGGAGAATCAGTTCCTGGTGGTCAATTCAGCGACGATGGATCCAGGCCAGTACACCTATATCCTGAATGTGAATACCGATGATGGCTGCACGGCCGCCGATGCCATCTCGATTACGGTGGAGGATTGTGTGGGCGTCCGGGAGCGTGTGGATGCTCGTCCGGTACTTTATCCCAATCCCACAGATGGTCTTTTTAGCATGGGCTTTACTCTGCGTGAACCGCATCGGGTGATTGTGTATGATGCTTCGGGCCGATTGGCCTGGACGGGCACTTCACCGGAAGGCGCTGTGGTGTGGACTGTCTGTCCGCATCTGGCTCCTGGCTTGTACACCTGCCGCATAGAAGCCGGGTCTGCTGCCTGGTTGGAGCGCCTCGTGGTGCGCTGATCACCCTATGCTGCGATGATGATTCTGCGGATGGCTTCTTCTGTCATGCTGCTGTTCACTCCGAGGTGGAATACCATCCTGACCTTGTCCGGACCAAACGGAAAACACAGGATGCCGCGGTCGGCAAACCATTTCACACACTCCGCAGCAGAATGTCCGTCCACCGAGAAGATCACAATGTTCGTTTGTACGGGCATCACCTCACGCACCCAGGGCAACTGCGCCAATGCTTCGGCCATGCGCTTCGCGTGGTTGTGATCTTCCGCGAGGCGGTGCACGTGATGACCCAGGGCATATCGTCCGGCCGCTGCGAGGAAGCCTGCCTGGCGCATGCCTCCGCCGAAGCGCTTGCGGATGCGGTGAGCGCTGCGGATGAATTCCCTGGATCCCAGCAGCACACTTCCCACGGGGGCGCCGAGGCCTTTGGACAAGCAGAGGCTGATGGAGTCGAAAAGTGCGCCATAGGCCTGAGGGTCCATGCCTGTGACGGCAAGCGCATTGAACAGCCGGGCACCATCACAGTGGAGGGCCAGCCCGCGCTCCCGGCAGGTGGCCGAGATCGCTTTCAGGGCCTCAGGGTCCCATACCGCTCCTCCGCCCTTGTTGACGGTATCTTCAACCGAAACCAGCCTTGAGAGGGGGAGGTGTGCATTATCCGGATCATTGATTGCGGCGGCCACATCGTCGGCTGTGAACATCCCCCGCGCATTACCCACAAAGCGCACACTTACTCCGCTGTTGGCCATGGTACCGCCGCCCTCGTAGAGGTAGATATGGGAGAGGGGAGAGCAGATCACCTCATCGCCCGGATGTGTATGGGCCGCAATAGCCACCTGGTTGGTTTGTGTACCGCTGGAGCAGAAGAGTGCTGCTTCCTTGCCCATCATCCGGGCTGCTTCCTCTTGCAGGGCATTCACCTCAGGATCTTCGCCAAACACATCATCACCCAGTTCCGCCCGGAACATCGCCTCGCGCATGGCCGGAGTAGGGAGGGTTACAGTATCACTGCGCAGGTCAATGGTCATGGCCCAAAGGTAGCCGCTCCATATGTTCGCGTGCAGGGGCAAAATATCCGATCTTACACCCGTTTTGTCATCCATGAAAAACTACTATGCGGTGCTCGGGTTGGAGCGCGGTGCGGATGAAGAGTCCATCAAGCGGGCCTACCGCACACTGGCCAAGCAGTACCATCCGGATCTCAATCCAGATCCGGATGCGCGCGCGCGCTTCATGGAAGTACACGAAGCATATGAGTATCTGATGGATCCTGATCGCCGGGCAGGCGACCGCAGAACATCGGTGTCACGCCCTCTTTCGGCGGAAGAACTCGCCCGCCGTGAGCACATCTACCGCGAGTGGTTGCGCTATCAGCAGGAAGCCGCGCGAGAGCGCGCCGCCGGTTATGCCCGCCAGCCGTTCGGGGAATTCCGCGAAAGCCGCTGGTACAAGGTGGCCAAAGGTGTCAATCAGGTCTATAACATCCTGTTTCTCGTGTTCTGCGCATTCGTGATCGCCATACCGGTGTACAAATACATCGAGCAGCAGCACATGCCGGAAGACGAGCAGCGGCCGCTTGCTTTCTTTGTCGCGCCGGTTATCGCCGGAATCATCTTCGCCTCATGGGGCTATTATTACTGGTTTATTCTCAAGCATGATGATATCTGAACTTCGTTTTCTTTTCGCCTGTGTGGCGATGCTGGCATCCCTCGGCGCCCGCGCCAAAGAAGGGATGTGGATACCCGGTATGCTGGGTGCAGCATTTGACGATATGCAGGCCATGGGCCTGAAGCTGTCGGAGGAGGACCTGTACTCCGTGAACCAGGGCAGTATCAAGGATGCCATTGCCCTCTTCGGCGGAGGGTGCACAGCAGAGATGGTATCGGCCAAAGGATTACTCTTTACCAATCACCACTGCGGACTCGGTTATATCCAGTCGCACAGCACGGTGGAGAACGATTACATCACCCATGGATTCTGGGCGAAAACAGCCGGAGAAGAATTGCGCTGTGCCGGACTCAAGATCACCTTCATCAACCGGATGGATGATGTGACCACCCGCATGCTCAATGGCACCGAGGGCAAGACGGCTGCTGAGGCTGAGCTGATCCGCTCGGCTAACAAGGCGTCCATCGAGTCGGAGTACCGAAAGAATTTCGGCGCGGATGCCGTTGTGCGCGCATTCAATTATGGCAATCAGTACATCGTGGTGGTGTCCACCACCTACCTCGATGTGCGGCTGGTGGGCGCACCGCCCGCGGGCATCGGTAAATTCGGCGGAGATACCGACAACTGGGTATGGCCCCGGCACACGGGCGACTTTTGTGTGTTCAGGGTCTATGCCAATGCTGACAATAAGCCGGCGGAATACGATCCGGGTAATCAGCCCTATGCGCCGGCCCACCATTTTCCAGTATCACTGGATGGGGTGAAGGAAGGTGATTTTTCGATGGTATATGGCTTTCCCGGTCGCACGGAGCACTTACTCACCAGCTACGCAGTTGACTATGTGATGAACCGGAGCAATCCCATGCGCATTGAAATGCGCACGGCTTCTCTCGATGTGATGGACCGCTTGATGCGCAGTTCGGACGCCATCCGCATCCAGTATACCTCCAAGCAAAGCAACATCGCCAATGCGTGGAAAAAATGGATCGGCCAGCAGATGGGGCTGGAGCGTTTTGATGCACTGGGGCTGAAGCGCACAAAAGAAGCTGCGGTTACCGCCTACATCACACCCACCCGCCGCACGGAGGATCAGGCTATCCTCAGCGGGATCGGGACGCTCTACAGGGAGCAGGGCGATCTGCTGCTGGCCCGGGACGGCTTTGTGGAGTTTTTCTACTACGGCCCCGAACTGTTCATGTTCGCCCAGCGATATGCAGATCTGGTGGACAACTGGGCCACCTGGAAAGCAGATGGCACACTGGAGGGCAAGCTGGCCGAATTGAACAAATCAGCGGCTTCCTTTTACGATGACTTTAATCTGGATGTCGAAACGGGAGTATTTACCGCCCTTGCGCCCCTCTATACCAGCCATGTGAAGGCAACTCATGGGCCTTCCATCCTCATGGGCTGGCTCCCCAAGGGCAGCAGCGACTGGCAGCGGGCAGCCACCGCGATATACGGGCGCAGCGCCTTCCGCTCGCGGGAGGCCCTGGAGGCAGCACTCCGGAGCCCATCCAAAAAAACGATTCAGAAACTCGCGGAAGATCCTGTTTTCAGGATCGGCAAGGAAGCTGATGCCCTCTTTGATGCCACGCTCAACCCGGGTTTCCGGAGTTTCAATCTCGCGCATGATGACTTGATGGGCCGGTATGTCCGGGTGTACCGCGAAACATTTCCGAAGGAGAAGTACTGGAATGACGCCAACAGCACCCTGCGCGTATCCTACGGCAAGGTGGAAGGCAGCATGCCCCGCGATGGTATGGCCTACCTGTGGTACAGCACGGCAGATGGAATACTGGAGAAGTACGATCCGAAGAACCCCGACTTCGAATTGCCGGAGAGAATGATAGAGCTGTTGGAAAACAAAGAATACGGACGTTATGCCAACAACGGTGTCCTGCACGTCGCCTACACGGCCAGCAACCACACCACCGGCGGAAACAGCGGATCTCCCGCGCTCAATGACCAGGGCCATCTGGCAGGCATCAACTTCGACCGGTCATGGGAGAGCACCATGAGCGATATCCTTTACAGCCCCGAAATATGCCGGAACATCATGGTGGATATCCGCTACGTGCTGTGGGTCATAGATGTGTACGCCGGAGCGGGCTATCTCCTGGAGGAGATGACCCTGGTGGGCGGTACCCGACCGTGAGATCCATGCGCTGCAAGCGCGCTTGCCGAAGGAAAGAGCTTACTTCGCCAGGAAGTAGATTACCACGATAGCCAGTACCAGGCAGACCAGCGCGAAGGTGACCGGACCTCCGATTTCGTTTTGCTCTGCTTCGTGGTGCTCGTGATGATTTGCGTCGTGTCCCATAATGTAATCTGAATTTCGTGGCCAAAGGTAAGCTTCGGAGGATTGCACACAAATTTGGATGAAGAGGAATCGAACCGGAGAAGTGAGGAGGGTAACGGGCAGGTATATTTGTAAACCTACCTCCGGTGGAAGGGAAACCGAACCGCCCG
>Ga0068877_10005170_pt1 | contig 10075 bp, 11 predicted proteins | sample NOAtaG_FD_66437 | JGI IMG/M metagenome (GOLD analysis project Ga0068877, IMG submission 66437) | Freshwater lake microbial communities from Lake Erie, under a cyanobacterial bloom - NOAA_Erie_Diel6S_1000h metaG | ecosystem: Environmental > Aquatic > Freshwater > Lake | place: USA: Ohio, Lake... | reverse complement strand
CGGCGAACCCGTCGAGGTGATTACGACGATTGACGTGAACTTCACGTTGAGCCAGTAGTCCATCCACGTAGCCCAAGTCCAAAAACAAGTAGTCCTTTAAACCCAACAACTCGCAGGAGATATTTGCATGCTTCTCACTATGCAAACCATGGGCTTCCTTTTGCTTCAGGAAGTCGGATTTGACGCCATCACGATGTGGAACCAGATGGGTTTCCTCGCCAAGGCCGTCGTTGTGATTCTATTTATTATGTCGGCGTGGTCGATTGGGGTCATGATTGACCGCCTAATCGCCTTTAACGCCGCCAAGACTCAAAGCCGCCAGTTCGCACCGGCCGTGGCTGGCGCCTTGCGCGAAGGCAAATTGGATGAAGCGATCAAGATCGCTGACCGATACAAGAAATCCCACCTGGCCAAGGTGGTGGTAGCCGGCTTGCAGGAATTCAAGGCCCATCAGTTGAGTTCGGAGATTTCCGGTGAGACGATTGAAGCGTCCAAGCGGGCTCTCGAGCGGGCGGAGGCGATTGTGCATGCGGAATTGAAGCGTGGCGTATCGTCGCTGGCGACAATTGGTTCCACGGGTCCCTTCGTCGGTCTGTTCGGCACCGTCGTAGGTATCGTGAACGCCTTCAAAGGTATCGCCAGTGAAAAGGCAGCCGGTCTCGGCGCCGTAGCCGGTGGTATTTCGGAAGCTCTCGTAACAACTGCTATCGGTCTGTTCGTGGCTATCCCGGCCGTCATGATGTTCAACTACTTCACGAACAAAGTGGAAGCGTTTGACATCGAGATGAACAACTCAAGCTCGGAACTGCTCGACTACTTCATCAAGCGTTCGCAGGCTGCCCGCCGCGCCTAGTCCTTCGGGAACTAAAAGAAGATCCATGCGAGTATAGCCGTGAGCGGGCTGGCGGATCCAGCCCGCTCCGGTGGGTAAACAGCATGGGAAAGGGAACACCGATATGGCAAGAAAGAAAGCTCCACCGCCCGTATCCGACATCAACGTTACTCCGATGGTCGATGTAATGCTCGTCATGCTGATCATCTTCATGGTTATCACGCCCATGTTGCAGAAGGGTGTGAGCGTCGAAAAGGTGCGGACCAAGAATCCGATCGCCATGAAAGATGCCGACAAGGAAGACGCCATCCTAGTGAGTGTGACCCGCGCCGGTGACACTTATTTGGGTACAACCCGCATGGCCCCGGATCAGATGCCAACCAAAATCAAGGACATGCTGACGAATAAGCCGGAAAAAGTTGTTTACATCAGCGCGGACCGGCGGGCCAAATATGAACGTGTGGTTACCGTGATTGATGAAATCCGCAATGCCGGAGTCGAGCAGCTCGGCATGATCGTCGAGGATATGCAGGGCTCACAATCGGCTGGCGAATCAAAGTAAAGAACTTTACGAGAAAATTTAGGAGATCCATATATGGGAATGGCAATGGGCGGCAAGGGGGGACCTGCAGCCGACATCAACATGACTCCGATGATCGATGTACTCCTGGTACTGATCATCATCTTCATGGTGATCACACCGTTGACGCCAAAGGGGCTGGAAGCGCGCGTGCCGCAGCCGCCTCCACCGAATCAGCCGCCGCCGCCGCCCGAATTGGACCGCACGGTGGTTGTGATTATTGAAAAAGACAAGAGCATGAAGATCAATCAGGAGTCTGTCCTGTTTGAAAATTTGTCCAAGCGGCTTGAGGACATCTTCAAAACGCGCGCGGAACGCGTTTGCTTTGTTAAGGGTGATCCCGACCTCGAATACCAGGAAGTGGCCAAAGTGATTGACGTCGCCAAGGGCGTTGGTATTGATCAGGTTGGGTTAATGACCAAGAAAGTCGAAGAGGGCAATTAGCCACCGGCTCCAAAAGAGAGGATATCGTCAAAATGCTGCGCTTTCTCAAATCCCACGCAAGGGTGCTCTCCACGGCGCTGGTTACGCTGGGTCTGCTCGCATTCACCAGCGGATGCGAAAAGCTGAAGGCTCGCGACGCTCTGAATAAGGGTGTCGCTGCCTACAAAGCGACCAAGTATGAAGAAGCTGCCCGGAAGTTCAAGGAATCGATCGATGCCGATCCGACCTTCGATGTGGCCCGTCTTTACCTGGCCACAAGCTACATGAGCCAGTGGATTCCTGGAGCAGATTCACCTGAGAACAAAGCCTTAGCCAAGCAGGCCGAGGACGAGTTCATGAAGGTTCTGGAACGCAACCCGAAAGAAAAGCTGGCGATTGAGTCCATTGCTTCGATGCGTTACAACCAAGCGAATTCATTTCCCAACTTGGATGACAAGTTAAGAGTGATGGATGATGCCAAGGTTTGGTATACAAAATTGGTCGACGTCGATCCGTCTAATTCGAAGGCGTACTACAGCTTGGGTGTCATTGCTTGGTCAAAGTGGTATCCGAAATACAAGATGGCCCGGGAAGCCGCCAAGATGAAGGAAGATCCCGGCCCCATCAAGGATAAGAAGATACGCGAAGAACTGAAGGCCAACTATGCAGCACTGGTTGAAGAAGGGATTGGATATCTCAATAAGGCGGTTGAAATTGACAAGAATTACGATGACGCAATGGCCTATTTGAACCTCCTCATCCGTGAACGGGCCGACCTGGCCGATAACGTTGATGACTATAAAAAGGATATCGCCACGGCCGATAGCTGGGTCGCGAAAGCTCTCGAGGCGAAGAAGTTCAAGGCAATCGAACTTGAAAAGAAGAGCAAGGGGATCAAAGCCGAATAGCTTCGATCTGATCAGTGGAAAATATGAAAAGGGCGGATTTTTCCAATCCGCCCTTTTTGCTTTGGGATAATAAGGCTAAGGGTTAATGGAGCGCTCTCCGGTCAGGGAAGATGCCGTCGAGAAAGCCTTTGGAAGGCTGGAGCAGACTTATGCCGCCAACCGCCCCAAGGACGATTTGGAGCGCGTGCGAATGGCTTTCGAATTCGCCTATGCACAGCACGCAGGCCAGCTGCGCAAAAGCGGTGAGCCCTATATCATTCATCCGGTGGCGGTAGCCCAAATCTTGGCCGACATGAACATGGATCTCGTCTGTATTCAGACGGCGCTACTGCATGATGTGGTCGAAGACACCAGCGTTACGGTTGAGGAGATTCGCCGGCGCTTCGGCAATGAAGTAGCGGTTTGCGTGGATGGGGTGACAAAGCTCGGTAAAATTCACCTCTACTCGCGGGAAGAGCAGCAGGCCGAGAGCGTGCGCAAGATGCTGCTGGCCATGGTGCACGATATACGCGTGATTCTCGTCAAGTTGAGTGACCGCCTGCACAACCTGCGGACCATCGGAAGCTTGCCGCGGGACAAGCAAAACCGAATTGGCCAGGAAACACTGGACATCTACGCCCCGATCGCGCATCGCCTGGGCATGGGGAAAGTGCGGGCTGAACTGGAGGATCTGGCTTTTGGCGCGATTGACCCGGAGGCGCACTCGGATATCGTCAGCCAGATTGAGAATAAGCGAAAGGCATCACAGGAGTTCCTTGAGGGGATCCGCAAGAGTCTGGAGCAAAAGCTGTCGCGGGAATTAATTCCGTCGCGCGTGGAAGGGCGGCTGAAGCGGCCGTACTCTGTTTACGTAAAGCTCAAGAAGCAGAAGATCCCGATCGAGCAGGTATACGACTTGCTCGCTCTGCGTATCATTACGGATTCGCTCAAGAACTGCTACGCGGCGCTTGGTGTGATTCACAATGAATGGCCCCCGATTCCTGGGCGAATTAAGGACTTTATTGCGATGCCCCGGCCGAATGGCTACCAGAGCCTGCATACGAGCGTGATGGGGCCGGGTGGGCAAGCATTTGAAGTCCAGATTCGGACCGAAGAAATGCACCGATTGGCGGAGGAAGGCGTGGCTGCGCACTGGAAGTACAAGGAAGGCAGACGCGGCAAGACCACCGAAGAACAGTATGTGACCTGGATGCGGCAATTGGTGGAGTGGCAGCAGGAGATGCGCGATCCGGGTGAGTTCATCTCCACGCTTAAGGTGGATCTTTACGCCGATGAAGTGTACGTGTTTACGCCAAAGGGCAAGGTGGTGGTATTGCCGCGGGAATCGACTCCAGTCGATTTTGCTTATGCCATTCACAGCGATGTCGGCAATGCCTGCGTGGGGGCAAAAGCAAATAACCGGATTGTGCCACTCAAGCATGCGCTCAAGAATGGCGACATTGTGGAGATTCTGACACAGCCGGGCCACATGCCGAGCAAGGACTGGCTCAGCTTTGTCAAGACATCGAAGGCGCGCAACAAGATCAAACAGATTATCAATGCCACGGAGCGGTCCAAGGCGATTGAAATCGGGGAGAAGTATTTCGAGAAGGAGGCCCGGCGGCTTTCGATTCCCATATCCCGTCTGGATGAGAGTGTCCTGGCTCAGGTTTTGGCCGATTATGGCGTGGGCAAGCTGGAAGATCTGTTCGCCAACCTTGGCTATGGCAAGATCGAGGCCCGGCCGATCCTGTTGCGTTTTGCCCTGGATCGCGCGGCGGAGGAGGATAAGGCTGCGGCGGAACTGCCGCCCCCCCCTCCGCTTGACAAGGATGCACGGGATCTGACTCTGCGCGTTAAGGGATTGAATGATGTCCTGATCTATCGGGCGAGTTGCTGCAATCCCCTTCCGGGCGAGGCTATTGTTGGTTACATTACGCGCGGCAAGGGTGTAGCAGTGCATAGCCTGAACTGCACGAATGTCCAAAATCTGCTTTACGAGGTGGAGCGGAAGATCGATGTGGAATGGGCGAAGTCGCACTCGGAAAATGAGAGTTTTGATGTTCAGATTTCCATCATGACGGACGACAGACCGGGAATGCTGGCCCAGTTTACACAAGTGTTGTTCAGCGAAAGTTCGAATATTCGCAGCCTGGAGGCGCGCGGCGACGAGGAGCGCGGGGGGGATGGAGCGATCGTGGAAATGAAGATTGAAGTCCGGGATAAACGCCAACTGGAGAAAATCCTCGGCGCCCTGCGTCGCATCCCTGGAGTTAGAGACATCGAGAGGAAGTCATGAGCAGAAACGAACCCGAGCATATCGCCGTGTCGAAATCCAAAGGCATCGAAATCGACTGGCATGATGGGACTCACAGCAGCTACAACCTCGCGTTCTTGCGGGATAACTGTCCCTGCGCGGTGTGCACGGGAGCGCACGGTACCGAACCGCGAAAAACGAACTATCAGAACCCGAGTCCGTTTCAGATGTACAAGCCAGCACTAAAAATGCTGAGCTGTGAAGCAGTGGGCAAGTATGCTTTGAGGGTGAATTGGAACGATGGACACTCGAGCGGAATTTATAGCTTCGAGTACTTGCGACAGTTGGCTACAACAAGCGGAAGTTGACTTCGACCGTGGCTTGCACCGGGACGGCAGCACCATCCTTGAAGCCTGGCTTGAAACGCCACTTCATTACGGCCTCAATGGCCTTTTCGTCGAGACCCAGACCAAGTGGGCGAATTACGCGAATATCACGAGCTTTGCCGGTTGGATCGACAACGATGGCGAGCACCACTGTACCCTGAAACTTCGCTTTTCGGGCTTCTTCGCTGTATTCCGGCTCCACCTTGAACAGAACCGAAGGCGCGGAGACGCCACCACCCACGCGGTAGGCCCCGCCACCAGTGCCGCCGCCTGAACCAGGACCAAAGCCAGCGCCACTTCCCGATCCCACGCCACCGCCTCTGCCAGATCCAAAGCCACCGGATCCAGAACCCTGGGAGGGTGCGCTTAGCCCGGAAAGAGGGTCACCCAACATGGGCAAGTTCACTTTCGGCAGCGCTTCTGCCTGGGCGATAATCGTAGGCTCCATCACCAGTTTTGGCTGCTCGACGCGCTGCAGTTGCGGTGGCACGAATTGCTTCGGCGCGACCTTCGGCAATTTACCCTTGCTGGGAGGAGTTACCTCGCGGGCGCCGCCGCCACCGCCTCCTCCCATCGATTGCTTCTTGGGCGCGGTCTTGGGAATGTACTCGCTCAGCGGCGCGGCGAGAGGAGTGATGTCTCTCACCGCCTTCTGTACTTCCTTGTTCGTACTTAGAAAAATCAGCAAAGCGACGACAGCGCAGTGGATCAACACAGAACCAAACGCGCTGCGTGATTCGTTGCCCGCGGTTTGACCCCAAATGTCCTTGACAGCAACGGGACGCGCCGTCACATCGAGCGGCTGCATTCTGGGAGGGTTGATCGTTTCCTTGATGTTCCGCCAAAGAGAAACCAGGACATGTTCTTCCTTCAAGCCGGAAAGTGTACCCGCCAAATGGTCATCGACAGGACGCGAACTCATCTCAAGCGGCTGCAGCTTGGGAGGATGGATCGTCTCCTTGATGTTTCGCCACAGGGAAACCAAGACAGGATCTTGCTTCATGCCGGAGAAGGCCTGGGTCAATTGATCTTCTGGGCTAGCCACATTTTGTTGTTTTTCCGTGGGAATCACGTTATTCTCTGCCCGTTCTACCGACGATGTCCTCATTTGCTCCCGCCCTTTGTCGCCTGCATCGACATTGTGCTATCAGATTGACGCTGGAAGAGGACTTGCCGTTGCACCCGAATATGATTTTTGGAAGAACTATCGGATGTGCCTATATGTTACCACGCTGGCTAATCTGGCCTAGCGGCAGTGGGAGTGTCGAAAAACACCACGTGGCGGTAGGCTCCTTCCACGACTTCTTCAAACTTGTACAACTCGACCGGGAGGCGAAAACTTCCCTCACTACTTTGATGCACAAGAAGGCGATGAGCTTGAGAAGTTTCGGGTCCAATCAAAAAATTCAGAGTTGAATCACCCGCCGTGAGCGAGCAGGAGGCGGAATTGGCCAACGTGTTGCGAACCACAATCTCCAACTCCATCCGTCCAAACCGGCCGGAGACAATTGAGCGGACACTGACGATGAATACTCGTGGTGTAGCCACGACTTCCAGCGGATTGGCAATCCGCTCGAGGCATCCGCTCAGGCTCAACTCGTTCGAACGGTCAAAGCGAAGCAGCCCGCTCAAATCTTCACTATCCAATTTGATGTCATTGACTTTCAATGGGCCACTGCACGCGCTACGGTCTCGCTTGATGCGCAGGTGGCGATTGCGATGGGAACCAGGAAGAGAAAGAAGGAACCTACGCTCGCCGGAGCGAGATGGCGGGAGTTCCTCGTGCCGCAAGGACTCGTTGGAAAAGGTCGGATCGGAATCCATGGCGGCAAGCAGAAAAGCCTGCGTCGAGAAGGCGAGAAAAGGGATTTGCAACAAAAACAACCCAACGCATTTCAATGTCATCCGAACAGCTAGAAGTGGAAGTAGTAATATGACGTACGCGCGAGCTCGTTTGTGGTTGGGGATCAGCGGTGTTGGGATAATGGTTCTTGTCTCTATCATTACTCTTTGGTCTAATTGGCCGCACCGTATATTTGATGGTTTTGAACAAAACATTGTTCACGACTCGCTCGGCCTGGCGTGGATTGTGGCGCTTTACGCAGCGATCCATATTCCCCTAGACTATATTGGCGGCTACTGGCTGCCTTGTCACTACTCCCGACAGTGCCTGGTCTTTTCCTATTTTGCTTCGCAGTACATCCGTGGACTTCTGGTGCAGAGTCTTTTCTTTATCGTTTCGGGAACCATTCTGCTGCAGGTAGGCCGGACAGGCGGCCGGGGCGCTGCGCTTTTGTTTCTGGCCACTTTGATGTTATTGATGATTGAGTTGCAGGACCGGTTGGCCGCTTTTGTTGCGGGTCTCAAGATAAGTGGTGAGGAATCGCGCGACGGCCGTAGAGTTTTGATGTTTTCGGGTATGGACTCCGGCTTTTCCGGGGGCCTTGCCGGCCTGCCGGGACGGGAACGTGTCGTGGTTCCATCGATATGGAGGCGCATGCTGCCACAATCTGCATTGGATGCGACTCTCGAACGGCGGTACGCGGCGCTCGCGACGGGAGCCAGGCTCCGTGGCCTTTTGGTGGCCATGGGCTGGAATCTGGTTGGTTTTTATCTGAGCTCGACCCTCCCCGCGGCGGGCGTGAGCACCTTGGCCGAGTTATTTACGACAGCGCTTTATTTCACATTCTGGAGTTTTCTGGGTCTGCTCTTGTTGCCGACGCTAAGCCGGTTTGGCGTTTATGAACTAGATCAGTTCGCCCGGCGGCATGGCATGAGTGAGAACGAATTTGTGCTTACGGTGCGGGAACTGGATCAGTTGCAGGACGACGAGCCCAAGAGATCCATGGGGGTGGAAGCGATTTTTCATCCGGTACCGAGCGTGGAATCCCGCATCGAACGCTTTCGCGGTGACTGGCGACGTCTGGGGGCTTGGAATGCGGCACGTTACGCGCTGTTCTTGAGCTGGCCTTGTCTCGGGTTCTTGAATCGGGCAGTACACTGCAACTCGGGACGCCCAGAACTTTGGGTGATGCTGCCGGTCGATTAAGACAGCAGGAAGTCGCGCGACCCTGCCCAGATTTCTTCCATTACATCGGTCAGTTCGTGGCCGGAGTGCAATTCGATCAGGCTGACCGACGGGGATCCCGCGACGAACTCCCGGCTGAATTCGACCGGGACGACATCATCAAGAACGCCGTGGAATACCAAGGCTGCTTGGGGAAACCGCGGTTCGGCGGGATATTGCAGACCATCCGCAATCAACTCATAACCAATGGGCTCCGGCCGCCCCGTCGCATAGTGCATCATTTCGATCGCGCCTGCTTCCCGCCAGTGGGCCATGGTTTCGGCTCCAAGCCGCCGCTCCCAACGCTCCGCGAAGCCAAATGCGGGGGCAAGCAAAACACCCCGGTCTATTTGCGAATTTCGTTGCATGGCCAAGGCGGCGAGGTAACCACCCATGCTTGAACCGATCAGCCGGACCGGGCCGTCGTCGAGTAAATCTTCAATGATGTTGAGCTGTGAGGTGACCGTCAGGCGGCGAAAGCCTTCCTTCTCAAGATGCGGAACCTCTACTTGCTGGCCCGCCTCGCGCAGTTTGGCAGCGAAGAAAGCGGCCTTGCGGGAGGACGGTGAGGAGGCAAAGCCGTGGAGATAAATAAATTTCATGGATTGAACTTAAGCTCCGCGTCGGCGCCGAACTTCTGGAAATTGGAGTATTCATAGCGAATCTCCATCACCAGTGCGCCGTTGATGTGGCGCTGGTACAGCACGGAAACGGGAAGAACCGTGCCGAACCGCGAAGGCTCGTAGGTGATGGCTCCGTTGTCTTCGATCATCAACTGGCCATCGGACAAGCGTGAATTCAACTCGATTCGGAGAGGGGTCGTCGAATCGGACCTTACCCATAACTTGCCCTCAAGCGGTTGCCGGGAGACGTGTTTGCCATCGAAGATCGTGACGCCAGCGGTATCATCAGTCCGGGAAAAACGATAAACCTGTACCCGATCCGCGCCGATGAATTCCCGGCTGATTGGCTCAAAGCGGAACTTGTCGACTTCGCCGAACCGGAACAACAACAGTGAGAGACTGTAATCGGTCGCCAGACCGTTCAACCCGTAGCGCGTAAATTCCTCCATCATGCGCAGTCGCTCCCGTTCATTGTCGCTCTTCAGGCCAAAGGCCAGGCGTTCCCGGGCTTTCTTGGGCGGGTTGACCGTGCGCCCGTCGACAGTCATCACCTTGCGCAATTCATACCAGACCGGTTGTTGCTTGCCGCGGAGCGCAAAGCCCATCTCCGAGTGGATCTTGCGCTCGCTCACCTTCGGCTGTATTGGCTTAAGCGCGGCCTCGCCGAACCGGATGCGCATTCGTGTTGAGTACTGAATCGATTTCTGGTGCAATGTCTCGCTGCCTATCAGATTCGGGAGCTGTTCGGCAAAGGATTGGGCTTGGCTGGCCAAGCGAGCGCGGTCCAGCACCGGGTCCTGCGCGAGAAGCCACGCTGGTAAAAGAAAACGGAAAGCGAATCTCAGGCCCACTACAATCAGACTAATGCGTGTTGCGATTCTTGTCTTCTGCTACGCGGCGATTGTTGTCGCCCAGGGCCTCGACTACGTTAAGGCGAATTACACCAAGTACGAGTTCCGCATCCCGATGCGCGATGGCAAGAAGCTGTTCACCAGCGTCTATATCCCCAAGGATAGTGCG
>Ga0068877_10005167_pt1 | contig 10079 bp, 5 predicted proteins | sample NOAtaG_FD_66437 | JGI IMG/M metagenome (GOLD analysis project Ga0068877, IMG submission 66437) | Freshwater lake microbial communities from Lake Erie, under a cyanobacterial bloom - NOAA_Erie_Diel6S_1000h metaG | ecosystem: Environmental > Aquatic > Freshwater > Lake | place: USA: Ohio, Lake... | reverse complement strand
CGCACTGAAAGGGTGCGTCGGGTGTACTACCTGTCGATGGAATTTTTGATCGGTCGAACCCTGGGCAACGCGCTGGCGGCAGTAGGCATGACGGGCGGCGCGGCGGCCGAACTTGCGACCCACGCGCGCCGCTTGGAAGACATCGAAGCGCGTGAGCCCGACCCGGGCCTTGGCAACGGGGGACTCGGGCGCCTCGCCGCCTGTTTTCTCGATTCCATGGCGACCCTCGGCGTGCCCTCCATGGGCTACGGCATTCGCTACGAGCACGGCATGTTTGCTCAGGCGATTCAGGAGGGCTGCCAGGTCGAGTATCCCGACCCGTGGTTGATCAACGGCACCCCGTGGGAGTTTCCGCGGCCGTCCCTCGATTACCTCGTGCAGTTCGGCGGGCATGTCGAGACGACGAATGGCAAGCCGGTGTGGCACCCCGCCGGCGAGGTGCTCGCCAAAGCCTACGATTTCGTGATCCCCGGCCACGGCAACGACCGCGTGAGCACGTTGCGTCTGTGGCGAGCGGCCGCGCCGGCGCAACTCGATCTCAATGCCTTCAACAGCGGCGACTACGCTCGGGCCGCGGGCATCAAGAACGAATACGAGAACATCTCATGGGTTCTCTATCCGAACGACAGCACGCCGGCCGGGCGCGAACTGCGTCTGCGTCAGGAATACTTCTTCGTGTCGGCGTCGCTGCAGGACATCGTGGCGCGCCATCTGGACGAATTTGGCGAGCTCGGCAATTTCGCTGAGCACGTGGCGATCCACCTCAACGACACCCATCCGGCAATCGGCGTCGCCGAACTCATGCGCGTGTTGTGCGATGAGCAGGGCTTCGACTGGCAGGCTGCCTGGGACATCACCCGGCGCGTATTTTCATACACCAACCATACGCTGATGCCGGAGGCGCTTGAGACCTGGCCGGTCGCGCTCGTCGGCCACGTGCTGCCCCGCCATCTCGACATCATCTACCGCATCAACCAGCAGCTGTTGGACGAGGCGGCTGCTCGGCATCCCGGGGATATGGGTCTGCTGCAACGCCTGTCGCTGATCGACGAGACGGGCGAGCGACGGGTGCGCATGGCGCATCTGGCGATCGTCGGCAGCCAGCGTGTCAACGGCGTGTCCGCCCTGCACTCCGATCTGCTGGTGCAGACGATCTTCAGCGACTTCGCCCGGCTCTGGCCGGAGCGATTCACCAATGTCACCAACGGCGTCACGCCGCGACGCTGGCTCGCCGGCGCCAACCCTGAACTTGCTGCGCTGCTCGACGGTTGCATTGGCACCGACTGGCGGGTCCGGCTCGAGCAATTGTCGAGTCTGCGCAAACGAGCCGAGGATGCCTCGTTCCGGCAGGCGTTCATGGCCGTCAAGCGCGGCAACAAGCAGCGGCTGGCGACACTCATCGAGCGCGAGCTTGGGGTGGTCGTGGATCCGGACAGTCTGTTCGACGTACAGGTCAAGCGCATCCACGAGTACAAGCGCCAGCTGTTGAACGTGCTGCACGTCATCACTCGCTATCAGGCGATGCTCGCCGAGCCCACCGCCGATTGGGTACCGCGTACGGTCATCTTTGCCGGCAAGGCGGCTTCGTCCTACGCCACAGCCAAAAACATCATCCGTCTGATCAATGACGTCGCTGCGGTGATCAACGCCGACACGCGTCTCGCAGGACGCCTGAAGGTGGTGTTCCTGCCGAACTACAGCGTCTCGATCGCCGAGTGCGTCATGCCAGGCGCCGATCTGTCCGAGCAGATTTCGACGGCCGGCACCGAAGCCTCCGGCACGGGCAATATGAAGCTCGCGTTGAATGGTGCGTTGACCATCGGCACGGACGATGGCGCCAACATCGAGATTCGTGAGCGCGTCGGCGACGACAACATTTTCATTTTCGGCTTGCGCACTGCGGAGGTCGCCGAGCAGAGAGCCCGAGGCTACGATCCACTCGCTGTGTACCACGCTGATGCGGTGCTGCGCCGCGTGCTCGATGCGATTGCCGATGGAGTTTTCTCGCCGCAGGAGCCGGCGCGCTATCGCGGTCTGATCGACGGGCTGTTGCGTGGCGGTGACCACTATCTATTGCTCGCCGATTACGCAGCCTACATCGCTGCACAAGCGCGAGTGGATGCGCTGTTTCGCGACCGAGAGGCGTGGGCGGCGGCGGCTATTCGCAACGTTGCGGGCATGGGCGTGTTTTCCTCGGATCGCGCCATCGGCGAATACGCGCGACGCATCTGGCGGGTGGAGCCGCGCCGGTGAACGAGTGATGCTTGCCGATGCGGACGTTGAGGCTCTGCGCTCTGCCCGCCACCCCGATCCGTTCGCCGTGTTGGGACCGCATCGCACCGCGGAGGGCCGCTATGCGATCCGTGTGTTTCTGCCCGGGGCCGCCCAAGTCACGGCGGTCGCCATCGGTTCGCGACATCGCAAACGGTTGCAGCGCCATACAGACAGCGACGTGTTCGAGGCTGACGTCGATGCGGCGTGGGCACAGCGCTATCGCCTGAAGGTCGAGTGGCAGCTGGGCGGCGAAGCGCTGCTCGAGGATCCGTACCGTTTCGGTACCCTGCTGACCGACACCGATTTGTGGTTGTTCGCCGAGGGTACGTTGCTGCGACCCTGCGAGGTGCTTGGGGCGAGATCGCTCGAGCTCGATGGGGTACTCGGTACAGCCTTTGCGGTGTGGGCGCCGCACGCGTCACGCGTGAGCGTCGTCGGCGATTTCAACCATTGGGATGGTCGGCGTCATCCGATGCGACGTCGCCACCCGACGGGGATTTGGGAGCTCTTCCTGCCGGGCATCGCGGCCGGCGCTCGCTACAAGTACGAACTGCGCAGCGCTGCAGGTGAGGTGTTGCCGCAGAAGGCGGATCCCTACGCGTTGCAGGGCGAGCTGCGCCCGGCCACCGCCAGCGTCGTCGCACCGCTGCCGGCACGGGTCGGGCTGTCCGCGCAACGTCAGAAAGCCAACGCCGTCGATGCGCCGATCAGCATTTACGAAGTGCACGCGGGTTCGTGGCGACGACACGGTGGTGGTGCAGGCCAGTTCCTCGATTGGGACACGCTGGCCGACGAACTCGTGCCGTACGTGAGTGAGCTCGGTTTCACACACATTGAGTTGTTGCCGATTACCGAGCATCCGTTCGATGGTTCATGGGGTTACCAACCCGTCGGCTTGTACGCACCCACTGCGCGTCACGGCGATGCCGCCGGCTTTCGTCGTTTCGTCGAGTGCTGTCACGCGGCGGGACTCGGCGTACTGCTCGATTGGGTCCCAGCGCATTTTCCGGCCGACGCACATGGGCTCGCGAGGTTCGATGGCACCGCGCTCTACGAGTACGCCGATCCGCGCGAGGGCGTACACCGCGATTGGAACACGCTCATCTACGATTTCGGCAAACCTGAGGTGCGTGGCTTTCTGATCGGCAGCGCACTGCATTGGCTGGAGCGTTTCGGAATAGACGGCTTACGCGTCGATGCCGTGGCGTCGATGCTCTATCGCGACTACAGCCGACCGCCGGGCGAGTGGCTGCCCAATGTTCACGGCGGTCGTGAAAATCTGGAAGCCATGGCCTTCATGCGCCGCCTCAACGAAATCGTCGGCAGCGCGTGTCCGGGTGCCGTCATGATCGCCGAGGAGTCCACGGCCTTTCCGGCGGTCTCGCGCCCCACGTATGCGGGGGGGCTCGGCTTCCACTACAAGTGGAACATGGGCTGGATGAACGACAGCCTGCGCTACATCGCGCGCGAGCCGATCCATCGCCGTTATCATCAGGACGAGTTGGCATTCGGTCTCGTCTACGCCTTCAGCGAAAACTTCGTGCTGCCTGTGTCACACGACGAGGTGGTGCACGGCAAGGGTTCGCTGCTCGGACGAATGCCGGGCGATGCGTGGCAGCGTTTCGCCAACCTGCGCGCCTACCTCGGCTTCATGTTCGCGCATCCGGGCAAGAAGCTGCTGTTCATGGGGTGCGAGTTCGCGCAGCCGCAGGAGTGGAATCACGATGGTGAACTTGCGTGGTCGCTGCTGCAGCAGGCCGAGCACCGGGGCGTGCAGCATCTGGTTCGGGATTTGAACCAGCTCTATCGGCAGACTCCGGCGTTGTACGAACTTGATGCGGAGGCTGCCGGCTTCGAGTGGCTGGTGCACGATGATGCCGCCCACTCGGTCTACGCATTCGTGCGTCGGGGTCGTGATCCGGGCAGGGCGGTGCTGATCGTGTGCAACTTCACGCCCACGGTACACGAGCAGTATCGATTCGGCGTGCCAGGGCCCGGCACGGCGCGCGAATGCCTCAACACGGATGCCGGCTGCTATGGCGGCAGCAACGTCGGCAACGAGTCGGCTGCGCGGGTGACTGAGCCCGAGCCCGCACACGGTCGCGATTGGTCGATCCGCCTGCGTTTGCCGCCGCTCGCCGTCGTGTTCTTACACTGGGAGCCGCGATGATCCGTCGCGGTCGCGCTTATCCGCTAGGTGCCCGCGTCACGCCGAACGGCGTGAACTTCGCGGTGTTTTCCGCACATGCGACGTCCATCGAGGTGTGCATATTCGATGCAACGGGCGAGCGAGAGCTACAGCGTTTCGCGCTGCCGGCGCGTACCGGGGACATCTGGCACGGTGAGTTGATCAGCCCTGGTGAGTCGGCGAGCGTCGGGGCTGGGCTCGTCTACGCGCTGCGCGCCAGCGGGCCTTGGCAACCGGAGATCGGTCATCGGTTCGATGCATCGAGAGTGCTGCTCGATCCGTACGCGCGGGAGATTCTCGAGGGCGATCCGCGCAAGGCCCGGGTCGTCGATGACGAGTACGACTGGGGCCACGATGCAGGACCTGCGCATGCGCGTGAGGACCTCGTGATCTACGAGTTGCACGTCAAGGGCTTCAGTGTGCTGAATCCGCTCGTACCGCCGGCGCTGCGCGGCAGCTACGCGGCACTCGCCCATCCGGCATCGATCGCTCATTTGCGTTCGCTCGGCGTGACGGCCGTGAGTCTGCTGCCGGTACACCAACACTTCGATGAACCTGCACTCGTCGGCCGAGGTCTGGTCAATTATTGGGGTTACAACACGCTCGGGTTTTTTTGCGCCAACTGGCGCTACGCGAGTGCGGCGAGTCGTACGGCATCCGACCCCGGGCGCGCGCTGCGAGACGAATTTCGCGACATGGTCAAGGCACTGCACGCAGCCGGCATCGAGGTCATCCTTGATGTGGTCTTCAACCATACCTGCGAGTCCGACGAGCACGGACCTACGCTCAGTTGGCGCGGCCTCGACAACGCGTCGTGGTACCGACTCGAGTCGCCTGAACCGCTGCGCTACGCCAATGATACGGGCTGCGGCAACATGCTCGATCTGCGGCATCCGCGCGTGCTGCAGTTCGTCATGGACTCCTTGCGGTTCTGGGCCGGCGAGATGCATGTCGACGGGTTCCGTTTCGACCTCGCACCGGTACTGGCTCGGGGTGATCATGGTTTCGATGCGAACGGCCCGTTTTTCCAGGTCATCGCGCAGGATCCTCTGCTGGCTCACGTGCGTCTGGTCGCCGAGCCTTGGGATGTCGGCCACGGTGGTTATCAGCTCGGCGCTTTTCCGCGCGGCTGGCTGGAGTGGAACGATCGATTCCGCGATACCGCACGACGCTGGTGGATCACGGGGGAGGCGACGCGCGGCGAATGGGCGCAGCGCCTGTGCGGCTCAGCCGACACCCTGCAGCACCGCGATCGCGAACCGACGGACTCGGTCAACTACGTGGTGTCACACGACGGTTTCACGTTACGCGATCTCGTCAGCTACGCGGAGCGTCACAACGAGGCTAACGGCGAGGACAACCGCGACGGACACGCGAGTAACCACAGTCGAAACTACGGCGTCGAGGGCGATACCGACGACCCGTTGATCGTGGAGCGTCGTCAGCGCCTACAGCGCGCGTTGCTGGCCTCCGTGCTGTTGTCCCAGGGCACCCCGATGCTCGCGGCGGGCAGTGAGCTCGGCCACAGCCAACGGGGCAACAACAACGCCTACTGTCAGGACGGTCCCCTGAGCTGGCTCGATTGGCTTAAAGCCGACGCCGAGCTGCCGCGATTCGTGCAGCGACTGGCGCAGCTACGTGAACGGTATCGACCCTTCGCCAGCACCTGGTACCTCGGCGATCATCAGGGCGATGGACGCTACGACATCGGGTGGTTTGGTCGTGAAGGCGAGGCGCTTGAGACGCACCATTGGCATCATCCGCACTCGCGGGTGCTCGGTGTGCATCTGCAGAAGACCGGTAGCCCCGATCCGCACCTGCGGGTCTATCTGTTGTTCAACGCCGAAAACGATACGGTGCAGGCGGTTCTACCGCCCGGTGCGTGGCGCGTGGTACTCGACACGAGTCGCTTGGAGGGTGCGCCGGAGTCATCCGAGCTCAATTCGACGATGGCCGATGATCGGTTGCGCATCACCGTGGCTGCCGAGAGCGTACTGATGCTGGTGCAGGGACTCGCGCCGGTGCACGGAGAGGAGTCATGAGATTGCCGCGTTCGAGCGGGGTGCTGCTGCATCCGACCAGCCTGCCGGGGCCGCACGGCTCCGGCGATCTGGGTGTGGCGACGCGACATTTCATTGATTGGCTGGCGGTGGCCGGACAACGACTGTGGCAGGTGTTGCCGTTGGGCGGAGTGGGCCCCGGAAATTCGCCCTACATGAGCGATTCGGCGTTCGCGGGTAATCCTTTGCTGGTCGACCTGCAGGATCTGCAACAGCGCGGTTGGTTGCGCGAGGACGAACTCGAACCCGTCGCCGGATTCAGCGCGCGACGCGTGGACTACGCGAGTGTGGTGCCCTGGCGTCTGCAGCGTTTGCAGCGCGCTGCCGAGCGCTTCTTCGACTGCCCCGACCCGGCAGCTCGTGCGCGGTACGACGAGTTCTGCGCGCGTGAGGCCGATTGGCTCGATGACTACGCCTTGTTCAAGGCGCTGGAGAGTGCCGCCTCGGGACAGAGCTGGCAGCGCTGGCCGCGCGAGTTGGCACAACGCGAACCCACGGCGCTGCATCGCGCGCGGCGTCGCCATGCCGACTCCGAGCGGATTCATCGCTTCATCCAATGGCGATTCTTCGAGCAGTGGCAGGCCGTTCGCGACCACGCTCGCAGCCGTCACGTGCAACTCGTCGGCGATGCGCCGATTTTCGTCGCTGCGCAAAGCGCCGACGTCTGGGCGCACCCGGGCCTTTTTGAACTCGATGCCGACGGTTGGCCCTGCGCCGTGGCGGGTGTGCCGCCCGACTATTTCAGCGCCACCGGCCAGCGGTGGGGCAATCCGCTCTATGTATGGCCGGCGCATGCACGCGAGCACTACGCGTGGTGGATCGCGCGGATCCGATACGCCCTGCGCTCGTTCGACGTGCTGCGTATCGACCACTTTCGTGGCTTTGCGGCCTATTGGCGCGTACCGGCAGAGTCGCCCACCGCAGTCGATGGTCAATGGATCGAAGGCCCGGGCAATGCCTTGTTCGATGCCCTCGCGACCGCCTTGGGTCCCATGCCGATCATCGCGGAGGATCTCGGATTACTGACCGAAGATGTGATCGCGCTGCGTCGACACTGCGGTTTTCCGGGTATGAAGGTGCTCGGCTTCGCGTGGGACGGCGATCCCGACAATGTCATGCTGCCGCACCGCTATACACCCGACACCGTGGTCTATACGGGCACTCACGACAACGACACGATCTGTGGCTGGTGGGCGGGCTGCGATGAGAGCACTCGACGCCAGGTGCGCGAGTATCTGCAGGTCGAGGGGCGACAGATCCACTGGGATTTCATTCGCGCTGCCTGCGCGAGCGTTGCCGACACGGCGATCCAGCCGTTGCAGGATGTGCTGGGTCTCGGCAGCGAACACCGTATGAACACGCCGGGCGTCGGCGAGGGTTGCTGGGAGTGGCGTTTCAGTTGGTCTGAAGTCGGACCGGAACCGGCTGAACGGCTCGCCGCCCTGGCCCGTACTTATGGCAGGATCGCGCCATGAATCTGACCGAACTGCTGTCCGAGGTGTTCTGGGGTAACACGCTGCTGAACTGGGCGTTGTCGCTTACGGCGTTTTTCGTCACCTTCACCGTGCTGCCCGCCGTGCGTGCCTTCGTGATGTCGCGGGCGCGACGCCTCAACACGGTGGAGACGCGCGCCTCGACCGAGCTCGTGCTGTTGCTGATCACGCGCACTCGCGCCACGTTTCTGTTCATCGTGGCGATCTATGCCGCCGAGCGGTTTCTGGTGCTGCCGACACGGATCGAGCAGGTTTCGGCCGCCGTCATCGTCCTCGTGGTATGGATTCAGGTGGCGCTCTGGGGTGTCGCGGCTGTTGAGTTTGCCTTAGGGCAGCGCGAGGCGCGCAAAACCGCCGCAGGCGAGCAGCGTGAGAGCGGATCGATCAGCGTGCTGCTGTTCATCGCGCGGGTGGCGATCTTCGCGCTCGCCATCCTGCTCGCACTCGACAACCTCGGCGTCAACATCACCGCGCTGGTGGCCGGTCTCGGCATCGGCGGTATCGCGATCGCGCTCGCCGTGCAGACGGTGCTCGGCGATCTGCTGGCGTCCCTGTCGATCACTTTCGACAAGCCATTCCAGAAAGACGACTTGCTGCGACTCGACGACATCGAGGGCACGGTCGAGCATATCGGCGTGCGCAGCACGCGGTTGCGCAGTGTCAGTGGCGAACAGATCATCATCCCGAACGCGGATCTGCTGCGCAGTCGGTTGCGCAATCTTGGTCGCATGCCCGAACGGCGCATGCTGTTCACAGTCGGCGTCGCCTACGAGACGCCGAGCGCCAAACTCGAGCAGGTCTCCTCGATCGTCGAGCAGGCCATCGGCAGCGTGGCAGGCACACGCTTCGAGTACTGCGCGTTCCGCACGTTCGGCGACAGTTCGTTGAACTTCGAGATTGTCTATTTCGTGCCTGACTGGGATCTGGCGCGCGGGCGGTTCGTCGCCATCAACGATGCCGTCAATCGCAGCATCCACGCTGCGTTCGCGCGCGAGGGGATCGAGTTCGCCTACCCGACTCGCACCATCATCAACCGAGTCGCAACGAACCGATGAGTTCGGTGACGTTGCCGAGCTTGTGTTCCTGCAGGTATCTGGCGATGCCCGCGTTGATGGTCTTGCAACTCATCGGATCGTAGAACAACGAGGTGCCGACGCCCACGGCACTGGCACCGGCAATCATGAACTCGATGGCGTCGGTGGCATTCACGATGCCACCCTGACCGATGATCGGCACGTTGTGCTTGCGCGCGACGTCGTAGACCTGATGCACCTTCAGCAGTGCAATGGGCTTGATGGCGGGTCCCGACAGACCGCCCTGCACGTTGCCGATTACCGGACGGCGTGTGCGGGCATCGATGGCCATGCCCATCAGGGTGTTGATCACCGACAGTCCATCGCTACCGGCTTCGATGCACAGGCGCGCGTTTTCGCGGATGTCGGTCTGGTTGGGCGAGAGTTTCGTGATCAGCGGCTTGCGGGTAACGGCACGACACGCAGCGACGACGCGCGCGGACATGTCGGGATAATTGCCGAAGGCCACGCCGCCTTCCTTGACGTTCGGGCAGGAAATGTTGATCTCGATGGCATCGATGGGCGAGTCGTCGAAGCGCCGCGTCACCTCGGCGTATTCCTCGATGGTGGAGCCCGAGACGTTGGCGATGAAGCGCGTCTCGCTGAAATCGAGCGTCGGCAGGATCTGCGTGACGACGTGATCGGTGCCCGGGTTCTGCAGGCCGATGGCGTTGAGCATGCCCATGGGCGTCTCGAATACCCGGTGCGGCGGGTTACCGAGTCGCGGCTCGAGGGTGGTGCCCTTGAGGACGACCGCGCCGCAATCGGTGTTGGAAAACCCTTCGACGCGGGTGTACTCCTCGCCAAAGCCGACGCAACCCGACAGCAGCACGATCGGTGAGGCAAACGACATGCCGAGAAAGCGATAGCGCAGCGAGTCGGCCGGGCCGGTGAGGTCAGACATGCGCTAGATTATAGATCCTGCCCGCCAAAAAGACCGGGATCACATGACCTTCCGTCGCATCCTTGCCCCGTTGACCCTGCTGCTACT
>Ga0068877_10005160_pt1 | contig 10085 bp, 5 predicted proteins | sample NOAtaG_FD_66437 | JGI IMG/M metagenome (GOLD analysis project Ga0068877, IMG submission 66437) | Freshwater lake microbial communities from Lake Erie, under a cyanobacterial bloom - NOAA_Erie_Diel6S_1000h metaG | ecosystem: Environmental > Aquatic > Freshwater > Lake | place: USA: Ohio, Lake... | reverse complement strand
GACACAGGCCGCGGTTTGGTCAACCAATGAACAAGCACAGGGCCCGCAATCGCTGCAGCTCCGATCCCTAAGGCCCACAAGTGCATAAAATTCATGATCGAGGACTCGCCCTATCCAACAGCATTTCGAAATCCCTAGTCCGAGGCTTGAGTTATCAATTCGACCACATCGATCGAATGTTCCTTCACTGCGGTCGCAAGCTCTGGAGAGACAAAGACGCGAACTCGTTTTACGATGTCATCAAACTGTTTTGTGGCCAGCGATTGTACCATAGGGGACAACTCCCCAAGCGATCGAAATTCGCCGCCCCGTTGCATGACCTCGATCCGAAATTGCACCTCCAGCCAACGGCAGCGAAATGACGCGCACGATTAGTCATGAACTGCGAATAAGAAGTGTTACTTTGTGTTGGTTGCCTTGGTTTTCTCCCATTCGATTCCTTCTCTGTAAAGATCGCCGAGTATTTCAAGCTCGGCAGCTTTCCAAACGCGTTCATCGTCTTTGAACGCAACTGGATCCTGGGACAGAATTTTCATTCGGTCGTCAAAAGATCGGCATTGTCGCCACTCTGTTAGCCACAGCCTGGACCTAAGTAATTGCTCGGGAGTCAGGTGTGAATACGGTTTGTATTTTGCCTTGAATAGCGAATCGCTAAATCGAAGTTTCTGCAACGCGTCCTGCGCTTTGACCCCAACCACAATCTCTCTTTTAGTTCGCTCAAAGGCTTCCTCGTCTTTTGCAACCGCCTCGCACTGCTCTGGAGAAAGTCCCAAGTATTTTTGAGAAATTGGAATGCTCATCATGCGCTTCCCCCAATGACCAACCAAAACTTCAAACTGTCTTGGATCGATGACATCGACAATTCGATCGAGTGCATGAAACTCGGAAAGTCTTTCTTGCCGTGCATATTCCAAAATCGATCTCTTGGATAAGAGTTCGTCGGGGGTCAAAACAGGTTCGCTCGCAATACTGGTTTGGCGTTGCCTATCGACTGAAATACTTGCTTCAAATGGTTGTCTCGCCTTGATGTGCTTCTCGACTCGCTCGCGAAAGATAGCATCTAACTCCATGACCTCTGATTCTGATGCCTTTAGCATTTTCACGAGGCGATCTCTTTCGATCCCTTTGTAAGAAAAATCTTCAATGTTACTAATAACTTGAATTTCCTGGAACCATTTTAAGCAAGCCGATTGTGAGTCGATTTGCTTTAATCGTGACTCCAACGAAGCAGGTTGCGTTCGATCCTTTGGCCGTGATTCACGAGCCAATGGAGCTCGAGCTTTCTGCTCGAATCGCTCAGCGGCAATCTGATCCATCATCTTCATCGCGGCTTCAATTTTCTCCGCGGAAGGAGGCGTCTGGCATATACTCGATTTTGCCAACGCCAAAACGCAAAAAATCGAGAAGCAAGATCTCATCGCGATTTGTTTATACAACATAATTTGTCCTCCAAGAAGCCCCTCCGTAGATTCTCACCGGTCTATTAAAATTATCAGAAAAACAGACCCTAGAAAAAAAGCAGGTTGATTAGTGCTAGGTTATCTCGTAGGTTGCAATCGCTTGTGACAGATACTCCATGTAATCATCAGTACCCCAAAACCATAAACCAGTATCACCCAGGTCGACATAAACGTCGCCCACAAGATCCGCGCTAGCCGAACCAATTTTTTCTGTAACCACCGACCCATTCGGAAATGTTTGGTTAGCCGGAGCCTCAGTGAAATGATCCCATTCTGTTCCGGGTGTGTAGTTAACGCTCGTGGGAGTAAGAAGAAAGAATGTGCAAATTGGAATGTACCCAGATGCTTCATCGACATTGAAGGTTGGTGCAGCGAAAGTTGGCTGCGAAACTAGAACATCAAAGACTTCAGCCCCGAGGCTTATCCTGGCTGACCCGAAAGGACCAGGTTGACTTGGTTGATTGACAACAAGAGTTGCTGTTCTTCCAAAATAATTTTGAACCGTTTCTCAATCTTCGGGCGCGCAAGGATTCTCGTAGATTTCAGGAGGCGCAGCGTGCACAATCATTCCTGCCAGAAACAATACACTTGCCCAAGCAATTCTTTTCATAATCATTGTTCATTCCGGATGTGGAGAGTGTTTAGAGACATATCGGTTTAGAATTACGACCGATCAGTTTAGAACCTTGGAACGATCGTAGGACTGCCTCAATGTGAAAACAAGTACCCAAAAAAGGATTTAACGAAACATTCGACGCCAGTTGATCGGGTAAAGAGCAGACGGGGAGTGCTAAATAGTTCTTTACCCATCGATCGCCAAGCACAAGTGCATGAAATTCATGATCGAGGACTCGCCCTATCCAACAGCATTTCTAAATCCCTAGTCCGAGGCTTGAGTTATCAATTCGACCACATCGATCGAATGTTCTTTCACTGCGGTCGCAAGCTCTGGAGAGACAAAGACCCGAACTCGTTTTACGATGTCATCAAACTGCTTTGTGGCAAGCGATTGTACCATAGGGGACAACTCGCCAAGGGATCGAAATTCGCCGCCCCGTTGCTTGACTTCGATCCGAAACTGCACTTCCAGCTTCATCGGAGGGGCATCCACCAAGATGTCGAGCGAGCTAACTTCGCGTTGTAATCGAATCGCCAGCAATGTGGCGATTCTTTCACTGATCGTTACCGTCTCGGCATACGGTCGACGCGAGAGTTTGCGATGAAGCTCAGGATGGCTGAGGCAGTCGATTTGCATCACCCTTTTGAATAGCTTGCGCTTTGCGTTAAACAATCCGTCGACGCACGGGAACCACGGTTGATCGCGACTCGCATCTAGGAGCTGATCCATCAACTGGGCGTCGGTGCATTGAAGCCAACCGCTGGTCAAGTTCGAAATATCTGCCCCTTGCTGACTCCAATGTGCTCGCAAGCTATGCACCGCTCGATGCAGCATCGCTGTCGCACTTCGAACTGCATGATGCCAATAGACTTCGCTGAACATGACATACCGCGCGAAGACCATCATCTCGGCCGCTGTTTTCCCTTTATCAGTGATGGCCAACTCGAACGTCTCGGGATGAATGCATAGAGATCGCACGAGTCGGTTGCGATCAAAGTTTCTGCCGTAAGGTACACCTGCGTGCAACGAATCACGCTCGAGATAGTCCAGTTTGTCGATGTCGATCGGACCGCTCAACATCGACTTCAGAATTTTTTGTGTCGGAGATGCATCGGGCCCTCCTTTGTCCGGAGCGATGATGTTCGCGATCTTTTCAGGATCGAGTCCCCAATCCGACCGAATCGCCACTGCCAATTCATCCGATCTCAAGAGCGAGCGAGCGAGAGATTCGTGACGTGGCAATCCCTCTAGTCGCAAGTCTTCGATCGCATGGCAAAAGGGCCAATGACCGATGTCATGCAACAAAGCAGCGAGTAAGAAACAGAGGACCGACTCTTCCTCGATATGCGTGCAGAAGATGGGATCGTTCTGCAACTGCTGGACGTAGTGAATGGCATTTCGATAAACACCGAGTGAGTGTTCGAACCGAGTATGACTGGCACCTGGATAGACCATCGAAACCAACCCCAACTGACTCACTCGACTCAGCCTGCGAAACGCAGCGGTATCGATGATCCGCTTCACACGCGAGGTGACGGGAACGTCTACCTCAGGGCTAATTCGGAGAGAAGATGAGGTTGGCCGAAGTTCAGGGATATCAAACATAGGATAAGAGACGTACGCGAATCGAATTACTGTTCGCCAGCCTCATCATCATCGTCGTCATCCTCGAATTTGGAAATGGCCCATTCTGGAAATGGATCGTTCGGTCGCATGGTTGCCCAAAGGACGCGATTGAGCAAATCTTCAGGAGCTTTGTCCATTTGCGAAAAGTCCATTTTCTCAGACGCTTCCGCCAACGATCGCTTGGCCGGATCGAGCAACGCTTGTTTAGGCGGATTCAACTGATCGAGCGGAATGCTGATGGGCAAAACATCGAACGGTTTGAAATCCGGAATATCCGTAAAGCAATCGAACATAGGTACAGCACTCGCATCGAATTGATTCATCGGAGGCAATCCAAGGATCTGTTCCATCGTTCGCAAGATACTCGTAGTGTTGTAGCGAGTACTTACCGTAGTCTTTCGTTTAGTGTACGGACTCACACAATACGAAGTCGTACGATATCCACTCACGTGGTCCCAACCTGCTTGCGGATCATCTTGAATCGAGAAGATTGCCATCTTTGGCCAAAACTTGGAATGGCTCAACGCATCTACAATTTTTCCGACGGCCAAATCATTGTCAGCCATGCTCGAAGCAGGAGTCGGGAGCCCAGGGGATGCACCGCTAGAATGGTCGTTGGGCAAACAGATGATGACCATGTTAGGAAAGCTACCTTTGGCTTCGTACTCCTTCAACTCCTTGGCGATGAAGTCCGCGCGGTATTGGTCGGGTACCTCCATCGACCAACCAACGTAGTCGGTCGGAGAATAGGGGCGAATGCTTTCGATGGCAGGTTCCGATTCGAGAATAACCTCGTCTGTTTCTTTCCGCCAAGTTCGATAGCAAGCCATGTAGTTTGGTTTGCCTTTTTGATTTGGGTCTCGCCATCGCACTTTCGGCTTCATGAACTCTCCGTAGTTACGAAGTGTTTTTCCGTGCAGAATAGCATTGTCCCAAATGAAACCAGCCGGCGAGTAAGCTAGCGCGTCCGCTTCATCTTCCCCCATCCCGTCTGGATAGCTTCTTGGGAAGCCAGCGAAGCTCTTCTCCATGTAGGCCGTACTCATTGCAGTGGTGCTCCATTGATGGCCGTCAGCGCTCAAGATACCGCAACAGTACGTGTTATCGAGCAAGACAAACTGCTCTGCCATCGCATGTTGGTTTGGAGTAATGTCGCGACCAAAGATGCATAGACCTGGATCACCATTCCCGCCGGGGATATCCCCGAGTACTTGATCGTACGTTCGATTCTCTTTGATGATATAGACGACATGTTCGATCAAACTGGGCTCACCAATTCGCTCTGGGATAGCGCGAGCCGGTTGGTTGGGACGAGGTGGCAATGCGGTTTCCTTCATGCCCGCGTATCGAATGTTTTTCGCAACTCGTTCTGATAGAGATGGCAACAGATCGTCGGCTGGAATTGGAACGATACCGATCGAGCCATGGTACTGGTGGGAATTGAAGCCCGCAGATTTCTCTTTCTTGACGGGATCCACAGGAATCCCTTTGATGTTGGCAACACATATCGAATTGCTCTTGGCATCCAAAGCCAATGCACCTGGATACCATCCTGTGGGAAGCAAGCCGATTAGCTTGGTGTCTCCTGCATCTTCTGGATCAAAGTCGACGATGCCTATTGCGTTTTGTGTTCCGTGAGCGACGTAGAGCCGGTTGCCATCTGCGCTAAAGGCGAGCGCATTGGGCGAAGCGCCAAACAGATCGGATGGCGATTGTTTGACGTGAACCGTCTCAATCACGGTGTCATTGGCGAGCGAAAGAATCGACAGCGTATCGCTATTGGAGTTCGCGCACACGACATAATCGTGGTCGGGTGAAATCTCTAAATCGCTAGGGCTCAAGCCGACGCGAACTTCCTTGGTGGCATTCGATTTCAAATCGATGATGCTGACAGTTCCTTCGTTGGCAATATATCGAACATTGTCGACGCGGACTTCGGTGCCTCGACCTGCGGGTCCCGTGAGGTCGCCAGCCTGCGGTCGCCGTCCGCCCCAGTTGCTAACATATGCCTTGTCACCATGAACCAAGACATCATAAGGTGCCACGCCGACGTCCCACTTCTGAGTAATATTGCGCTCGGCGACATCCCATTCCAGTAGTTGATTGGAGAGATTGCCGCAGATATAGAGTTTGGTACCATCATCGTTGAACGCGAGACCACTTGGGATTTCTTGTTTGCGACGAGGAGCGTTCGCCGGCGGGAGCGGAATGGTATAGGCGGGTTGGACTTCGCGATTCTCGGAAACGCGAAACACTTTGATCGACCCGTTGACGTCGCTCAGATAGATCCATTTGCCATCACGCGAGAAGACCAAACCGGTGTAGCTAGCGATGGCCTTTGCATCTGGTTTGAGGATATTCGCGGATGCGATATCCGGGAGCTCCGTTTGCTCGTTGGAGGGGAGATCGACCCGTTGCAAGACATTGCCGGTGTCGGGATCGATAACGATCAGTTTGCTCGTTTTGCCGGATGTCACCAGCAATCGATCGGTGGGCGAGATAGCCACTACCTGTGGCCGAAGACCTGGCAAATCGATCTGCTTTCCGATGGGGGTTAAACGCTGATTGGACGAGGAGAACTTCGCGTCGATGTCCGAAGTTTGTTCTTGAGCTAGCGATGTGGAGCTTGTCCATACGATGGCAACCGCGACACCAACAGCGGGAGCCACTCTTTGAAATGTCCAAGTACTTTGTTTAAGAATCCAATTCTCAAATATTCTCGTAAAACCAGTGTGTGGCATGTTCTCTCATTTCCTCTGTGATGTCGTTACCAGTTAATTCTTTCATCGATCAACCCGTAATTTAACGTACTGCGGGTGGCGATAGTCACTTTATGGATGCATTGCGGAACCTTAACTCACGCGATGTTGTGGGGAGGGTGGGTTGGAAACAAAACGATTTTAGCGAGTCAAAGCGCGTTAGAGTTTAGCTGCTCGAATTTGCAAGAACCTGCAAGAGGGTGTGCGGCAAAGTGGACCAAGAATTTCCTTGACTTTGGTTGCTCCATGTCAATAATCTAGGCATGTTGGGAGAATTTATGAAGAATTTTTGCGGGTGAAATAGCCGTTAGTCGCGGTTGGAGTGTAGCAGTCACCGGCGAAGTTCTCGGAATGGGAGTCCATTCTATCCCTGAGAGTGCGGGCAGGACTGGCATGTTCCCGCGATCAATGGAAACTATGGGAGGGCAATTAATTAATGAGTAATTTGTGCAAGAACGTTTTTGAAGCAATTCTCAAGTACGGTCATGACGAAGACTTCGACCCAATCGTCGATAACTACTTTTTGCCAACCGACGCACCTGCGGGTTCGCAAGAGAAGATCGAAGTCCTCCGTCGTCGCGTCGAACTCGGGCAGCCTTTGTGGCACTCGGATGACCGTGTTGATTACAGCGGACTCACCGGCGCTATTCGCCCACGCGAGTAGTTTACGCGTAAAGAAGCGTTCAACTATCTGAAAAACACCGAGCCTGGGGAAACCCGGGCTTTTTTTATGGACTGACAAGAGACTGCCGACAAAGTCAGAGTCGGCTGGACCAAGCACTTCGAGCAAAATCCATCAGCTCGAGACGATGGTCCCAAGCTACAGTTCAGTGAGCCTTTCGCGGTTGACTGGATTCCATTATCGTTCTTGTGTATTGACTAATTGCCTCCAAACAAAGATCTAGCTGATGAGCAGTCTTCCCACCGCATCCTTCTCCGGGATTAGCGTTGTCCTTCTCGATATCGAAGGTACGGTTTCCGACATCCGCTTTGTTTATGACGTGATGTTTCCTTACGCGCAACAAAACATGGCTTCGTTCTTGCAGATGCACTGGAATGAATCAGCCGTTCAAGTGGCAATTCAGCAGGTGTGTGCTGATGCCAACCAAGATCCACAAGCATGGCTTGGTAGTTCTATGGATCAAGCTCAGCAAACGCTAATGACACATCTACACCAATTGATGGCAAGCGATAGCAAGTCCACTGGTCTCAAAGCGATCCAAGGCTTGGTGTGGAAAGATGGCTTCGAATCCGGCGCGATGCGCGCCGAACTATTCGATGACGTATTGCCTGCTCTGGAGAAGTGGAAAGCATCCGGAAAGATGATCTCCATTTATTCGTCAGGTAGCATTCTGGCACAACAACTCTTTTTTGGTCACACTATCCATGGCGATGTAACTCCACTGCTAAGCCATTACTTTGATACTACTACTGGCCCCAAACGCGAGTCGAGCAGTTACGCCTCGATCGCGCAAGCGATGAAGATACCATCCTCTGCCATTCTGTTTGTCTCCGATATCGCGGAAGAACTGATGGCGGCAATGGATGCTGGGTTTCAAGTTGTGGCGAGTGTCCGCCCCAACAACAAACCACTCTTGGAGACTTACTCAGGTCCGGTCGCATCATCCTTTGCGGACATTGCGATTGATTAGACACTGAGTCAACACTTCTCGAAATGTAGTCAACTGATCGGTGCGTCAGCCCCGTTATGCTTTCCAGACGGAACAGGTGCCCCGTCCTGTGCCATTATTTTTCGCTCGACTAAGGAAGAGCCAATGCAGCACCTGAGACTGCTGCTGCTTGTACTGCCGCACCGCGTAAACTGATCGGAATCGGTCCAACAGTCCATGGAGCACACGAACCAGGTCGATAATATCCAAGCGAGTACTGGCATTCGTTCATCGGATGGATACCCATCTTATACGGCAGTAGTGCAGCATTTTTGACGAAGTTCAAACTGGAGATGGCTGGCTGAACCAATGGTCCCCATTCGTGGCCGTATCGTTCGAGTTGCACTTCTTCGAAGTACAATGGCTTGTGACATGCACCCGAGGCCTTCCATGTCATGGTGGTCGCGGTAAAATTGCGAGCGTCAAAGGAACCATCTCCCATCGAACAAGTGAACGGAATGCCCCATGACTCCGACACATAGACTTGATCGGCGTCGCTCAGTTTGTTCAGTAAGTATGTGGTTCGCGATCCGTTACCAGTTTCGAGCACGACGGATCCATAGACGATGTCTACCAATCGACCCTCGGCAACTTGAACACCGTCTGCGTTGTACCACAACCTTATTGCTGCATTTTGTAAAAAGGTATCTTTGCGTCTGGTTCTTCTGTCGCTTTCATATCCTTCCACGAATGCTGGTGAGGTGTCGACGCGAATCTGTGTGATGTCTGATGACTCAACGGATTGGCGAATCGTATCGCAGTCTGCTGTCGATGGCATGCTAACGCGTTTGCGCGAAGGCATTGGCATGTCTCTGAGATCATCGTTCTTATTTTCAAAGTTCATTTGATCGGAAGGAGAGTCGAGAAATGGTCTCGATGGCGGTTCCTTCGACAGCGTATCAAGTAAGGACTTTTGTGTCGGCGAGATTCCCGAATCTTGTGGCACCATGGAACTCCTTTCCAGCGAGGGTGGCGAGGAGGGTAAGCGATTGAGTCCATTCGCTTCTGGCAGTTGCGGCATCACCGTAGGAGCTTGAGGCAAATTGATTCCATTCGCTGCTGCTTCCTCTTGATACGAAGCCCTTTGGACTCCGCTGGATGCGGACCGACGCGACGATGCTTCCGCGGGACTCAATCGTTTTCGAGTCGGAATCTCACTACTGTGTGGCCTCCAAGACATCCCATCCGATGATCCCAGGGGTTCGGTTTTTTCAGTCGTCCGTGAAGGTGCAACCGTAGCGGTCGTCTCGTAGCTGGCGAACCGAACATTGTTATCGAACGGAAGCTTTGCTGGTTCACTCCTGGCTGTGTTAGACGAAGCAATTCTGGGCGACCATCCCGAAGCTGGATTCAATTGGAGCGAACCTTGACCCTGTTCGTTTGCAGCTTTTTCTAGTGCAAGCCGTTGCGTCGATGGATTCGATGGTTGACGAATCACGAGCGAGTTCGAAACTTGCGAGGTTGCGGGCTGCTCCCTTGGCGGTTCTTGATTCAGAGTCTGTGCGTAGGAGTTAGAGACTTGCTCGGGTGCTCGCTCGACCTTGCGCCAGCGAGCAACTTGGCTGGACGTATCACTTGCCGAATCGGGTCGCAAGCTATTCTTTGGAATCGAATCGGTTGCAGGTTTGACAAACGGTTGAGGCGACCAAGCTGACGTTTGTTGTGCATCGGACTGCGAACTGATGGCGAGCCCGATTGGCAATGAAGAAAGAAAGGCGACGCGAATCCATCCGAGCGAGGGACTAAAGTTCTCCCGAGCTGGAGAGTTCGGAGCTGTAGTTCGGTGCTTCCTGAGTGATTGCGATGTCATGTGGGTGATTCTCTCGGACCGTAGCGGCTGAGACCTGTATGAAACGTGCATCCTTGCGAAGCTCAGCGATGGTCTGGGTACCGCAGTAACCCATCCCAGCTCGAAGCCCGCCAACCAATTGATATACATAATCGGCCAATG
>Ga0068877_10005159_pt1 | contig 10086 bp, 11 predicted proteins | sample NOAtaG_FD_66437 | JGI IMG/M metagenome (GOLD analysis project Ga0068877, IMG submission 66437) | Freshwater lake microbial communities from Lake Erie, under a cyanobacterial bloom - NOAA_Erie_Diel6S_1000h metaG | ecosystem: Environmental > Aquatic > Freshwater > Lake | place: USA: Ohio, Lake... | reverse complement strand
CCCACCCCTTCTTTTGGCAAAGGGATTGCTCTCCTTCCTACAGGGTTCGCCATCGGGCGGCCTTGGACGTGTTAGTTAGGGAAAAGGAAGCAGATGACGGCGATGTTCTCCCTCCTGTTGATTCTGGCCTCACCGCTGTATGCGGCGGCCCTGCAGACCCCGGGTACGAAGGCCCCGGCGCCTACAGTGGCGATGACCACTCAATCACGCTTCCCTCTGCAGCTGCTCACCTCGCGCTTCGCCAGCTGGGGCGTCGACCCCGCCCGCCCCCTCACCTCCATTAACCTGAAGGCTTCCTGGGAGCGTTTTGAAAAGAGGCGCGAAGTCGTGGTCGCGGTCGTCGACACCGGCATCCAGCACGACCATCCCTTCCTCAAAGACAATATCTTCGTGCGCCAGGGCAAGTACGCCGCCAACAACTACGGCGTCGACTTCTCCGGCGCCAAGCCCACCGCCACGCCCCACGACCAGCACGGCCACGGCACCCACGTTGCCGGCATCGTGAAGAGCGTCTTCCCTGAAGTGAAGCTCCTGACCCTCAAGTACTACAATCCCAGCGCCTCCGGTCAGCAGAACCTCGACAGCACCATCAAAGCGCTCGAGTACGCCGTGAAGGCGGGCGTCGACATCATCAACTACTCCGGCGGCGGCCCCGAACCTTCGACTGAAGAACTGCGCGTGCTGAAGGAAGCCGAGAAGAAGGGCATCATCGTGGTCGCAGCCGCCGGCAACGAGCGCTCGAACATCGACGACAAACGCAACGCCTACTACCCGGCAAGCTACGGCCTCTCGAACATCATCACCGTGGCTGCCCACGACCAACAGATGCAGCTCATCACCGCCTCCAACTGGGGCAAGAACTCAGTCGACATCGCCGCTCCAGGATTCAACATCAACAGCGCCTTCCCCGGCGGTAAAGCGGGTCTCTTGACCGGTACCAGCCAGGCGACCGCCTTCGTGACCGGTGTGGCGGCGCTGATCATGTCCCAGCACCCCGGCTTCACCTTCGACCAGGTCCGCAACGTGATCCTGAGCTCCTCGGTGAAGGTGAAGAACTTCGAGGGCAAGGTCCTCGGCGCCGGCAAGCTCGACGCCGCCCGCGCTCTGGAGATGGCCAACAATGTACAGAAACGCCTCGGGGCCCGTGCCCTGGCCACCACGCCCTAATCACCGGAGTAAACATGAAAGCGCTCGCCCTCTTCCTCTTCGTTTCCACCGCGGCTTCAGCGCAGGTCGTGAAGACCTGCAACACGCGGCTGGCGAGTATGGATTCCGCCGAAACGGTGGAGATGCGCTTCGAGATCATCCGCCGGGGCAGCGAGCACGTGGCCCGCATGACCCACCCCCAGCTCCGCGAGAGCTATGAGGAGGCTGCCCGCATCATCGATTTCCCGGTGCGCGCCGGGCTCGTGGCAGTGGACATGGACGACCTCCTGGGCGAGGTGTTCAACGAAGACGAGGACAACTCTTCGGATTACAACTTCGGGGAAGGACTCATCATCCACGCCATGACCCTCGAAGCAGACGAGGACTTCGGTTCCGTGAGCCAATCCGGCATCAACCTCGCCAACGTCCGCTCGGTGCGCGTGTACCTGATCGGTGCCCAGGAAGAGGTGCAGGCCCCCATCGGCGTATCCGCCATCGTCGAGGCCAAGGACGCGCGTGGCCGCGTGATGGGTTCCTTCCTCGGCGGGCTGGCGATCTCGCCATGCCGCTGATACGCGCGATTGCCCTCACGCTTCTCGCTCTACCCTGCTGGGCGGGCCTCTACGTCGACGGCACCGCGTGGGACAGGAACGATCTCAACGTCTGCTTCGAGTCTCCCCCTGCGCGGAGCCGCGCCCAGTTCAATGCCAGTCAATTGAACATCATACCCTGGACCGCCCAGCGCCGAGCCCAGCTGCGCTCCTGGCTGGAGGAAGAGTATCGGCCCGCGAGGACCGGGGTCCACTTCGTCGGCTTCGGAGATTGCAACAGCGTCGAAGTGCCGGACGTCGTGGCCTTCCTTGGGGCCCGGGACCGTGGCCTAGGAGCACTCTTCAATCCCGGCCCCCTGGGCCGGGCGTCGCTCGGCCCGGACTACGCGCGAGTGCCATTCCACGCAGATGCCCGGGCCTACGCCTGGATCAACGGTAGCAAATTCACCAAGTCAGTCGTGGTGCACGAGTTTGGCCACGTGGCGCGGCTGGCCCACGAGCACTTTCGCCCCGAGTCCCGCGACGATGAGCGCTGCCTTCCCCAACACCTCCAGCGGGGGTATACCCGAGTGCGAGAAATCGCCTACGGCGACTATGACTCCGCCTCGGTCATGAACTACTGCAACCTCATCCTCAACAGCGGCCAATCCAGATCTCAGACGGGCCTGAGCCCAGGGGACGTGACACTCTTGCGTCACCTCTACTCCGGCCAAGAGTAGCCGAAAGGCGCCCGCCCCCCTATCATCTCCCCATGCCCTTCTTGCTCTTCGGCCTCTTCGCCAGCGGCGTGCTCTACGCCTTCGGATACCCCCACTTCGCCGGTGAGGGCTTTGCGCCCTTGGCGCCCGTGACCCTGCTGGCGGCAGTGGCGCTTGTCGAGCGGCTACCGACCTTCCGCTCGCGTCTGTTGGGCGTGCTGCTCCACCAGATTGGATTTCAGGTCACGGGCTTCTACTGGGTGCCCTTTACGTTGCAAGAGTTCGGCGCGCTTCCTCCGGGCATCTCCCACCTCGTGGCCCTGGGCTTGGCCCCCATGCTGAATCCCGCCCTGTGGGGCTGGGTCGCGTGGCTGCGCTGGCGTCCGCGGCTGCCCGGCGCTGCTCACTGGGACGCGGGTATGGCGGCCTTCTTCGGGGCGGTGTGGATGACCGCGCTGGAGAATTTCATCCCCCAGCAGTTCCCGGTTTTCGCCGGCCATGTGTGGATGCAGTATCCTACCTTGCTGCGGGCGGCCCCTTGGGGCGGTGTTGCGACCTATTCGTTTTTTACCTGGTGGCTGATCATGGGGCTCTTGCCCCTGGCGCGGCGACAGCGGCCCGCCCGCAGTGCTCTCGCCGGTGCCCTCGTTTTTGCCTTGGTGCATCCGCTGCTCCCGCCGCTAGGTGGGCAAGCGGCCGACAAATATCTCAACGTCCGCGTGGTCCAGGCAAACATTGGCAACCTGCTTAAAACGGAGTCCGAGACCGGCGATCCGCTGGCGGTCAGCGACGTGGTGGGCCGATACCGCGATCTGTCCCTGCGGGAGTCGCCGCAGGAGCTCGACCTCATCGTCTGGCCCGAGACCGCCTATCCCTTCCCGTTTCACACCGAGCGCCTCGTCACCGGAGACGAAAACCTCCCGGAGGTGTTCGTCAACCTCATGGCCCGCACCAACGCCGAGATCCTCATCGGCGGTTACGACAGTCGCGCGGATGCAGACACGTTCATGGAGCGTTACGAGACGGACTACAACGCCGCCTTCCTCTTCGGCGGCGAGGGGCAGCTGAGCGCGGTTTATCGTAAGCACATCCTTATTCCCTTCGGCGAGACGCTGCCCTTTGGCCCCTTGAATCGACCTCTGTCACGTGTGCTGCCGGCAGTGTCGTTTTTCGCTCGTGGCACTAAACTCACGCGCTTTACTACGCGCCGTGGTCCCACTTTCGTGGCACCCATCTGCTATGAGATTCTGCAGTCGGAATTCGTCCGTCGCATGGTGAGCGCGGGCACGCCGCCGGTGGACTTCATCGTGAACCTCACCAACGACTCCTGGTACGGCGCCACCGCCGAACCCGCCCAGCACCTGTTCTTGGCCAAGTGGCGCGCGCTGGAGTTTCAGCGTCCCATCGTACGCGCCACCAATACCGGCATCAGCACCATCATCTATCCCGATGGCCGCGAAGGGCGCCGGCTCCTCACCGGAGAAATGGACGTCATGGATGTTCGCCTGGGGTTTCCGGCCCGGCCACCGTCGACGTTCTTCGAACGCTACGGCCTATGGGGACTCATGGGCCTGTGGGTGACGCTGGCGGCGATCTTTAGCTTGTCTTGGTGGCGACGAAACCGGCCTTGAGTAGGTCGTGCAAACGGAGTACGCCAAGAAACTCATCGCCTTCCCCTAGCACCGGCAGTGCCGATACCGGGCGCTCGCGCTGCTCCATCATCTTCAGCGCTTCGTAGGCAAGCACGTCGGCGGAGGTTCGCAGGGGCTTGGTCACCATGAAGTTGGCGACGGGTTTCGTGAGCGCGGCGGCGTCCTGCGTGAGCGCGCGGCGAACATCGCCCTCGGCAAGGATGCCGATGAGCTTCTGGCCATCGAGCACCGCCAGCAACCCCACAGGATTGCGGGTCATGCTGAGAAGCGCTTCGGTGAGTAGCGTATTGGCATGGGCGACGGCACACGCAGCCGCGGGGGTCATGAGTTTTCCCACGGTCAGCGAGAGGCTTTTCCCCAACAGACCCGCCGGGTGGTTGACCGCGAACTGTTCCTTGGAAACGCCGCGCACGTGTTCATAAAGCACCGCCATGGCATCGCCCAAGGCAAGGGCCAGCGTGGTGCTGGTGGTGGGCGCGAGGTCGTTGAGGCAGGCCTCTTTCTCGATGGAAGCGTCGAGTACTAATCCGCTGGCGGCTGCCAGCGGCGAATGGACGTTGCCGACCAGGGCGATGATGCGTTCGCGCGGCAATTGCACGTAGGGCAGCAGCGCCACGAGTTCTTCGGTGGTGCCGGACTTACTGATCATGAGAAGCACATCGGACTTGGTCAGGCGGCCGAGGTCCCCGTGCAGCGCCTCGGTGGGGTGCAGAAAGAAGCTCGGCAGGCCCAGCGACGAGAAGGTGGCAGCGATCTTGGTAGCGATGTGGCCTGACTTGCCCACGCCGCTAACCACCAGGTTGCCGCCGGTTTGTGCCAACCAACCGTACAGATTCACCAGTGCATCGGCGGTCTTGACGTCCAAACGGGCCTGGGCTTCGCGCAGGGCGCGGGCCTCCAGCTCGAGAACGTTCTTCATTAGCGTGACAGGATCCACCGGGCCTCCGTTACACAAATCACAGCTTCGTGTTACCATCGACGCATGCGTCTAGGACCTTTATTTACCGCGACCGTCCTCCTTTTGGCGATCTCCGGATGCGCCTCCTACGAAAAATTCCGTCAGGTCACGGAAGAAATCGAGATGCCCTCGAAGGTCTTCAAGGCGGATTACAACCAGACCTGGCAGGCAGTCATCACCGTCATGAAGAGGTACGACATCGCCCAGCAGAACCAGGAAGCAGGCCACATTAAGACCCGCTGGATCGACAACACCCTCGAGGTGAACTTCACCGACTCCTTCGGCTCCAGCGACGCCGTAAAGGCCGCGCGCTTCAAGCTCGTGGTGAACGTCGTGAAGGGCTTCCGCTCGTCACAGGAGGTCTCCAAGGTGACGGTCTTCAAGCGCCAGCTCGTGGAGCAGGACTTCCTCCAGGGCTGGAAGGAGATGCCCACCGACGGCATCATGGAGAAGACGCTGCTCTACCGGATCGGGCGCCTAGTCGCCAACGACAACAAGCTCCGCGAGATCGACAAGGCCCGCGAGAAAGAGCAGCTGCAGAACTTCTAGGAGCGACTAGCGGATCGCGACCGTCTTCGCCCAGAAAGCCCGCTGGGCTTCAGTCCCCTGCGGCGACACTTTCCCGGTGATCTTTTCCAGCGAGAAGTCGAGGTCCTCGGCCAGATCCGCGTAGCGCGGCTTCTGAATCAGCCTGGCCATCGGCGCGCGCGCCTTCTCGTATTTGAGGGCACCCACGGTGCGGATAACCGAGCGGACGATGGAGGTGCGCTGGCGCTTGCCGGCGTCGCCGGAGTAGTTCGTCTGGTCGTACATCATGCCCCACACGTTGGGCGCGAGCTCGCGGATGTCCATGCGGGTGATGTTGTCGAGCGCCTGCACGCGCACGATGAGCGAAGAGTCCCTTAGCGCGCGCGCGTAGACCGCGTGGTACTCACGCATGCCGAGTGCTGCCAGTGCCTTGAGGCTCGCCACGCGCATCATCCACGCGGGGTGCTCGCTGAAGCGCGCGATGAAAGGCGCGCTCTTTTTGCCCATGATCTGACCCAGTAGCATGGTGGCATGCCAGCGGTTTTTCTCGGGGAAGGTAGCATCCTTCATCACGGTGATGAGGCCGGGAACCGCCTTGGGCCCGAGCGACAGCGCCATGGCGCGCACACGCGAGGCAGTCTGGGGGCCCGGCTCGGCTTTGAAGGCAAGCTGCAAGCGGCGGGCCTTCTCGGCGTCGTCCAGTGAGGCGGGTCTAGCGGGGACGGGGGCGGCGAAAACGGAAGAGGCACACAGCAGGACAGCGAGGAACTTAAGCATTTTTACCCCAGCATTTTTTCGAATTCGCTCAGCAGGTCTTCGGGAGTCTTCTCCCCGACATTCTTTCCTTCGGGGGCGGCATTCTTTCCTTCGGCGGCTTCGGCGGCTTCGGTGGCTTCGGCGACTTCGGCGACTTCGGCGACGGCCAACGGAGCGTCGACGATGTCGGCGGGCGCGGAGATCTCATCCTCCGGCGCGGCCGCAGCCGCGGGTTCCTGCGGCGTGAGGAACTTCTCCAGCTCGGCGGTGGCGGCGGCTTCCACATCGATGGAGGGGGCCTCGGGAGGTATCGCCTCGAAGATGTCGGGGAGAGGCTCCATGGCCGCCGGAGCGGCTGGGGACGGGACATCGACAGGTGCCACCGGAAGACTACCGCCCTGGGACTCAAGCGCCTTGCGCAGCTGCTGATTTTCCTGCTGCAGCCGCTTAAGGTTGGCGAGGTCGTCTTCGATGATCTCGTACTCTTTGAGTCTCTCGCGCAACTCGTCTCTTTCGCGCGAGACCTTTTGCAGCTCGGCGGTGAGGGCAGGGTCCGCGCCACCGGAGGTGCCCGCCTTGGCGAGCAGTGCTTCGAGTTCTTTGATGCGGGCCCGCGCGCTCTCAAGACCTCCTTCCAGCTCTTTCTTCACTCCGTTGGCAGCGGAGAGCTGCGACTGGAGTGAGGCGATCTCCGCGAGTCGTTGGCTGAGCTGCTCGCGCAGGGCCGCGTCTCCGGAACCGCCACCGCCAGCGGGCGCTACCATGATGTTCTCGCCACCGCCTAAGCCTCCAGCAGGCAGCACGCTAGGCACCAGGCCCGAGAGATCTGCGCCGCCGCCGCGGAAGAGTTGCGACTTGAGGGAGTTAGAATTTTGGATGATCGAGTCCAGGTAAGTTTTTACCACGGAGGCCGGAATCTGGTGCTTGAGCATTTGGTAAGTGCGGCGATTCGCAAACCATAGCCACATGAACAGCGTGGTGGTGATTACCAGCAGCCCCGAGAGGACGACCAAGATCTCGTGCGTAAATTGGTCGAGCGTGGTCAACAGGGATTCAAGCATTGCCGTTCCTTGGCGCAAGATAGAGAAAGCACCTCCGTACTGGAGATACTTAAAATTATACCAAGCTGGTGCTGACCCTTGTCAATTTAGTTGGTTGGAAGCTTTTTGCCTGGAGGATCTCGAGGAGGTCATCGTAGAGCGGCGCGCGGGCGGCCAGCACTCCCAGGGAGAAGGGATCGAACGCCCGACCTTGCAGGTCCGAGATCCGCAGCTGGGCCTCCTGGCAGATAAGGCCGCCAGCGGCGACGTCCCAGGGCTGGAGGTTATATTCCCAATAAGCGTCGAGGATGCCGCCGGCCACGTAGCTCAGCTCGAGGGCGGCGGAGCCCAGCCGACGAAAGGCCCGGACTTCGGGAAAACGGCGAATGAGGTGGGCGTTGTGCCGCTTGCTTCCCAGGTTTGTCGAGATCAGACATTCCCGCAGTGGTGAGGATCGCTGTGGGGCACGGAGCCTTTTGATCAGACGTTTGCCGCCAAATTTGCGTTCGAGGAAAGCACCCCCGCCGCGGCTAGCGTAGAAGGTCTCGCCGGTGAGCGGGTTGTGGACCACGCCGACCTGCACCTCGTGGCCCTCCACCAGCGCGAGGCTCACGCAGTAGAAGGGCAGACCGTTGAGAAAGTTGTTGGTGCCATCCAGTGGATCGATCAGCCAGGTGAGTTCCTTGGGATCGCGCTGGAGGCGGGCCGGGCCTTTGCCGTGGCTATCTTCCTCGGCGAGGATGCCATGATGCGGGTAGCGGCGGCGAATCTTGGCGATGACCATCTCTTCGGCTCGCAGGTCGGCCTCGGAGGCAAGGCCGCTGGCGCCCTTGTCGATGATGCGGATGGGTCGGCTGAACAGTTCGCGGGCGTAGGTCTGCAACACGCCGCCCGCCTCGCGAGCGACCTTCAGGGTGAACGCGAGGGCCTCGGCCCGCTCAGTTTTCTTCATTTTCCCCTCCGTTCACGAGACGAGCGAGCTCGCCTTTCTCTTCCTCGGAGAGGTTCTGCGCGGCCACGGCGTAGGAGCCATCGAGCCAGCGGCCGAGATCCAGCAAGCGGCAGGTTTCGCCGCAAAACGGCCGGAACTGCGACGAGCCGTAGCTAAACTCTTTGCGACACCGGGGGCACTTCACGAGGCGGTCGATCATGGCAGAAAAAACTCCTGGGTGAGGGTGTCCCTCCAAGGATGCGCCGGGGCGCCGTGACCGTCAATGCGCTCGACGGGGCAGATCCCGCGGACGGCGTTGACAGCGAAGGCCCCTTGCAGCCCGGCCAACTCGCCAAGGGCCACGGGACGGATTTCCACGGGCCAGGCATGGTGCTGCGCCAGCGCCAACACGCGCGCTCGCCCGATGCCGGCCAACACGTTCGGTCCCTCCGGCGGTGTCACGAGGGTGTCGTTAAAAACGAAAAATACGTTGTGGTGTAGGAGTTCGGTCACGTGGCCCGCCACGTGAAAGAGCGGATCCATTGTGAGGCCCCGGGCAGCAATAACGCGTTCAAGGTAATCGGGTGTCTTGGAAAACGCGGGCCAATTCGCTGACCTGCCAGGTAGGGCCACGGTTTGTAGCGAGAGAATCGTCGCCGGCAACAGGCCCTCATGCCAGGAGGTTTCCACCGCCAACGTTGGGGCGATGGGAGCACGCCACTGGCCCCTCTCTCCCCTAGCGGCGAGTTGAATTCGCCACACGCCGCTCCCCGGGGGAGTGGGCGGAAAGACCCAGTTCGCCCCGGGCCAGAGCCATTCCGCTGAGCGCCGCAAACGCTCTTGGTGGGCCGCTAAAAAGAGCGCTTTTCCTCCATCCACCCTCAGGGTGGTGAAAACACTCTCGCCGTAGAGGAGGGCACGGGAGTCGGAGGGGGACAAGGGACGCCTTTCTCTTTGCGGGGCCCCGGGGCCCCGTGATACGAAAAGGTGCCCAAAGGAGGGCCCTTTGTCAGGGGAAAAAACCATCACCATCGTTGGGTGGGGCAACCAGGCCCGCGCCTGGGCCGCCAATCTCCGCGACTCCGGCTGGAGCGTGCACGTAGCGTTGCGTGCGGGCTCCGCTTCCGCGCTGGCCGCGGCCGATGCTGCCGTGGTGATCGCCGAGGGCGCGGCGTTGCCCAAGGGCCCGGTGGCCATGCTCGTGCCTGATGATCAGATCGCGAGTGCCCTCACGGCGCTAATCCCGCGGGTCGCCCCGGACACGCTCGTGCTCTACGCACACGGCTACGCTCCCGACACCGCTTGCCTCGCCGAACGCCACCCGCAACTGCGCCACGCCCTCCTGGCACCCAAGGCCATTGGTACGGAGGTGCGCGCCACCTACCTCGACCGGCGTCCGCTTGGGGGCGTCTTTGCTCTCGATCTCTTGGCCCCCGACCAGCGCGAGGGCACGCGCGCGGAGCTGTTGGCGCTCTCCCGCGACCTCGGCATCACTATGGGGCCCTACGAGTGCACCGTGCGCCAAGAGATGGTGGCCGATCTCTTCTCCGAACAATCCGTGCTGTGCTCCGTGATCCCCGAGGCCTGCCGCCTCTCCTTCGAGATGCTACGCGCGCGCGGCGTGCCCGCCGAGCTCGCCTACTTCGAACTGTGGCATGAAGTTGGCCTCATCGTACGCACCATGGTCGAGCGCGGGCCCGAGGCGTTCTTCAAACTCATCAGCCCCAACGCTCTGATCGGCGCCGAGAAGGGTCGCGAAGTGCTGTGCGGGGAGGAATTCCAGCGCGGCCTCAAGAAACTGCTCCAAGACATCGAAGACGGCTCCT
>Ga0068877_10005157_pt1 | contig 10090 bp, 6 predicted proteins | sample NOAtaG_FD_66437 | JGI IMG/M metagenome (GOLD analysis project Ga0068877, IMG submission 66437) | Freshwater lake microbial communities from Lake Erie, under a cyanobacterial bloom - NOAA_Erie_Diel6S_1000h metaG | ecosystem: Environmental > Aquatic > Freshwater > Lake | place: USA: Ohio, Lake... | reverse complement strand
GCAGGTATAGTAGCACCGGCATTGGATTCATTGTTGTCAACCGTTAATGCGCAGTTGGTCATCAGCGCAAACGCATCAGTTTTCCCGTATCCCCAAGTATTGTCCGGCAGTGTATTACCGGTGAAGCCATCGGTATGCGCACAATTGATGAGCGCGGTTTTGAAATCGGTCCAACCGGAATTCGGGAAACATTCCAACCACAGTGCAGCTGCACCGGCTACTACAGGCGACGAAGCAGACGTTCCTCCGCTACGAACGTGATAACCCCCGGGTGTTACATCCTGAGGCGCTCCTGCAATAATACCGGGCATCATACTAATAACACCACAAGTAAACGAGTTGGCTCCGGGTGCCGTAATTTCAGGCTTGGTGCGACCATCGCGCGTTGGCCCACGACTACTATTATACATGATGTCGCCTGCTGTTACTGTAGTGTCGTAACTCCATCCATTATTGTAATTCGGCCATGCAGTACGATTAACGTAATTACCAACGGTAACAACTTTGTCGGAACATTGAAAGCTACTTACAATATTGTGCGTGTAATCGGGAAGTTTATAATCAACAATTCGTGGATATTGATTGGGCTGTGGCAAATTACTATTCTCCATGTTAAAACTCCACAAATGAAATCCTCCCGTTCCTGTCAGTTCCAAACTCCAGTGCAACCCCGCAGAATCCGGAGTAATTAAATATTCCATGCTGTACGCGCTGCCTTGTGTTGTTGCAATACGTTGAATGATTGCAATACGATCTCCGTTAGTATTGTACAAGGTATCGGCATTGAGCACGTTTAAGTTGTTGGCGATGTTCGTAAAACCAGTTCTGTTGACATTGGTCCATGAAGACGAACGCGTTGCTCCAATCGCCATTTGAGCGCCACTGAAATTATTGAGATTGGCCCATAGTTGCATGTAAATTGTGCCATTGGAAGTAAACCACGTAAAGTTGGTGTCGCCGGTTAAATTGTACGACAGATGAATGGGTAGATCTCCTGCATTTCCTGCAGCACCCACCATCACACGACCTGTGGTATTTAATAAACTATCAATCATCAACGCTTGCAAATCCTGACCATCGTGTGATCCGTAATAATCACCAACGCTGGCATTAATCACACAAGGTCTACCCAATACTTGTGCTTGTGCATAAATCCATGCTGCCGCATCAGCCACTGCCACAGGACTGTTTGCGCCGACAAAATCAAGCGCTACTACCATAAATTCTACATCAGGCGCAACACCGCTCATATCGATCGTTGAGACAGAACTGCCGTTGCCGCCTGCAATGCCACTGATTTGTGTACCATGTCCCCAATATTGTAAATCGTTATGGGCACAAGTTGCCGCATTAATTTGAGAGCTGTCCCATTGTGTTCCATAATTCCATGGACCCGGAGCCGGACCTGTTGCATCACGCTGATCCCAGATTTTTAAAATGCGTGTTCGTCCTGTGGAATCTTTGAAATCAGGATGATTGAAATCAATTCCCGAATCAATGATACCCATGATAATTCCCTGCCCGGAATATCCTTGTGTTAAGGGAGATAAACCGTTGCGGACTTCCATCACACGAGTTTGTGTTTTCATGGTATCGTTTAATACACGATTGTTCATGTCCGGATTAACACGTTTCACCACGGGCTCTGCGCAGAAGGATTGCACGGCTCCTGCCGGAAGTTGCACGCTACACACATTACCGGTTGAATAGGCCAAAAATCCTCCGTAATTCTTTACCGCTGTAGCTATTGCGTTTGGTTCTCCTTCAACAAGAATCCCCATAAAGTGTCCCGGTGCAAATTGTTGCGATTTTGCAAGTAAAGAAATCGGAACTTTGCACGGAATTTGCGCATGTATTAAGGTTACATAGAGTATCGCGCAGGATATTAATACTAGTCGTTTCATGAAAAAAGCTTTTTTCGCCGTCTTTAAAGATCAGAAAATCAATTCAATAATTGAGCATTTTCAACCTAAATCTGTTACGTTGTTAATTGTAGTATTGACTATAAGTTTACAACTTAACAGTCAGACGGATTCAGTTGTTTATTCTTCTTCTTTTCCACTTAAAGACGGAGTATATCTGACCTATGAGCAGTTTCGTACGAATAATCCCGTTCCGCGCTCAAAAATTGTTGGTGCCGGCGACACAACTGCAATAGACTTCATTAAAACACAAATGACTTCCAGAACGCTTCGATACAAGGATACGGGTAGTGTCATCATAGAAATGAATCCGTTACGAGCTTGGGGATTCTGTGAAAATCGCGCAGTATATGTGTCATGTAATAATGATTTCAGTAGGATTATGCTGATGGGAAATATTGCACAGTTTACGGCATACGTTACCACTTACATGACTACAGGGCCTGCAGGAATGGGCGGACCGGCAATGGGCACTCCGGTTCAAACTTTACAGCAGTACTTTTTGGACACGAAATCCGGACGTATTTACGATGCGAATGTCGATAACGTGCAGTATCTGATTCAAGGAGATCCTGTTTTGTTGGCGGAGTTTAACGCATTGAAAAAACGGAAGCGTAAAGAGATGATGTTTTATTATGTGCGTTTGTATAATGAAAAGCATCCGTTGAAGTTTCCCGGTAATAGATAAATGTAATTGCACTTGTTTGCCGTGAATGACTGATTTTGTCGATATTTGCACCTCTTTAACTATATCGGAAAAATCATGTCAGAAGGAAGACAAATTATTTTCTCGATGGTGAATGTTTCAAAAATTCATCCTCCGCAGAAACAAGTTTTAAAAGATATTTACCTCTCGTTTTATTACGGTGCTAAGATTGGCGTAATCGGTTTGAACGGTTCCGGTAAATCTTCGTTGCTCCGCATTATTGCCGGTGTCGATAAAGATTATTTAGGTGATATACATTTTTCGCCCGGATATAGCGTTGGCTTTTTGGAACAAGAACCGAAATTGGATGAAAACAAAACCGTAATTGAAATTGTGCGTGAAGGCGTACAACCAATTATGGATATACTTCGTGAATTCGAAGAAGTAAATAACAAGTTTGCTGATCCTGATGCCGATTACGACAAACTTTTATCTCGTCAGGCACATCTACAGGAAAAGATAGATCAACTGGATGCATGGAACATCGATAGCAAGTTGGAGCGAGCAATGGACGCTTTGCAGTGTCCTGAAAGCGATACACCAATTGCGGTATGTTCCGGTGGTGAACGCCGTCGTGTAGCACTGTGTCGTTTGTTGTTACAGCAGCCTGACATTCTTTTGTTGGACGAACCTACCAACCACTTGGATGCGGAATCTGTGCAGTGGTTGGAAAATCATTTGCAGAATTATCCGGGTACCATCATTTCCGTAACTCACGATCGTTATTTCCTCGATAATGTGGCAGGATGGATTTTGGAATTGGATCGCGGCGAAGGAATTCCATGGAAAGGAAATTATTCAGAATGGCTGGATCAAAAGTCGAAACGGTTAGAGCAGGAAGAGAAGTCGGAGAGCAAGCGTCGCAAGACTTTGGAGCGCGAGTTGGAGTGGGTGCGTCAAGGGCCGAAAGGTCGTCAGTCGAAATCCAAAGCTCGTCTTGCTAACTATGAAAAGATGTTGAGCGAAGACGTAAAGTCGAAAGAAGAGAAGTTAGAACTTTTCATTCCGAATGGACCGCGTTTGGGAAATGAAGTTATTGAAGCTTCCGGTGTTTCAAAATCTTTCGGTGATAAAGTATTATATGAAAATTTAAATTTCAAATTACCACCTGCCGGAATCGTGGGTATTATTGGTCCAAATGGTGCCGGTAAAACCACTTTGTTCCGATTGATTATGGGCGAAGAGCAAGCGGATCAAGGGGAATTTAAAGTTGGGCCTACAGTAAAAGTGGCGTACGTGGATCAGGCGCATGCCGACATCAATCCGGAACACACAGTTTTTGAAGCAATAACCGGTGGAACAGAATATGTGGAATTGGCAGGTACAAAACTGAATTCACGAGCTTATGTTTCCAAGTTTAATTTCAATGGTCAAGATCAGGGTAAAAAAGTAAAAGTGTTATCCGGTGGTGAGCGTAATCGTTTGCATCTGGCGTTAACGTTACGTTCCGGGGCAAACGTATTGTTACTGGACGAACCTACCAACGATATTGATGTAAACACCATGCGTGCATTGGAAGAAGCATTGGAAAATTTTGCGGGGTGTGCAGTAATTATCTCGCACGATCGCTGGTTCTTGGATCGAGTATGCACGCACATTCTCGCGTTTGAAGGCAACGCTTCTGTGTATTTCTTCGAAGGTTCGTATTCGGAATATGAAGAGAATAAAAAGAAACGCCTCGGCGAAACTGAGCCAAAGCGTTTCCGATATAAAAAGTTGACCACGTAATCTTATAACCATGAAAACAAACCTCAAATTTTGTGCTGTAATTGTTGCGGCAGCTATTCTTAGCTTGGCATTCACAAGTTCAAACGTCTGTAACGAAATGGAATATTTCGTTACCGGAACAACAACAACCATGTCGCACTTTGATGGCAAAGGAAAACCTCAAGGAGTGAGTAATTCTAAAGTGCTCAAAGTATACAATAGTGGAGATACAGTTGTTGCAGATATTGAAAGCCAGTATCTGGATGAAAAAGGCAAAGAGCAAACCAAAGGAACGGTGCATTATCGTTGTCACAAAGGCAAGTTATACCTTGACATGCGCGATTTAATGAACCAGTCGGGACAAAAACAGCAGGAAGGAAAAGATGTTACCGTGAAACTGGAAGGAAATATAATTGAATATTCTCCTAATATGGTTCCGGGCCAAACATTGCCGGATGCTGTCATGACCATGAGCATGTTCACTGACGGTCAATTATTCAGCACCAGCATTATAAAAATGACTAATCGTAAAGTGGAGGCTAAGGAGAACAAAACCGTTGGTGCGGGAACCTACGAGTGTTTCAAGATTTCCTGTGATACAGAATTCTCTATGATGATAGGAGGAATGAAAATTCCGGGAATGGCAAGAAAGTCAGTGGACTGGTTATCATTTAAAGCGGGTACTGTTCGTACAGAATCATACAAGGGCGATAAGTTGCAGTCTTATTCAGAACTAACGGCATTTAAAAAGCCATAATCAAATTGGTAACAAGAATTTTAGTTGAGAAGCTCTGTCCACTGACAGGGCTTTTCTTATTTATCACCATTGCTCCCTTTTAGTTTAGTATTTTCGCATCAATTATGGCATCTCAAAAACCTTCAATACCAAGCGGCACACGCGATTTTTCGCCGGAGCAAATGGTGCGTCGCAATTATATTTTTGATACGATTCGTGGGGTATTCAAGAAATTCGGCTTCTTGCCCATCGAAACACCGGCGATGGAAAACATTGAAACACTTACCGGTAAATACGGGGAAGAAGGCGATCAGTTGTTATTTAAAATTTTGAATTCACGTCCATACGAAGCTAACGACGACAAGAAAGTAAAAATGCGGGAGGCATTCGAACGTTCACTGGCACAGAATACGAACAGTGCAACATTAACAGAACGCGCCTTACGTTATGATCTTACTGTACCGTTTGCGCGCTATGTGGTGCAGCATCAAAGTGAAATTACATTTCCATTTCGTCGTTACCAGATACAACCTGTGTGGCGTGCCGACCGGCCACAGAAAGGACGTTATCGCGAATTTTTTCAATGTGATGCAGATGTCATCGGAAGTGATTCGTTGATTAACGAAGTAGAGTTGGTGCAAATGATCGATGAAGTATTTCATGCATTTCGCGTTCCGGTATTAATTAAAATCAACAACCGCAAAATCCTATCCGGAATCGCAGATGTTTTAGGTGAAACATCGCGAATGATGGAAATCACTATGGCCATTGACAAGCTTGATAAAGTTGGTGTTGAAGGTGTCAATAAAGAGCTTCGTGAACGCGGGATTTCTGATTCAGCCATTGAAAAACTTCAGCCATTGCTAAATTTTTCAGGCAACATGGAGGCGAAGCTGAATTTGGTAGGCGATATGCTGAAAGGCAACGGAATCGGAGAGAAGGGAATTGAGGAGTTGAACTTTGTCTTTAATACCATCAATTCATTGGGCCTTCAAACAGCACAAGTGGAGCTGGATATTACGTTAGCGCGCGGATTAAATTATTATACCGGTGCAATTTTCGAAGTTAAAGCATTGTCCGGAACACTTAGTAGTTCAATTTGTGGCGGCGGTCGTTATGATGATTTAACGGGTGTGTTTGGATTGAAAGGAATGTCGGGAGTTGGAATTTCGTTCGGTATCGATCGCATTTTTGATGTGTTGAATTAAGTGGGCTATCCGGAAGACGTGATGCAAAAAGAAGGCACACGAATTCTTATTGCAAATTTCGGGGGTGAAGATGAAGCACACGCTATTCGTTTGGTGAAACAATTGCGCGATGCAGGAGTGGCTTCAGAAGTTTATCCTGATGTGGTGAAGATGGCTAAACAATTTAAATATGCGGATGCACGATCAATTCCTTTTGTAGCTATGCTTGGTGCAGATGAACGGGCTAAAAATGTAATCGCGGTTAAGAATCTATCTACCGGTGAACAATCTCTTCTGACGCTGTCTCAATTAATTGAAGTCTTGAAATGATCTACGAAATTTGTTCCACTCAACCTTTAACTATCGAACGTCTGAATCAACTTCGGCAGAGTTCACATCAGTTAAAATTGTCTGATCGCGCTAAAGAATCGGTTACGTTTGGTCATCGCCGATTGCTGGAAATCATTGCTGCTGCAAATCGTCCCATTTACGGAGTTAACACGGGCTTTGGTGATCTTAAAAATACTCGCGTTTCAGATCATGAGCTAACACAGTTGCAGGAAAACCTTATCATGTCACATGCTTGTGGAACAGGCAAACCGGTCCCGGTTGAAGTTGTGCGATTGATGATGTTGTTGAAACTTCAGGGACTTGTGCATGGCAATTCGGGTGTGCAACCTGAAACAGTACAATTGTTGGTTGATTTGTACAACAACCACATTTTTCCTGTAGTGTATGAACAAGGTTCATTAGGTGCGTCGGGTGATTTAGCTCCATTGGCGCATCTCGCGTTACCGGTCATCGGAAAAGGAGAAGTGAATTATTATGGTAGTATTCGTCCTGCAGCAGAAGTAATGCAGGAGTGTGGATTGACGCCGATTAAGTTGACAGCCAAAGAAGGACTTGCCATTCTTAACGGAACACAATTCATGAGTGCTTGGTCGGTGTACTGTTTGATAAGAGCGAAACAACTTACGCGAGCTGCTGATGGAATTGCTGCAATGTCGTTAGATGCATTTGATGGTTTAACAGAACCTTTTGATGCTCGATTGCATGATATTCGTCCACACACAGGACAAATTGAAGTCGCTGCTAGCATATTGGATTGGTTGCAGGGTAGTGCTATTGCCGGAAAAAATCGAGCAGAAAAACATGATGTTCAGGATCCGTATTCATTTCGATGTATACCGCAGGTGCATGGTGCAACGCGCGATGCAATAGATTATGTAGAGCGTGTTGTGGTAACTGAAATCAATTCTGTTACTGATAATCCTACAGTGTTTCCTCATCATGGCGAGATATTATCGGGAGGTAATTTCCACGGGCAGCCGCTTGCATTAGTATTAGATTTTCTAGCTATAGCCCTGTCCGAGTTGGCGAATATTTCGGAACGTAGAACATATCTGTTGATTTCCGGGAAAAGAAATCTTCCTCCTATGCTTGTAAAGCACGCAGGCTTGAATTCCGGATTCATGATTCCACAATACACTGCGGCTTCTATTGTCAGTCAGAACAAACAGTTGTGTACACCTGCGTCTGTTGATTCCATCGTGTCTTCCAACGGACAAGAAGATCACGTCAGTATGGGTGCCAATGCAGCAACAAAATGTGCACGTGTGGTTGATAATGTTCGTCAAGTTTTGGCCATAGAACTGTTGAATGCAGCTCAGGCATTGGATTTGCGAATACAGCGAGAACAGCTGCATTCTTCCGAACGTATTATGAAGGTGCATAAAGATTTTAGAAGTAAAGTGACTTTCTATGAGCAGGATCGCGAAATGTATCCTGATTTAGCCGCTGCCGATAATTTTCTGAACGAATATAACTTTTAATCGATGCGATCTTTTGCAGTTCTATTGGTGTTGATGGTGTTGTCGTTGGACAAGATTGAAGCTTGCAATTGTCCGCCTATTGCAAAACCCGACAGCGCAGCTTACGCAGCGTACGATGTAATTTTCGTGGGAACCGTAAAGAGTGTCGGACCTTGCTACAAAGGGATGAGCGAAGTGACAATGGTTGTCCGCAGTTTGCACAAGGGAAAATTATTTGCCGAAACACCTTTAAAAGCAGATTGTGAAACAGATTGCCAGATGAGTTTTGCTGAAGGTGAGGAGTGGATCATTTATGGTAAATATGAATCGTACGGTGTGCCGATGGTGGAATTGTGCAGCCATTCGCGACGTAAACCTACTGCCGGTGAAGTGGATCACATGAATGAAGTTATTGGTATGACATATACAGATCAGGTGAATGATTTAAATCGTGATATGCCTGCACTGGAAGTGATTTCGGAGCAAGCTAAGGACCGTACTACACATTACAATGAACGTCCCGAAAGGAAACAAATTCTTATTTACGGACTTGTAGGATTAGCTTTTGTGGTGTTAGCGTACTTCGGTGCCCGCCGTTGGCTGAAATAAACTTACACGTATCCGTTCGTCTCAGCTAAATCGGAATAGTTATCTTTAGAGGGTACCATGATGTTACGAATTCGGGCGATACTTTATGTTGTTGTGATAGCACTACTGTGTGTTGTCGGTCCTATTTCTGCTCAGCAATATAACTTTCTTCAATACAACGTTAGTACCGGTTTGCCGCATTCACAGGTACTGAGTATTTATCAGGATAAGTCGGGATTTGTTTGGATTGGTACAGAAGGCGGTTTGTGTCGTTTCGATGGTAAGGAATTTGATGTATTCGATATGTCATCCGGTTTGCCGGGTAATGAAGTTACGGCGATAACGGAAGCTTCGGAAGGATTATTCTTCGCCACCGATAAGGGCGTTGCGTTGTATGCCGGTGGAGTGTTTAAGCCATTAATTCAGCAGGGAACAAATCGCTTTACAAAAGTGTATTCGTTCGCAACAGCATCTAAAATGATTTTGTTGGCGACGGATAACGGATTATATAAAATTGTTGGTAATACAGTTGTTAAAGTAAATACGGGTACTCCTGCAGATAATCTTTCGGTGCGTACCATGTTGTTTGATTCTAAAAGCAGGTTGTGGCTCGGAACCGATCGCAACGGGTTGTTCCAAATTGATTATTCGTTAAATAAGTTTACCAATCGACCTTTTCCTGAACAAAATAAATTAGCTGCCTCGCGAATTCGTGGATTAGTAGAAATGGACGGCGGAGAAATTTTAATTGGAACTTCCGGTGACGGTATTTATAGCTTCGACGGAAATATTATCACACAACTTCAACTTCCGGAATACGCAAAAGTCAATTACATCACCTGCGCACATCGCGATTTGTCGGGTACAGTTTGGTTTGGTTCATGGGGGGAAGGTGTATTGAGTTACACGAATGGTGTATTCAAACACTTTAGTAAACAGAATGGATTGTATGATGATGTAATTCTTACGATTTCATCGGATAATCGCGGAGATATCTGGATGGGAAGTTTTAATGCAGGACTCATCATGTATTATGGTGATGCATTTACAAAACTAACCGTTCAGGATGGTTTGCCAAGTAATGATGTGCGTTCAGTGACACAGGATGCTGCGGGCAATATTTGGATGGCGACATTACGAGGAGTGGTAATGTATGACGGTGTCGATTTGAAAGTATATGGCGAAAAAGAAGGCATTACTTATCCTCGAATGGGCGCCATCTGTGCAAACGGTTCAACGATCTATGCCGGCGCTATGGACGGATCGCTGGTGGAAATACGAGACGAGAAAGTTAAAGTACATTACGCATCCCCTGAAATTGAATTAGGTGAAATTATCAGCCTGCTATATACTGCTGATGGTTCTGTATGGATTGGCACTGTAAGTAGTGGATTATTCCGATTCAATAGCAACAAAATTGAACAGGTTAGCAC
>Ga0068877_10005155_pt1 | contig 10093 bp, 12 predicted proteins | sample NOAtaG_FD_66437 | JGI IMG/M metagenome (GOLD analysis project Ga0068877, IMG submission 66437) | Freshwater lake microbial communities from Lake Erie, under a cyanobacterial bloom - NOAA_Erie_Diel6S_1000h metaG | ecosystem: Environmental > Aquatic > Freshwater > Lake | place: USA: Ohio, Lake... | reverse complement strand
TAGCAGGCCGTTGAAGAACCACCCGTGAAGGCAGGCTCCGCCATCGTGATGTGGTCCGGCGAGGTCATACAGCCCGTAGGTTGCGCTGCAGCGGCCTGTGCAGACCCATTTCAGGTTCATTCGAGTGCCGGAAGGCGGTCATTTCGACCTTCCCGCTGCTCATTACGCGCTCTGCGGGCGCAATTTCGCCAGGGGCCGCATGCCGCCTGAGATCGTAGGCGGCCATCGTCAGGGTCAGAAGCTGGTCGACCTGATCCAGTCCCTGCACCATCACCTGGCGGATCGGGCCGATGAGCGTGCCCCAGCCGAAGCACTCTGGGATGTGCCGTCTCCTGTGCTGGCCTGTACGTTGACCACCAGACCATGCCGGTTGTCGGTCAGCACATGACCCAGGTAGCTGGGCAGCGCCGGGGCCGCGTCGCTCTTGCGGTACAGCTGGGACTCGGGATCGCTCGTGGACGCGTGCGTGTCGTTGCTTCGCGGTTCGCCGCGCCAATCCTCGGGCCGGCGACCATCGTCGGAACCGTTCTTGCGCCGCAGGCTCTTGTGGCTGGCCCAGGCCTGGATGAGCGTGCCGTCCACGCTGATCTCGCAGGCAGAGGCGGAAATTTCTGTCTTGACAGAAATTAGTGGCGGGCGCAGGATATTGGCATGAACCTGTCGCCCGCCATCGGCCGCTTCGTCCTGCACTGGGGTGAGATGAGCGCCCGCTGGGGCGTGAACCGCACCGTGGCGCAGATCCACGCCCTGCTGTACATCCAGGGCCGGCCGATGCACGCCGAGGAGATCGCCGAGACGCTGGGCGTGGCGCGCTCGAACGTGAGCACCAGCCTGCGCGAGCTGCAGGGCTGGAACCTGGTGCGGTTGACGCACCTGGCCGGCGACCGGCGCGACCACTTCGAGACCTCCACGCAGGTGTGGGAGTTGGTGCGCACTATCGTGCGTGAGCGTCAGAAGCGAGAGATCGCGCCCACGATCGAGGTACTGCGCGAGCTTCTGGCCGACCCTGCCATCAGCCGCGAGCCCGCCGCGGCCAAGCTGCGCATGCAGGAGACGCTCGAGCTGCTCCAGACCCTCACTGTCTGGAGCGACGAGATGCTGCGGCTCGACACCGAGACGCTGGCCGCCGTGCTCAAGCTGGGCGCGCGCATCAAGAAGCTCATCGCCAGGCCCGCCGAACCCGACGCCGCGCTCACCGCCGGCCAGCTGCTGGGGCCCTGACGCGTTCCCGATCACCGCTCTCGTTCGCATGGAGATTTCTCTCATGACGGAAATTACTAGCAACATCGACAACTCCCGCTGGCCCCTGACGCTGCTGTACGACGCCGCCTGCCCGGTGTGCTCGCTGGAGATGGACCACCTGCGCGAACGCTGCGCCGACGGGCGGCTTCGCTTCGTCGACATCAGCGCGCCGGGCTTCAGCGCGGCCGCCTGGGGCAGCACGCAGGCCGAGCTGATGGCGCGCATCCACGGCGTGCGGCCCGACGGCTCGCACCTCGTCGGGCTGCCGGCACTGCGCGAGGCCTACGCCGCCGTGGGGCTGGGCGCCTGGCTGGCGCCCACGGGGTGGCGCGGCGCCGCCGGGCTGGCAGACCGCGCCTACGAGGCCTTTGCGCGCCACCGGCAGCCGATCTCGCGCCTGGCCGCGCCGCTGATCGACGGCCTGCGCGGCTGGCGTGCGCGCCGGCAGCTCCGGCGCATGGCGGCCTGCAGCGACGGCGCCTGCGCGGTGGATCCGGTGACGAGGAGGGCCAGGCGATGAGGGTGCTCGTCTGCGGTTCGAGCGGCGCCGTCGGCAGCGCCGTCGTGCAGGCGCTGCGCTCGCGCGGCCACCAGCCCGTGGCCGCGTCGCGGCGCGGGGGCTGGCGCATCGACTTCATGGCGTCGGTGGCGCCTGCAGCCTGGGCCGAGCGGCTGCGCGCCGGGCGGATCGACGCGGTGGTCAACTGCGTGGGCGTGCTGATGGCGCGCGACGGCCAGCGCTTCGAGCGCGTGCATGCGCAGGGGCCGATCGAGCTCTTCGAAGGCGCGGCGCTCGCGGGCGTGCGGCGGGTGGTGCAGGTCTCGGCGCTGGGTGCGGGTACCGGCACGCGGCCGTACCTGGCCAGCAAGCGCCAGGCCGACGAGGCCCTGCTCGCGCTGCCGCTCCAGGGCACGGTGCTGCGGCCTTCGCTGCTGCTCGGCCCCGGCTGCGCGAGCACGCGTCTGTTCGCCACGCTGGCGGCGCTGCCGGTGATCGCGCTGCCCGGATCCGGCGCGCAGCGGCTCGCGCCGCTGCACGTGTACGAGCTGGCCGAGGCGGTGGCGCGCTGCCTCGAGCGGCCCGACGCCATCACCGGCGTGCACGAGCTCGGCGGCGGCAGCACGGTGAGCTACCGCGCGATGCTCGCGGCCTACCGCGCGGCCTCGATGCGCGGCCCGGCGCTGTGGCTGCCGCTGCCGATGGCGCTGATGCGGGCCACCGCCGTGCTGGCCGAGGCGCTGCCGCAGCGGGTGTTCAGCCGCGCCACCTTGGCATTGCTCGCGGACGGCAACGTGCCGGCACACAACGCCGCGGCCGCGCTGCTGGGCCGCGCGCCGGCGCGGCTCGAAGACAGCCTGCGGGTGACGCCGCCCGTGCCGGCGACCGATCTGCAGGTGCCGGCACGGGCGGCTGCAACGCCGGTGCAGGGGCCGCGACACCGCACACGGGCCGCCTGGGGCTGCCTTTGGCTCGAGCTGCGCGCGGTTGCTGCCGGGCGGGCGGAGCCCGCGGCGTCCGCGCACCGCCTCACATCGCCGCCTCGCATGGCCGACAAGCGCAACCCAGCGCGCGCCGCGCCACACGCCTGACCCCGGCGCCGGCCCGCGCACGCCATGCCGCGCATACTACGCAGCAACTCGCCTGCAGCTGCGCCCGGGCCCTCGTCTGTTCCTGCGCGCGCACCCGCACCGGCACCCGCACCCGCACCCGCACCCGCACCCGCACCCGCACCTTCGACCGCGCGACACCTGCCCCGCCCCGCACCCGCAGCCACCCCACCCGCCACAGGAGCCCCGCTTGGCCCTCAAGGCCACCATCTACAAGGCCCAGCTGCAGATCGCCGATGTCGACCGCGGGCTGTACGCCGACCATGCGCTGACGCTGGCGCTGCATCCGTCCGAGACGGAGGAGCGGCTGGCGGTGCGGCTGCTGGCGTTTGCGCTTCGGGTGCCGCACGACGACGCGGCGGGTGCGCTGCAGTTCGCGCGCGGGCTGTCCGACGCCGACGAGCCCGACCTCTGGCAGCACGACCTGACCGGCCGCCTGGTGCAGTGGGTCGAGGTCGGCCAGCCCGACGCGCGGCGGCTCGGCCGGGCCTGCGGGCGCGCCGATCACGTGTCGATCCTCGCCTACGGGCCGGCGGTGCCGATCTGGTGGGCCGGCCTGGCCGACAAGGTGGCGCGCCACCCCAACCTCGCCGTGGACCAGCTCGCGCCGGCGCACGCGCGGGCGCTGGCCGCGATGGTCAGGCGCTCGATGTCCTGGCAGCTGACCATGCAGGACGGCGCGGTGTGGGTCGCAGATGGCGAGCAGTCGGTCGAGGTGGTGCCGGTGGCGCTGAAGGTGGCCGCGCCCTGAGCCCGGCGCGCCCCGCGTCCGCGGGTGTCGGAAAACTTGACACAGCCCGCTCCGCGTCTCGGCGGTACGGCCGCGACAAGGTCGCAAGTGCCTGTCAACACAGGTGAACCCATGCACTGGCTCGAAGCTTGCTCCAGATGAGGCATTCGGCGGAACACCCCGTCGGGAGGGATCCACCATGAGACCCGTCAAGACCTTTCTCGCGCTGGCCGTTGCGGCCGGCTTTGCCACGGCAGCCCAGGCTGCGCCGGTGGTGTACAACGGCTTCACGCAGAACCCGACCTGCAGCTCCGGCGCCGCCTTCAACTGCGCGACGAAGTTCGCTCCCAGCGGAGCGGCGCTCGCGGCGCGCAACGCGTTCTACTCCTCGCTGGCCCTCGGCGTGGCGACGCAGGACTTCGAGTCCATCGCCGTCGGGACAGCCCCTCCGGTGACGCTGAACTTCGGCTTCGCCGGCACGGCCACGGTCACCGGCATCGGTGCGGTCCAGGCCGAGGATCCCGTCGCCGTCATTCCGTTCGGCCGCTTCGCGACCTCGGGCAGCCGGTTCTACAGCACGTCGGTCGGCGGCAGCCAAACCCTGGAGATCCAGCTCAGCCAGCAGGTGGCGGCCTTCGGGTTCTACGGCATGGACCTGGGCGACATCGGCGGCTCGGTGGCGCTCGACCTGTTCGACGGCTCGACGCTGGTGAGCTCGATCACGGTGCAGCCTTCGCTGGGCACCGGATTCTTCGGCGAGCTCAACGGCGGCATGCGCTTCTTCGGCCTGACCTTTGCCACCAACTCGTTCAACCGCATCCGCTTCAACCTGACCGGCAACCCCAACGACGAAGACGTGTTCGCGTTCGACGACATGGTGGTGGCCGACGCGAAGCAGGTGGTGCCGCCGAACCCGACGCCCGAGCCCGGGAGCCTGGCGCTCGTGGGTGCCGCGCTGGCGCTGGCCGCGGCAGCCCGGCGCCGTCGCAGCTGAGCACCCGACGCAGCGCCGCCCGGGAGCGGCGCGCCTCCGGGCCGGATCGGGCCGACCGGCCGATCGGGCCCAGCGCCCGCTACAGCGGCGCAAGTCGCCCCTACAGCCACGCGACCACCGCGCGGTGCAGTTCGTCGTGCAGCGCTGCCGCCGCGGGCTGAGGCTCGGCGTGCCGGCCGACGCCCGTCATCGCGGCGGCCGAGCGGGGCGTCGGCGTGCGGGCCCAGTGCCGCGGCCGCCGGCATCGCGGCGCCCAGGGCGGCCGCCTGGGTGTGCGCTGGCTGCTCCGCGGACTCGAGCAGCGGCTCCAGCAGCGCCTCGGGCGCCACGCCCAGCGCGCCACCACGGCGCGCGCACGCTCTGCGTGCCGCAGTCGATGGCCAGGATCAGCGCGGCAGGAGCCGGCACGTCGCGCAGCCGCGCCGGCGCCGTCAGCGTGAGGCCGCCGACGCCGGCGCCACGATGATCCGCGTGGTGCCGCCGACGCAGCCGCGGTCCTGGCCGGGGCCGCAGGCCGCGGGGCCGCCGGTGGCGCCAGCAGCGCCGGGGTCCGTGGAGCCGCCAGGGCCCGACGTGGGGGCGCTGGCAGCGTCGGCGGCAGACAGGGTGCCGGGGCGCACGCGCGCGGTGCTGCCGGGCGGGTCGAGCAGCAGCGCGACGACGCTGCTGGCGGTGGCCACCGCCAGCGCCACGATCAGCAGCCGGCGGCGGCGCGTCAGCGGCTGGTAGGGGCGGTACGGGGCCTGGGCCGGGGCGAGCGTTGGGGGTGCTGAAGGCGCCCGCGCCGTGGTGGGCGCCGCACGGGTCGGGGTAGTTGTCACCGTGGTCGGCGCCGTGGTGGGCACGGTGGCCGGCGCGGGCTTCGGCGTCTCGTGGCGGGGCATGGGGCGCAGCAGGTCCGCGGTGGCGCGGATCGTAGCCGCTCACCCTGCATGGCGCAGCCGCGCCGCGATTCGCGCGGCCAGCACCAGCCCCACCAGCGCGCAGCCGCCGGTGGCCAGCCAGGTGTGCTGCCAGCCGCCGGCCCGGCTTGCCACCCAGGCCACCAGCGGCGGCCCGGCGAACTGGCCGAGCGCCGACCACTGCTGCACCCAGCCCACCGTGCTGGCGAGCGTGTCCTCGCCCGGCGCGAGCCGCACCGCGAGCGCGAACAGCGTCGCCGGGATCAGGCCGCCGGCCGCCGAGAACGCCAGCACGGCGGCATAGCGCAGCGCGGGTGGCAGGCCGCTGCCCCCGGTACCCGCGAAGGCGGCGAGCGACGCGAGGGCCATGGCGACGAAGCCGATGCGCAGCAGCCGGGGCGCCGGCCAGCCGCGCTGCAGCAGCCGGCCGGCGGCGAGGTTGCCCAGCACGTTGACAGCGGCGGCGCCGGCGGTCAGCACGCCCGTGGCTGCCGGCGCCAGCCCGGCCTGCAGGCAGATCACGGGCAGGAAGCCGATCACCGCGAGCCACTGGCCTGAGTACATGGCGAAGCTGGTCGCCACCAGCCAGGGCCCGGGCGCGGCCAGCGTGCGGCCGAGCCGTGCGCGCCAGCCGCCGCCGGCCGGCGCGGCGGGCCGGCCCGGGTCGGGCACGCGGCGCGCGACGACGAGCGCCATCGAAGCGGATACCAGCGCCAGCGCCCACCACCAGCGCGGCCAGCCGAACGCGGTCACGGCCAGCGGGCCGGCCAGTAGCGCGAGTGCGGTGGCCAGCGGCATGTACGCCCCCCACACGCCCAGCATCGTCGCCACGCGGCCGGGCGCGACCAGCCGGCGCACCAGGGCCGGCGCCGGCAGCACCACCATCAGGAAGCCCAGACCCTCCAGTGCCCGCAGCACCAGCAGCAGCGGCACGGCCTGCGGTGGCGCCAGCCACGACGCGAGTCCGCCGCCGGCGCCGGCGGCCGACAGCAGCAGCAGCCCGGCGACCAGGCTGCGCTTGAGCCCGAGCGCGTCGGCCCAGGCACCGAAGACGAGCCCGAGCGACATCCCCGCCGCCTGCACCAGGGACAGCAGGAAGCCGGCCTGCACCAGCGTCAGGCCGAGAGTGTCCTGCAGCGCCCCGATCGCCGGCGGCAGCTTGCCCACGTGCAGCGCCGCGGCCACACCGCCGAGGATGACCAGCAGCGCGGGCACCAAGCCACGGTCGCCGGGGCCGGGCGCGGCGTCACCGGCGGGTGGTGGACCGTCCGTTGGCTCGGCGCGGGGCGGCGCGGGCTGCGATCGCTGCGGCATCTCGGCGCAGTATCGCCGCGCGGCAGCGCGTCCATTGCGGGCCGGCCGCGCTGGCGGTACAAGGGTGCCATGCAAGCCACCCCCGAGCGCCCGCTGCACGCTGGCGCGCCCGCTCCTGCCGCCCGGACGCCCCTTCCCGCGAACGCGGGCCGGCGGACGTTGCCGGCGTTGCCCGCCTCGTCGGTGTCGGTGTCGGTGTCGGGGCCGCCGGTGGCCGCGAGGGTGGCGTCCTGGGTGGCATCCCGGGCGACGGCCTGGGCGACCTGCCGGGTTGCGCCACTGGTGCCGCCCTGGGGCAGGTCCGCGGTGCGATGCCTGCTGCTGGCCGCCGTGCTGGCCGTCGTGCCCGGCGCACCGCTGCACGCGCAGGCCAGCGAGCCGAGCCGCGGCCGCCTGCTCTACGAGACCCACTGCGTGGCCTGCCACAACTCGCAGATGCACTGGCGCGACCGCCGCATCGCGCGCGACTGGCCGGGCCTGGTCGAGCAGGTGCGGGCTTGGCAGGCGCGCGCCAGCCTGGGCTGGAGCGAGGGCGACATCGTCGAGGTGGCGCGCCACCTCAACGACACGATCTACCGCTTCCCGCGCCCGCTGGCGCGATCGGCGCAGCGTCCACGCCCGAACGCATAGCGCGCCAGCGTGCGGTAGCGGCCGCCGGCGCTGGCCACCAGCGCGAAGCTCGCGAGCGGCCATGCTGGCAGCGGCGGCGGCGCGGGCAGCGCGGCAGACGCGGCGCCGCGCGCCAGCGTCAGGTGCGGCCGCAGTGGCCGCGCATCGCAAGGCAGACCGGCCTCGAGCAGCGAGTGCGCCAGCGCGTCGCGCCACTCGCCCAGCGCCGGCGGAGCGGCTGGACTTGCCGGCCCTTCTGCGGGGGCGTCGGCGCCGCGCTGTTGCGGCCCGGCCCCGGCGGCCCCGGGCGCGAGCACCCAGAGGCCGCGCGGCCAGCGTTCGATGCGCCATGGCGCGAGCCGGGCGCGCACGCCGGCGGGCGCGGCGCGTGCCGCGGCATCGAGACGCGCGTCGATCGCGTCGAGGCGGTCTGCGGCGACGGAGCCCAGGAACAGCAGCGTCAGGTGCCAGCGCTCGGGCCCTTCCACGCGGGCACCGGCCGGCCAGTGCAGGCCCTGCGTCCAGCGCACGAGCGCCGTGCGCAGGGCCGGCGGCGGCCACGCGGCGACGAACAGGCGCAGCGCCGGCGCGGGGGCCTGTTGCGCCGATGCGGCGGCGCCGGGGCCTTCAGCGCGGGCCGGGATCGCGCCCAGGGCGGTCGGTGCGCTCGGTGCGCGCACCGCGTTCGGAGCGCTCGCGCCGCGCGAGCTGGATCAGCGCGTCGAACTCCGCCACCGGCAGGCCCTTGAGGGCGCAGAAGTTCGCCGGCGCGAGCGGCGAGCTCTCCCAGGCGCGCAGCAGCAGCGCACGCTCGCGCCGCGCAGGATCGTCCGGCAATGCGGCGCTGTCGGGCCCGGGCGCGGCGGCCGGACGCTGGGGGCGGGGCTCGGGCCCGGCATGCGGACCCGGGTGCGCATTCGCGTGCCGAACGTGCGGGCGCTGGGGCTGCGGCCGCGCCCGGTCGGGTCGCGCGTGCGGTGCGCGGGCCGCTTGACCCGGGCGCGGCGCACGGTCGCCCGGCCGCTGTTGCGGGTGTCGCGGCGGGCGGGGCGGGTGTGCCGGCCGGCCCGGGCCCGCGTCGGGGCGCTTGGCATGCGGGCCCGGCCCGCCGTGCCCGCCGTCCGCGGGCGCAGGGCCGTCGGGTGCCGCACCCGCCGGCGCGGCGCGCTGCATCGCCCGCTGCGCGGCGCGCCGCTCGGCCACCAGCGCGCGTCGCCGCTCGACCTCGGCCGCGGCCGCATCGCGGTGCTCGGCGGCCACTTCGCCCGCCGGCTGGCCGTCCAGGTCGAAGCGCTGCGGCACCGCCGCCAGCTGGCGCAGGTAGGCCGTGCTGGTGGTGTGCCGGTGCAGGAAGACCGACAGCTGCCTGCGCGTGAAGCGGCCCGGCGCGCGCTGCTGGATGTCGACCTGCACCCGCAACTTGATCGGCTTGAACGCGCCCGGGGCGAACAGCGCCGGGAACAGCGTCGCCAGCTCGGCCGCGGTCTGCGCGAGCGTGGGCTCGGGGCGCGCGGGCTCGGTCTTCGGTGCCGCGGCACCCGGCGCCGCGGTGTCGGCCTCGGAGGCAACGGCGGCAACGGCGGCATCGGCCGTGCTCTTGTCCGTGCTCTCGGCCGCCGGCTGGACTTCAGCGTCGGGGGAGGCCTGCGCCAAAGCCTGCGGGTCGGGGCCGGGCGCCCCGGTGGGGCTGACGTCCGCTTTGCCGTCGGCATGGGCCGCAGGGTCGGCCACGCCGGCAGCGGCCGCCGCGGCAGCCGCCATGGCGGGCGAGTCGGCGGGCGAGTCGGCGGTCGCTGCGGTCAGCGTGCTGGCCGGCGTGTCGGCGGGGGCCGCGGCGGGCGCGTCGGGTTCGGGGGTCGAGGACATCGGGCGCGGATTGTCGCTCCCGCCGCCGGCGCCGGCGACCAGCACCCACGGGGCGGCCAGCGAGGCGTCGGAGCGCACCGCGTCCAGCGGCAGCGCACGCCCGGCGAGGTGGTCGTCGATGCAGCGCATCACGAGCGGGCTGCGGTGGCGCGCCCGCTCGGCGCGGATCTCGTCGGCCGTCAGCCACAAGGTGCGCCGGATCTCGCGGTCGGGCGTGCGGCCGGCGATCGGCTCGCCCACGTGCCCCCGGTAGGCGATGCGCAGGTAGGTGACGTCCTGCGCCGGGTGGCCGTCGCGTGCCGGCCGCACGAAGCGCGACAGGTACAGCCCGAGCAGCGCCTGCGGCACGAAGGCGCGTGCGGTCTCCTCGAGGGCCTCGCGCACGACGCCCTCTAGCGGCGTCTCGCCCGGCTCCAGGTGGCCGGCGGGGTTGTTCAGCCGCAGCCCCTCGGGCGTCTCCTCCTCCACCAGCAGGAAGCGCGGCACCGCGCCGCCATCGTCGATGACCGCGGCGACGGTGACGCTCGGGCTCCAGCGGGCGGTCATCTCGGGGCTGCTCGTGAGGGGGGGATGGGCGGGGGCTGGGTGATCGGCAGGCGGGGCCGGGTGTCGCGCACGGCGTGCTGGGACCGCGGCCGGCGGATGCTAGCGAAGGCCGATGCCCAAGGTGCGGGCGCGCGGCTGCACCGGGCCGCACCGGGCCGAATGGGGTCGCCTGGGGCCGAACAGGACCGCGGCGCGCCGGCGCGATCCGCGCCCAAGCCCGCGCAGCACGGTCGCGTGCGGCCTTGTGTTACTTTCGATGGGTTTGCGCCCAGACGAACGAGG
>Ga0068877_10005154_pt1 | contig 10094 bp, 7 predicted proteins | sample NOAtaG_FD_66437 | JGI IMG/M metagenome (GOLD analysis project Ga0068877, IMG submission 66437) | Freshwater lake microbial communities from Lake Erie, under a cyanobacterial bloom - NOAA_Erie_Diel6S_1000h metaG | ecosystem: Environmental > Aquatic > Freshwater > Lake | place: USA: Ohio, Lake... | reverse complement strand
GCTTCCTGAAGCGCGAGCACGCAGTAGATCGTCACGAGATCCTCGTTCGACTCCTCCCAGCGCGGCGTGCCGTTCTTCCACGAACCGTCTTCACGCTGGCGTGCAGCGAGCGCATCGACGATCTCCGTGCGCCAGTCGCGCGCGGAGCCCTTCGCGTCGGTGATCGCGTCGAGCCGCGACGCATGCATGGCACGCGAGATCGCGTGCATGTAGTAGAAGTAGCCTTGCTGGCCGAGGCCCGGGTTCTCCTCGAAGGTGAAGTTCCGCGAGATCCAGCCAAGGGCATCCTTCACGCGCGGATCCTCGGGGGAAAGGCCGGCGTAGAGCAGGCTCTTGTAGCCCGCGTAGGTCATCGAGCCGTAGCTGCGCAGGCTCTTCACGGCGAGCTTCTCGCCGTAGCGGCCCTCGCCCGCGTCCTCGCTTGCGAAGCTCTCGCCGCCATTCGCAGGCGAGTAGACGAAGCCGCCGTCGCCCGAGCCGTTCTGGGCCCACGCCGCCGGGTTCGAAGCCTTGCGATTCTGGGTGCGCGCGACGAAGGCGAGCGCACGCTGCATGGCGGGGTCCTCGGGCGACACGCCGGCATCATGCATCGCATCGATCATCATCTGCGTGTTCGAGAGGTCGGGTCGCTTGCCGTTGCCATATCCGGCGCCGCCGTACCAGTCGGTGGTCGCGTCGAGGCCTTCGCCGTCATCCCACTGGTTCCGGCGCAGCCACTCGATGGCGCGTGATGCGCCGCCGGTCGCATCCACGTCGCCGACGGCAGCAAGTCCGCTTGCAACCGCGCTCATCACGTAGTTGCCGACACCGCCACCGGTCGCGGCAGCGAGTGACTGTTCGTCGGCGAACACGCGTTCGACGGCTGCGCGCGCGCGCTTGCCTGCATCGCTCTCGAGGCGCCCCGCCTGCGCAAATGCCTTGAGCGCGAGCGCCGTCACCGCGACGCTGGCGGCGCGCTTGCGCGGCTCCATGTCGGTGGGCGTGACGTCTTTGCCGACGAAGAAGGATCCATCCGCCGACTGCACGCGCTCGAGGTAGGCGAGCCCGCGCTCGATCGCCTGGCGCGCCTTCGCGTAGTTGGCCTCCGTGGTCGGCACGTCGCTCGCGCGCGCTGCGGTACGGTGAACCGGCACGGGCGGCGTCGTTCGCACAACGTCGGCGACGGTCGTCACCTCCGGTCGTGGCAGCGTCGTCACCTTCGAGCGGTCAACACGCGCGTCAACGGCGGGCTTCGGTGGCGCATCCTGCGATGCGAGCGGAGAGGCGATCGATGAGACGCCGACGCCAGATGCCACAGCCAGTGCGAGAAGGAGCGTGCGCTGCATGAGGGCAGTGTACGCGCGGCAAAAGCGACGCAGCGCTCACGGATGGAAGGAGACCATCCTTGAGCGCTGCCTCTGTTTGGAGCAGCATGTCGCCAAGATCGACCGCAGGCGAACCTGCGGACGCGCTCAGCGGGCGCGCGCGACCGAAGCGGTCGCGTTGGACGCACCCGCGTTCGCCGACGGTCGTGCTGCGTCGGTGATCTGGGCGAGGCCACTTGCGGCGCCGGAGACTGACTCCGGAGTCGAGCGGGCGATCGACAGCAGCGCGTTCGTCGGCAGTGCCGCGACAAGGGCCGGGTCGCGCGAGATGAGGATCTGAAGCAGAACCTCGTTCGTGATGTCGGTCTCCGTGCGGCTGTCCGAGATCTGGACACGCAGGCCGCGGCGCACGATCGCAAGAACTTCGTCATGCGTCAGGTGCGTCGACCGACTGGTGTCGTAGAGACGCCGGTTCGGGTACTTGCGGATACGGATCACATCGGTGGATGGAGCCTGGAGGATCATGCTGCGCGCTTCGCCGCGCGGCGTCGCCGGATTCGCCATCGCGCAGGAAGTTCGGACGATTCGTCTGGGATGCCACCGCGAGCGCAAAAACAGGGATTTCTCCGCGGAATGGCGCTGTTCTCGCGCCGCAGGGCGCTGCTTGCGCGCCGCAGGGCGCTGCTTGCGCGCCGTGGGCGCTGCTCAGCGCACCACGCCGAAGATCCAGAAGTCCGACTGCTTTCCCCGGCCCGAGAAGCGGCAGGGGAAGAGGAACGTGCCAGGTTGCGCGCCGAGGTCGGTCACGCGCACGGTGACGAGCACCGAGGAGTCATCTGGCTTCTGGGAAACCACTTCGGTCTTGAACGACGGGTGGAGGCTCTGGACCGAGTCGATGCGCGAACTTCCCATCAACTTGATCTCGATCTCGAATTCCGCGGAACCCTTCGCGGGGATTGCGCCGCAGTTCGCTCGGAACTCGGCGAAGGCGAGGGAGGGCGTGATGCGCGTCGTCTCGTGGCGCACGCGCATGTCGACGATCGGGCACTTCGGGTGATCGGTCTCGATCACGAGGAAGGGCGGCACCGCGTTGTAGGCCTTCGTCAGCGGACTCGCGGAGGTGAAGTCGTACCGCAGCGTGTGCTTCGTCGCGGGCTTCATGGGAGAACCGTCGCCTGTCACGGGAGGCTTGCCGTCGACCGACTTCACCATGAACGGAACGTCGTCGCGCGCGACGAGCTCGATCGAGCCGGTCATGCGCTCGGGCTTGAGTGCGTCCACGAAGGTCGGAGTCGCACGTACCGCGTACGCCGTCTCTGCCTCGAGTTGCAGCACCATCACCTGCGTGACGCCGGCGAAGGCCATGTTCACGACGGCCGTCTTCACGCCCGGCGTGTGCGCCATCTTCATCGACATGGGCATTTCGATCGATCCGCCGGCTGGAATGACCTTGCCGACCATGTCGATGGTCGTACAGGTGCAGCTCGGCTTCGCGGCGGAGATGGTCACGTCGCGATCGAGCGGATTGGTGAGCTTGATCGTGGCGGCGACCGTCGTTCCCGGCTCGACGATGCCGAAGTTCACCGTCGCGGGCTCGGCCTTGATCGGCCCTGGAATCTCGATGCTCTTCGGGTCGGAACTCTTCTTCTGCTGCGGGCGCGCCTGGCCGCCGGGAGCGGCGGAGGCCGACTGGACGGCGAATGCGCTACTCGCGAGCGCGACGGCCAGCGCGCCCGCCAGGAACGCGACGGCTCCTCGGCGATGCGGCGATCGGGCGGAACGTCGTCGAACGAACGGGATGGCGCTGTGCATGGTGGCGATCATACGGCTCGCGCCCGACGCCGCTGCAAATCCCTACACTCGCCGCCATGCGCGCAATCATCATCGAGCGTCAGGGCGCACCCGTCCTCCCCAACGTCGCCTACGTCACCAACCACCCCGACCCAACGGCCGGCCCCGGCGAAGTGCTCGTCCGGACCGAGGCAGCGGCGCTGAACCACCTCGATCTCTGGGTCGGGCGCGGTCTTCCCGGTATCGACATCCGCTACCCCGCGATCTCCGGGTCGGATGGAGCCGGAGTGGTGGAGGCGGTGGGGGCGGGCGTCGACCCGGCGTGGATCGGCACCCGCGTCCTTCTCAACGCGGCCGTCCCCAAGCCCGACGCGGCGCATCCGGCAGTACGGCCCGCTCCCGCCGACATCTTCATGATTGGCGAGCATGGGCCAGGTTGCCTCGCCGAGAAGTTCGTGGCGCCGGTGTCGAACGTCCTGGCGATCGGCGAGGCCGATCCGGTGCAGGCGGCAGCATTCGGCCTGACGCACCTGACCGCGTGGCGGATGATGGTGACCCAGGCCGGGCTCCGCGCGGGAATGTCCGTGCTGATCACGGGAATCGGCGGCGGCGTGGCACTCGCGGCCCTTGCCATTGCCCGTCACTTCGGCTGCGAGACGATCGTGACCAGCCGCCACCAGTCGAAACTCGACCGCGCCCGCGCGCTCGGGGCGAACCACACGGTGCTCGACACCGGGGCCGACTGGTCGCGCGACGTGCGTCACATCACGGGGCGTCGGGGCGTCGATCTCTGCGTCGACAGCGTCGGAAAGTCGATCCACCTCTACTCGATCAAGAGCCTCGCGCGCGGCGGAACCTACGCCACCTGCGGCGCCACCACCGGGCCGGACGCCACCACAGACCTCACCCGGATCTTTTGGAATCAGCTCCGCGTCGTCGGCTCGACCATGGGCGACATGCGCGAGTTCCGCGAGGTCGTCTCGCTCTTCCGCTCGGGTGCGATTTCTCCGGTGATCGACCGGGTTTTTGCGCCTTCCGAGGGGCGCGAGGCATTCGCCCGGCTCGAGGCGGGAGAGCAGTTCGGCAAGTTGGTGGTCGACTGGCGAAAGGGCGGCTGAGGAGTGAGGATTTCCGTCGAAAGTGGAGACTCCCCGCAGCAGACTTTCCTGTGCCGGGCCTATACTGCGTCCCGCGAGGATTCTTCCGCGAGCGTCCCGAAGCCACACCACCGATGAGCCAATCAGCGACTCCGCCAACCCCCTCCGCAACGCGCGCGCCTGCCAGCCCGTCCGTCAAGCCGAATGATCGGACCTCGACGGACACCCTTCCGCCTTGGAGGGTGCTGCTTCACAACGACGAAGTGAACGAGATGGGTTTCGTGATCGAGTCCCTTTGCCGCTTCGCTCGCTTGAGTGTTCCGGCCGCGACCCGTTGCACGATGGAGGCGCATCGCAAGGGCCTCTCGCTTGTGATCGCCACGCACCGCGAGCACGCGGAGCTTGTCGCTGAACAGCTCACTTCGCTGCAGCTGACGGTGACGATCGAGCCGGTGCACTGACCCTCCAGTTTGGCAAGCGCAATAACCTGCGAGAGCGCGAGGCCCGCCGCAGTTGTCCTATGGGTGTATCTTTCGGCGTCTCACTGACAGAATCCGGGCCGGGCGGACCAAGGCAGTTATTTATAGGACCGTTGCGCAGACCAATGGTTCTCGGTCCATCTTTGGGCTGCATAGTAGGTCTGTGACGCCGATCCGCAGGCCTTCGACGACCAATCGCGTTGAAATCTCTTCCCGAACCAAGATTCCGTTTGGATCGTCCGATCATCGCACTAAATTTGAAACGTCTCTCTGCGCCCTCCCTCTGCCCATGGCAGAGCGCGTGCGTCGAGCGGCCACGGTTTGTTCGAAGCGGTTCCGGTTGTGTCGGACGCCGCCACCAGTCCCGGTTGAGGTCGTGTGGCCTCAGACCTTCAGCCTTCGGTCCCCGTGGTGGGGACACAATTAGGAGCGATGCGATGAAGAATTTCAGTGGTACGAGCCTGCTCGTGACGGCCGTCTTGACGGCCGGATTCACGACCACGGCAATGGCCCAGGTGAATGACGAGTGTTCCGGCGCCGTGACGCTCGTGTCCGGCATCGGAACGGCATTCGACACGACCGCCGCGACGACGAGCCCTGAGCCCGTCAGTGACACTCAGTGCACGGGCACCGACCTGAGCTGGGGCACCGCCAACAAGGACGTGTGGTTCAAGTGGGTCTCGCCCGGAAGTGGTCGCATCACTGTCTCGACCTGCAGCACCGGCAGCTATGACACCTCGATGGTGCTTTACTCCGGCACGGACTGCGCCGCGCTGACCCAGGTTGCCTGCAACGGCGACGGCACCGGTCAGACCGGCTGCCAGCAGTTCTACTCCCGCATCGCCGACTTCACGGTCACGACCGGCACCACGTACTACGTTCGCGTTGGCGGTTGGACCAGCGCCACGACCGGCGCCGCCAGCGGCGCAGGTCTGGTCACCCTGACCTTCCAGGAGCTTGCTGGTGGCTGCCCCGGCACCGGTGGTTGCGGCACTGCGCAGACCACCCCGGGCTGCTCGGACGCGAACTGCTGCACGCTCGTCTGCGACATCGACCCCGCATGCTGCGAGACCGCGTGGGAGGCGAGCTGCGTCAGCACCGCTGCGACGATTCCGTCCTGCGGCGTGTTCCTCTACAACTGCAGCGCTCCGGGCTACCCGAACGACTGCGCGCCGAACGCCACCGTGGTGGGCGGCGACTCGTCGGTTGCGTTCAACAACACGAACGCCAACAACGACGGACCTGATCACGACGGCGACCAATGCTCGTCGGGCAGCGATGGTTTCCCGAACGACCTCTGGTACCGCGTGCCGGTCCTCGCGAACGGATTCCTCCGCATCACGACCTGCAACGGAAGCGGCACCCCGACCGTGGACTTCGATACCAAGCTCGCTGTCTACGACATGGGAACGAACCCCAGCGCCTTCAACTACAACACGTTGACCGCTGCTGGTGTGCTCATCGGCTGCAATGACGACGGTGCGGGCACCTGCGGCGCTGCCCCCATCTACGCATCCGACCTGAGCGTTACGGTGGCTGCTGGCCGGACCTACCTGGTTCGCGTCTCTGGCTACCGCGACGAAACCACCGGCGTGGAGACCTCTGGTTCGGGTACCGTCCAGTTCGACGTTCCCGAGTCGTGCGTGCTCCCGGCGAACACCGCGACCGAGGCTGAAGCCTGCGGTTCGTCGGGCAACGACGGCTGCAACGTGGCCGGCGGTCCGACCCAGTCGATCACCCTCGGCTCGACCGTGCGTGGAACCGTCTTCACGACGACTGTTGGCACCACGAACACCCGCGACGTTGACTTCTACTCGTTCACGCTGACGGCGCCGACCACGGTGACCGCTCGCGCGTTCGGTGGCAGCCTCCTCAACCTCACCATCACCCGCGGTGACCTCAACGTCGCCAACTGTGCTGGTCTCCAGACCCTCGCGATCGGTTCTGGCTCGTGCCCGAACACGGTCTCGATCTGCCTCAACGCCGGCACGTACTACGTCGTCGTCTCGCCGACGGTGTTCACCGGTATCCCCTGCGGAACTGGCCCGCTCACGGACTACGTCCTCGAGCTGACCGGCACCGCTTCGGCGAATATCTGCCCTGACATCATCGATACCGCGTGCTCGGCCCCCGGCCCGGACACCACCACGACCTCGATCCCACAGGCTCCGACGGGTAACTTCCTTCAGGCCTGCGCGACCGCCTGCGCCAACAACTCGGGTGGTTCGGCCGACGTGCTCTTCGCGGCGTCCTTCAGCGGCGCGAACCTTGTGAAGGAGCTCACCTGCGCCAACTTCGGTGCTGCAGCGCTTCGCTCGCAGATCCCGACGGGCGGCACTTGCGGCTTCTTCACCTCGGACCGTCTGACCCCGGCCAAGTTCAAGGTCTACCGCGACACCGACGGTGGCGCGCCGACCAACCCGGCCGAGCTCGTGACGGGTGGCGATCTTGTGCTCATCGCTGAGCGCGACATTCTCTTTGCGGGTGGCGTGTTCATGGGCAACATCGAGTTCGACCCGCCGATCTGCCTTGAGAACGAGACGACGGTTGTCCTCGTGCTCGAGACCTACAACCTCTTCAACGGCACCAACCTTCCGGCGGGCATCCCCGCTGGCGCTGGCTACCGTTCGGGTATCGGCGTTGGCTTGGTGACGGGCGCTCCGTCCAACGTTTGGACCCGCGCAACGCTCTGCGGCGGCACCCAGTTCGGCGCGGCCGGTGCTGGTAGCTACCAGTGGCCGATCCAGATGAACGGCCAGTTGGCGCAGTGCGGCTCGGGCTCGAACTGCCCGGCTGACTACGACAACAGCGGCACGGTCGACAGCAGCGACCTCGGTACGCTGCTCTCGGCGTGGGGCACGGCTGCAGGCGACCTCGACGGTGACGGCGACACCAACTCTGGTGACCTCGGCATCCTCCTGTCGGCCTGGGGCAACTGCGCTCCGTGATCTGACCGTTGGGCATCACGCCTCGGCGTGAAGCTGCATGTGTCTCAAATCCGCCCCCCGGCTTCTGCCGGGGGGCGGTCTTTTTTCGCCGCCCGCGCTTCGCAACCTCGGAGGGGCGATTCGGAATACGCTGCCCACCTCGAACCCTGTTGGCGTGCCTGTCGGCAGCCCGGGGCCGAGAGGCTGGGCCTCCCCAAGCCTGTTCCCGTTCCGAGCCGAGCCCCGACGTGCGAACCTTCCTCATCGTCATCGCCTCTGTCATCGGTCTCGCCGTGGTCGGCCTCGTCGTCGCAGGCCCGGCAGCGCTCGAGTTCATGCCGTCCTTCGGTGGGCGCGACGACGCGCTGGCCGTCCGCATCGCCAAGATCGAGGAGCGCGAGCTTGTCGAGACGGTGTCGGCGCCAGGTGAACTCGACCCCGAGATCAAGGTGGACGTGTCGGCCGAGGTCAGCGCCCGCATCCTCGAGATCCCTTTCCGCGAGGGCGCCACCGTCCGCAAGGGCGAGGTGATCGTGAAGCTCGACGACCGCGATGTGCAGGCGTCGCTTCAGGCGCAGATGGCGCGTCGCGATGGCGAGCGCTTCCGCCTGCGGAGCGAGCAGGAGCGGCTGGCGGGCCCGACGTCGCTCTTGGCCAACGCGCGCGCGACGCTCGAGCGCCAGGAGTCGCTCTTCAAGACGGGTGACGTGAGCCGCGCCTCGCTCGACGACGCGATCGCGCGTGTTCGCGAGCTCGAATCGCAGATCGCCGCCGCGCGCGAGGGCCTCTCGGTGATCGAGAGTTCGCTCGCCGCCGCGGAGGCCGACATCGAGCGGGCGCGCGAACTTCTGAAGAAGACCACGATCTCGGCGCCGATCGACGGGCAGATCACGGAGCTGAACGCAGAGCCGGGCGAGCTGGTCGTCGTCGGCACCATGAACAACGCCGGCACGCGCATCCTGACCATCGCCGACCTGGCGTCGGTGCGCCTCAAGGCGAAGGTTGCCGAGAGCGACGTGGCGCGCGTGCGGGCTGGCCAGGAGGCCACCGTCCGCGTGAACGCCTACCGCGATCGTGAGTTCAAGGGAACCGTCGATCGGGTGGCGCTGTCGCGCGGGACGGAGACGAGTTTCGGTGGCGCGGGCGGTGCCAGCGGCGCTGGTTCGGGCGGCTGGTTCAAGTGCGAAGTGAAGCTCGGGCTCGCCGAAGGCGAGACGCTACTTTCCGGCCTCGCTGCGAACGTCGACATCGTGGTGAACCGCTCTCGCGGACTGCTGGTGCCGAGCCAGGCGTTGCTCGAGCAAAAGCTCGACGATCTTCCCGCCGAACTCGCCGATCATCCGCTTGTCGACAAGGCCCGCCGAAAGGCGACGGTGGTGTTCTGCATGGTCGACGGCAAGGCTGTCGTGCGTCCGGTGCGGACCGGCCCCTCGAACCTCGCCGACACCATGATTCTCGAAGGCGTCGCAGCGGGAGACATCGTCGTCACCGGCCCGTACCGCGTGCTCGAGCGGTTGAAGGACGGCGACGCGATTCGCGAGGAGACTGCGAAGGACGCCGCGGCGCAACTCGCGAAGAAGGGCGCTTCGGGGCCGTCCGATGGCTGAGGTTGCGAACGTCGCGCCGGCCCAGCCTGCGGCGCTCATCGCGGTGCGTGCGCTCACGAAGATCTACAAGGTCGGCGTCGAGACGATCCATGCCTTGCGTGGGCTTGACCTCACGATCAGTCGGAACGAGATGGTGGCGATCATGGGCTCCTCGGGCTCCGGCAAGAGCACGCTGATGAACATGCTCGGTTGCCTCGATCGGCCGACGTCGGGTGCGTATCTCCTGAACGACCGCGACGTGAGCCGCATGGGCGCACGCGAACTCGCGCAGGTCCGCAACGAGGAGATCGGCTTCGTCTTCCAGAGCTTCGAGCTGCTGCCGCGGCAGACCGCGCTCGAGAACGTCGAGTTGCCGCTTGTCTATGCGAAGGGCGGTTGGCGTGGCCGCAGGGCGCGCGCACTGGCGGCGCTCGACCGCGTTGGGCTTGCGCAGCGCGTGCATCACCGCCCGAACCAGCTGTCGGGTGGACAGCGCCAGCGCGTGGCGATTGCCCGCGCGATCCTCAACAATCCGTCGATCCTGCTGGCCGACGAGCCGACCGGCAACCTCGACAGCGCGACGACGTCGGAGATTCTCGCGCTGTTCCGGCAACTGCACGCCGAAGGCCAGACCGTCATCATCGTGACGCACGAGGATGAGGTCGCGGCCCACTGCCAGCGCGTGGTCCGTCTGCGCGACGGCCGCGTGCTGAGCGATCTTCCCGTGGCGCAGGATGCGGCCGGGCGGCATCTTCCCGGGGTCTCGGCGCTTGCCGCGAAGGGCGGTGCTGCGTGCTGAATCCGCTGTTCTGGCTGCAGGCGATCTCGCTTGCGTTCTCGCAGATCTGGGCGAACAAGTCGCGCGCGTTCCTCACGGCGCTCGGCATCATCGTCGGCGTCGCAAGCACGA
>Ga0068877_10005153_pt1 | contig 10095 bp, 9 predicted proteins | sample NOAtaG_FD_66437 | JGI IMG/M metagenome (GOLD analysis project Ga0068877, IMG submission 66437) | Freshwater lake microbial communities from Lake Erie, under a cyanobacterial bloom - NOAA_Erie_Diel6S_1000h metaG | ecosystem: Environmental > Aquatic > Freshwater > Lake | place: USA: Ohio, Lake... | reverse complement strand
GGCGCGATGCCCTCGCTGGCCGGCCTGGGCCAGAGCCCGCCCAACGCCCCGGGCGCCGCGCGCGCCCATTGGCTGGGCACCGATTCGCAGGGCCGCGACGTGGCCTCGCGGCTGCTGTACGGCTTTCGCATCTCGATCTTCTTCGCCCTCTTCCTGGTGCTCACCGGCCAGGTCATCGGCACCTTCATCGGCAGCCTGCAGGGCTACCTGGGCGGGCGCTTCGACATGCTGAGCCAGCGTGTCATCGAGGTGCTGATCGCCATTCCGTTCCTGTACGTGGTGATCGTGCTGGCGGCGCTGTTCCAGCCCAGCTTCTGGATGCTGCTGGGCATCCTGGCGCTGTTCCAGTGGATCGCCATCACCTTCTTCATGCGCACCGAGATGTACCGCGAAAAAACGCGCGAGTACTGCCTGGCCGCGCGCAGCTACGGCGCGAGCCACCTGCGCATCGTGTTCCGCCACCTGCTGCCCAACTGCCTGACGCCGCTGGTCACCTTCACGCCCTTTGCCGTGGTGGGTGCGATCTTCGCCCTTACCGGGCTCGACTACCTGGGCTACGGCCTGCCTGCGCCCACGCCGAGCTGGGGCGAGCTCATCGACCAGGCGCTGCAGGTGGAAAACCGCAGCAAGCTGTGGCTCACGCTCGCGCCGTTCACTGCGCTGACGGTGACGCTGGTGCTGGTGGTGTTCATCGGCGAGTCGGTGCGCGAAGCCTTCGACCCCAAGCGCTATGCCCGCTATGAGTGAGTGGCTGCGCCGCCTGGCCGCGACGCTGCTGCTGGCGTGGACGGGCGCCGCGCACGCGGCCCAGCCGCCCGCGGCCGCCGCCAGCGCCGCACCGCCTGCGGCGGCAGCCTCGGCGCGCATCACGCTGCCGCCGGGCATCGTCTGGCAGACCAACGAAGAAGACCCGCCCATCGGCTCGCCCAAGGCCCTCCGTGGCGGCACGCTGCGCGACTCCATCGGCTCGTACCCGCTGACGCTGCGGCTGATGGGCCCGAACTCCAACGACGCCTTCGCGTCGTGGAACCGGCTCTTCACCTTCGAGTTCGGGCTGGTGAAGCAGCATCCCGTCACCGACCGCTACATGCCCTGGCTGGCCACGCACTGGGCGGTGATGGACGACCAGCGCACGATGTACTTCAAGCTCGATCCGGACGCACGCTGGAGCGACGGCAAACCCATCACCGCCGACGACTACGTGTTCACGCTCGAGAAGATGCGCTCGCCGCACATCCTCGATCCGTTCTACAACACCTATGCCGAGCGCAACTTCGTCTCGGTCGACGCCATCGACCGCCACACGCTGCGCATCGTCGGCAAGCGCCCGAGCTGGCGGCCGCTGTTCGACTACGGCCTGTACCCGATGCCGCGCCACGCGCACACGCTGGACGCCGACTGGGTGCGCCGCATGACCAACGTGCCGCAGGTGGTGCCGGGGCCCTACGTCGTGAGCGAGCAGATCCGCGGCGAATCGATCACCCTCACCCGCGTGCCGAAGTGGTGGGGCGACGGCAAGCGGCGCTTCAGCGGCCTCTTCAATTTCGACAAGGTGGTGCTGCGCGTGATCCCGCTGGAGCGGCGGCTGGACTGGCTGCGCCGCGGCGAGATCGACCTGATGCCGAACGTGCCGGTGCGCACCTGGAACGAGGACTTCACCTTCCCCGCGGCACGCAACGGCTGGATCCGCCGCGCGAAGATCTTCACCGAGTGGCCCGACTTCCTGAACGGCCTGCACATGAACCTGGAGGCGCCGATCTTCCGCAACGCCGACTTCCGCAAGGCGATGCAGCACCTGGTGAACTTCGAGCGCATCAACCAGAACCTGCTGTACGGCGAGACCTTCCGCATGGTCTCGTTCTTCGGCGGCACCGAGTTCGCCAACCCCGAGCTCAAGCCCTACGGCTTCAACCCCGCCAAGGCACGCGAGTACCTGGCCAAGGCGGGCTACTTCCGCCCGGCCGAACTGCGCCAGCGCAGCGGGTGGGGCCGTGTCGTCAACGTGGTGCGCGGCTTGCTGTTCACACGCACCGACACCGACGACGTGCTGGTGAACGAGCGCGGCGAACGCGCGAGCTTCACGCTCAGCTACGGCAGCAAGCAGCTGGAGCGCCACCTCACGGTGATGCAGCAGGAGTTCCGCCGCGCCGGCGTGGACATGAAGCTGCGGCTGCTGGAACCCGGCACCAACTTCGAGCGCGGCCTGGAGCGCAAGTACGAGATGACGCTGACCAGCCGCGTCACCGGCTTCTACCCGCAGCCGCGGCAGTACTTCCACACCGAGTTCCAGAAGAAGACCAACAACAACAACATCTGGGGCTACACCAACCCGGAAGTCGACCGCCTGATCGAGGTCTACGAGCAGAGCCTGGACCCCGACGAGCGCCGCCGCGCCATGCACCGCATCGACAGCATCACGCAGGACGCGGCCTTCTACATCCCGCTGTGGACCACGCCCTTCATCCGCCTGGCGCACTGGGACTATCTGCGCTTCCCCGAGACCTGGCTGCCCCCGCGCACGCGGCAGATCACCGACCACATGGTGAGCTGGATCGACCCCGAGCGCCGCGCCGCGGTGGAGCGCGCCATGCGCGACAACACCGCGCTGCCACCCGACGGCGAGATCGACAAGGACGCCTTCGGCATCCGCAAGCGGCGCGCCGCCGCGGCACCACCGTGAGCACCTGAGGCCATGGCGCTGCTGGAGATCGACGACCTTCGCATCGGCTTCGAGACCGAGGCCGGGCTGCTGCGCGCCATCGACGGCGTGTCCATCGAGGTCGAGGCCGGGCAGACGCTGGGCCTGGTCGGCGAGAGCGGCTGCGGCAAGAGCGTCACCGCCTCCAGCGTGCTGCGCCTGGTGCCGACGCCGCCCGGGCGCTACCTGGGCGGCGCCATCCGCTTCGACGGCACCGACATCCTGCAGCTGCCGCGCGAGCAGCTCTCCAAGCTGCGCGGGCGCGACATCGCGATGATCTTCCAGGACCCGATGACCTCGCTGAACCCGGTGTTCACCATCGAGCGGCAGCTGGGCGAGGTGCTGAAGATGCGTTTCGGCCTCGACCGCGCCGCGGCACGCGCGCGTGCCGCCGAAGCGCTGAAGAGCGTGGGCATCGCCGATCCTGAGCGCCGGCTGGACGCCTTCCCGCACGAGCTCTCGGGCGGCATGCGGCAGCGCGTGATGATCGCCATGGCGCTGCTGTGCGAGCCACGGCTCTTGATCGCCGACGAGCCCACCACGGCGCTCGACGTCACGGTGCAGGCGCAGATCCTGCACCTGATGCGCGCGCTGCAGCACAAGATGGGCAGTGCGCTGCTGTTCATCACCCACGACATGGCCGTGATCGCCGAGATGTGCGATGCGGTGGTGGTGATGTACGCCGGGCGCGTGGTCGAGCGCCGGCCCGTCGTCGACATCTTCGAGGCACCGCGCCACCCGTACACACGCGGCCTGCTCGACAGCATTCCGCGCCGCGCCCAGCAAGCCAAGGCCGAGCTGCCGACCATCGAGGGCACCGTGCCCTCGCTGCTGAGCCCGCCGCCGGGCTGCCGCTTCGCCGAGCGCTGCGCGCACCGCGCCAAGCTCGACGCGGCAGCGCAGCGCCGCTGCCGCGACGAGGACCCGGCGCTGCAGCCCGACGGCACCGGCTGGGTGGCCTGTCACTTTCCGCTGAACACGGCGGCCCGGTCATGAACAGCCCCCGCACCGAACCGGGCCAGCCGCTGCTGCAGGTCGAGAACCTGCAGAAGCACTACGCGGTGCGCGGCGGTCTGCTCGCCCGCACCACGGCCGTGCTGCGGGCCGTGGCCGGTGTCAGCTTCGAGGTGATGCCGGGGCAGACGCTGGGCCTCGTGGGTGAATCGGGCTGTGGCAAGAGCACGCTGGGCCGCACGCTGATGCGGCTGGAAGAGCCCACCGAAGGCCGCGTGCTGTTCCAGGGCCGCAACCTGGCCGAAGCCAAGGGCGACGAGCTGTTCGCGCTGCGGCGCCAGATGCAGATGGTGTTCCAGGACCCGTACTCGTCGCTGAACCCGCGCATGACGGTGGGCGAGATCGTGCGCGAGCCGCTGCTGGTGCACCGCATCGGCAGCAAGGCGGAGCAGGTCGATCGTGTCAGCAGCCTGCTGCAGACCGTGGGCCTGGCGCCAGAGGTGATGACGCGCTACCCGAACGAGTTCAGCGGCGGCCAGCGCCAGCGCATCGGCGTGGCCCGCGCGCTGGCGCTCGACCCGCAACTGGTGATCGCCGACGAGCCGGTGTCGGCGCTCGACGTCTCGGTGCAGAGCCAGGTGCTGAACCTGATGCTGCGGCTGCAACGCGAGCGCGGGCTGGCCTATGTGTTCATCAGCCACGATCTTTCGGTGGTGCAGCACATGAGCGACCGGGTCGCGATCATGTACCTGGGCCGCATCGTCGAGATGGGCCCGGTGGACCGCATCTTCGCCGCCCCGGCCCACCCCTACACGCGGGCGCTGATGCAGGCCATCCCCACCCCCGACCCGCGCCGCCGCCGCGAGCGCGTGCCGCTGCAGGGCGAAACACCGAGCCCCACCGCCCTGCCCGACGGCTGCGCCTTCGCCGGCCGCTGCCCCTATGCGGTGGACGAATGCCGCCGCACGCCCCCGGCGCTGATGCCGCTGGACGCCGCCGCAGCGCCGGCACGCCAGCACGTCGTGGCCTGTGTACGCCGCAGCGAACTGCCGGCATTCGACCCACTGGCTGGCGGCTGAGCGCCCGCGAGCCGGTCTGACGACGCTTCACGACCCAGGTGCGACAGCCGCAGCACGGACGGGTTGCCGTGAAGCAGACTTGCCCTTTTCGCACGAACTAGACGCCAGACAGCACCGCGTCCATGGCGGACACCAGCGCGCTGGCCTGCGCCGCCACGTTGGCCACGGGTCGCCGCAACTGCTTGGCCGGCAAAGGCGCGGCATAGTGCGCCAGCGCATGCAGGCGCTGCCCCTTGACCATGACGACCGGACACAGAGACGTCGGCACCTTCCCTGCGAACTGCAGAACGGCCAGCGGGATGGTCAGCCGCGTGGCCAGCGCATCGAGCAGATCGCTCTGGATCACGACCACGTAGGGGATCCCTGCCGCGGCGCTGCTGCTCGGGTTGGCGAAAACGTCGTACTGCGCCATCGGGCTCTCACCAGGGACGCAAGTCAGCCCCAGGAATGCCATGCGCTTCGAATCGGGCGTTCTGGGCGTCAATCCAGTCGCCGAAGTCCGCCTCGAACGCCCTCTTGCGTGCAGCGAGGCTGGCCTTGTCTTGGTGGGCTTGCAGGGCTTGGTAGTGCTCGGCCGAGAGGATCACGGTGTCGAGTTGACCTGCCTTCTCCACGAAGACCGGTTCGCGCTTGGCCTGGGCGCAGAGACTGCCGAAACGGTTCTTGGCTTCTGTGGCGGTGACTCGCATCGGGGCCCCTTTGGTGATTGGCTATTTTAGCCATCGCGCACGCGCCAGGGCAAGCTGCCGGGCGCCGGTGGCGCGGTTGAGGGTCGGCGCGACGCTGGGCACTGCGGCACGCGCAGCCGCCCCGACAATGGCGCCATGACCCAAGCCCCGGCCCCTGCGCCTTCGCGCTCGCCCTCATCCTCCTCCTCTTCCACCGGCCCCGCCTTCTCGACCCTGCCGCTGGCACCCCACGTGCTGGCCAACCTGCAGAGCCTGGGCTATGCGGCCATGACGCCGATCCAGGCCGCCAGCCTGCCGCTGGCGCTGGCCGGCAAGGACCTCATCGCGCAGGCCAAGACGGGCAGCGGCAAGACGGCGGCCTTGGGGCTGGCACTGCTGGCGCGACTCAACCCGCGCCACTTCGGCGTGCAGGCGCTGGTGCTGTGCCCGACGCGCGAGCTGGCCGACCAGGTGGCGCAGGAACTGCGCCGCCTGGCGCGCGCCGAGGACAACATCAAGCTCGTCACGCTGTGCGGTGGCGTGCCGCTGCGGCTGCAGATGGCCAGCTTGGCGCATGGCGCGCACGTGGTGGTGGGCACGCCCGGGCGTGTGCTCGACCACCTGCGGCGCGAGTCGCTCGTGCTCGAGGGCCTGAACACGCTGGTGCTCGACGAGGCCGATCGCATGCTCGAGATGGGCTTTGCCGACGAGATCGGCGCCATCGCGCAGCAGTGCCCGCCGCCGGGCAAGCGCCAGACGCTGCTGTTCTCGGCCACCTACCCCGAAGGCGTGGCGCAGCTGGCGGCGCGCTACCTGCGCGAGCCGGTGGAGGTGAAGCTGGCCGAGCGCCACGCGCCGGGCCTGATCCACGAGCGCTGCTACGAGGTGGCCGAGGCCGAACGGCTGCACGCCGTGGGCCTGCTGCTGAACCACTTCCGCCCCGAGAGCACGCTGGCCTTCTGCAACACCAAGCAGCAATGCCATGACCTCGTGGCCGTGCTGCAGGCGCAGGGCCTGGTGGCGATGGAGCTGCATGGCGACCTGGAGCAGCGCGATCGCGACCAGGTGCTGGTGCAGTTCGCCAACCGCAGCTGCAGCGTGCTGGTGGCCACCGACGTGGCCGCGCGCGGCCTCGACATCGCCAAGCTCGAGGCCGTGATCAACGTCGACATCACGCCCGACGTGCAGCTGCACACGCACCGCATCGGCCGCACCGGCCGCGCGGGCGAAAGCGGCCTCGTGTTCAGCCTGGTGAGCCTCGATGAGATGGGCCGCATCGGCCGCATCGAGGCCGAGCAGGGGCGCGAGAGCGAGTGGCACAAGCTGTCCGAACTCAAAGCGGCAGAAGGCGCCGAGCCGCTGCGCCCGCCGATGGTGACGCTGCAGATCGCCGGCGGCCGCAAGGAGAAGATCCGCGCCGGCGACGTGCTGGGCGCGCTCACCAAGGATCTCGGCCTGCCCGGCAGCGCCATAGGCAAGATCGACGTCAACGACTTCTCCACCTACGTGGCCGTGCAGCGCGACGTGGCTGCCAAGGCGCTGCGCGGGCTGAACGCCGGCAAGGTGAAGGGGCGCTCGGTGAAGGTGCGGCAGCTGTGACGCCCGCCGCCGAAGGCGCGGCAGCCGACTCGCCGCTGAGCTCGGCGTTCAGCGCGCTGGGCCTGTCGCCGACGCTGGTGCGCGCGGCGGCCAAGCAGGGCTACCTCGGCCCCACGCCCATCCAGAGTGCCGCGCTGCCGCCGGCGCTGCAGGGCGCCGACCTCATCGCCCTCGCGCCCACCGGCTCGGGCAAGACCGGCGCCTTCGGCCTGGCGCTGCTGCAGCGGCTGGAGCGCATGCAGCGCCCGGCCTTCCGCCGCACGCACGCGCTGGTGCTGGTGCCCACGCGCGAGCTGGCGGTGCAGGTGGGCGAGGTGCTGCGCGAGCTGTCGCGCGGGTTCCGCGATTCGGTGAAGGTGGCCTCGGTCTTTGGCGGCGTCTCGGTGAACCCGCAGATGCTGGCGCTGCGCGGCAGTGCCGACGTCATCGTGGCCACGCCGGGCCGGCTGCTCGACCTGGTGGAGCGCAACGCCGTGAAGCTGGGCGACGTCGAGGTCCTCGTGCTCGACGAGGCCGACCGGCTGCTCGAAGAAGGCTTCGCCGACGAGCTGTCGCGCATCCGCGCGCTGCTGCCGGCGCGGCGCCAGGGCCTGTTCTTTTCGGCCACCTTCGCGCCCGCGGTGCAGGCGCTGGCGGCCGACTGGCTGCACGAACCGCTGACGCTGGACCTGGCCGCCGGCGCGCCCGATGGCGCCGCGGCGCCGGCCATCGAGCAGCGCGCCGTCGAAGTCGACGCGCCCCGGCGCACCGCCTTGCTGCGCCACCTGATCGAGCAGGCGCGCTGGCCGCAGGTGCTGGTGTTCGTGGCCACGCGCTACGCCAGCGAGCACGTGGCCGACAAGCTGCGCCGCCACGGCCTGGCCGCGGCGGCCTTCCACGGCGAGCTGAGCCAGGGCGCACGCACGCGCGTGCTGGCCGACTTCCACGGCGGCGCACTGCAGGTGCTGCTGGCCACCGACATGGCCGCACGCGGCCTGCACATCCCCGGCCTGCCGGTGGTGGTGAACTACGACCTGCCGCGCTCGGCCGACGACCACACGCACCGCATCGGCCGCACCGCGCGTGCCGGTGCCGCAGGCCTGGCGGTGAGCTTCGTCAGCGCCGCCACCGAGGCGCACTTCCGGCTGATCGAAAAGCGCCAGGGCCAGCGCGTGCCGCGCGAGCGCATCGCCGGCTTCGAGCCGAAGGACGTGGCGCCGCCGCCGTCGCTGCCGGACCCCGAAGGCACCGGCGGCATCAAGGGCCGGCGCAAGAGCAAGAAGGACAAGCTGCGCGAGGCGGCAGCGGGCGGCTGAAGCGGGGATGGGACGGGCGCTTGGGCGCAAGCTGGCTCGGCGTTTCGGTGACCTCAAGGTCCGCAGCGATTGGCGACTGGCTTCCGCGGGCACTCGGCGCTGGGGAGACGGCGACGATGGGTGGTTTCAGACTGGGTGCGGCCATTCACCGCAGGCGTTGCGACAGGCAGATGTCGACCCCAAGCAGAAGTTTCACCGCCTAGACTCGAAGCCCGCGAGCGGTCATCCGGCGCACGATGCCGGCGCGTGGTTGCCGGGTGGGCCGCTAAGGTTCTACCGAGGACCGGATTCGACCGCGACCCCGACGCCGATGCCATGGTTGAATTGCGAAGAACAGGGCGCAAGCCGTGGGTCAACCCAAAGGGAGTCTCTGGTGGTCACCCGTTACGACCCGGTCGTTGATGGATTCTCGCAGCGCGATGCCCAGGTGCGGTACGGCGAGCGGCCGCCGCCAAAGGACCTGGCCGATGTCGTGCATGTGTTCTGGGAGTTGCGCACGCTGGCTCCTTTGAAGGCTGACTTTCTGTACCACGCGGTGCCGGACGCCTGCGTCAACCTGCTGTTCAACCAGATCGACACCGAGGTAGCCGGCGTCACGGCCTTGCACACAGAGGCAACCACGCTCAACCTGGGCACTGTCTTCCACTACGTGGGGGTGCAGTTCTTTCCAGGCGTGTGGCAGGGTCACCGCCATGAAGTCCAGAGCCGGTACGTCGGCGCAGCCTACGAGGGCACACTTCCCTTGGTGCGCACCAACCAGCAACTGTCGGGGCTGGACTTCGACGCGATGGGTTCGGTGCTGGCTGATCTGGTTCGCTGGTGCATGGCGCACGGTCAGGTGCGGGGTCATCCGCTGACGGCCGCGATACTGTCGCGGCTCGATGCCATACGTACGGTGGCCGACATGGCGGCGCTGTCGGGGCTTTCGACACGGCAGTTGCAGCGCACCCTGCGGCAACTCACCGGATTCCCGCCACACGATCTGCTGAAGGTGCTGCGGCTACAGCAGTCGTTCCGTCGCCACCATCTCGACCTGTACGCCGACCAAGCTCACTTCACCCACGCCTTCCGCCGTGCCGTCGGTTACACGCCGGGCCAGTACCGAAGAGCCTTCGGTGTCCGATTTCCACAAGACCGAAACGCAGCCGATGAATAGTCTCGTGGCTCCTCAACGACCAAGGAGCACGCGATGCATAAACCTAACGCGATCGGCTGGTTCGATCTGTACGTCGACGACATGGACCGCGCCACGGCCTTCTACGAGACCGTCTTGCAACGAAGGCTGGCGCCCATCGTGGATCCGACCGGCGAAACAGTGATGAACAGCTTCCCCGCCGACATGGGGACCTATGGCGCTGGCGGCGCGCTGGTGCGCTCCCCGCATGGCCGCCCGGGCCCTGGCGGCACCCTGATCTACTTCAGCGTGGAAGACTGCGCCGTGGAGGCCGACCGCGTAGCGGCAGCTGGCGGGCGGCTGCTGCGGCCCAAGTTCTCCATTGGCGAGTTCGGCTGGGTCGCGCTGTGCTCCGACACCGAAGGAAACCTGTTCGGACTGAGTTCGATGCGCTGAAGCGGTCGCCGTGGACTGGCCGCTCCTGGCCGAGTCCGGGTCTACGTAGGGGTCGCCGACAGCTGACCCTGGCCTGCGATGGCGCCGACCGGGATGTCAGCTTGAAGGCGCGGCCGCGAATTCATGCACCCGGCCATCAAGAGTCGATCATGACTGGCTGCTGTCGGGTTGGATGGCCCTGCGAAAACTCGGCCGAGGCACCGGCGCCGCCAGCCGCTGCATGAACTCCAGC
>Ga0068877_10005152_pt1 | contig 10095 bp, 10 predicted proteins | sample NOAtaG_FD_66437 | JGI IMG/M metagenome (GOLD analysis project Ga0068877, IMG submission 66437) | Freshwater lake microbial communities from Lake Erie, under a cyanobacterial bloom - NOAA_Erie_Diel6S_1000h metaG | ecosystem: Environmental > Aquatic > Freshwater > Lake | place: USA: Ohio, Lake... | reverse complement strand
CGGTAATCATGGTTGATTTGCTCCTTCCTGAACTGATGGAGTTACAGGAAGCAAACCGCATACGTTACAAGGAAGTAAACAAATTCCCCGTTGTACAGCGCGATCTTTCGATGGTGGTCGATGCCAGCAAAACCTACGGTGAAATGGAGGCCGCTGTTGCTTCTCTCGAATTGCCATTGCTCAAACAGCATCGATTATTCGATGTCTTCGAAAGTGAAAAGCTCGGAAAAGGGAAAAAGTCAATGGCCATGAGTTTCTTTTTCTCAGATGAAGAAAAAACGCTCACCGATAAAGAGGTAGATAAAATGATGGGACAAATCATTGCGCGCCTGGAAAAGTCTGTGGCGGCAGAAATCAGAAAATAATCCGATATTCAGCATAGAATTTTTGGCAATGACTTCATTACAACAACAGATAAATCAGTTGAAGTTGCAGGTTCGGCAACTGGTAACTCAACACGTAAAGTTGCAAAAGGAGACAAGTCGGTTACAACTGGAACTAGATAAAAAAGAAAAGCAACTGGCTGCCAAAGATTTGCAATTGTCACAACTGCAACCACATGCCGATGCTGTTCGATTAGAAGCAGGACTTTTGCATGACGAAGAGAAAAAAGAACTGACCAAAAGAATCGATGCCTACATCAAAGAGATTGATCAATGTCTGGCACTGTTAAACCAGTAATTATGGATGAACTGATTCCGATTAATGTAGTAATAGCCGACAGAACTTACAGGATTCGTGTTGAGAAAAATGATGAAGAGAAAGTGCGGAAGACTGCCAACCTGATCAATCAAAAGATCGCTGAGTTCAAGGTTCAGTTTGCCGGCAAGGATATGCAGGATTTTGTATCTATGGCACTGTTGTGGTTTGCAACAGAACAGGGTGATGAAACCGATATTGTTTTGCAACAAGAAGCCGCTCTGCAAGAACTTTCTGATATGGAACAACTCATCCGCCAGACCCTGCAAACTCCTTCCTAATCCTGCACCTGGAGGTATCAGTTCCCCCATTTTCACCCATTTATCCCGGTTTCCGGCAAGAACCTCACTTGGTTCAATAATTATTCATTATATTAAGTATCTTTGTAGACATTGCTTTCTATAGATATGGAAAAAATGTATATGTATACGATTGTGAAAACCTTAAAAAATTGCCTATCTCATGGACCCTATGATATTATTGATCATCACAGGAGCTGTTGCCCTTATTCTGGGCCTGGCTGCCGGTTGGTTGATCTTCTCTAAAAACACTAAAAAGCGCACCGAAGAAGCCGAAGAACTGGCAGAAAAAATAGTCAAAGAAGCCGAATTAAGGGCTGAAACCATCAAGAAGGAAAAACAGCTGGAAGCCAAGGAGAAGTTTGTTCAGCTGAAATCCGAGTACGACCGGGATGTGATGGAGCGCAACCGCAAGGTTAGTGAAGCTGAGAACCGCATTAAGCAGAAAGAGCAATCAGTTTCGCAGAAGGAATCTTCTTTGGATAAGCAATCCAAGGAGATGGATGCTATCAAAGAAAACTTGAACAGACAGATCGAGGTAGTTAACAACAAGCGTGCTGAGTTGGAGAAACACCAGGAAGAGCACATTCGCCGGCTCGAGAAGGTGGCCGGTTTGAGTGCTGAAGATGCGCGCAACCAGTTGGTAGAAAGCCTGAAGGAAGAAGCCAGATCCAGGGCGTTGTCTTTGCAGCAGGAAATCATTGAGGAGGCCCGCGTGAAGGCCAATAAAGAGGCCCGCAAGATTGTGATACAATCTATTCAGCGCACTGCGGCGGAAGTAACCATTGAAAATACAGTAACAGTTTTCAATCTGGAATCAGACGAAATCAAGGGTCAGATCATTGGTCGGGAGGGAAGAAATATCAGGGCCATAGAAGCAGCCACCGGAGTTGATCTGATTGTTGATGATACCCCGGAAGCCATAGTTTTATCTTCTTTTGATCCGCTTCGTCGTGAGGTGGCCAGGTTAAGTTTACAACGGTTGGTTTCTGATGGTCGTATTCACCCGGCTCGAATTGAAGAGGTGGTGGAAAAAACCCGTCGCCAGTTGGAAGAACAGATCATTGACATTGGCGAGCGTGCCGTTATAGAGATGGGCATTCATGGCCTCCACAAGGAATTGGTGCGCATGGTAGGAAAGATGCGTTTTCGTTCTTCTTATGGTCAGAACCTGCTGATGCACAGCCGGGAAACAGCCAATCTCTGTGCCATCATGGCTGCCGAGTTGGGAATGAACCCTAAGTTGGCCAAGCGTGCCGGTTTGTTGCACGATATAGGTAAGGTACCCGATGAAGAAACTGAATTGACCCATGCATTGCTGGGTGCCAAGTTGGCCGAGAAGTATGGTGAAAATCCGGCTGTGGTGAATGCCATTGGTGCCCACCACGATGAAATGGAAATGCAGTATGTCATATCCCCGATTATTCAGGCCTGTGATGCCATCAGCGGAGCCCGTCCCGGCGCCCGCAGGGAGATCATGCAGCAATACATTCAGCGGATCAAAGACCTTGAAAACCTGGCTGTTTCTTATCAGGGTGTGGAGAAGGCATATGCCATCCAGGCCGGTCGGGAACTTAGGGTTATTGTTGAGGCCGATAAGGTTTCAGATACCGAAAGCGATAAGCTGAGCTTTGAAATAGCCCAAAAAATCCAGACCGAGATGACATATCCCGGCCAAATCAAGGTGACGGTTATTAGGGAGAAAAGGGCTGTTAATGTAGCCAGGTAAAAAATTATCCGTTAAAATGACCCCGGTGAAGGTTTTTTACCTACCTTTGCCGTCCTCAAAAACGAAGTTTTATGAACGCAGCCGTTCAATTTGTACACGACCAGCTGACTACTAAAAAGCAGCATCCCGCCTTCAAAGCAGGTGATAATATCACTGTGAACTACAAAATTATCGAGGGTGGTAAAGAACGTATCCAGAGCTTTCGCGGTGACGTGATCAAGCAACAGGGAACCGGAGCAACCGCCTCCTTTACCGTACGGAAGATCTCCGATGGAGTAGGTGTTGAGCGTCTGTTCCCGATTCACTCACCCAATATTGAGTCTATCCAGTTGAATAAGTCCGGTAAAGTGCGTCGTGCCAAGCTGTACTACCTCCGTGAGCGCAGTGGTAAGAGTGCACGTATTCGTGAGAAAAGATTTTAATTGGTTCTCAGGAGCTAAGAAATATTTGAAAGGCAGCCCTACGGCTGCCTTTTTTTATGCCTCCTATCATAAATCTTATTTACTGCCCTGTCAGTTTTTTTGTAACTTTGTCTGCTAAATTCATTTTTATGGGAAACTTTGGATTTCAGGAAATGTTGTTCATTGGTTTGGTAATCCTGCTTTTTTTCGGGGGCAAAAAAATTCCTGAATTAATGCGTGGATTGGGTAAGGGAATACGTGAGTTCAATGATGCCAAGAACAATGTTAAGCGTGAGATTGAAGACGGTATCAAAGAAAAAGACAATTCTACTACCGGCGCATAATTGCACCACAATTAATCATAGCCTTTGTTTCCGATAAGTGCAATCAAAGACTATCACAGTGCGCTGCAATCTGCGGCCATTAGTTGCACTGAAACCGTACAGCATTATCTGGCTGTAATCCGCGACAACAAACACCTGAACGTATTTCTGGAAGTTTTTGAAGACGAGTCCCTCGCGCGTGCGGCAGAGCTCGATCTGGCGAGGAAGAATGGAGAGCCGTTGGCTCCACTCCATGGTGTTGTCGTGGGTATCAAAGATGTTCTCTGTTATCAGGGTCACCGGGTATCGGCAGCATCCCATATGCTTGAAGATTATGTTGCCATCTACAATGCTACAGCCATCCAGAAATTACTCGATGCGGGAGCCATCATCATTGGCAGGCAAAACTGCGATGAGTTTGCCATGGGCAGCAGCAATGAGAATTCTGCCTTTGGTCCCGTTAAAAATTTTATCGATCCCACTCGTGTGCCGGGGGGGTCTTCCGGAGGTTCAGCCGTTGCAGTACAGGCCGGGATGTGCATGGTCAGTCTTGGTTCCGATACCGGCGGATCGGTACGTCAGCCGGCTGATTTTTGCGGTATCATCGGATTAAAACCTACCTATGGAAGGATATCTCGTTACGGCTTGATTGCGTATGCATCCTCCTTTGATCAGATAGGTATTTTTGCTCGCAACATCAACGATGTGGCACTGGTGCTGGAAGTGATCGCAGGCACAGATGAATTTGATAGCACTGTGTCTGATCTGCCCGTTCCATCTTATTCCCATGAGTTGATGGGTGGTGCCCGGACTGGAAAGCTCGCTTATATTCGACAGGCACTGGAGCACCCTTCTTTGGATCCGGCCATTCGCAGCTCCCTGTTTTCCTTTTTTGACCTACTTCGTTCTGAGGGCTATCAGGTAGATGCTGTAGACATGGAGTGGCTTGACGAAATTGTACCTGCCTATTATGTACTAACAACTGCGGAAGCATCCAGTAATCTTTCCCGCTATGATGGGGTAAGGTATGGCTTTCGGGCACCGGGAGATTTAACAAGTCCCGAAGAACTGTATACCCTGACCCGATCCCGGGGATTTGGTAAAGAGGTACAACGCCGTATTCTGCTGGGTAATTTTGTCTTGAGTGCGGGTTATTTCGACGCTTACTTTACCAAGGCACAACAAGTTCGACGGTTGTTGTCGGATGCCTTCCAGGACATATTGTTGAATTATTCAGGTCTATTAATGCCTACAGTTCCTTCCCCCGCCTTCCGGCTGGGGGAAAAAACGACCGATCCTATAGAAATGTATCTGGGTGATATTTATACAGTTTTGGCCAATCTGGTGGGCTCCCCGGCTATCTCCCTCCCTTTGTTTCAGCACCCCTCCGGACTCCCCTTTGGGCTCCAGGTGATGTCGGCCCGTTTTAATGAAGTATCTTTGCTGCGCCTTTCCGACCGTTTCCTGCAACTCGCAGGGAAGTCCGCTGGTGCGTAGTTTGGCACGAAAATTGGACTTTTGGGGCGAAAAGCAGAAAAATTCAAGGTTATGGAATGGCCATCCTGGCGCATGAATACCCCAATTGCCCTTTCCAAGGGCCTCCTGATTGCCTTCGCGCTCATAGCCGGCAGTTGGGCGGGTAAGTCATGGATGAACCCAGAGGGAACAGCAGGTATCCCATCTGATACCGGGAAAGTAGCTAAAATTGGTTTTGAAAGTCTGTTCATTGGTTCCAAATACGATCCTTCTGTACCCTATGAATCTCAATTGAATCCCCGTGCGGTTTCTTTTGTACAGGGATACATTCGCAAACAGGGCAAGGAGCTAGAAAAAATGAAGTTCTGGGGCAAGCCCTATTTTGATCTATATGACAATATTTTGAGTTCTTATGGGCTTCCCAGGGAAATGAAATACCTCAGTGTTATCGAGAGTCACCTGACACCGGGATTGGTATCCTGGGCCGGTGCGGTGGGTCCCTGGCAGTTGATGGAATATGAAGCAAAGAGATTCGGACTCAAAACCGGACCAAAAGATGAGCGCATGGATTTTTATAAAAGTACCCATGCAGCAGCTCGTTTGATGAAGGAATTGTATGGAGAGTTTGGGGACTGGTTGTTAGTAGTGGCAGCATACAACGGGGGGCCGGGCAGGGTTCGACAGGCCATTCGTAAGTCGGGCAGCCGTGATTTCTGGAATTTGCAATATCATTTGCCGGAGGAAACCCGCAACCACGTGAAAAAATTCATAGGGACACATTACATTTTTGAAGGAACAGGCGGAGTCACTACGATGACTGCCGCAGAAATGGAACAACAAAAAGCCAGCAAGCCTCCTTCCGACATTGCTGACACGCATGAACAAGTACCGGTGACAGGCAGGTTTTTATCTTCTGTGGTTGCCGCTTCCCTTGGTATTGAGCTGAAGGCATTTCTTGCAGTCAATCCGGGATTTGATCAGCAACTTGCGGCGGGTAAAACCTATTGGATGAATCTGCCCGTTGGTTTGGGAAAAAAGGAGTTATTCGAATCAAAAAAACCTGAGCTGTTGCTCACTTCTCTTCAGACTTTGCTGGCTGGTCAGGAACTGATGAAGTAAGTTGTTTACTTTTTCCAAAGGGACTGAATCGCCCCGGCTTTTACCTGACATTCTTCCCATTCCTGTTTGGGATCACTATTGGCAGTAATTCCACCACCCACATGGTAACTGAGGTATTCCTGGGAGGATAGATACACCAGACTCCTAATCACCACATTCCAGTCAAAATCTTTTTGAGGGGTGATATACCCTATACTGCCAGAGTAAATCCCCCGGGGCTCAACTTCATATTCCTCTATCAATTCCATTACTTTCTTTTTAGGGGCCCCTGTCATACTGCCCATTGGGAAAGTTGCTTTCAAAACATCCAGCAGCTTGGTGCCGGGTAACAATTCGCCTTCCACTGTCGATATCAGTTGATGAACCTGTGGAAAACTGTGAAGTCCTAATAATTCAGTAACGCGCACAGTCCCTTCCCGACAGATTCGGCTTAAATCATTGCGAACCAGATCAACTACCATGATATTTTCACTCTGGTTTTTGGTGTCGTTCAGCAAGGTTTTTTGAAGAAGCTCGTCTTGTTCCCGGTTGGTGGTATTGCGTCGAATGGTGCCTTTGATGGGTTGCGACCTTATCTGATTTCCTTTTTTTTGTAAGAATCGTTCCGGACTGGCGCAGAGAACATAGTTGCCATCGTTTTTATAAAAGCAGGAAAAAGGGTTGGGAGATATCTCCATCAGTTGGACATACGTATTTAAGGCAGGAATGGTTATCGGGACTGCAAAATATTCCTGACAAAAATTTATTTCATAACAGTCTCCCCGGCGGATATGGTCTAACAGAGTTTCCACCTTTTTTATATACATGTCAGGTTCCAGTTCAGCACTAAATTGAACAGGAGGCAGTGGTTGATGGAGAGGGGCTACATCTATTTGGCGAATGTTGTTCCAGATAGTTTCTGCTGAGGGCTCCAGGGTGGAAATGATCAGTCGGTTGCCGATGATTTCAATGACGGTTTCCGGACAAAACAGGAGTGTTCCCGGAAAACTTCCATCGGGCATGATGGGTTGGGGCAATCCATAATAGGAATGAAAAGAATGGTAACTGAAATGGCCGAAAAGCCAGTCATTGCATTTTTCTGCTTCTTCCAGTAAATTACCCGGGTCGCCCTCTGCTAAAAAAATTTGGTTAACTCCTGCGGCTGCCAGACAGCGAGGTTCTTCTCCGGTGTTACTGTAGTGATGGCTATCGAGAAAACAACAATATGAGTGCTGGTCGCACCAAAGCAATATCTGTTGCTTCAGCAATGACAAGTCTTGATCAGCTGTAAATTCTTGTGTGCACCTTGACTTCACTATGGATCGACGCTTTTAGAAATCGTCATCATCATCATCGAATCCTCCTCCTTTCTCATCTCCGAAAAGGCCGAATTCTTTGAAATCTTCGTCGAGTTTAAAGTCATCATCGTCATCCCCTTTGCGTTTGCCACCGCCTGATTTGCCACCGCCTTTTCCTTTGGGAATGTCGAATTCATCAAAATCAGGATCCCAGCTTTCTTCTTCATCAGCTTTTTCCCAATCATCGTTTTCCTCAACGTCTTCGTCTTCATCATCTTCTTCTTTAGCTGAAGCTGATTTACGCGCATTGCTTTTACCGGGCTTCACTGATTCTTCATCATCGAAGTCGTCCTCCTCATCTTCCTCTGTTTGTTTTTTAGATTTAGAGGAAGGCTTGGGGGAAGCCGGAGAATCCTTTGCGGATTTTTTAGGGGTAGAGGATTTTGGATCCTTATCAAATTTGGCTGCCATATTTCCAAAAAGATTTGTACCGTAAAATTTGTATTCTATTTAATACAAACCAAAAATTTTTTCTTTTAAATCCATTTTTTTTACAAATGAACAATTTGCTCTCTTTCGGGGCCGTTGGAAACGACTTTTACCGGAGCACCCACATACTCATTGATGAATGAAATATATGTTTTCATTTTTTCGGGTAATTGGGCTGCTTCTCTGCAATGAACAGTAGGGGTATTCCATCCGGCAAAGTTTTTCAGAACAGGCTCTATAGTGATACCATTCATCTGATAGGGAAGTTCTTTGGTTTCCCTTCCATTGATTTTGTAGGCAGTACACATTTCCAAATCACTGAATCCGTCGAGAACATCCGCCTTGGTCATAATCATTTGAGTTACACCATTGAGCATTGCTGCATATTTAAGAGCAACAAGGTCTATCCAGCCGCAGCGACGTGGTCTTCCGGTGGTGGCGCCAAATTCACTACCGGTTTTTCTAATCAGCTCACCGGTTTCATTTTCCAGTTCGGTGGGGAAGGGGCCGCCACCCACGCGGGTACAATAGGCCTTGGTAACCCCCATCACTTCGCCGATCATGCGCGGAGAAACACCAAGACCGGTGCATACCCCCGCGGAAATCGTATTGGACGAGGTAACAAATGGGAATGTGCCGAAATCGATATCGAGCATGCTACCCTGGGCACCTTCTGCCAGCACCTTCTTTCCGTCCCGAATTTTTTCATGGATGAAATATTCTCCATTCACCACATTCAATGTTTTCAGGAACTCCAGTGCCTCAAAAAACTCTTCCTCCCAGGCACCAATGTCTTCCACAAAGTGAAAGTTATCTAACAATTTTTGGTGTTTCAGGCGAAGCCGGATATATTCTGTCGTGAAATTTTTTTGTAATACATCTCCAACACGGAGGGCATTTCTGCCGGTCTTGTCCATATAAGCCGGACCAATTCCTTTGAGCGTACTACCTATTTTGCTATCCCCTTTTTGCATTTCCGATGCTTTGTCTAATGCGCGGTGGGTTGGAACAATGATATTGGTACGTTCGGAAATAAAGAGATTTTTCTTAACATCTATCCCGAAGGCAGCCACCGCATCACATTCTCTTTTCAGCGTTACCGGGTCGAGTACCACTCCATTTCCTATGATATTGATGGTATTCTGGTGAAAAATTCCGGAAGGTATTTGATGGAGTACGATCTTTTTTCCGTTCACATACAAGGTATGTCCGGCATTGGGGCCGCCCTGAAAACGGGCGATGATGTCGTAGCGGGGGGCAAAATAATCGACTATCTTTCCTTTGCCTTCATCACCCCACTGCATACCCAGAATTACATCTACCATAAAATGGTTATTGATTAGCCACAAAAATAAGTGTCCCTGACCGTACAAAACAAACTGAAAGGAGATTATTACAGATATGTGTATAAACGAGTGAAAAGAAAACAACTCAGGTAACAGATTCGGTATCCAATCGATCTACTTTTTCAATTCCCTGCAAAGATTTGAGTCGATTGACCAGTTCATCCAGTTCCTCCTTGTCGTGGACGAAAACTTTGATGGTGCCTTCAAACATCCCTTCCCGTGATTCAATGCTAAGACCGGAAATGTTGATGCGAAGATCACCACTGATCACATTGGTGATCTTATTGACAACACCGACATCATCAAGTCCTATAATGCGGAGTCCGGTAAGGAAAGAAATCTCTTTGTTTTTTACCCATTTGGTCTTTACTACCCTGTGACCATAATTGGCCATGAGTTGGGGGGCGTTCGGACAAGCAGTGCGGTGGATGATCATCCCTTTTCCGGTGCTAACGAAGCCGAATACATCATCCCCGGGTATGGGATGGCAGCATTTGGCCAGTTGGTACATAATTTTATCGCTACTTTCTCCGAAGATGATCAGTTCAGAATCTTTTTTGGAGCTATTTTTTATACCACCGGCATCAGCAACAGGTTCCGGTTGCTGTGGTTTGGGTTTAGGAAGTTCAATACGGTCGCCGTATAAGGAGGCTTCTTTGAGTTCACGTAAGTCAATCAACTTAGTGGCGATGTGATAATGCAAGTCGAGTGCTGAGGGAACCTTATAAAATTGAACGAGTTCTTCAATATTATGGGTGTTATAGGCGGCACCCATGTTTTCCATTTTCCGTTGTAATATGTACTTTCCTTCGTCAGCCACTTTTCGTTTTTCTTCCCGCAGGGCATCTTTGATTTTTGTCTTTGCCTTGGCAGTCACCACAAATTTCAGCCAGTCTTCGGTAGGCTTTTGTTTATTGCTGGTGATGATTTCAATTTG
>Ga0068877_10005149_pt1 | contig 10096 bp, 12 predicted proteins | sample NOAtaG_FD_66437 | JGI IMG/M metagenome (GOLD analysis project Ga0068877, IMG submission 66437) | Freshwater lake microbial communities from Lake Erie, under a cyanobacterial bloom - NOAA_Erie_Diel6S_1000h metaG | ecosystem: Environmental > Aquatic > Freshwater > Lake | place: USA: Ohio, Lake... | reverse complement strand
GGTGAGTGTCTGTCTTTGCAGATGAGCAATACCAACTAGATCGCTGCCCCAACACGGGGTTGTGATCGAGTGCAACCCACCAGAGAGGAAACGATGGACAGCACCATCAAGGCTTTGATCGTGAAGAAGTTTAAGGACAGTGAACTCGAACTTGGCGTTGGTCGTCACAACGTCGATGAGACTTTCGTGGTTCGTGTGGTCGGCAGCGTCGAAAAACATCCCGATGTCTTCTGCTTGCCAACCGTGAGCGTTCCCTTGATTTCGACCTTGGCGTTCGTATTTGAACGGCTGGCCGTGGATCGGGACAGCACCGTGTCGATCCTTCGTGAGGCCATCACCGAAGCCATGAAGGCCAAGGTGAATGAGGACGCCGCCATCACCGCACGGATGGAGCACGTGCAGGAGAGCATCGACGTTGTGAAGCGGGACATCCTTCAGCAACTCCCGAAGATGCGTCGGTCTGGAAGGACGGACGTTTCGGATCTCTCCGTGAAGATCAGCGAACTGTCGCCTGTTGAAACCCCGCTCTTTTCTGTGGCGTGATCTTGCTGGTGGAGGGTGTGGGGCGGTGGGTTCCTCTGCCGCCCCACACCTATCCGGCAATACCAACTAGGTGTGTGTCACCCCTTCACTTGAAAGGAACAACTCATGGCAATGGACGAACACGACATGATGGCGGAGCAGCAACTCTATCCTTGGCTTGACGATCCGAGTTGCGATCCGTCGTGCGATGCAAGCGACGAAGGCAACTACGACCCGTGTGAAGACGATCCCATGGATGGCGACCACGAGAGTGGATTCACCAGTGCCGGATGGGGCTGCGATGAGTCCTACGGCCTGTACGGCGACGACGAGTGATACCAACTAGGGGGGCTGTGGTGATGAGCCACAGCCCCCTTTCCCATTCACGAACAGGAACACCCACGATGAGTGACACGACCGAAACGATTCGCCGCACCTTGGTCCAGCAGATCAACACCGATGCTGGTGATCGCCAGCGCCTCGAAGAGAAGCACGGGCAGGTGTGGAACACGCAGCAACTTCAGGAGGACTTTGATGTGTTGCAGTTCGCTGCACCTTTGATTGTGGTTCGGGAGCGAAGCACCGGACGGATGGGCAGTCTCTTCTTCCAGCACCAGCCCAGGTTTTATTGGGGGTTCAAGCCAGACTCATTATGGTCTGGTTCAAGACCCGAGCGAGGGTCGCATCGTTCGACCCCAGTGGCAAAAACAGAAGCCGGGAAACTCGTGGCGAATACTCGGCGGATCGATACCACCTAGGTCCGCAGATGAGCGATACCGGGGTTGTCGCTTTTTTGTTGAAAAGGAACTCGACGCTCACCTAATAGGTGGCTGAGAGTTTTTTGAAAAAGCGAATTGTGAAAATACGCCGGGGGAGTTTTTGTGGTGGGGGCTATTCCGCCTTGATCTTGAAGGTCTTCTTCTGGCCATCTCGTTGGACTTCAAGATTCCACGACTCGCCATAGTTTGTCATGGATAGAAGCTGCATCGCACGTAGCAACGTGCCAGGCGATTTGCCTTCCACGGTCATCAGCACGTCGCCCACCTTAAGCCCCGCCTTCTCCGCCAAAGAGTTCTTGAGAACAGCCGCTGCGACCAACGGATCCCCGGCATGTTCTTGGTTGATTGAAAGTCCTAGCATTGGAGCGAAGCGAGCCGTCACCGAGAGTCGGCTGACGTACAGAGCACAACTACCTGCTCCAGCGTCGAAGGCACCCAAGTTGACCAGATAGATCATCTCGGGATCAGTGCCAGTGGGAGGTGTCGCTTTCTTGCTAAATGCCTTACTTGTCGGCACTCCACGCTCAGCGAAAACCTCCTTGATCGTTGGCTCCCCCTTCTTGGCATCTCTGGAGACAACCCAACTGCATGAGAGGTCTAGCGTATTGCCCCCGTCATGTGTAAACACGTTGGCGAATGGATGAATGTTAGGGGGCATTGCCGCATTGGGATTTATCTGGAAATGGGCATGCTTGTCTGCGGGGCTCACATCGGCTTCTACGGTCAGGGGCAGACGGCATCGCTTAGGGTATAGCAGCACTGCCTTTGATAGCCCGCCATCCTTTGGGCTTAACACCAACGCCTTTCGCTCAGCCGAAAACGACACATTCGTCATATCCGAAATCGGTCCGGCAAACCTTTGCAGCGCCTCCTCATTCTCGAACGTTTCAGTAATCTGCCAGACCCCATTGCCCTTGTCCTCTTTCTGGTAGCCACCGGGGACGGAATCACCTTTGGAGCGAAGGCGCATGGTTTCCAGCGTGCAGGTGCCGTCAGCAGCAAACTGATAGCGCAATCTCACTACTCGGGCAGTCTCGCTAGCCGCCTCTTCCTCGGCATCGCCGCCGCCGATCTTCGTCACGATTTCCAGGTCTGGGTCATACCCAAAACTGATCGTGCCCCCGACCTTCAGGCCCGAGATATCGCCAGCCTTCTTGGCAACTTCCAGTTCGAGGGTTTTCGTGCCCTTTGCAGTTTTGCGTTCGATAGTGATTGAGCGGTCATCAGCATCAACTGCCTTCACCACGCCCTCAAGTTCGAGGACTTCGCCATAGGACGGCGACAGTCCGACGACCAGCACGCCGACAGTTGCAAAGACTCGAACGATACGGAACCAGGCGGATAGCATGACCACCCTTCTTTCAAGCGTTGTGGCAACTCAGATCAATCGAGCTTCAACTTCTTACACGTGTAGGACATCGAAAAGTTGGGGTTTTCTTTAAATGCCTTGAACTCTTTTGGTCGTTCGGCATTCCCATCAGCATTCCGGCGGTAGCAGAACTTGAGTTCATCGCCATTGATTTCGTAGATACAGAGCAGATTGAAATCGCCTCCCGCCGGACCCTTTCCGGTGAGGTCAATCGCCTTCTTGTCGGGGTCGGCGGTGAATGAGCCGCCGTACTTCACCACCTTGCCATCTTTGTTCGTCTCCTCGAACGTCAAGGTGTTGCCTTCAATGATGATTCGTCGGGACTGCTCCCGCAGGTCTTTTGGCGGCATCATCGTGCCGTGACGATCCACTTTTGTCGCCATCCACACCCCTTCCAGTTCCTTGAGGGCACGCTTGCCTTCCTCGCTCAGCCCCTTCTCGATCTTCGTGACGATCTCGGCGTCGGGGTTGTAGGCGAAACTGATTTTGTCGCCTTCTTTGAATCCCGAGATGTCCCCCGCATTCTTGGCAACTTCTAGTTCAAGAACCTTTTCGCCTTTGGGTGTTTTGCGAGAGATTGAAATGGCACGAGCATCCTGGTCGATGCTCTTGATCGTGCCCTCCAGTTCGATGACTTCGGCGTGGGCGAGTGGGGCCAGCACACTGAAGACCACCGCCATAACGATATTTGTTAGCGATAGTCCCCAAATACCTCGGCGGCAGAGAGCGAAAGCAGCCATGTTTATTCCTCCAGTCGCTTGTAGACGTAGTAGTGAGACCAGTTCGGCTTCTGGGTGTCGGATTTGAATTTCTTGGGTCGTGTTGCATTCCCATCCGTGTTTGCCCGACAGCACAACTTCAATTTGTCTCCGTCGAATTCGTAGATGCCGACATATTCGAAGGCATCGTTCGTGCCAGTGACCTTTCCCACAAAATCGAAGGCTTTTGTCTCTGGGTTAATTTCGAACTTGCCATCAGCACCGACCGCCTTCCCATTGTGAAGCCGCTCTTCGTGAAACGAGTTCCCCTTGATGCGAATGAGCCGATTCAGTTTGCGAACAGCGATACGATCCATTGGCTCGCCTCCAAACTCGGCTTCTACTGCTTCCCATTCGCCTTGAAGAGCCTTCATGTCACGGGCCACGGCTTCATCCGCCGCTGCGTCTTCTCCAACGGTGATTGACTTCGCAACTTCTAGTTCACTGTCGTACTCGACGGTTGCCTCTTGATCTGGCTTGAGATCCTCAATGCCGAGTTCTTTCCCGTCGATGGTGATCCGGCACTTCTTTGCAACATCCAGGGTCTTCCGACCGATGGTGATTTCTCGTTTGGGGGCATCGACACTTTTGATCGTGCCTTCCAGTTCGATGACTTCGGCGTGAGCAAGTGAAGCCAACCCAACCAGGATGGCGAAGACGGCAAGGCGGATCATGTGGCGGCTCCCATTGGGGCAAAAACGGCATCCTTCTAGTGGCGGTCATCCTACTCCTTTTGGCGATCCCCCAAAGCCGCCGTGCGGCTCTGCTGGGGAATTAGTTGTGTGCTCACGAAACCCTAAAAAACCAATTGCCGCTGACGGCATTTGCTGGGCGGTCGGCTTCACGTTGGCGGCGGCTGCGGCATGGCTCGCCGCACCAGGTCAACGGCGTCCATGCTTGCAAACTTCTCAAGTCCAATCCGAGTCTGGCAATAGTCCTTCAGTGCCTTGATTTCTTCATTCAGGATTATGGCGATCTTTCTTACGCTCTTCGTGCGCAATGCCTGCCGGGCTACCTCTGCTGTGAACACGGCAAACTGTTCCTGAAAGCCCTCCTCGAAAAGCTTGATCTGCCACCGTTCCCAGTCTGCTTCTTTTTTTATTTTTCTCAGGTACTTGCGTTGCCGATCTTTCGCTTCCTCAATCATCGCTGCGTAAGCGTTCCATCCGCTCCATTGCGATAGCGACATTGGCGTTTTCTCACCACGCTCACTCACAAGGCTCAATTGCTTCTCCCCTTCAAGCAGACGATGGTTTGCGGCTCTCAGCCGCTTCCGCACTTCCCTGGGCAAGGCACAGCCGCCATTCACGACTATGCCCGTAACGACTTGCCGTTGGTTGCGTCGGAGAACCCGGGTCTTGTCCTTCCGAAGGGCGTAGCCGTAGTCATGAAGAATTGCCTTTACGGCACGGATCACAAAGAGGGGATCCACCGTGACAATGTTTCGTCCGAATGGCGGTAAAGGAGAGAACGCCAGGTCGTCGGCGTAGCGGGAATACGCCAACTTGTGGCGTGATGCAAACTGGACGAGCCGATGATCCATCGTGAAATTCACGATGTTCGAAACGATAGGGCTGGTTGAAGCCCCCTGCGGCAGACCATCGCCGATGGGATTGCATACCACACGAGCGACAACAGCGGCTCGCTCTTGGGACCATCCAAATTCGACGAGCCGGTTGTTCACCCTTGTTTTGCTGGTAGACGAAAAGTAGTCCTTGATGTCAACCAAGAGAACCCATGGCTTGGCGGCGTGCTCCTGGGCATGGTGAACCGTTCCTCTGCCCCGCACGAAGCCCTTGGCGGCGTTATGCACGGGCAGCCGTTGAAATATTTTCCTGAGCAGGGTGCGTTGAACGTGGTGCAGTTGCCTGTTCGGTATCCGAAGCAGCCTTCTCCTGCCGTCCTTTTTTGGAATCTCCCGAATGCGATAGTCGAGCGACACATTGCACAAGTCTGTGTCGCTCAAGCCTGTAATGAACGGCAGGATTCTGCCAAGCCGCTCATAACGACGGTGCGGGCTGAACTTCGGCATCAATGCTTTCCCTGTGAATAAGGAAGCAGCCATGCCCGTTAAGGCATGGCTGCTCAGCATCTTGCGGAACTTTTTCTAATACCACGTGTGGTATGTAGAAAAAGATTCCCCTGGCGCAGTGCTATCACTTTGCCGGAATGGCGAAACACCATTCACAGAGAGTTTCCTCCCGGAGAGTTTCCAAGATGCTTGTGTGCGATGAGTTCCGTGTGTTTCTACTCAACGATCTCCACTACTGACTGGGCGAGAAGTTTGCCCTTTGATGTGGTTGCCTTTACGTCGTACTTGCCTGCATCACCCAGCATGAATGGCAATGCCACGGTATCCCACGCCACATCGACGGTCTCTTCTTTGATGACTCGCCATTGCTGCTCTTCGTGTGCTCTGCCGTAGATGATGACCTTCGTGTCCCCAAAAGGTCGTCCGGCTCGCACGATGAGATTCACCCAGCCAGGGCGAAATCGGGTTCCCTCACGGAAGGTCTCCATAGTCTGGGGATCAATTTTCTCAGCGAAGGTGATTCTGCCGACTCCACCACCCGCTTGGGCACAGCCTCGAACACCATTCATCAGTGCGAAGCAGATGCCGCCAATTGCGAGTCCTTTCTTCCAGAGCGGCATTGCCTTCCAGTTCTGAGCGACTGTGGGCTTTGCTGATGCCGCTGGTGTGGCTGGCGGTGGTGTTGGGCGTGAAGTCTCAGCAACAGCAAGTGGCGGCGTCTCGACTGCGAATAGCCCTCGCACATCCTTGGCAAGGTGAGTTGCAGTCGAGTCAGAGCGGCGGATCTTGTCGTCCTGCCGCAAACGCCCACTCGTTGCCAACTGCTTGAGTTTGGCGTCGTCGTAAGGACCACGCTCCTCGGCACCCCGAATCACATACCACTCTGCCATCGCATTCGGCGGGTTTCTCGTCCTAGCCGCCGTCTCCGTGCGTCTTTTTGCATGGCGGAACACTCCGCCTAAACGGCTATGCGACACCCACCCCAAACAGTGCCACTCCGAATCCAAAGGCACTGTTTTCCCCGGCACTCGCAAAGCCTAATGGAGCGAGAGCAGTCGCTGTCCCGATCCGTACACTGGGCGGCACAACCATGCCCAGGACGGGATCGGCTAATGAACGACACCACGCTTCAAAACCACATCGATCAAGCCCTGGCTGGCGATCAGGAAGCCCGTGACGCCTTGCTCGACCACGCCAGCGACCGGCTGCTTAGGCTCACCAGGAAGATGTTTCACGGATACCCGAGTTTGCGCCGCTGGGAACAGACTGACGACATTTTTCAGAACAGCATGGTCCGACTTCATCGTGCATTAGCGAACGTCAGGGTGGAGTCCGTCAGACATTTCTTTAATCTCGCCACCGTTCAGATCCGCCGTGAGTTACTCGACCTTGCCAAGCACTACTACGGTCCAGAAGGACAAGGTGCAAATCACCACACCGATCAAATTCCATCTGATGAGTCAGGCGGAACGATTCATGACCGGGCTGGTCGTCCTTGTGATCCCCTTGGCTGGTTTGATTTCCATGCGGCAGTTGAACGACTTCCCGAAGATGAGCAGGAAATCGTCAACCTACTTTTTTATGAAGGCTTGACCCACGACGAAGCAGCCAAGGTGATTGGGACTTCATCAAGGACTCTGAAACGACGATGGTCGGCAGTGAAGATGAAACTACACGAGGTTCTCAATCGTGACGGATAGAGACGAAGAACTACTCGCTGATCTGATTCAAAAGTGGGAGGAGTTGCGTGCCATGGGGCAAGACACTCCGGCCGCTGAGTTGTGCCCAGAGCATCCTCATCTTGTGCGGGAGTTGGATCGTCGTATCAACATTCTCAAGGTGACTTCGTGGCTAGATGAACCACTTCCTCCTGCCGATGATGATGATCCTCCTGCGGAAGTGCCGCCACAGGAGCCTCGCACACTTGCTGGTCGCTATCGACTCGACACGGTTGTTGCTGAGGGTGGGTTTGCTCAGGTGTGGCAAGGCTATGACCTAGAGCTACAGCGGGTCGTGGCCGTCAAAGTGCCGAAGCCCTCACGTCTCCTCTCTGCCGACGCCTTCATGGCTGAGGCCCGTCGTGTCGCCCGAATCAAGCATCCCGGTGTGGTGCAGGTGTTCGATGTCGGCCGGGACGGGGATCACTGCTTCATCGTGTCGGAGTTTGTTGAGGGTGGCAGTCTTGGCGACCACCTCGTCAACAACCCACCGGCACCGCAGCAGACCATTCGCTGGATTGCTGAGATCGCTGATGCTCTTGAGCACGCTCACCTCCACGGCGTGGTCCACCGAGATATCAAACCAGCCAACATCCTGATCGACAGTCATAACCGGGCGTTGCTTGGCGACTTTGGTATCGCCCAATCGGCTAATCGAGCCGGGAAGCAGGCCCTTTCATTGGGCACGCTGAGGTACATGGCTCCTGAGCAGCTTGAGGGCAAAGACCTCGATCCACGATCAGACGTTTTCAGTCTCGGCGTGGTTCTTCATGAGGCTTTGACCGGAAAGGTTCCCTACTCATCGCTTCAGCCGAACGTTCTGCGTCGGGAGATCGTCACGGGGGTGAAGCAGGTCGTCTCACCCACCATGAGCGATGACATCAAGCGGATCTGTGAAAAGGCCCTGCAACGAGATCCGGCCAAGCGTCAAATCTCAGCGGCTCAGTTTGCATCGGAGCTTCGGGCTGCGTTGGCGACTGATACAGCACCCACAAGCACCAACGGGCGGAGACATTGGTGGTGGGTCGGGGCGCTGGTGCTTTTGTCTGGAATGGCAGCGGCTATCGCATTTCCCCGAGCCAAGAAGGTTGAGTCATCGCCAGCAGCGATGCAGCAGACGCCCGGTGTCTTCTCATTCGCCGGGAACTATATCGAGACACCCGTTGATCGCTTTTCCCCGGTGACCCTTGAAGCGTGGATCTACCCGACATCGCTGCCCCCGTCGGGCTGTTTCGTGATTGGCAGCGACATCCGGGGACACAACGGCATCGGCCTCGCTCTGTACGGCCAGCAACTTGCGTATGAGTATCTGACAGGCTTTGAAGCCTCCGACTCGATGGTGCCCCTCAAGGAATGGACTCACGTAGCTGCTGTCTTTGGGGATGCCGAGACCCGCCTTTACCAGAACGGCACGCTCGTCTACACGGGACCGGCAACACAACCAGACGGTGGCACTCCTTTCGTTGTGGGCCGAATCGGAGCGACCAACCCTGACCTAGTTTTTGTCGGCCAGATGCGATGCGTTCGTATCAGCAAAGGCGAACGGTACAAGGCTGACTTCACGCCCACCGACTCGTTCACGCCAGATGACTCGACGGTGCTGCTCTATGACGCCAAGCACGTTGATGGAGACCGGGTGCTCGACCTTAGTTCAAGCGGCAACGACGGTATCTGGCGGTAGGCGGCTCGAACTCGGCACACACCAAGCACTCGCCTAGGTGGGTGTAGGGTTCACCGCAGTCTGGGCAGCGGGCAATCGTGCCATCTACCACGGTCTTACCACGCTCGTCGGTGTAGTTGAACTCATTGTCGTAGTCCTCGTCGTCGTCATCATCTGGCCACTCTTCGTCGTCGTACTCCTGCTCTGACGATCCAAAGATCCAATCCCAACGCTGCTTCTGGAAGTAGCGATGGGCGTCATCGACTCGCTTGTTGTCGAACCCGATTATCCAGATCGCCCATCGTGAGATGCTTTCGCACACGATCACGAAGGTCTTGAAAAACATGGCGATCACGCCAGCAGCGGCAACAGACTCCCAGTAGGAGAAGCCCCAAGACTCTGAGCCGATCAACTTCTTGAACACGGCATTCGGCACACACACGATCAGGGCGGTGACGATAAACCAGAAGCCGAAGCCGGGAGCTAGACGATACGCCTCACGCCACCGGATGCTGGCATCACGAATGAAGCTCAAGGCAACAAGAACACCGCCAATCTTCCATGCCAGCGGCACGGACCACATCTCTCCCTTCACCGCTGAATAGCAGGTCAGGACGATGGCCACCTTTGTTAGAAGCTCGCCAAAACTCATGTGCTCTCCTTCAGTTTGCTGAAGTCGATCCTCACCGAGCCATACGATCCCGCTACTGGCCCATTGCCATGCCGTGGAGTGTCGAGGATCAGCTTCGATACCCTCATCAACCACTGCTGTAAATCACGCTCAGAAACCTGCTCTGGCGAATACAGTTCGATGGTGACGGGCACCGTGTAGGTCTTCTTTGGCAAATCGCAATGGCGAATCACGAGAAGCGTGTCCACCATGCGAAGAGCTTCTTCGCATGTCGCAAACAACGTGGCTGCACTCATGTCCCGTTGCTCGCTCCAGCCCTTCTCAAGAGCGAAATAGCGAAGGTACTGGTCAGCGATGACATACCTCGGATGCTCAGGTGTGCCAGCGGCGAGCACACTCAGGATCGGTGTGGGTTTCTCACGTTTTTTGGGCATAGCGGCTCCTGTAGCAGGGAAAGAAACACCGCCCTCCACCGTGAAGGGCGAGCCTACCTCATCCCATCAAGCGGGCTTGCCGTAGCCGCTGCACCTTGGGCACTTGTTGATTGCGTTCGGAGACGGGTTGCCGTTTGGGCAGCTTCGGTGGCTACACCAGACAGAGTTGCACGAGTTGCACTTGTAGAGGGTT
>Ga0068877_10005146_pt1 | contig 10100 bp, 7 predicted proteins | sample NOAtaG_FD_66437 | JGI IMG/M metagenome (GOLD analysis project Ga0068877, IMG submission 66437) | Freshwater lake microbial communities from Lake Erie, under a cyanobacterial bloom - NOAA_Erie_Diel6S_1000h metaG | ecosystem: Environmental > Aquatic > Freshwater > Lake | place: USA: Ohio, Lake... | reverse complement strand
TGAGACTCTTGATCTCGGATCGCTTTCTCCCTTGAATCGTACATCTCTTTCTCCTCTGTAATCTGCTGGATCTCGTTGAGTTCTTCAGTTGCTCTCCGAAGTGCCACGTCGGGTAACAAGCTCTGAAGTTCCTCTGCTGTATGCTTATCTGCGTTTCTCATCCAATAACACCATTGCTCAAAGCTTGTTGCTTTGCCCAACTCCGATTTATTGTACTTGGACAATTCCACTGTGTGAATCTCGATCGAATCCTCTAAAAGCTGACCCGTCGTCTTTTCGGAAAACCGAAAGTGATGATGCACTTGCGAGTCATCCCATAGTTTTCGCATCAAAAGACAAACGCAATAGGTTGCATTGAGTCGTTCGTATGGCTGTCCTTTTTCAAGCTGATCTGCATAAGCGGAACAAGCATAAAATGCAGCCCTCTTGGCAAAGCTCTCGTGAATCACCAGTTGGATCTCTACGACAAAGACCCTACCAGCAGAGTCCGTTGCTTTCACATCGACGCAGATCTGCTTGTCGTCATAACATTCCTTTATAGAAAAAGGGTTTAAGAACTGGACTCTTTCGACAGGTGCCTGAAGGTCCAGGATTGAGTTTAGTAGACTGATCAGGCACACCTCGTTTCCGGGCTTCCCAAAAATTTTCCGGAATGCGAAATCAACCCAAGGGAAAACTCCAATTTTCTTCGACATCTCGCTCCCTCCCATGTCTCCAAATTCAAAAAACCATCTTGAAGGCGCATTCTACCAATCGAGTGAATGAAATACCTCTTTTTGGTCAAAACGATTCGGTTGCTTCCAGATGCGAGCCTTCGTTTTCATCGAATTAGCCAAGGAAAAGCTTGGGGTATCTGACCTTGCTCTCCCCTGAGGTATACTAGAACGCCACCCGCTAACCCAATCGATGATCCCATGCAAACGCGACAAACTCTAAACCGCAGCCTGACTGCCATCGGTCTAACCCTGGCTTGCTTGCTGTGCAACTCAAACCGTTTTGCAACGGTTGCTTATGCTCAAGTCCCGAATCAAAGCGCACAACCAGCAATTGATTTCGAACGCGACATTGCCCCGATCTTTGACCAGCACTGCACTCAGTGCCATGGACCAACCAAACAAACCGCAGACCTTCGACTCGACTTGCGATCGGCCATCCTCAAGGGTGCAGGTAGTGGTCCAATCCTAGATTCCAAAGACAGCGAAAACAGCCGATTGATCCAGGTCATCACTGGCCAAGATCCCGACTACCAAATGCCTCCCGAAGGTGACCTGCTCTCCGATGATCAAATCGCCAAAATCCGAGTTTGGATCCAGCAAGGTGCCACCGGCCCGGACGACTCTAAACTGCTTGAAAAGCCACTCCCATGGAGCTTTCGCCCCATCGAAGATCCTTGGCCTCCAACAAGCAATTCTCTAACGCAAACTCATAGCCACAACCCTATCGACCAGTGGATCCAAACTCAACTCGATCATAATCGATTGCAGTTTTCAGAGCCTGCTGATCGCTCAGCTCTCATCAGGCGATTATTTCTAGTCGCACTCGGCGTACCTCCAACACCCGAGGAAGTCGCCCTGTTCTGTAAAGACTCGAGCCTCGATGCCTACGAGAAACTCGTGGACCGAACTCTCTCTGATCCACGCTACGGTGAACGGCTTGCTCGGCACTGGTTCGATGTCATTCGATTCGCCGAATCCAACGGATTTGAAACCAATCGCGTTCGCTACAACGCTTGGCCCTTCCGTGACTTTGTTATCCAAGCGTTCAATCAAGACATGCCTTATAGCGAGTTTGTCACCAAACAAATCGCAGGCGATGCTCTCGGAGAGGATCTAGGAACCGGATTCCTTGTCGCTGGAACTTATGACATCGTCAAAAGTCCCGATGTGAACTTGACTCTTATGCAACGCCAAGACGAACTGGCCGACTTGATCAATACCACTGGCACCGCCTTCTTAGGCCTGACTCTGGGTTGCGCTCGTTGCCACGATCACAAATTCGATCCCGTCTCACAAAAAGACTTTTATTCGCTCCAAGCCATCTATGCTGGCGTAAACTTCGGAGATCGAAACCTGCCGAGTGAATCCAGTCCGGAGCAGAGTAAACGTCTGGGTCAAATAGCAACCGACGTTCGTGAGATACAAAAACAGATCGAGACCATCGAGGCCAAAGCCCAATCGATCGCGCGATCCAAAGATCTCCGTCCTGCCGTCTCTGCCAAACTCAATGAAGAATCCTTTGAACCAATTCTTACCAAAGCGGTACGATTTACCATCCTGGCTTCTGGAAACTCCCAGCCTTGTATCGATGAATGGGAAGTCTATGACACCCAAGACAAGAACGTCGCTTTGGCTGAGGTTGGTTCGATAGCTACAGCATCCGGGAGCCTCGAAGGCTACGCAATCCATAAAATTGAGCATGTCAACGATGGAAAGACCGGGAACTCCAACAGTTGGATTTCCAATCAAGCCAATGCTGGCTGGATTCAGATCGATTTCAAACAGCCTCAAAGCATCCAACGCATGCGATGGGGAAGAGATCGCTCGGAGCAGTACAAAGATCGCACCCCGACTCAATATACAATCGACGCTCTGGTCGAATCGGATCAATGGAAAACGATCGCATCGCACACAGGTCGAATGGCACTGTCTACCGATGGCAACGATGGTCTTGTTGAACTTCTGGATCCTGAGCAAAAATCTCAGTACCGATCTTTGAAAGAGAAAGTCTCCAGCCTCGCCTCTGAAGAAAAGGCGCTCACCAAAGGGCGCTCTGTATGGCTGGGTACCTTCTCAACTCCACCGACCATCCATCGGCTCTATCGAGGCGATCCTTTGATGACGCGGGAGGTCGTCCAACCGGCATTGGTCGCATCTCTCGATGGAAGAGTGCTCGCAGAAGATACACCTGAACAAGCCCGCCGCGTGGCCTTGGCCAATTGGCTAGTCGACCCAAAAAATCCTCTTACAGCCCGTGTCATCGCCAACCGACTTTGGCAATTTACTTTTGGAACCGGGATTGTTGATACCCCTAGTGACTTTGGTGCCAATGGAACACTTCCGACCCATCCCGAACTACTCGATTGGCTAGCCCAACGACTCATCGAGCATGGCTGGTCACTCAAGCACTTGCACCGAACGATGCTCACCTCAAAAGCCTTCACGCAATCGTCCAAGCCCAATCCACAAGCACTCTCGGCCGATGCAGATGCAAGGCTCTTGTGGCGGTTTCCTCCCAGAAGGCTCGAAGCCGAAGCGATTCGCGATAGCATGCTCGTTGCAAGCGATGTCATGGATTACCGAATGGGTGGCCCTGGCTTTTATTTACAAAGGGTCGAACAAGACAACGTTTATCGCTATTTTCCAAAAGAGAAGGTCGGTCCGGCGGAGTACCGTAGGATGGTTTACTTGACCCGCATCCGCCAAGAGCAAGACCCGGTATTCGGTGCCTTTGACTGCCCGAGCGGCAACCAAGTCATGCCAAAGCGACCGCGTTCAAATACACCCTTGCAATCGCTCAATCTCTTCAATAGCCCCTTTGTGATGCAACAGGCCGAGTTGTTTGCCCTGCGGCTTACCCGCATTCCAGAAGCGGATATGCAGAGCCAGATACGTTTATCCTTTAACGTCCTCTTTGCAAGGGATCCTGATGCTCAGGAAATCGAGCTTTCAAAAGAGATGATTCAAGATCAAGGTCTCGTGCAATACTGCCGAGCGCTGTTAAATGCCAGCGAGTTTTTGTTCCTGTTTTAGATCTCTGTGGAACGCAAAAATGTACGAACAGCCTCAACAAGACCGACGCTCATTCTTGACCGACCATTTGTCAAAGATCACCGGGATGTCATTGGGCACTTTGGCTGCGATGGATCTGTTAGTGCGAGATCAGGTTCGTGCCCAGTCCAATGACAAGACACCGATCAGTCCGGAGATTGATCCAGCCAACCCTAACAAAGCCAGGGGTTCGCACTTTGAACCAAAAGCCAAGCAGGTGCTCATGATTTTTTGCGCCGGTGCTTGTAGCCATCTGGATACCTTCGACTACAAACCGTCGCTGATCGAGAATCACGATCGTCCGATGCCAGGTTCCGAGAAACTCATCACATTCCAGGGAGGGCAAGGAACCTTGCAAAAAAGTCCTTGGGAATTTCGACCTCGGGGACAATCAGGCAAGATGATCTCCGATCTAGTAGGAAATATCGGTGATTTCGCTGACGATATGTGTTTCGTCCATTCGCTCACGGGCAAGACCAATACGCATGGTCCTGGCGAAAATTTCATGAATACGGGTTTTACCCTCGACGGTTTCCCGAGCATCGGAGCTTGGACAAGTTACGCACTTGGAAGCGAAAATGAAAATCTGCCAGCTTACGTTGCTATCCCGGATCCACGGGGAGTGCCTCAATCGAGCGGCAATTGTTGGAATCCAGGTTTTTTGCCCGCTGCATTCCAAGGCACCGATTTTAATGCCGCAGCTCCAATTAGAAATCTCGCCAAACCCGATGGAATCTCCGATCAAACCGATCGACGAACTAGGGATTTTCTTCAGCGATTAAATCAGCATCATCTAGAGCGTTTCCCAGGGGATAGCGAACTTGCAGCTAGGATTTCAAGCTACCAACTCGCTGCCCGAATGCAGCTTTCTGTGCCAGATGTCAGCGATCTTTCAACCGAGACGGCTCAGACCTTGGCTGCTTACGGAGCCGACCAAAAAGGGAGTCCTGTTCTTGAAACCAAAGCCGCTTACGCGAGAAACTGCATACTCGCAAGACGCTTGATTGAACAAGGTGTTCGCTTTGTTCAATTGTTCAATGGAGCTTACCAAGTTGGCGGGGAGGGAACCAGCAACTGGGATGGGCACAAGATCCTCAAGGATCAGTACACCAATCATGGCGAGATCTTTGATCAGCCGACGGCAGCTTTACTAAAGGATCTCAAGCAACGGGGCTTACTCGAAAATACCCTCGTCGTTTGGTGTACCGAATTTGGCCGGATGCCAACGTTCCAAGCTGGGGCGAAAGGTCGGGACCATAATCCCGCAGGTTTTACCGCTTGGCTAGCAGGGGCTGGCGTCAAAGCCCCCTACAGTTATGGAGCAACCGATGAATTCGGTTACAAGGCAGTTGAAAAGGTCGCGACGGTCTACGATTTCCATGCAACGATCCTTCACTTGCTGGGACTGGATCATGAGCGCTTGAGTTACTACCACAATGGGATCCAGCGTCGTTTGACAGACGTTCACGGCCATGTCATTCACGAGATCATCAAGCCATCTTAAATGAGCTCTTCGTCTTGTTCCACTATGCGCTCTCGCATGCGCAAGCCGCTAGAGATTTAATCCAAACGCATCTTCCTGCGGATAGAGCCCTTTTTGCAAAGTATCCTTGGTCTGCTAAAATACAGCCGCAGCAGGGACTTCAAGGACAAGCTTGAGTTTCTATTGCGTTGTTTGCTTGAGAGTGGCGATGGGAATTTGCACCTTGGGCATTTGAAAGCGGTGGTGGTTTATATTTCGGCAGTGAGTCCATCGATACCCTTGGAGGTTCTTGAGATGACGATCGAAAAGATTTTTCCTGCGCAATACGAGCCAGGTTCAATCGCAGATCAATTTATCAAAAAAGGCAGACAAGAAGGCCTTCAAGAAGGACGCAAGGAGGGCGAGATTCACTTGATCCAAACCTTGCAAGAGATCTTAGGTTTGCCGATAAGCGATGGAGCGACGTTAGAGCCTCGGTCGCTTGAGCAGTTGCAAGCGATCACGGGCGGGCTTCGCAAGCAGTTCCAGGATCGCAAATAGTGCTGCTTGATGGTAAATGCGTTGTCGGTCTTCTTTCGCCAAAGGCGATATTCATCGTAGCCAGGGGCAACGCCCCTGGACTTGGTGTCCGTATTCCAGGGGCGATGCCCCTGGCTATGGTGATTATGGCCGTTGGCCAATCGGAGTGCTTGTTACGTGCGCCAGTCGGCTAACGGAAACGGGTCAAAGCCCCGTGCTACACTTTCTTAGCTACTAGCAAAAACTTAAGCAGTCTCAATATTCCACGACGGATTATCGATCACTAAGTCCTTGGTCGATACCCTAGCGCGAAACCTCCCAAAACAACCAAAGCCAAGCCTGAGAAAACCGCACCAGCACTGAGTGCAACACCCGACCCATAAGCGTGCCACAACCAACCCGCCAGCAAGCTTGCAATGAAAGTCGTCACCCCAGTGATCCCATGGAACACCCCCATTGCCGTTCCTCGGTAGGCCGAGGGTGCGTATTGGGCAATCAATGCTTTCCCGACACCCTCAGTTAGAGCCATGTACAATCCATACACTGCCATCAATGGCCACACGCCCCAAGACAACTCGCGTGGCAGCCATGCAAAGGCCAAGTACACCAGCAGATAGATCCCCCACCCAAGACCGATCACTCGCCATCTACCGACCCGATCACTCAGCACCCCTACCGGATAACTCACCAGGGCATAAGTAATATTAAACAACGAGTAACCTAGCACCACAGCCCAAGGTGAAAAACCCAATTCTCTGACCCTAAGCAATAGAAATCCATCGCTGCTGTTGGCAAGCGAGAATAAGACCAACATACCTACGACCCACCAATAGGAACTCGGTAGATGCCTCCACTGTGCCAAGGATTTCAGGATCGAAGTTCCTTGCAAATCCTCGCGATTCTGATTTGACTCATTTCGGACATCGACGTCGCGTGGATCACTAACCAAGAACGTTAACCCCCAGGAAGCTAATCCGAGCACCGCAGAGACTGCAAATATTTGTCTAAAGACCCAAGCCGGAGCATCGATGTGCGAGCCTTGGATACCTTGCGTGTCCGGAGTTCCCACCAACCACCAAAGCAGAAATGCGGCGAGCGTTGTACCGATGAGTGCACCGGCAGTGTCCAAGGCTCGGTGCAAGCCGAACGCCTCACCGAGCCTCGTCGCCGGCACCGCATCGACAATCAACGCGTCGCGCGGTGCCCCTCGTAACCCTTTTCCAAATCTATCGAGTAAACGCCCAAAGAGAATCCCGGCTGGAGCAGTCGCCAGCGTGATGATGCTCTTGCCCAACACGGGCAAACCGTATCCCCAGTTCAACCAACGCACTCGGCCACCTTGGGCTCCACGTCGATCGCTACGGAAACCTGCATACGCGGACATCAGCGAAACAATCAACACTGCGGCTCCCTCCATGATCCCAAGCTGAATCTCACTAGATCCAAGGGCTCCCACAAGAAATAGCGGCAGGAGTGGAACCATCATCTCGCTCGATATATCCGCAAAGAACGACACGAAGCTCAAGACCCAGACCGATCGAGGTAAAGGGCCATGGATAGACCCTGCATCTTGATTCCCTTCCCCGTTTTGATCCTTATCCATCAAGCTACTCCGAACTCCACCGAAGAAACTTGAGCTTCCAACGCCATGGCTTGTGGGCTGTCGAGCATGGCTTGCCAAAGTTGGTCCTCGGTCTGGATTTTCGTGTTTCCAGTGGGCACCCAAGTCAACAGCGACTTACTCCCCTCGCGAATGGTACCTACCAAGTCGTCTATTTCCAAAAATTTCGCAGGACAAATCGTGCATTGCGCCATCCAGTAACGAGCACCTAAATCAGGAAACTTCTTGCTTGCGGTCTTCCACTCTTCAAAAAGCGATAAATCGGGGTTCGAGCATTTCGAGTCGGTACCCAAAAACACACCGATCCCCCGATCGGTCAGAGTTCTCGCCGGATGCTCTTGGTGACGAAAATGGCGATGGGTTCGAGGGCAATAGACCACCGCGATTCTATCGCGATGCCAACCTATCTGATCGATCTGCGAGGCACTCAAGTAATTTCCATGTGCGATCAGAACTCGATGGGCCTTGAGCATCAACTCTAGATACTCATCGATCGTCCCAAGGTTCGCCGTATGCTGATCGTCGACCCAAGGGGCCATCCACTGCTTGAATGGCCCTTGGGACCCATTGGCATATTCAAGTTCCTCGAGGCTCTCGGCCAAATGCATACTGAGTAGCCCTCGATGCCTTGATTGCGATGAAGCGGCCTGCTGAACCAATCGCTTCGATGCCGTATAGGGTGCATGCGGTGCAAGTCCTAGGGGAGCTAGACATGCACCTTGGTCCGTGTCGATCCCATGCTCTTGGATGCTTTGGGAGAATGCCCAAGTCTGTTCGTAGCGTGCCTGATTGACATCGACTAGTTCGATACAGGGTTTGATGTGGATAGGAACATCGGGAACCAAGGCACGACAAGCCTCCGAGTCCAATGCCTTGCAGCAATCCCTGGCCGCTTGCTCGCACCACTGGGCTGACCAGGGCGCAGTGACATTGTCGACCACAAATCGAGTCCCGGACTCCCAAGCTTGTTGAATCCCCAGTCCGATTGCCCGGCGACGGATCGACGCTATATCCTCATTGGACTTGATCATGGCCATGCGACGAGCCATGAGTTGATCAAGCCATGCGACCATGCTGCCACAATCATGAACGGATTGCGACACAGCTAACGGTTGATCGATGTCGCTTAGCTCCAGATGGCAATGCGCATTGATGAGTCCCGGAAGGATCGCTCCACCTCGCAAGAGCACCTTGGGTATGTTGCGAAATTTTTCGGGCAGACGCGGTCCAACATGGACGATCTTTCCGGCGTCGACCACCAAGAATCCCTCGCGAATCGCGGGGGATTCCACTGGCAAGATCCAGTCCGATTCTATGACCAACGATGCCACGGGTGGTCGATTTTCCTAAGATAAATTGTCGACTTCGAAACCTTTGCGGTAGGTTCGGCGAAGCAGAGCGTTAGCCAATTCGTGATTGGGAATCGAAATCGCTTCGGCATTCCATTGCAATTCGCTTCCTGGGAATCGATTCGCGAGAGTTCCGAGCAATACGGCTTCGGTTAGCGGCCCTGCATAGCCAAAGTGGGCAGTTGTCGGGGCGCCACCCAAGCACGCATCGACGAACAAATGGTAATGATTTCCATCCGGGGCGGCTTCGATTTTGTAATCAGCGAACTGTTTTGTAGGCAATAACAAAGGCATTGCCACGTGGGGCAATAGCACGGCCCCTTTTTCACCCAAGAAAAGCGAACCTTGATCAGGCAGTCCCATCCGCTTGCCATCGGCTCCTTCCAAAGGCCAAGCCGATGTGTCGGGCATCTTACCCCCATCGCTCCAGGTCAAAAGGAAATCGTTGGTGGTAAATGGAGAGGCCGGAAACGTGTAGCGTGTATGGTTCTGCATCCCAAAGGATTTTTTAGGGGCCGCTGAACTGCTCGAAATAACCTTCGTCGGCGTCCCGAGTTTGAGCGCCGAAAAAACCGGATCGAGGATGTGGATTGCCATGTCTCCCATCGTTCCACATCCGTAGTCATACCAGCGTCTCCAATTCCCAGGATGAAAGTGACCTTGGGAGTAGGCCCTTTCGGGAGCGGTCCCAAGCCACAGGTCCCACTACAGGGAATCTGGTACTGGCGTTGGTTCTGGGTCCGGCCCTTCGTAGCCCCAGGTCTTGTTACTCCAGGAATGTGTTTCTTTAACCTTGCCGATCGCTCCGCTTTGGATCAGCTTCACTGCGGTTCGATAAGCACTTGCCGAATGGATCTGCGTTCCCATTTGGGTAACAAGCTTGTTCTTCTCGGAAATGAGCCTCAATTGCCGCGACTCATACACGTCGTGGGTAAGTGGCTTTTGGCAGTAAACATGCTTGCCGTAGTTCATCGCGGTCATGGCCGCAGCAGCATGGGTATGATCTGGCGTGGAAACTGAAACGGCGTCGATTTGGCCAGCCATTTCGGCGAACATCTTTCGAAAATCGCTGTACCCCTTCGCGTTCGGATGACGCTTGCTCGCGGCGGCCAAGTTATTCGAGTCCACATCGCACAAGGCCACCACGTCGACCTTGCTGTGAGAACTGAGCGAACCCAAGTCTGCAGAACCCATGCCACCGACTCCGATGCTCGCAAGGCGAAGCCGATCTGCAAGGATCGGAGAGGCTTGGAGTCCGCCGGCCAAGTGTGCTGCAGCGATGGCGCTGGCCGTCTTTGAAAAGAAGACTCGGCGATTGTTCGAATGATTCTTCATGATCCAGATCCAATGAGTACAAAACG
>Ga0068877_10005140_pt1 | contig 10106 bp, 9 predicted proteins | sample NOAtaG_FD_66437 | JGI IMG/M metagenome (GOLD analysis project Ga0068877, IMG submission 66437) | Freshwater lake microbial communities from Lake Erie, under a cyanobacterial bloom - NOAA_Erie_Diel6S_1000h metaG | ecosystem: Environmental > Aquatic > Freshwater > Lake | place: USA: Ohio, Lake... | reverse complement strand
ACTTGAGGCGGATGTCTCCGGGCGGCAAGTCGAGTTCGTCATGCACGACAAGTATGTCTTTCGGCTCGATCTTGTAGAAATCGGCGAGCGCGCCGACCGCGCGTCCCGATTCGTTCATGTAGGTCGCGGGCTTGAGCAGCCAGACTTCCCCGGCCGGGCTGCCGACGCGTGCAACCTCGCCGTGAAAGCGCGCCTCGTGGCGTAGCGTCACACCACCGGCCCGCGCCAGCGCCTCCAGCCACCAGAAGCCGGCATTGTGGCGGGTGTCCTCGTATTTCCTGCCGGGGTTGCCGAGGCCGGCGACGAGTTTCATAAGCCTTTGTTTTTAAACGATTTTTAATTAAAAACAAAACGCCCGCCAGTCGATCGCGTTCTGGCGGGCGCCACGGGTATCCGCCAGCCGCAAAAGGCCGGCCAGCCGACTTATTTTTTCTCGGCCGGCTTTTTCTCGGCGTCCTTCTTGTCGCCACCGGCAGCGGCTGCAGCCTCGGGGGCCTGGCCGGTGATCTCGGTGACCGGGGCGGCCGCGACTTCCTCGACCGCAACTTCCCTGGGCACCTGCACCGTAACCACCGAGGGATTGTCGGCCTTGATCTTGGCAATCGGCTCGACGCCCTTGGGCAGCTTCATTTCGGCAACGTGGATCGAATGGCCCAGTTCGAGGTCTTTCAGGTCAACCTCGATGTATTCCGGCAGGTCGTCGGGCAGACACTGGATTTCCAGTTCATTGATGATGTGCTGGACCACGCCTTTGCCAAGCTTCACGCCCGGGCAGATCTCGGCATTCAGGAAGTGCAGCGGCACCGCCATGTGGATCTTCTTCTTCGGATCAATGCGCTGGAAATCGACATGCTGCACCTGCTCCTTCCAGGGATGCATCTGGAAGTCGCGCAGCAGCACGCGGTCCTTCTGGCCGTCAAAGTTCATGTCGAGGATCGACGAGTGGAAGGCTTCCAGCTTGAGGTGGCGCAGCAGCGCCTTGTGGTCAAACTCGACACTTTGCGCGTCCTTGCCGGCGCCATAGATGACGCCGGGGACGCGGCCCGTCGCACGCAGGCGGCGGCTCGCACCCTTGCCCTGGTTCGTGCGCGGAAACGCGGTGACTTCGATTTTCATGTTGCTCTCCAGTTGTTGCGGAGGGTCCGCGACCAGATCTCCCCCGCGTTGCAAAGAAAGCCGGCGGGTACCGGCTTACACTCAAGACCTATTCGACAAACAGCGAACTGACTGAATCCTCGGCACTGATCCGGCGCAAGGTCTCGGCCACTAGGCCGGCAACCGTGAGCACACGGATTTTCCGGCAGTGCCTTCCGGCATCGGACAGCGGAATGGTATCGGTGACGACTATTTCATCCAGCGCCGAGCCGGTAATGCGCTCCACAGCGGAACCTGAAAGCACCGGGTGCGTGCAGTAGGCAAGCACCTTTTCGGCACCATGCTTCTTGAGGGCTGCGGCGGCCTCGCACAGCGTATTCGCGGTATCGACCATGTCGTCCACCAGCACGCAGGTGCGGCCCTGCACTTCGCCGATGATGTTCATCACCGTGGCCACATTCGGCCTCGGGCGGCGCTTGTCGATGATTGCGAGATCGGCCTCGAGGCGCTTCGCGATCGCGCGCGCGCGCACCACGCCGCCGACGTCGGGCGAAACCACCACCAGATCCTTGAAATTCTGCTTCCAGATGTCGCCAAGCATGATCGGGCCGGAGTAGATGTTGTCCACCGGGATGTCAAAAAAGCCCTGGATCTGCTCAGAATGCAGGTCCATCGTCAGCACGCGGTCGACACCAACGCTGCTCATCATGTTGGCCACCACCTTGGCGGTGATGGGCACCCGTGCCGAGCTGGGGCGGCGGTCCTGCCTTGCGTAGCCCATGTAGGGAATCGCGGCGGTGACGCGGCCGGCGGAGGCGCGCTTGAGCGCGTCCACCATCACCAGCAGCTCCATCAGGTTGTCGTTGGTCGGCGCACACACCGACTGCAGGATGAACACGTCCTTGCCGCGGACGTTCTCCAGGATCTCCACCATCACCTCGCCATCGCTGAAGCGGCCGACCTTGGCGCGGCCGATGTGGATGTCGAGATGGCCGACCACCGCCTCCGCGAGCCGCGGATTAGCGTTGCCGGTAAAGACCATCATCCTGTCGAGTGCCACCCTGAACCCCCTGATGCCTGCCGCCGGACAGCGTTGATCAAGTGGCTGGGGAGGTAGGATTCGAACCTACGCATGCCGGAATCAAAATCCGGTGCCTTAACCAACTTGGCGACTCCCCAACCGAAACCCTGCCGCGGACGCCCCTGCGCTCAGCCTTCTGCCAGGCCCAGCAGGGGATGCAGATCCATTCCGCGGGCTACAAATCCCTGCATGCCCGTAGGCCGCCTGGCCCAGGCAGCCTCCGCAGCCGCGGCCCCGGCAAACGCCGCGAACACACAGGCGCCCGACCCGGTCATCTGCGCCGGCGCCTGGGTCCTGAGCCATTCCAGGTGGCGGGCGACTTCCGGATAAGCCCGGCAGACCACTGCTTCGAGGTCATTGCCGGGGGGCACGGAAAAGCCTTGTATTTTAACCTTTTCGGAGTCCCTTTTCAATTCAGGGTCGGCAAAGACTTCACGCGTCGGCACCGCGACCGGGGGCACCAGCACCAGGTACCAGGCCGGCTGAAGACGCAAGGGCTGCAATTGCTCGCCGATACCCTCAGCCAAGGCGCTGCGGCCGAACACAAATACCGGGACGTCAGCCCCCAGGCCCAGGGCCAGCGCCTGCAGCTGGCTTCGCGGCAATCCGGTCCGCCAGAGATGGTTAAGCGCGAGCAAAACCGTGGCCGCGTCGGAACTGCCGCCGCCCAATCCACCGCCCATGGGCAAGCGCTTGTCGAGCACGATCTCGGCGCCGAGCCGGCAGCCGGTGAAGGCCTTGAGCGCGCGTGCGGCGCGCAGGGTCAGGTCGTCAGCCGCAGGCACGCCCGCAAGCGGCCGCCCGCGCAGGATCTGGCCATCCTCGCGCACGGCGATGCGCAGCGTGTCGCCATGGTCGATGAAACGGAAAACCGTCTGCAGCAGGTGATAGCCATCGCCGCGGCGACCGGTCACGCGCAGCATCAGGTTGAGCTTGGCCGGGGCCGGGAAGGCGGCGACGGTCATCGCAAAAGGTCCGCTGCGGCGGGGTCGCGACGCTCGTCGACCACCAGCCGGATGCGCTGGCCGCCGCGCTCAAGGTCCAGCCGGCGCGGCTGCGGCTGCGCGCCGTCATAGGTCAGCTGCAGCGTCCACCCCCCCTGCTCCAGGCGCTCAAGGCGTCCGCCGCTGTCGCGCTGGACAAGAACGACGGGCTGCGCGGGCACCGGCTGCGCCTGCAGCCAATGCCGCAGCTCGGCCAGCGGCAACACCCAGCCCAGTGCGCGCTGGGTCAGCGCGGCGACGGAAAGTGCACGGTATTCCTGCTGGTCGGCGGTGGTCAGGGTGGCCCCGGCGGGATCGGTGACGATATGGGCCAGCGCCTGGCCAAGCGGCGTGAGCAGCCACAGCTCGTCGCGCCCGGTTTCATGGCGCCAGCGCAGGTTCGAGGAAAAGGCGCGCCCGTCACTGCTGACCAGCACACGGCCAGACACGTCAAAGCCGGGAGCGGCAGCGCGCTCAGCCGGTGTCAACCCGGCACATGCCGAGAGCAGCAGCACCGCCAGGGCCGCTGCCAGCCGGCCCAGGGTCATTGCTGTTTTTTCAGCAGCGCCGGAGAAAAGCGCTGCAGGGTACGCTCAAGCACTTCGTTGGGGTTCTGCGCGCGCAACGCTTCAGCCCAGACCTTCTGCGCCTCGTCGCGCCGGCCGAGCACCCAAAGCACTTCGCCGAGGTGGGCGGCGATTTCGGCATCGGGCCGGGCCTCATGGGCGCGGCGCAGATAGCCCAGCGCGCGCTCGTTCTCGCCCTGGCGGTAGAGCACCCAGCCCAGGCTGTCGAGAATGTAGGAGTCTTCGGGCGCCAGCTTGTGCGCGGTCTCGATCAGCTGCCGTGCCTCTTCCAGCCTCAGGTTGCGGTCGGCAAGGGTGTAACCGAGCGCGTTGTAGGCATGGGCATGATCGGGACGCAGCGCGATCAGCCTGCGCAGCTGCGTTTCCATCACATCAATGCGGTTGATCTTCTCGGCGGCCATGGCGTGGTCGTAGAGCAGATCGGGCGTGCCTGGCGCCGCGCTTTCCGCCGCCGAGAGAAAATCGAAGGCCTCCTGGTAAGCCTTGGCCTCGCGCAGCACTGCGGCCTCGGCCAGCGTCAGCTGCAGCCGCTGCTGCGCATCGGCCGGGGCAATACCCTGCAGATGCTTGCGCGCATCGGCGAGGCGGCCCTGGCGCGCCAGAACCCCGGCATAACGCGCCTGTGCGGTGATGAACTGAGGGCCATGGGTAATACTTGAATACCAGCGAAGCGCCTGTTCGTCACGCTTCAGTTCCTCATTGACCTGCCCCAGCTGCAGCCGGATCGTGTCCGGATCCTTGGGGTTGATCTCGAGGGCGCGCCGCAGCTGGACCTCGGCGGCAGTGAAATCCCTCGCCTGCAGCGACAGCATCGCCACTGCGAGCGCGATATCGGCGTTGTTGGGCGCCTCGCCCACCAGCCGCTCGAACTGCTTGCGCGCCTCGGGAAAACGCCGGGCGGTGACCAGAAGCCTCGCGTAATTGAGCCGGGCATCGCGCGCGCCGGGATGGGCGTTGACAAAGCCTTCGAGGAAGACAAGCGCTTTTTCGTTCGAATCGCGCTGCAGGGCGCGTGCCTGAAACAGGGCCGCCAGCTCCCAGTCCGGGCGCAGCTGCAGTGCGGTTCGCGACGCGGCCAGTGCGGCGGGTACATCGTCGGCGTTCCAGGCAGCCTGGGCCACGGCGAGACTCGCCTCAGGAACGCCCGGATGGGCCACCGCCAGCGTGCGCAGCAGCCGCAGCACGGCGGGTTTGTCCTGGTGGCCACCGACCAGGGAAGACAGTTGCAGGAAATTCTGGCCGACGCGATCCGGCTCGGCGGCGAGCCATTGGCGCAGATGCGGCAAGGCATCGTCAAGGCGCGATTGGTTGACCAGCAGTGCAATCACGGTCTGGCGGGCACGCACGGAATCCGGTTCGGTTTGCAGCCAGAGGGTGGCTGCCTCGAGTGCCGCGGGCAGTAAACGTGCGCTCCAGGCGACCTCGGTGGCACGCCGGGCGAGGCGCGGATCGCGGGTCTCGCGGGCCGCTTCCAGCAGCGCTGGCACCGCAACATGGACCTGGCCGCGCTGCAGGGCAATTTCGGCCAGCGTGATGCGAAACAGCAGGGCCTCGGAAAGCTCGACCTGGGGCAACGGCGCGGCCCGGGGCTGCGGGGTTTCTGCCGGTACCTGCGCCACCACCTTTGGCAGGGGCTTGGCCGGCGCAGCAGCTTCCGGCTTGACCAGCGGTTGAGCGCAGGCTGCGAGCATGAGGCAGGCGATCAGCGCGGCAATTCGTTGCAGTGTCATTGGATGCGGGTGGAGGTGGCCGGATCAGGCGTTGCCGCGCACATCATTGATGCAGGCGTCTGGCGCGGCAGCAGTGCGCCGTTCATAATCCGGGCCAGTTTAGGTATATTTCGCGCAGACCACAAGGCAACAACGGCAGCAGCAGTGTCAGCATCCGGTCAGGAGCCAGGCACCATTAACGCAGCAGAAAACGCAGCAAAATCCGCAAACAGCACCTGGTTTGCAGCCTACGCCCACAGCACGGTCTTGCATCGTCGCATTTCCAGCCCCGTGATGACATCCCCCCCGGCAGAACCAACCCTCAGCGCCCAGAACCTGGTCCGCAGCTACGGCAAGCACCTCGCCGTGGACGGAATCAGCATCGAAGTGCGGCGCGGAGAGGTGCTGGGCCTGCTCGGACCGAACGGCGCCGGCAAGACCAGCACCATGCAGATGCTCACTGGCAATCTCGCGCCCAGCGGCGGCACGATCCGCATTTGCGGTATCGACCTGCTCGACGATCCGGTGGCGGCCAAGGCGCGCATCGGCTACCTGCCCGAGACACCGCCGCTGTACCGCGAACTGAACGTCAGCGAATACCTGCATTACGCCGCGCGCCTGCGCCGCGTACCGCGCGCGCGCTGTGCCGCCGCCGTCGACCGCGCGCTCGCCCGCTGCGGCCTGGGCGAAGTCTCGCGCAAGCTGATCGGTGCGCTGTCCAAGGGCTTCCAGCAGCGCGTCGGCATCGCACAGGCCATTGTCCACGAACCGGAACTGGTGATCCTGGACGAACCCACGGTCGGACTCGATCCCAACCAGATCCTGGACATCCGCGCGCTGGTGCGCGAACTGGGTGACAACCACAGCGTGATGCTGTCCACCCACATCCTGTCCGAGGTCGAGGCGGTCTGCGACCGCGTGCAGATCCTGCACCACGGCCGCGCGGTGTTTGCCAGCAGCATTGCGGGGCTGCGCGAATTCCAGCGCGGCCGCACGGTGATGCTCAGCCTGCAGCGCCCGCCTGCGGTGGAAGTGCTGCGCGCCATGCCAGGCGTGGCGGCAGCCGATGCGGAAGGCGATGGCCGCTTCCGCCTGCGTTTTGCAGCCGATGCCGACCCCACCGCGGAGATCGTCAGCCGTGCCGGCCGAGAGGACTGGGGCCTGCGCGAACTCGCGCCGGCGCAGACCACCCTTGAGGAAGTCTTCGTGCAACTCACCCGCAACGATCCTGCGGCGCAGGCCCGCCCATGATCCTCACCATTGCCGCCAAGGAAATACGCGCGCTGTTCAACTCGCCGCTGGCCTGGCTGGTGCTGACCGTGGTTCAGGTCATCCTCGGCTACGGCTTTCTCAAGCGCCTCGACGATTTCCTGCAGATCCAGCCGCAGCTCGCGCAGCTTGCCAGCCCGCCCGGGGTGACCGAGCTCGTCGCCGCGCCGACCTTTGCCACCGCCGCCGCAGTGCTGCTGTTCGCGGTGCCGCTGCTGGCAATGCGCCTGATCGCCGAGGAGCGGCGCAACCAGACCATGGCCCTGCTGCTGTCCTCGCCGCTATCGATGACGCAGATCGTGATCGGCAAGTTTGCCGGGCTGATGGGCTTCCTGCTGCTGCTGGTGCTGATCACTCTGGCACTGCCGCTCACGCTCGCCGCCAATACCAGCCTCGACTACGGCCTGCTGGCAAGCCTTGCCCTCGCCCTGCTGCTGCTTGCCGCGAGTTTCGCCGCCGTCAGCCTCTACACCTCCTGCCTCACCGCCCAGCCCATCGCCGCGGCGCTGCTTGCCTTCGGCCTGCTGCTGGCCATGTTGTTCATGGGCGAAACCGCGGGCGACAGCCTGCGCGGGCGCGGCTGGCAGGTACCCGCTGCGCTGGCCCAGGTGCTGTCGCCGCTGCGCAACTTCGAGCCGCTGGGCAAGGGTATGATCGATTCTTGGGCGATCGCCTGCCCGCTGCTGCTGACTGCCGCATTCCTGGTGCTCGCCGTACGCCGTCTCGACGGCCGGCGTCTGCGGGGTTAGCGCGATGGAAGCCAGCCGCCGTCACCGCCTGCAGCAGGCCGCGCAAAGCGGCGTGTTCGTGCTGCTGCTCGCTGCGCTGGTGGCACTGGCTTCGTATTTTGCGCGTGAATACCGCTACGAGCGCGATGTCACGCGCAGCGCGCGCAACACGCTGTCGGATGCGACCGTGGGCGCGCTGAAGCAGCTCGACGGCCCGCTCACGGTCACCGCCTACGCGCTGCGCCAGGACGGCGGCGGCAGCAACGTGCACAAGGCGATCGAGGAACGCCTGCGCCCGTACCAGCGCAGCAAGCCCGACCTGCAGCTGGAACTGGTGGATCCGCGCGAGCAGCCGCAGCGCGCCGCCGAAGCCGGTTTGCGCTCGCCCAACGTGCTGGTCATCCAGTACCAGCGGCGCAGCGAGCAGATTCCGCTGTCGGAATTCACCGAACAGGTCTTCGCCAACTCGCTGCTGCGCCTGGCGCGCGGCGCCAACAGCCTGGTGTTGTGGCTGGACGGCCACGGCGAGCGCAAGCTTGACGGCGTCGCCAATCACGACCTCGGTGCCTTCGGCCTGCGCCTGCGCGAGAAAGGTTTCAATCTCTCCGCGCTCAACCTTGCCATCGCGCAGGAGGTGCCGGAAAACGCGGCGCTGCTGGTGATCACCCATCCGCAAGTGGACCTGCAGTCGGGCGAAATCGAAAAACTGCTGCGTTATGTCGAGCGTGGCGGCAACCTGCTGTGGCTGCTGGATACCGAGCCGCTGCGCGGCCTGCAGCCGCTGGCGGAAAAACTCGGTCTGGTGCTGACCCCTGGCACCGTGGTCGATCCCGCGCTGGCGCCGCAGAGCGGACCGCCGGTGTTCGCTGTCGCCGCTAACTATTCGCGCCACCCGGTGGTCGGTGCATTGCAATACAACACGCTGTTTCCGCATGCCCGCCAGGTCGCGGCCGACGATGACGGTGACTGGCGCGTCACGCCGCTGGTCGACGTCGCTCCAAGGGGCTGGGTCGAAACGGGCAAGCTGGATACGAAACCGCGCTTCGACAAGTCGCGCGACCTGCCGGGGCCGGTGAATGTTGCCAGCGCCTTCGAGCGCGCGGTTGGTGATCGCGAGCAGCGGGTGGTCGTGGTCGGCAGCGGCCATTTTCTCTCCAACACCTTTCTCGGCAACGGCGGCAACCTCGCCCTGGGCGTGGCGATGATGAACTGGCTCGCCGGCGAGGACGGCATGGTGGCGATCGATCCCAAACCCGCCGCCGACACCCGCATCGAAATCGACAGCACGCAGCTCTACCTGATCGCCTTCGTCGTGCTGATCCTGCTGCCGCTGCTGTTCGCGGCTACCGGCGTTGCGGTCTGGTGGCGGCGGCGCAACGCGCGCTGACCGCAGGGCACGATGCTCAAGGGCTGGCGGCTCAACCTGCTGTTGTTCGCCGTGGTGCTGGCGCTCGCCGCAGTCGTGGCCTACCGTCCGGCAAAAGACGCCGCACCCGCCACGCTGTCCGCGGTGAAGCCCGCGGCGGTTGGCAACATGGCGCTGCTGCGGCCGGGCCGGCCGCCGATCGAACTGCGCCAGCGCGAAGGCCGCTGGTGGATCGAAGCCCCGTTCAAGGCCCGCGCCGACGAATTCCTGGTGCTGCGCCTGCTGTCCATCCTCGAGGCGCGGCCGCTGTCTCAGCTGCCCGGCGGCGACCTCAAGCGCTACGAGCTCGACCTGCCGCAGGCGGTACTCGACATCGATGGCGTGTCCTATGCCTTCGGTGCCATCAACCCCGTGACAAGTGAGCAATACCTGCGCGCCGGCGATCGCATCTACGCCATCGAGCTGCGTCACGGCGCAGCCCTGCCGGCTCGCGCGCAGGCACTGGTGCGCCGCGTGCTGCTCGACGAGGATGAACGGCCCCTCGCGGTGATCCTGCCGCAGGCGGCGGTGCGCAAGGTCGAGGGACGCTGGCAACGCGAGCCTGCCGCGCATGATCCCGGCGGTGATGACCTGCAGATTTATGTCGATCGCTGGCGCCAGGCCTCGGCCGCGGCGGCCGAACCGCATGACGGCCGGACCGCAATCGCGGACATCCGCCTCGAACTGGAAGGCGGGCGCAGCGTGGTGTTCGGCATCCTGCAGCGTTCGCCGCAACTGGTGCTGTGGCGGCGCGACAACGGCCTGCAATACACCCTGCTCGAAGCGGCCGGCCGGGCATTGCTAGAAGTGCCCGGTGAATTAAAAAAATAAGTTAATAAAATCAAATAGTTATGCCGGAACTACCGGAAGTGGAAACGACCCGGCGCGGCCTGCGCGCCGCGGTGGAAGGCGGGCGCATCGCCGAGGCGGTGGTGCGCCACCGCGGACTGCGGCAGCCGGTGCCGCGCGGCCTTGAGCAGCAACTCGCGGGGGCGACGGTGCAATCGCTCGACCGCCGCGGCAAATATCTGCTCTTTGAATGCACGCGCAATGGCCATCGCAGCGGCACCCTGATCGTCCATCTCGGCATGTCGGGCCGGCTGTGGCTGGTCGATCGCGACACGCCGCCGCAGAAACACGATCACTTCGACCTCGCGATGGACCACGGCCGCGTGATCCGCCTGCGCGACCCGAGGCGCTTCGGACTGGTGCTGTGGCAACGCGGCCCCGCGCTGGAACATCCGCTGCT
>Ga0068877_10005138_pt1 | contig 10106 bp, 9 predicted proteins | sample NOAtaG_FD_66437 | JGI IMG/M metagenome (GOLD analysis project Ga0068877, IMG submission 66437) | Freshwater lake microbial communities from Lake Erie, under a cyanobacterial bloom - NOAA_Erie_Diel6S_1000h metaG | ecosystem: Environmental > Aquatic > Freshwater > Lake | place: USA: Ohio, Lake... | reverse complement strand
ATGTGGGAGAAGTGGATTTAAGCGCCCACGTGGATTTCGGGTCTTTTCTGGTGCAAGCAAAAAAACATGACATCGCAACGCGCCTTATGACGCAGCGAGATTTTCTTGTGGAGAATTTTCTTGAAGACCGCATCAACGCGCTGATGAAGACGGCCCTATCCCATGCCCAAAAACGCACGCTTCAAGAAGGAGCGCGGCGCCTGACTGATCCAAAAGAGATGGGCGTTTTATTCAAAGTGCTTTTGCTTGACGCCACCGGGAAACAGCCATGACCTTGTTTTTGACTCATCCCTTGCTTTGTGACCTTCCCCATGTGGGACACGCGTTCTTTACCCGCCAAGGCGGGGTCAGCAAAGGCGCCTTTGACAGCCTTAACGTCAGCACAACCTCGGCAGACGCGCGGGGCCACGTTCTTGAGAACATGACCCGCATTGCAAGCACCCTAGGCCTTGGTCCAGGGCGCCTTTGCTTGCCCCAACAAGACCATACCAATCAGGCTTTGTTTCTGGATTCCCCTTTTCCCTTAGAGCCTTTTGAGGCGCGCCCCATGGTTGACGCCCTTTATACGAGCGCGCGTGGTCTTGCGCTCAGCGTGAATACGGCCGACTGTGTCCCGATTCTCATTGCCCACAAAGAAAAACCCTTTGTTGCCGCCATTCACGCCGGCTGGAAAGGGGCGTTGTCAGGCATCGTTGAAAACACCCTTGACGCCCTAACACACCAAGGTTGCCCTGCCCGGGAATGTGTGGCAGCCCTTGGTCCATGTATTGCCCAAGATTCCTATGAAGTGGATCTTGCCGTGCGTGAGCCTTTTCTAACAAAGTCAAAAGAGAATGATCTTTATTTCAAAGAAAATCCTGAAAATCCATCCCGGTATCTTTTTAACCTTCCAGGATATGTGATGAGCCTTTTAAACAAGAAGGGCCTACTTGATGTTGCCGAGCCTCTAGGGAACACGTATACAAATCCAGGACTTTTTTTTAGCTGTAGGCGCTCTTTTCACGAACAAAATCCGCCTCCCGGCCAAAAACCTCTTTTTGGCTGTCAGCTTTCAGTCATTTGGCTGAAGTAAGGATATGACATGTTCAAGCATGGATGGGAAAAAGAGTCGCTATCCCCTCCCGGGGATAGCACCGTCAAAGGGCTCATTGAACGCCTATGTCCTAAATAAACTTTAGACTTCGTCACGCTTTTAAACGGGGGGCTTTCCCATTGGCATTACAAGATCATTTTGGACAGTACACCTTTTGTCTTGCGTCTTCATGACCGAAATGATCACACATGTGCCATGGAAACCGCTCTGCTTGGGAAAATTGAACACCTTATTCCTGTGCCCCAAGTCTTAAAAACCCTTTATATTCAACCGTATTGGTGCAGTCTTTTAACCTTTGAGCAGGGGATCACCCTCAGCGCCCTCTTGTTAAATGCCGCCGAAAGAAAAGACCTTTACGACCTAGCTTACCAATCAGGACGCCTTCTTTTATCCCTCCAGGCATGTCCCTATACATACGCAGGCTTTTTCAACGAAAAAGCCCAATTAGCAGCACCATTTTTGTCCGATGATTTGATTAACCATGGGCATGTGTGCCTTGAAAGTGATATTGTCCGAACCATCCTTCCCATAAAGCAGCAAGACCACTTGTCCTTTCTTTTCAAAGAGGGAAAGACACTTCTCGAGATCACGCACCCTCCTTCTCTTGTTCATGGCGATTTCGACCCAAGTAACATCCTAGTTCGTCTTGAGAAAGATGAGTGGCGAATCGGGGCTCTTCTTGATTGGGAGTACGCTCATGCAGGAACATACCTGCAAGATGCTGCCAATTGGCTTAGATGGCGCCATCACCTGCCCATAGACTATATGGCAGGTTTTTGCGACGCTCTTCAAGAAAAAGGCCTGCTCATCAACGAGGCAGATTGGCAAACGGCTGCCTTTTTAGACGTTCTGGCACTTTTAGATTTGCTGAACCGCACACGCCCTCACCAACTTGTTCGCGCGAATGCTCTTTGTACCCTCATAGAAGAGCGGCTCCAAGATCTTTGATGCGGTTTGTTAAATTCTTTGAATCAACTCTTGAACACTGGCTGACAAAAAGTCGATGAAAGATTGAACACGTCTAGAGCCCACCAAGTGATCGGGATAAATGCAATAGATATCTAGGTCCGGGCCGTCATACTCCGGAAGCACCTCCACAAGATCACTTTTAATTCTCAGGGGATTTTCAACAGCAAGAGCCGTTATGCCAAGCCCTTTGACCACAGCCTGATACAAGTCACTCACCACCAGAAAAGGCTCCCGGGGTTTATCAGGGGCGCGCCCCAAAGTTAAATGCCAACCTACCTGCCGGAAGGGTGAGAAATCCTGATCATAGGAGATGAGCTGGTGATGATCTAAATCCTCTGGGCGCGCTGGAAGGCCATATTTTTCTATGTAACCCTTTGATGCATAAAGTTTTAGATGAAATCGATACAAGTGCTTATACTTTAAATGGGGGGCGTTAGGAAGAAACGGAAAGATCGCCAGATCTACCTTTCCTTCTGAAAAATTGGGCTCACTGTCGACGGCCTTAACGTGAAGCCTCATTTGGGGATAACGCTCCAAGTAAGCCGGTAACATATCAAATAAAAGGCTTGACGCCCACCCAAAGGGTGCCGTTAACCGCAAAATGCCCCTCGGTTCACTGTCTTTATCTTTTAGATGGCGTTCGACGTTTTCCATCTCCACAAGGAATTTGCTTGCGAGTTCAAAGAGCATATGACCTTTATCGGTTAGCTCGAGTTTCCTTGGGTATCTGTGAAACAAAACGGATTTTAATTCGTGCTCGAGGGTGCTGATTTGGCGACTGAGGGCAGACGGGCTGAGGGGGATATCCGTATGGGTAAAGCTCTGCGCTTTAGCAACGTAATAAAAAAGCCTTAATCGGTCTAAGTTCATCCAAGACGCCTCACCCTGTTTTTTTAACGGTGCAAGCTCTTTTCACAAGAGCTTGCACAAGTATATCTAAGAAGTGGGATGCAGGATATTTTAAGAGGTTACTTAGCGCTAAAGCAGCTGAACCCAAAGCATCCTTTCTTTTTCTTATTTCCCTTATCACCTACAGAAGCAGCACCGCTTTGATCAGCTGTTGTGCCTGGATCTTTTTTAGAAGGGCCCTTACCATCGCCAGGCTTCATTTCAGGGCTTTCAATATCAGGGCCAGCAATGGGACTGTCTTTACGCTCATCAACGGCGGCCTTTGACCCACTAGACCCCCCATGGGAGCCTTCATGATCTGCGACAATGACGGGCGACGCAGATCCTCCAGGCTTTTTGTCATCCTCAAGTCCCTCGCTGGCATAACCCACGCCAGCACCACACACAACGCTTACAAGGATCGATAACTTTATGATTTTCTTCACGGTTGCCTCCTGGTTTTTCTAACACCCTCAGTATAGCTGAGCAAGCCAAGGAATCAAACCCCTTACCAGATGACAAAATTTAACCCCTCCTCTTCGCTAGAAATCTCACTTTTTCCCCACACCAAACATCCCTAAGTTTAAAGCCGCTGGTCTAACTTGCAATGTTGTCTTGATGATCGCTATCCTGTTTTGCCAAATAGCGCGCAGCCAAAAATCTGGCCTCCTGTTCGAATTCCTCTTTGTGGTCATGAAAAAACTGCGTGGTTATTTCTTTCATATTTTGCAAACTTTCAGCGCTGGCATCATCTAAAGTGATTTTCTTGAGCAGCACTGGAGACCATCTTGTGTACCCGCCTTTTCTGAAAACCCACTCCATAATATTGTGGGTTGTTTGTGTCGGTGCATTCAAAGCAATTTCAATCACGGCGGGCAGCCATTCAACCAGTCCCCAATGGGCTGCTTTTTTTCCGTCATACAACATGGGCGCGACGCCTGTTCCCACTGATATGACTTCCATATTTCTTTTTCTCAAACTGGGATGTAAAACGGACACTTGTGCCACTGCTGCTAAAACAGGGGCATTGACCCCCCCCATACCCCCATCGATAAAATAACCCTCCTGATACTTTTCAGATTTTTTTGATTTTTTATGACCCGATGCCAGCATCATGGGAGGACATCTACCCTCATCTTCGGAATCTTGCTCGCTCTCTACCTCTTCAAAAGCAGCATCATCACGTTTCACGGCCTCTTTAACGATTTTTTTCTCATGCTCTGGTCCCTCGGTATACATTCCCTTCATCATACTTTTTAGAAGACGTTTTTTTTGAGTTTTATCCAACGTGATATCAGGGTTCGAAAGAATATTCGACAAAATGGCCATACGCTCAAAATAAGTCGGTGCTGCTCCCGACGCCATGGCCGCCTCAACTGCTCCAACATCATAGTACGCGTCATCCGAATCCGCATAACTGGTAAAAAGGCGGGGCGCTGAGCCAGGAAGTTTATTTAACAATTCGTACGTTGTAATCATGGTCGGAACACAGGCATCTTTTAATTTAGCGTCTCCAAGGTAGGATGCAAGGGCTTCTCTCAAATTTTCATTTGAGTATTTTTCATCAAAAAGACCAAGGCCCGAGGTAATTTTCTTCAACCAGTTTCTGTGGAACATTTTGGCTGCTTGACCTTTTTCAAAAAACTCAAGCATGGTGGCTGTGTCGTATTGGGGGCGTTTATGGTTTGTTGGATCAGCTTTTGTGAGTACGGAAACTGCGATGGCTCCGGCCGATGTCCCTGAAACGAAGTCAAAGCACTCGATCAATCTGACATCTTTAAACTTGTCGTCCGTCTCTTTGAGAACGTTACGCACGTATTCTTCCAGAAAATTTAAAAGCAGCATGGTGATGTAGCCGCGCGCGCCGCCCCCATCCAAACCTAGAATGGCTCTGACCTCACGCATATCTCGTTCAACGGTTTGATTTTGCGTTGAGTCCGAAAGAGACAGGCCACGGATCAAAAGGCGTTGAGACTCTTGTGACGATGAAGACGCCGCAGAGCTTCTCCTGGAAAGCCCCGTGGAAGAAGACGCGTGTCCTGGCAGAAAAAGTTCTTGAGAGGTCGAGGGCGAAGTATGTGGCGTGGGGGGTAAGGACGGAGTAACGTCTGTGTTCAATGAGGACGCTTGATTGTCTGAGTTACCCTGATCGTAATCTTCAGACACAAGAGACGGCTTAGGGGCCTTTTCTTGTGCAATACCCATCTGAGTGGCATTTAATTGACCTGCGCCCAACAATAACGCCAGTGAAAAACCGTAAACTTGCTTTAACATCATCTCTTCCCCATCGCATGTTAAACACTTCATGCTAGAAGATATGTCGTTAATAAATGGTAAATCTTAAAAAGATAAAGAAAAGCAAATACCTATAAGAGAAAGGCTGTGGCAAGGCCAAGGAAAATGGCAAAACCAAAAATATCTGTAGAGGTTGTAATAATGGGACCCGAGCTGATCGCAGGATCAAGTTTAAACCGGTCAATGACGATGGGGACAAGGGCACCCGCAAAAGCCGCCCAAATCATATCAAGGAAAAGGCTTGCCGCAAGTACCATGCCAAGGGCAGAGTCCATGAGCCAAAGACTTGCAAGACCGCCACAGCAAATAGCAAATCCTCCCCCCACAATAAGCGCCACCCGCACTTCTTTGCCAACGGCGCGCCACGTATCCGTCTCACGCACGGCGTTGGTTGCCAGGGCGCGAACCATCACGGTTGTGACCTGCATCCCAAAACTCCCACTCAAATTGGCCCCAATGGGCATGAGAAAGGCCAGCGCTGTGATTGCCTGGATAGAGGGCTCAAAATAGGCAATGACAACAGCTGACACAAGGACGTCAAAGAGTGTCACGAGCAACCATCTGGTGCGCAAATAGGCCGTTGTGAGCACAGGGGCATGAAAGTCAGACTCTCCCACATTAGCCATGAGCAAAAGGTCTTCTTCGGCCTCTTCATCAATAACTGTAATGACGTCGTCAAAGGTGATCATCCCCACAATGCGGCCGTTTTCATCTACGACGGGGGCTGAAACGAGGGCGTATCTTCTGAAAAGATGGGCCACACGCTCTTGGTCTTCGGTCACTTGGAGAGGATGGATGTCCGTGCGCATCACATCGGAAACTTTTACATCCAAGGGGTTTTTGAGAAGGGATCCCACCGAGATCCCCCCAATGGGTTGATGACTTGGGTCGACGACGTAAATATCGTATAGATTATCGGAAACAGCCTCCATTTCCCGCACAAAGTCGATGGCCTCTGCCACCGTCCAGAAGGGCGGAACACAGACGATTTCCTGTTGCATCAAACGGCCGGCGCTGTCCTCAGGATAAGACAAACCCTCTTCTAGCAACGCACGGTCCCCAGCCGAGACCGAAGACAGAATGTCGCGCTGTTGGTCTTCATCGAGGTCGACCAAAAGATCAAGGGCATCGTCTGTATGAAGCTCTGCCATGACCGCCGCCACACCCGCAGGCCCCAAGATTTCAAAGACCTCTTCGCGCACGGACTCGTCGAGCTCAGAGACGACTTCAGCCGGCAGATCAAACTTAACGATGTCAAGAAAGGCCCTGCGGTCATCAGATGTGAGCGCTTCTAATAGATCCGCAACGTCGGCGGCGTGGTAGTCGGTCGCAAGACTGATCAACGCCTCATGATTGCCTTCTTCCAAGGCGTGAAGAGCCTGTCCCTTCAAGAAGGCTAGGGCCTCCGCTGGGTCTTCGGGAAGAGGTGACAGTTGCCGATCGATGACTTTATCCATGACCTACTAGTTTCTTTTCTTCTTGGCCTTCACAGCATCTTTGTGCATCTGCGACGGCCATGGCGGTATTATTGATGATACCACGGACCGTCACAGACGGGGTCAAAATATGCGCCGCGTGTTTTAGGCCGATCAAAAACGGACCAATGGGTTGCCCTCCTGCCACAGCTTTTAAAAGATTGAAAGCGATATTGGCAGCGTCAATACACGGCATCACAAGAAGGTTTGCCTGACCTGTGAGTTTCGAGTCTGGAAAGAGTCGGTGACGCAACCGCTCATCTAGCGCGTCATCGGCATGCATCTCACCTTCCACTTCAAGATCTGGATACCTCGCGTGGAGAATTCTCACTGTTTCACGCATTTTGATGGCAGAATGGGCATCTGTTGAGCCAAAGCTTGAGTGAGAGAGAAGGGCGATCTTTGGGTCAAACCCAAACTGACGCACTTGCTCGGCCGCGAGGGCCGTAATTTCAGCCAGCTCATAGGCCGAGGGGTTTTCATTCACAAAACCGTCGGTTAAAAAGAGCACACCTTGATCTAGTACCATAACACTCAAGGACGCCGTCACCCCTGTGTCTGTTGCAGGACCAATGAGCTCCATTACCGTCTTTAAGTGTCCTTGATAGCGCCCCACAGGACCACACAAAACGGCGTCAGCGGCGCCCATGGTAACCATCATCGCCCCAATCACCGAGGTATCAGTCCGGACAATGGTTTTGGCAAGGTCCGGTGTCACCCCCCGCCGTGCCATTTGTTTATAGTAGGCCTGCCAGTAGACGGGAAAACGGTGATCGTTTTCGGGGTCAATGAGTTCAAAGTCCACGCCAGGTTTTATGCGAAGCCCCATACGCTCGAGACGTGTTGACACAACGCGGGGACGACCAATAAGAATGGGATGAGCTAATTTTTCGTCTACGACAATTTGAGCAGCACGCAAAATGCGCTCGTCCTCCCCTTCCGTGTACACGACGCGTTTGGGGTCTTTTTTTGCCCTTACGAATAATGGACGCATGGCAAGGCCTGAACGGTAGACATGCTGGCTAAGGGTTTGTTTGTAGGCGTCCATATCTTTTATGGGGCGTGTGGCAACCCCCGTATCCATGGCGGCCTTGGCCACGGCAGGCGCCACCTCAATGACAAGGCGGGGATCAAAGGGCTTGGGAATGATATAGTCGGGTCCAAAGCGCATCTCTTCACCCTCATAGGCCCGGCTCACAACATCGGACAGTTCAGCTCTCGCAAGGGTTGCCAAAGCACGCACACACGCAAGCTTCATCTCTTCATTGATTTCTGTGGCGCCCACGTCCAACGCACCACGGAAAATGTAGGGAAAACACAAGACGTTGTTGACCTGGTTCACAAAGTCTGACCGGCCCGTGGCCACAATGGCGTCTGGGCGCACACGCTTTGCAAGCTCTGGATTAATTTCAGGATTGGGGTTGGCCAAAGCCAAGATGATGGGGTTAGGGGCCATGGACTTGACCATGTCTTCGCTCACAATGTCACCCGTGGAAAGACCCAAGAAAATGTCGGCGCCCTTCATGATCTCACCCAGGGTGCGTGCAGATGTTTTTTGGGCATAAAGGGCTTTGGACGCATCCATATTTTCACGCCCCTCGTACAGCACACCTTTAGCGTCGGCGGCAAAAATATTCTCGCGCCTAAGGCCGAGTTCTTCTAAAAGCTCAATACAGGCAATCCCAGCCGCCCCTGCCCCAGACACCGCAAGTTTGACTTTGGTGATGTCTTTCTTAATCAGATGCAGCCCATTTAAAATTGCGGCGGCAACAATGATGGCCGTTCCATGCTGATCGTCATGAAAAACAGGGATCTTAAGGCGTTTTTTTAGTTCTCGCTCAATCTCAAAGCACTCTGGGGCTTTAATATCCTCCAGATTAATGGCGCCAAAAGTTGGCGCCAGACTCACAATAATATCAATGAGTTTTTGGGGATCTTTTTCATCAATTTCAATATCAAAAACATCGATATTCGCGAACTTTTTGAAAAGAACCGCCTTTCCTTCCATGACAGGTTTGGCCGCCAAAGGACCAATATCCCCAAGACCCAGCACAGCTGTCCCATTGGTGATAACAGCCACTAAATTACCGCGAACCGTGTAAAGGGAAGCTGCTGTGGGATCTTGTTCAATTTCTTCACACGCGGCTGCCACACCCGGAGAATAGGCAAGGGAGAGATCTCGTTGGTTTGCTAAGGGCTTTGTCGCCGCAATGGTGAGTTTGCCCGGCGTTGGACCCTGGTGGTATAAAAGCGCGCTTTTTCTAAAATCGTCTTTGGACATCCTTGTGCCTCTTAAGAATTCTTACTAACGCGACCTTAGCACATGCTTTTGAGGCTTCGAAGAGGGATCGTAAAGAAAAAACATCTCTTTTTTGACAAGCAAGACCCTTTAGCGGGCACCTTCTAAGGAAGGACCAACACTGCTGGCGCTCACATCCCATGGGGCACAGCAGCATAGTTCCATTAATGCAACAAGCATCAGCAAGTTAAAAAACTTCAGCAGCCTTTAAAATACCATCAAATTTTTCCGGGATAAGGCTTGCCCCGCCCACCAAAAGCCCGCCCACAAAAGGAAGCCCTAAAATCTCAAAGGCATTGTCTGACGTGACCGATCCCCCATAAAGAATGGGCTTTGCCCCTTCCCATCCAAGTGAGGTCAAAACCTCGAAGATATGGGCGTGGGCATTTTTGATCTCATCCATGGCTGGCACCTTGCCTGTGCCGATGGCCCAAACGGGCTCGTAGGCCACCACAACGTTTTTTTCTTTTAGGTCATGGGGCAGGCTTCGAGTCAACTGGCGCGTGAGCACCTCATGTGTTTTGCCCTTGGTGCGCTCGTCCAACGTTTCCCCAATACAGACGATAGGGGTCATACCACTTGAAAAGACTTGTATACTTTTTTGACAGACCATGGGGTCATTCTCACGGTGGTTTGTGCGCCGCTCTGAATGTCCCACAATAACGTAGTGGCACCCCGCGTCTTTGAGCATCAAAGCGCTCACATCGCCTGTGTGCGCACCCATCGCCTCGGCCGCGCAGTCCTGGGCACCAAGCTCGAAGCCAATTTCTAAAAGACGTCCCTGCACAAAAAGGAGCTGTACAAATGACGGGCACACAACCACGTTGGCAGCCCTTTTTTTCACGCCCCAATCCTTTGGCCAAAAGGCGCACCACCCGCGTGCTTCCTCTAGGGTCATGTTCATTTTCCAGTTAGCAACGATCAAGGGACGGGTCATGGGCACACTCTTTAGCTCAAGAAGCCCCCATACTGGGGGCCTAGTGTTTGAAGAAACCTAAGAGTTTTTCTTGCGACGGGTCGTTGTCACAACCTTGGGGCTTTGTTTTTCATCACCTGCAGCATCCTGTTCTTCTTTGGGAGAACTATC
>Ga0068877_10005137_pt1 | contig 10107 bp, 12 predicted proteins | sample NOAtaG_FD_66437 | JGI IMG/M metagenome (GOLD analysis project Ga0068877, IMG submission 66437) | Freshwater lake microbial communities from Lake Erie, under a cyanobacterial bloom - NOAA_Erie_Diel6S_1000h metaG | ecosystem: Environmental > Aquatic > Freshwater > Lake | place: USA: Ohio, Lake... | reverse complement strand
CCGTGGCGCCGCGACGAGCGTCCATCGCCGGCAGGCCGTGAACCGACCCCTCGCCGCCGCAGGCCCGGCAGAGCCGGAGCGCGTTTTCGTCGGTGTTGGGGCCAACCTGGGCGAAGCCCGCGCAGCCGTCGGGCACGCCCGCGTCGCCGTCGGCGCTCTGCCGGGTACGCGCGTGGTGGCCGCCTCGTCGTGCTGGCGGACCGCCCCGGTCGATGCCAGCGGCCCCGACTTCTTCAACGCGGTGCTGGAACTGCGCACGACGCTGGCACCGAGGGAACTGCTCGAGGCGCTGCTGGCCATCGAGCGCGAGCATGGCCGCGAGCGGCCGTACCGCAACGCGCCGCGCACGCTCGACCTCGACCTGCTGCTCTACGGCGGGCGTTGCATCGAAGTGCCCGGCCTCGTCGTGCCGCACCCCCGCATGCACCTGCGCGCCTTCGTGCTCGACCCGCTCGCCGAGATCGCGCCCGGCCTCGCGCACCCGGCGCTGGGCCCGCTGGCAGCCTGGCGCGAGCGCATCACCGACCAACCCATCGAGAGGCTGACGTGACTTCAACCCTCAGCGGACTGCCCCTGGCCGTGCAGACCTTCGGGCTGCTCGTGCTGAGCAACGTGTTCATGACCTTCGCCTGGTACGGCCACCTGAAGCACCTGGCCCACAAGCCCTGGCTCGTGGCCGCGCTGCTGAGCTGGGGCATCGCGCTGTTCGAGTACCTGCTGCAGGTGCCTGCCAACCGCATCGGGCACGCCGGCGGCTACTCGCTGGCGCAGCTGAAGGTCGCGCAGGAGGTCATCACGCTGGCGGTCTTCGTGCCCTTCGCGGTGCTCTACATGAACCAGCCGCTCAAGTGGGACTACCTCTGGGCCGCGCTGTGCCTGGTGGCGGCTGCGTACTTCATCTTTCGCTCCTGAGGCGGCGGCTGGCGGGGCCAGCTGCCACTCGAAGAGTTTCTGGATGCCGTAGGTGATCGTGCCCATCAGCACGCCGCCGCCCACCAGCAGGCCGACTATGGCCGCCAGCACCGCCGCCCACCCGGTCCGGCTGGCGCGGTGCCCGCCGTTGTGGCGCGCGTCCCAGCGCTCGTCCGGCGTCAGCGCGTACCAGATGGCGCATGCGGCCGCCTGGGCGATCATCAGCCCCAGCACCGGGAGCAGCACCCAGGCCAGCCGGTCGTCCTGCCCGAAGGTGCGCATGCGCTCGACGCCGAGCAACCCGGCTGCCGTGGGCAGCGGGTGCAGCCAGGCCAGCAGGTCGCGGGTCCCGTGGAGGTAGATGCGGTGCAGGCCGAGCGCGCCGAGCAGCAGCGCGAGCCAGGCGGCGACGGCCTTGGACCGGAACGGCGGCGAAGCGGGCGTCTCCATGGGCATCCGGTCGAATATAATGCGCGGTTTGCGGCGTGGTCCGCGCGTGCGTCGGGGAGACCCGACGCCGCGAAGGTCACGCCCGGCTCTCCCCGGGCCTGCCCGGGTTCCGAGGTCCCGGCCTGCCGGTGCGCCAAGGGCCCGAAGCCGGTGCTGCGGGGGCCGTCAGCCGCACCGACACCCGTGGCTGGGGCGCCGGGATCCGGCCACCCGCCGGAGCCTGGGTCGAGACCTGCGGCGCCCTCGCCACCAGCAATGCAGCAAAGGCTATCCACATCATGGTCGTGATCCGTCTGGCCCGCGGGGGCGCGAAGAAGCGTCCCTTCTACAACATCGTCGTCGCCGACTCGCGCGAGCGGCGGGATGGCCGCTTCATCGAGCGCGTGGGCTACTACAACCCGATGGCCGCTGCCAACGAGCAGGCGCTGCGGGTCGCGATGGACCGCGTCACCCATTGGGTCGGCGTCGGCGCCCAGCCGTCGCCCACGGTGCGCCGCCTGGTCGAGCAGGCCAAGAAGGCGGCCTGAGCGCCGCGCCGGGGTGGGCCGGACCGGTCGCCCCGCGGCGGCGGGCATGCCCCCGCCGCAGCCTTCCCCGGCAGCGTGGCCGAAGGATGCCGTGGAGGTCGGGCGTATTGCAGGCGCCTGGGGCGTGCAAGGCGCGATCAGGGTGCATCCGTTCGCGGCCGACCCGCAGGCGTTGCTCGGCTGCGCGTCGTGGTGGCTGCGGCCTCCGGAAGGCCCCGCTCCCCAGCCGCTGCCCCCCGCAGCAGCCCCGCTGCCCAGCCAGCTTCGCGTGCGGCAGGCGCGGATGCATGGCGACGCGGTCGTCGCCCGCTGCGAGGGCCTGAGCGACCGCGACGCGGCGCAGGCGCTGAAGGGCGCCCGCGTCTTCGTCGCGCGCTCGAGCTTCCCGGCTGCGGCCCCTGACGAGTACTACTGGGTCGACCTGATCGGCGCCGAGGTGGTCAACCGCCAGGGTGTCGTGCTGGGCACGGTCAGCGGACTTCTCGAGACCGGGCCGCAGTGCGTGCTGTGCGTGGCACCGCCGCCGGCGGCGCGCGATGTCGCCGGCCCCGGCCCGAATCCGCCCGAGACGCTGATCCCTTTCGTGTCCGCCTACGTCGACAGCGTCGACACCGCGGCACGCGTGATCCGCGTCGACTGGGAGGCCGACGCGCTGTCGTGAGCGCGCCTGACGCCCCGGCCCCGCCGCCGCCCCAGGCGGCCCCCGCGCCTGCGGCCGCGGGGCGGGAGGGCTTGCGTTTCGACGTCATCACGCTGTTCCCCGAGCTGTTCGGCCCGCACCTCGAGTGCGGCATCACGCGGCGGGCCTTCGCCGACGGCGCCGTGCGGGTGGTGCTCTGGCCGCTGCGCGATCACGCCGAAGGCACCTACCGGCGCGTCGACGACCGCCCCTTCGGCGGCGGCCCCGGGATGGTTCTGCTGGCCGAGCCGCTGCTGCGGGCGCTCGATGCGGTGGCCGAGGCGCGCGGGGTGCCGGCGCCGGTCGTGCACTTCACGCCGGGCGGGCGCAGGCTCGACCAGGCGCTGGTGCGGGAGTTCGCGGCCGGTCCCGGCGCGGTGCTGCTGTGCGGGCGCTACGAGGGGGTCGACCAGCGCGTCGTGGAGCGGCGCGTCACGCACGAGATCAGCCTGGGCGACTTCGTGCTGTCGGGCGGCGAACTCCCAGCGCTGGTGCTTCTCGACGCGGTGGCGCGCCTGCAGCCCGGCGTGCTAGCCGAGGGCTCTGCGTCAGAGGACAGCTTCGACGTCGGCCTCGACGGCCTGCTGGAGGGCCCGCGCTACAGCCGCCCCGAGCGCCTGCAGGTCGACGGCGTCGCGCTCGACGTGCCGGCGGTGCTGCTGTCGGGCCACCACGCACGCATCGCCCGCTGGCAGCGCGAGCGCGCGCTCGAGCTGAGTGCGCGCCGGCGCCCCGACCTGATCGCCGCCGCGCGCGCCGCGGGGCGCCTCGACCCGCAGGACGAGCGGTTCCTGGCAGGCCTCGGGCTATAATGGAAGGCTTTCGATCCTCTGCCGGGCCCCCACGACAACGCAAGGCCCGCGTCACGATCGCACGGAGACTGCCTTGGACTTGATTGCCACGCTCGAGCGGGAAGAGATCGCCCGCCTCAACAAGACCCTGCCCGAATTCGCCCCCGGCGACACGGTGATCGTCAACGTCAACGTCGTCGAGGGAACCCGCAAGCGCGTGCAGGCTTACGAGGGCGTGGTGATCGCCAAGCGCAACCGCGGCCTGAACAGCAGCTTCATCGTGCGCAAGATGTCCTCGGGCGAGGGCGTCGAGCGCACCTTCCAGCTCTACAGTCCGTTGATCGCCTCCATCGAGGTCAAGCGCCGCGGCGACGTGCGCCGCGCCAAGCTGTACTTCCTGCGCGAGCGCAGCGGGAAGTCCGCCCGGATCAAGGCCAAGCTGGCCTGATCCTGCCCGTCCGGCGGCTCCTCCGCCGGCGCGATCCCGCCTTGGGCAGCAGCCCGCCCCGCATCTCCGACCCGCGCGCGGTGCCGGTGACCGGCACCGACGCGCACCTGCCCGCCGTGGCGGCCGAGCGCCTGAGCGAGCATGCGGTGCGCGAGCGCTTCGCCGCGCCCGGTGCCTTCCAGCCGGAGCTGGCCGGCGACGGCCGGATCCTGGTGCAGCGCGAGCCGGTGCCGGCCGCGGTGCTGGTGCCGCTGGTGCGCCGGCCTGAGGGCCTGCAGGTGCTGCTGACGCAGCGCACGGCTCACCTGCGCGACCACGCCGGACAGGTCAGCTTCCCGGGCGGCCGCTGCGAGCCGCACGACACCGATGCCGCCGCGACCGCGCTGCGCGAGACCGAGGAGGAGGTCGGGCTGGACCGGCACCACGTCGAAGTCGTCGGTTCGCTGCCGCAGTACACCACCGTCACCGGTTTCGTCGTCACGCCGGTCGTGGGCCTCGTGACGCCGGGCTTCGTCGTCGCGCCGGACAGCTTCGAGGTCGCCGAGGTGTTCGAGGTGCCGTTGTCTTTCCTGATGACCCCGGCTCACCACCGACGGCACGTGCTGCACTGGGAAGGTGTGCAGCGCCAGTTCCTGTCGATGCCCTGGGCGGGGCGCGGAGCCGACGGCCGTCCGCGCGAGTACTTCATCTGGGGCGCGACGGCGGCGATGCTGCGCAACCTCTACCGCGTCCTGGCGGCCGACGCGCGGGCGTGAGCGCGGTCACGGCCGCCCCCAGGAGTGAAGCCGCGCCGGACCCGGGCCACGGGCCGATCGCCGGCGCGCCGCCTATCATCACCACCGTGAGCTTCTTCGCGGTCCTCCTGGCGCTCGCACTGGAGCAGCTCAAGCCGCTGCCGCGCGACAACGCGATCCACCGCGCGCTGGCGCGCTGGGTCGGTTTCGCCGTGCGCAACTTCGACGCCGGCCAGCCGCACCACTCGTGGGTGGTCTGGTCGGTGTCGGTGCTGCTGCCGGCGGCGGCCGTCGGCGGCGCGTACCTCGCGATCTCGCAGTTCAGCCTGCTGCTGGCGCTGGCCTTCGACGTGCTGCTTCTCTACCTGACGCTCGGGTTCCGGCAGTTCAGCCACTACTTCACCGACATCCGCGACGCGCTGGAACGCGGTGACGAGCACGAGGCGCGTCGCCTGCTGGCCCAGTGGCGCCACCTCGACACCAGCGAGCTCCCGCGCACCGAGGTGCTCCGGCACGTGATCGAGCACGCTCTGCTGGCGGCGCACCGCCACGTCTTCGGCGTCTTCTTCTGGTTCGTCGCACTGTCCGCGCTGGGGCTCGGCCCGATGGGCGCGGTGCTGTACCGGATGGCCGAGTTCTGCAGCCGCCGCTTCGGCCACCGGCACGGGGCGCTCGACGCGCCGGCCAACGAGGCGCTTCTTGCGCTGGCGCGCAGGCTGTTCGCGCTGATCGACCACGTGCCGGCGCGCCTGACGGCTTTCGGCTTCGCGGTGGTCGGCAATTTCGAGGATGCGGTGGCGGGCTGGCGGCGCGACGCCGAGCTCTGGCGGCAACCCAACGAGGGCATCATCCTCGCCGCCGCGGCCGGCGCCGTGGGGGTGCAGTTGGGCGGCGCCGCGCCCCCTGGCGTCGGCCCCGACCGGCGCCTGCCGTCGGGTTCCGACGCCGAGGCCGGCAGCGCGGAAGCGCTCGGCTCGACCGGCGGCGCGCCGCCGCAGCAGGGGCACTTGCACAGCGTGGTGGGTCTGGTCTGGCGCTCCGTCGTGCTGTGGCTGCTGCTGGTGGCTCTGCTGACGCTGGCCAACGTGGTCGGCTGAGCGAGCGGCCGAAGGCGCCGCGCCGGCGGCGCGCGGGTGCCGCAGCGGCCGCGCTCACCAGCGCGGGCGCGCCGACAGTTCCTCGTGCAGCGCGCCGTACAGCCGCCAGCGTTGCGGGTCGATGCGTCCAGCCTCGGCCGCCGCCCGCACCCCACAGCCGGGCTCCGTGCGGTGCGTGCAGTCGAGGAAGCGGCAGTGCCCGAGTTCGGCGGCCAGATCCGGCATCAGGGCCGCCAGCTGCGCCGGCTGCACCTGGTGCAGGCCGAACTCCTGGAAGCCGGGCGAGTCGATCAGCGCGCCCGAGCGCTCGCCGTCGAGCCAGTACCAGGTGGTGGTCGTGGTCGTGTGGCGCCCGGCGTTCAGCGCCGCCGAGATCTCGCCGACCTGGGCCGTGGCCTCGGGCACGAGGCGGTTGATCAGCGTGCTCTTGCCCATGCCGCTCGGGCCCAGCAGCAGCGTCGTGCGGCCTGCCAGGCGCGGCAGCAGGAGCGCCCGCGCCGCGTCGGGGTCGGGGCCGAGCGAGAGCTCGAGCACCGGCACGCCCATCGCGCGGTAGGCGGCCAGCCGGCTGCGTGCAGCGTCGCGTCCGGGCAGGTCGATCTTGTTGAGGCCGATCAGGGCGGGGATACCGGCGGCCTGGGCCGCGATCAGTGCACGGGCCAGCTGCGACTCCGAGAAGGGCGGCTCGACCGCCACCAGCACCAGCAACTGGTCGAGGTTGGCGGCGAACGACTTCGTGCGCCAGGCGTCCTGACGGTGCAGCAGGTTGCGCCTCGGCTCGACGCCCTCGACGACGCCGCCGTCGCCGCTGGCGGCCCAGCGCACGCGGTCGCCGACCACCAGCTCGCTGCGCTTGCCGCGGGCGTGGCAGTGGACGCGTCTGCCCGAGTCGGTCTCGACCACCACGTGACGGCCATGCGCGGCCACGACCCGACCTTGCTCCAGCGCGTCCCCGCCGCCAGGCTGCGCCGGCCGGCGACCGCCCGAGCTCATCAGGGCAGCAGCGCGTCGACCTTGGCGGCGCAGACGAAGTCGTTGATCGAGATCCCGCCCACCGAGTGCGTGTTGAAGCGCACGGTGCAGTGGTTGTAGCCGAAGGCGACGTCGGGATGGTGGTCCTCGACGTGCGCGATCCACGCCAGCGCGTTGACGAAGGCCATCGTCCGGTGGAAGTCGGCGAAGTCGAAGCGGCGGCGGATCGCGCCGTCGGCCAGTTCCCAGCCGCGGACCCGGGCCAGGTGCGCCCGGATCTCGGCCGGGTCCATCGGCGGGTGACCCTCCAGCGGGCGGCAGCGCATCGAGGCGAGGTCGGACATCGGGGGACTCCGGGGCGGCTCGGGGCCGGTCAGGCGGGTTGCGGCAGCGCGGCCAGGCGCTCGCTGGCCGGTGGGTGCGAATAGTAGAAGCGCACGTACAACGGGTCGGGTGTCAGGGTGGCTGCGTTGTCCTCGTGCAGCTTCAGCAGCGCGCGCGACAGGTCGCGGCCGTCGGCCTGCGCGCAGGCGAACGCGTCAGCCTCGAACTCGTGGCGGCGGGAAAGCTGAGACAACAGCGGCGTCAGGAAGAAGGTGAACGGAGGCAGCGCGAGCGAGAACAGGATCAGCGCCAGCGCGTCGTTCGGGGCGGCCGCATTCGGCGTCACACCCAGGCCGGCGTAGAAGCCGGCCTGGCCCGACAGCCAGCCGAGCAGCGCCAGGCCGGCCAGCGCCAGCGCGAACTGCCCGGCCATCTGCTTATGCACGTGGCGCCGCTTGAAGTGGCCGAGCTCGTGCGCCAGCACCGCCTCGACCTCGCCGGGCGTCAGTCGCTGCAGCAGCGTGTCGTAGAAGACGACGCGCTTGGAGCCGCCCAGCCCGGTGAAATAGGCGTTGGCGTGCGCGGAGCGCCGGCTGCCGTCCATCACGAACAGGCCGCGGGAGCGGAAGCCGCAGCGCGCCATCAGCGCGCCCACGCGCTCGGCCAGCGCGGCGTTGGCCAGGGGTTCGAAGCGGTTGAACAGCGGCGCGATCACGGTCGGGTAAAGCACCTGCATCAGCAGCACGAACAGCACCCAGGCGGTCCAGGCCCAAAGCCACCACAGGCTGCCGGCGGCGTCCATGATCCACAGAACCAGCGCCAGCAAAGGCAGGCCCAGGCCGGCGGCGACCGCCGCGCCCTTGGCCAGGTCGGCCAGCCACGTCGCCGGCGTCATCCGGTTGAAGCCGAAGCGCGCCTCGATGTGGAAGGTCTGGATCCACGACGCGGGCAGATCGATTGCGGTGCCGATCAGCGCGAACGCCGCGAACAGAGCCAGCTGGTACGCCAGGTCGCCGAACCGCGGCTGCACCGCCGCGCGCACGGCGGAGTTGAGCGCGTCCAGCCCGCCGAGCAGCGTCCAGCCGATCAGCACCGCGGTGGCCAGCGCGCCGGTGATCAGACCCATCCGCGCGTGCGCCAGCGTGTAGTCCGCCGCCTTGCGGTGGGCGTCCCCGGTGACGGTCGCGGCGAAGGCCGCGGGCACGGACTGCCGGTTCGCGGCGACGTGCCGGATCTGGCGCCAGGCGAGCCAGGTGCGTACGCCATAGGCCGCCACCACGCCGGCGACGAAGAGCCAGGACACCGTGGAAGCTTCCATGTCGCCGGAGTGTAGGGCGCGAGCCCGACACCTGCCGGCGCGCGGGGCTTCGTCGACAATGGGCCGATGGAATCCGCGACGCTGCCCCTGTCCGAGCACAACCTTGTGTGGATCGACCTCGAGATGACCGGGCTCGTGCCCGAGCGGGACCGCATCATCGAGATCGCGGTCGTGGTGACCGACCCCCAGGTGTCGGTGCGGGTCGAGGGACCGGTGCTGGCGCTGCACCAGAGCGATGCCGTCCTCGACGGGATGGACGCCTGGAACAAGGGCACCCACGGCCGCAGCGGCCTCACCGAGCGCGTGCGGGCGAGCCGCATCGACGAGGCGGCGGCGACGCGCGAGGTGATCTCCTTCCTGCAGCGCCACGTGCCGAAGGGCAAGAGCCCGATGTGCGGCAACAGCATCTGCCAGGACCGGCGCTTCCTGGCCATCCACATGCCCGAGCTCGAGGCCTTCTTCCACTACCGCAATCTCGACGTCAGCACCCTGAAGGAGCTGGCGCGGCGCTGGAAGCCGCAGGCGCTGGAGGGCTTCACGAAGGTGCAGGCGCACACGGCGCTGGCCGACGTGCACGAGTCGATCGACGAACTGCTGCACTACCGGCGGCACCTGCTGGCGGCCTGAGCCCGGCCGCCGGGCCCGGCTGTCACGGCGCTGTCATCCGCTCGGGGCGCAGACTGCCTACACTGCCTGGGCGGGCGGTCGAGCCGGTCGTGGGCTCGGCAGCCCGCGCGGCCGCGGGCGACCCGGACCGACCGCACCAGCACCCCAGAGGGCCATCGAGCGCATGAACGCATCCACCGGCGACGAGACCCGCTTCGGCACCGACATCGCCGCCACCGCGGCCTCGGCGGCCGGCGCGGCAGTGCCGGCCCTGCTCGACCGGGAGCGCTCGATCCTCGAGTTCAACCGGCGCGTGCTGGCGCAGGCGCGCCGCGCCGACGTGCCGCTGCTGGAGCGGCTGCGCTACGTCACGATCGTCAGCAGCAACCTCGACGAGTTCTTCGAGGTGCGGGTGGCCGACCACCTGGAGGCGATGCGGCGGCGGGACGGCAGCGTGTCGGAGGCGGACCTGGAGGCGATGGCGGCCGCCGCGCATGCGCTGATCGACGCGCAGTACGCGCTGCTCAACGACGACATCATGCCGGCGCTCGCGCGCGAGGGCATCGTCGTCGTCAACCACGCCGAGCGCGACTCCGCGCAGCGCGCCTGGGTGCGGCGCTTCTTCGAGACCCAGGTGCGGCCGCTGCTGGTGCCGGTCAGCCTGGACCCGAGCCACCCGTTCCCGCTGGTGGCCAACAAGTCGCTGAACTTCATCGCCCGGCTGGCCGGGCGCGACATCTTCGGCCGCGAGAACCAGATCGCGATCGTCAAGGTGCCGCGCGTGCTGCCGCGCGTGATCCGGATGCCGCGCGAGCTGTGCGGGGGCCGGCAGGGCTTCGTGCTGCTGACCAGCGTGATCCGGGCCCACCTCGAGGAGCTGTTCCCGGGCCGCACCGTGGGCTCGTTCTCCCAGTTCCGCGTCACCCGCGACAGCGACCTTGAGGTCGACGAGGACGACGTGACGAACCTGCGCCAGGCGCTGCGCCGGCACCTGACCCGGCGTCACTTCGGCGAGGCGATCCGGCTCGAGGTGGTGGCTTCGTGCCCGGAGGACCTGGCCGGCTTCCTTCTGGAGCAGTTCTCGCTGCCGCGCGCGGCGCTGTACAAGGTCAACGGACCCGTGAACCTGGTGCGGCTGAACCAGCTGATCGACCAGGCCGACGCGGACGCGCTGCGCTTCCCCCGCTTCGAGCCGCGCTGGCCCGCCCGGCTCGATCCGGCGCGGTCGATCTTCCCGCAGCTGCGCGAG
>Ga0068877_10005135_pt1 | contig 10111 bp, 7 predicted proteins | sample NOAtaG_FD_66437 | JGI IMG/M metagenome (GOLD analysis project Ga0068877, IMG submission 66437) | Freshwater lake microbial communities from Lake Erie, under a cyanobacterial bloom - NOAA_Erie_Diel6S_1000h metaG | ecosystem: Environmental > Aquatic > Freshwater > Lake | place: USA: Ohio, Lake... | reverse complement strand
TCGAAGCGGGAATCCAGTTATGGCTCCCTTGAGGAGGCCTTATACCCGACCAACCATCGGAGGTCTCGAGGTAGACTTCGACACGAGCACCTTTCTCCAGTTGGCTTGTCGCGTAGTGCTGTTCCGCAGGTCCTGAACGGACCAAACACTTTGCCATATGGACATAACGCGTCTTCCCAGTCTCGTACTGTTGCGTGATATGGACTTTGGGATCCGACGAAGGTTTGTTTGTCGTTTCTTCAGCGATCAATACCGTGGATGCCACCGGAAGCAAGGTGATGGCTGCGAGCAAGGCCGATCGAATCGATCGCCTTCCCGGATGATTTTGCAGACTGGAGTGGACTGAGTTCATGATTTGATTGCCTCCATTTTGCTGAATGCATTCAGCGATTGGCATAACCACCAGCGACAAGGGCCTGTTGAATTTGTTGTTGTAAGTATTGGTCAGGTTCGCGATGGACAAGCTCGCGCAATCGGCGCATCGCCTCGGGATCTTGCATAGACCCGAGGATCGCAATCGCTCGTTGGCGAACAGGTCTATCGTTCGTTTGCGCCATCCAGACTAGGAGAGGTAGTGGGTTCATCGCATCCGAGCGAATGATCTCCTCGAGAGCGGCGAGTCGTTGCTGTGAATCACCTCTCGCTAGATCAATAGCGCGATTGATAATCGGATCGGTAACACCACGTCGATTCAATTCTTCATACACCATGCCTACTCGGCGATCTTGCGTACTTCCCAGCATGGGGAACAATTGTTCCAACGGTATCTTTTCGAGACCTTGCACTTCGGACGACAAAGAGTTTGTCATTTCAATTGCCGGTACAGTGTCAGCGATACGATTGTTAGAAACCAAACGCACTGGCGCAAAAGACACAGAGGACGCTGGGGGAGAGTTGGAGGAAACCATCGACACATCGGATAGTTTGGCAGCCACTGCCTTGGTCTTACCCGATTGGGTTTTGATTGGCTCTATCGAAGCGTTGGGAATTTCCCGAACAGGCGCGGGTACCGAAGGTAGAGGCACGTTCTCGGTAGACCAATCCGTCAATCGAGTTGGACCAGGAACAGTGACTCGCATGGGGCCTGCATCCGAAGGGAACGATTCACTTGGCTTCGGTACCTTGGGAATTAGATGTTGAGTCTCTTGGAGAGAATTGTTGGTTTCAGTCCCTGTGATGGAAGTGCACAGCGATTCAATATTCGAGTACAACCTAGATGACTTGGGAGCGGTGTCCAGAATTTTGAATGCCAGTTGATCATGCAACAACTTGGATGCAGCGCTTTGCGGAGCATTGGATTTGAGCTCGCTAGCGATTGCTAAAAGTTGGCTTACACCATCTTGGACGGACTTTGATGCATCGATGTTCTCGGAGAGAGCACTAAACGCCACCGTTCTCTTCTCTGGATCCACATCATTCAGCTGTCGAACGATACTGGGAGTGCCTTCGCTTCCGAGTTCACGGAGGGCCATAATGACCGCGAGTGCCTCATCTGTGGACGCGTTTGTCAGTTGGTTTGACCATTGAGTACGAAGCCAGGCTGCCGACCATTGGGGCCAGGTGTAAAGAACCAAAAGAACAGCGCAACATCCGATCGTTGCTCCTACGACGTTTGGCATTACGGAACGATGCCGGAAAGGCCTGTGGCGAGGCTCCGGCTGGTCGCCGAGCAGCCAATCGACATCCAAGTAGATTGGGTTTTCTGATTGTTTCGCTTTCTTCGACATGTCGTAGGACAAAATCTCTCGTCAGACCATTATTTGCAACATTCTGCCTAAATAGGCTAAAGATCGCATTCAGCTCAATACCAATCACGAATAGCCGAGGACCCTAGATTACCTACCTTGCGTGGACGCCCCGGTTGGACGAAAATCTTGTGCTACTTTGTTGAACTCTCCCATTTCTTGAACTGGAGCAAACATGCGATTCGTTGCAATGCTTGTAGTGTTTTCCGTCAGCTTGCTTGCGAACCGATTCGCAGAAGCTCAATCTCCCATCCGAGCCCTCATCATCGATGGCCAGAACAATCACGGCGCATGGCCAAAAACGACGGCCATGATGAAAAAATATCTTGAGGATACAAAGCGATATACCGTGGATGTTGCACGCACAAAATACACATGGCAAGGTGAAAAGCATCTTGAAAAGTATGCGTTGAACGACGGTGTCCAGCGAGAAGCCCTCAAAGCAGCCAAACCCGATCCTGACTTCAAACCTGATTTCTCCAAGTATCAGGTTGTTATTTCGAACTTCGGGTTCAATGCGGCCAAGTGGCCAGACGAAACCAACAAGGCTTTTGAAAAGTACGTTGCCGGTGGGGGAGGGCTTGTCATTGTGCATGCCGCAGACAACTCGTTTGGCGATTGGCCCGAATTCAACCGCATGATTGGCCTCGGTGGTTGGGGGGGACGAAATGAAAAATCAGGTCCCTACATTTACTTGGACGATTCAGGGAAACAAATTGTCGACCAAAGCCCGGGCGGTGGCGGAAGTCACGGTAGTCAACACGAGTTCGCAATCATCACGCGAGACGCTGAGCATCCCATTATGAAGGGACTTCCCAAGATGTGGATGCACGCAAAAGACGAGCTCTACGATCGTTTGCGAGGCCCGGGCGCCAATATGAAAATATTAGCAACGGCTTACGCATCGAAAGACACCAAAGGATCGGGGCGACATGAGCCGATGGTTATGACGATCGATTACGAAAAAGGGCGAGTCTTTCACACACCTATGGGGCATGAAGACTATTCCATGGAATGTGTTGGATACATCACATTATTTGTGCGTGGCACCGATTGGGCCGCGACCGGAAAAGTGATTGATACCAGTGTGCCTGCTGATTTCCCGACCGCCGAAAAGGCATCGCAACGGAAATTCGACTAAGTAGTTGGCGCTCAGAGCTCTTCTACGGACAAAGAATTGAGCTTGCCACTAAGTGGTCAAGCTCCGAAAAGCTGTCCGCCGACAGACCACACTTAATATGCAAATGATTTACCATTACACTGCATAGAACGGAGGCTACGCCAAACGCATCTAGCAATCGGGGCATGCAGCGCCAATGACAGTGATGGAAGAACATCGTTGCAATTCCACCTTCAAGCTACGTTATGAATAGAAAACAAATCACTCGCCGAATCCTCGAACGAATGACACGCCGCAAGGCGCTGAATTTGAGTGCCGTTAAACGTGAGGATCCAGAACTAGTTCAGGCTGTCTATGAAGTCCAGCCGTATTGGGGATGGAAAGCCGCTCTTCACGACGCTGGAATTGACTATGGTGATATTCGTGTCGAAGTCCTTCAAAGCGTAGAGTGCCATATTTGCGGAAAACACTTTCAAGCGCTCAGTAATCACCTAGCTGTCATTCATGGGATCACGTCGGTGGAGTATCTCGATGATTATCCTGACGCAGAACTGGTCAGCGAACGGTTTCGCGAACAGTTAACGGGTCGTCTGTATAACAAGCCACATCCAGAGTTTTTGCAACACTGGGAGCCAATCTACACGCGTGAATACGTGCTGGATCGCTTGAACGAGTACGCATTGCGCGACTTCTGGATGGATAAGGAGACCATCGGCCTGATTGATTGCTCGCTCATCGCAGCCGCTCGCTCGTACGTTGATCCCGATTGGGACGTATGCTTGCGAATGATCAACATCGATCCGGCCGAGTATCGAGGGCTGATGCGGGATAGCGATTTTACTTTGAAAGAACTCCGAAGCTGGCTGGATGATCGGGAGCGGAAGGGACTGGGTTGCACGCATAGTGTGTTGATAGCAGAATGCGACGAGTGGCGACGGCCTGCCCGTATTTTCGTCTGGGCTCTGCGAAAATTCTCCAATTGGCGTGCTGCTCTTGAAGCTGCTGGAGTCGATTTGGCCAAGCCGGTTTTCGGTGGCCATCGCTTTCTTACCGAGAAGGAAGTGCTAGCCGAAATTCGGCGACTGCAACGCCTCGACTGCGATCTTTCGCATACAGGAGTCCAACTGTTGCCACACGGAGGCCAATTGACTAGCGCCGCCGACCGGTTCTTTGGAAACTGGACTGCTGCGTTGGACGCTGCGCGGATCCCAAAGGAACGTCGGAAACGACGCGCAAGCTACGAAACGGCCAGTGATGTGATTGTCGCCATCGAATCGCGAATCAATAACCAGTTCAGTGTTGCACCATTGATGCTCAACTATGGATCGCGGTCTGATATTCCACTGTGGAAAAAGGCGTTTGAGCTTTTCGGCAACTGGCGAACTGCAGTCGCGGAAGCGGGCGGTACTCGTGACCATCAACGCGACGCTTCGCTAACTCCATTTCCTACCAAAGCAAAAGTCATCGCCGAGTTAAAGAGGCGCAAAAAACAAGGTCAACTGCTTGCTATACGCGAAAACTCCCAGTCGGAAACAGACAAACATTTGTACGTTATGGCAGTCGGTTACTTGGGCTCGTGGAGAGAGGCGGTAAGGGCAGCCGGTTTCGATACGAAAGAGTATCACGAATGGAATCTGAATCCACCGGGAAAGTACAAACAGGAAAAAGATGTCCTCGCAGCCATCCGTCGCCGTTTTCGCGACAAACAGCCACTCAACGCACGCGGCTTGACTCATGGCGACCACCAAGATGTACCACTGTTGTATACCGGTCGTAAACTTTTCGGCGGCTGGGAACAAGCTGTCAAAGCAGCGGGACTCGACTACAACGATGTCGCACGAAAGAAACAAGACTATGAGGCCATGAAGGATCGAACCTATCAAACTTACACGACGCGAAAAGAAGTGACGAGCGAGATACAGCGGCGCATCCAAAAGCAATTACCCGTTACCTACCGAGCACTAGCGCACGGCAGCCAAGAAATTCGCGACAACCCGTTGTTGGTCGCTGGCAAAAAATTTTACTCTGGCGATTGGGATAAAGCGTTACGCGCCGCCGGTGTTGACCTAAAAGCCATTCAGCCCGACTGGGTTCGCGATCGCAAAAAGCGAAACAAAGCAAAGTCAGCCGAATAGCCAGAGGATGATGGCAAAAACGGTCAGGCGAGCCGACGGAGTCAGCGCAGCATTCATCAATGCATTCATGCGGCGAGCTACTCACCCGAACGACAAGCGATCGCTGGCTAAGAACTACTATTTTCACTGACAACCTGTACCGTAAAACTGACACCCTGTACCGTAAACTTGAGCTGAGCTGCCAATGCCTTCACCGTTCCGCCTTCACGTCGCAACCGTCTTGTGTTATCTGATATTCGCATTCGCATTTACACTTCAACTCTGGGAAAACCGGGTGTGCGCGGATGAACGTTCCGACTACATTCGGATGCACTACACCAAGTATGAGCTGAAGATCCCAATGCGTGATGGTGCAAAACTGTTCACGTCGGTCTATGTTCCCAACAATGCCAAGCCGGATCGAAGCTATCCGATTCTTTTGTTGCGGACTCCCTATTCGGTCGGTCCTTATGGGATTGATCTTTACAAAGGAACACTCGGGCCATCGGTAGAGTTTGAAAAGAGTGGCTATATCTTTGCCTTCCAAGATGTTCGCGGTCGTTACATGTCGGAAGGTGCATTTGTCAACATGCGACCTCATATCGAAGGGAAAAAGGGAACGCAATTCGACGAGAGTAGCGACACCTTTGATACGATCGAATGGATGATTGCAAACATCAAACACAATAATGGGCGCGTGGGTCAATGGGGCATTTCCTATCCAGGTTTTTACTCTTCTGCCGGTGCCATCGATTCACATCCCGCGTTGAAAGCAGTCTCACCACAAGCACCAATTGCGGATTGGTACTTTGACGACTTTCATCGCAATGGCGCCTTTGTGCTGCCAATGGGTTTCAATTTCTTTTCGTCGTTTGGAGTCTCTCGTCCCGAACCGACTCCACTTAGCGCGGAGCGGTTCAATCATGGTACCAAGGACGGTTATCAGTTCTTCTTGCAACTCGGACCGTTGCAAAACGTGAACAAAAAGTACTTCAACGGGCGAATCGAGTTTTGGAATGAAATCGCAGCGCATCCAAACTATGACGAATTTTGGCAAGCGCGAAACTTGTTACCCCATTTGAAGAACATCAGCGCGAGCGTACTAACCGTGGGTGGCTGGTACGATACCGAGGATCTTTACGGACCGCTTCAAACCTATGCCGCTATTGAAAAGATGAACCCAAAGACTCAGAACCGCATCGTCATGGGGCCGTGGTCTCATGGCGGTTGGAATGGCGGAGACGGTGCAAAGCTAGGCACTGCTAGTTTTGGGTTTCCGACTGCTCAATGGTTTCGAGAACAAGTTCAGTTTCCATTCTTTGAGTACCATTTAAAGGATCAAGGAGCGTTTGGACTCGCGGAAGCCACCGTTTTCGAGACCGGTTCCAATCGCTGGCGAGAATTCGATTCCTGGCCACCCACGGAAGGCAAACCACGCAAAATTCATTTTGCTGCTGGAGGTATACTTTCCGAACAAACATTTGCACCGATGTCCGACATGGAGGCTTTTGACGAATTCGTCAGCGACCCGTCGAAACCAGTTCCCTACACGATGGAGATCACGTCAGCCTGGGCAAAGGACTACATGACAGAAGATCAACGGTTCGCGGCTTGGCGTCCGGATGTGCTCGTTTATCGTGGCGAGGCGCTACGCGAAGATTTGACCATCGCCGGTTCGATAACTGCGGACCTATGGGTTAGTACTTCGGCAGGTGACGCAGACTGGATCGTAAAAGTGATCGACGAGTTTCCGGGGGCTCCGCTTAATGGACTGAAACCCAACGATCCTGCCTCGGACGCATTCCCCAGCGGTCGCCAGCAATTGTTGCGAGCGGGTGTGATACGCGGCCGATTTCGTGAAAGCTTTTCTACTCCGAAGCCGTTTGTCTCCAATCAACCTACGCGTGTTCAAATCAAGCTCGATGATATCCTGCATACATTTCCGGCTGGCCATCGCTTGATGATCCAGATTCAGAGTACTTGGTTTCCCTTCATCGACCGCAACCCACAGAAATTCGTTGAGAATATCTTCGATGCGAAAGAGACTGACTTTATCAAAGCAAACCATCGCGTGTACCATAGCCCCGAACACCCCAGCCGGATCGAGTTCTCCACGTTAGCTCGCTAAACCATTTTTGAAAAAATCTTCCATTCGATCGCATAGAAGGCAACCACGCAGGGACTGAAAACCTCTACAATAAATCCTAAGGAGAATTAGAACACCTCTCCGCGTCGACAGACGACTTTTGTTCTAGCTATTCTATGGGAACTGGAGGTAACGATGAAACATTCTCGTGGCTTTACATTGGTGGAACTATTGGTGGTGATCGCCATTATTGGCATTCTGGTTGGTTTGCTTCTTCCAGCAGTGCAAGCGGCTCGTGAGGCGGCGCGGCGCATGCAATGTTCGAACAACTTGAAACAGTTGGGGCTCGCATTGCATAACTATGAAAGCAGCTTCAAAACGTTCCCGCCATCGGGCATCGATTCCAACTCGATGTCGTGGGCGGTGATGGTGTTGCCTTTTGTCGAACAAGGAAACCTATACAACCAATTCAACTTTACTGCGGGAGCTTGGAATTCTCATAATCGGATTGCCGTTGTGAAGGGTGCGCTCATCCCATCGCTTCAGTGCCCGAGCGCACCACCTGACTCTATCTTTTCTGCATTCAATACAACACTTACGAATCTTTCGCTCAATGAATCGGACGTTCGAACAAGCCACTATCATGGCGTGCTAGGACCAACAGGACCGAACGCCGCAAACAACAATCAACCCTATACAGTCATTGGTAATCCTGCTTTAGATTTCGGTGTCGTGGCTACCCAAGGTGCCTTGGGTGCAGCACGCGTACGCACAGCAACCTACACGGTTCCAGAAAGAAACCCGATCGGAGCTATTACCGATGGAACTTCGAACACATTACTGATTGGGGAGTTTGCTTGGAGGAACTACCAGTTCTGGCGTCCTTTTACACGTGGATGGTTTTCTGACAACCGAGGTACACTCTTGTATCTATCGAAAAATGTGACCTACCCTATCAATTCGGGATTCTCCTTAAAGTGGAATGATGGTTCCTTTGGAAGTATGCATACGGGTGGAGCTCAATTTGTTCGTGCGGATGGTTCTGTGAATTTCTTCTCGCAGTCTATTGATATGGCAACCTATCGAGCTGCAGCAAGTAGAAACGGGGGAGAAACAGCGAGCATCGACCCATGAGAATTCAATTCTTTTCCAATGGCTTAGGGCTCGCACTATGTTCGTGCCTATTGCTTGCTGGATGCGACTCTGGCGAGAAACGTTATCGATTGCAAGGAAACGTCACCTTCAAAGGAAAGCCGGTTCCCGAAGGTTACATCGTATTTGAACCCGATTCTAGCAAAGGCAATACTGGGGGCCCAGGAAGAGCCAAGATCCTCGATGGCAAATACGATACCTCAGCAGACGACAATGTCGGGGTCTTGGGAGGACCGCATCTCATTCGAATCCAGGGATTCGACAAGAAGATCACCGGCGAGAGTGCACAAGAGGTCGCGTTACCAAAGTCTCTCTTCACCGACTACAACGTCTCGGAAGAATTGCCAAAGCAGGACGGCACGAAAGACTTCGAAATCAAATAGCTCGAGTCGTCGACACGAAACTACCGGCGACACTCATAGAAGACTGCTGGTGGCAACGCAAATTTTGCTGGCAGCGGTATGTTGGTCAGAGCGAGGTCGTAGATCTTCGCGTCCCAGCCAACATACACAGCTTGCCATTTTCCCTTCAGCTCCGTTTCCCGCGTGCCTACAACAACTCTTGGTGCGTAAGGAATGCTTGCATCGAACGCTACTTCAAAGCGAAGAACCAAAATGTTTGGATCATCATTTCCGAACGTATCCTCCTTTGCGATGGTAAATCGAGGGGAATTGTCTTCTGCCTTCGCTGACTTCAATTGTTTCCCGTTAAGCCAAGCGCCTGTAAGTCGGCCACTAGCATGGAGAGTCGCGACCTGCTCAAGAGTGCCCTCTGGAAAGCGAACAGCACAACGAAGCCAAATCTGTTTGGTTGCAGATAGCGATTTCGAAGGTTCGGTTGGCACAGCAAGCAGGGACCATTGAACCGCGCTGGGATCAGGAGGAGCTTGTGCAACCACTGTCGCTACATCGCGTACGGTTCGTGTATCGCCCTTGAAGCGTATGGCCTCGCCCCCGAGGACTTGATCGCTCGTAATCGTCGGGCATACAAATCTCTCCACATGCGCGAGAACCAAATCATTGCCTGTAAAGTGGTCTACAAATGGCCAGCGTTTAGGATTGTACATAGAGTCGGTCAAGTCGCGGACTAAGACAACATCCATCTTTTGCTTCACCAGTTGCCGCAATCCAAAGGGCCTGCCGAGTACACACATGTTCGTATGTACACCTGTCATCAAAACATGCTTGATTTTTCGATGAACTAGTATGTTCCAAATCTCGTCACCTCGGTCGCTGATATAGTCCTTGTTCGCGTCGATACCGATACCGGGCGATTGAGCTTTCCAAGGCATGCCAGGATTTCGTCCGAGCGCCTTTAGCTCTTCCGCCCATTTCTGATGCTCGACTGGATCATCATCTTCACCTCCGTCCGATTGATCGACTGGATAGATAGCCGATTCTTCAGTAGGTATTCTGGAACACCATGCGGCTATGTCGCTCGGTAGCGAAGTCTTGGCGACACTGGTCGCTCGAATCCTCGCCGGGTGCCCCTCGTAGTGTGGCATACAATCGCTTGGCGCATGAATGATGATAGCTCCTCGCTTTCGTGCTTCGACGAGCAACGCATTCAAACGCGGTAGCATTTCTTCCAGTCTTCGTACTGCATTGATCGAGTGATGATAGTCCCAAACGTCGCAAACGATGACCGCCGTCTGCTCAGGTTGCCACGTTGCCACTTCAAAATCGCGGACTAGGTTTTCGTTTGCATCGATGCGGACACTTCGCTTGTTCAAAGAAAAGACGGAATCGTCTGCCACTAAGTCGGTGGTATTGATCATTGTGGAGATCCCGAAGATGACAAGAGCTAGCGTAGCGAAAAAAAGTCTCGACATCATTTCCCCAGCAAATAGTAAATAACGGAATGAGATACCGTTACTATAGCATTCTCTGGCTTA
>Ga0068877_10005133_pt1 | contig 10114 bp, 6 predicted proteins | sample NOAtaG_FD_66437 | JGI IMG/M metagenome (GOLD analysis project Ga0068877, IMG submission 66437) | Freshwater lake microbial communities from Lake Erie, under a cyanobacterial bloom - NOAA_Erie_Diel6S_1000h metaG | ecosystem: Environmental > Aquatic > Freshwater > Lake | place: USA: Ohio, Lake... | reverse complement strand
TTTTTGGGCACTTCGTTTTTGGTAACTTCATTGACGAAGATCAGATTGTGGGTTTGGTTGAGCAACCCCGTTCCCGTGACAAAGACCACCCTGTCGCCGGCCGTGAGCACCCCGGTCGATTTCCCCCACTTGGTCACATCGGCGACCAACGATTCAGGGCTGTCGAGCTGGGCGACTTGGTGTGGCATGATTCCCCAGAACAAGCACATCCGCCTCAGAGTAGCCTCCGAGTCGCTTACCCCCAACGTCGGGATGTAGTTGCGTTGTTTGGCTTTGACCCAAGCCGTTCCGCCTGTCCGGGTAGCCACGACGACGAGTTTTGCTTGGATGGATTCTGCGATGTTCGCAGCATTGTGGGTCACGGCTGCGGTGATCGGGTGGACGTGGGTCGAAAGCCTCGGTTTGGAATCCCCACTGACATTTTTGAGCATCGTTTCGGTGCTCAGCATGATCCGATTCATCATCTCGACGACGACGACAGGATGGTCGCCGATGGCCGTCTCGCCGCTGAGCATACAAGCATCAGCGCCGTCGAGGATCGCGTTGGCCACGTCGCTGGCTTCGGCTCGGGTCGGTCGTCGATTGTGATGCATGCTCTCGAGCATCTGGGTAGCGACGATAACCGGCTTCATTTTCTCCTTGCAGACCTGGATGATCCGTTTCTGGGCTACCGGTGTCTCGGCCACATCGATTTCGACACCTAGATCACCCCGGGCGACCATCACCCCATCGGCCGCATCGACGATCTCCTCGAGGCATTCCAAGGCTTCGCGTTTTTCGATCTTGGCAATCACCAACGCATGGGCATCCATCGATGCCAAAAGGTTCTTCAACGATGCGACATCCTGGGCGGATCTTGCGAACGACAAGCTGATGAAATCGATTTCATTGCGAGCGGCCCACAGGGCGTTCTCGACATCCTCGGGACGCATCGAGGAGACGGACAAGGATACGCCAGGCAGGTTGATTCCCTGCCTGGATCGGATCGTCCCTCGCACGGCTACGACGCATCGCAAACGATCTTGGGACTTGTCGATCACATCGAGCGAGATGGTGCCGTCGGCGAGCATGACCCGATCGCCTATGTTGACCTCATCGATGAGTTTCGAATAGTTGCTCGTCAACTCGTCGGGTTGGCTGGCATTCTCGCCGCGGACGAACGAGAGTTCCTGCCCAATCTGGACTTCCAAGGGGTCCTGGACCAATTGCCCGAGTCGGATTTTTGGACCTGCTAAATCCAAGAGCACCGCGACGGGAAAACCGGTCTTGATCCGTACCGATTTGATTTTCTTGAGAATCCTTTCAAAGTCAGCCGTCTTGCCATGGGCCGCATTGATGCGAAACACATCGACTCCATGTTGCACTAGCTCGGTGAGAATCTCCTCGTCCTCGCAGGCCGGGCCTACGGTTGCAACGATCTTGGTTCGGGCTTCCCCAAGGGTGTTTCTAGTCATTCGATCCGGTATCCTCTAGCGTTGGTGCTCTAACGTTGGTGGCAAAAAATTGAAGACGCCCGATTCTAGCTTTCGATGCGGCCTTGGGCAATCAACGGAACGTTGCCTAGGAAAAACGGATCACCGTAAAGAACTTTGCGTAGCAGATCAACGAACTTTCTGATCCGGAAGCGCCTCTTTGATCCCCTCATCGATGGGCATAATGTCGTTCGTCTGATCGAGACCTACGGCCGCCATAGCGAGAATCAACTCCTGTTCCATCAAGGCTAAAACCTTGGCATATTCAGGGTCGGCGATGAGGTTTCGTCGCTCTAAGGGGTCCTCAGAAATGTGGTACAATTCTGCCATGTGGCGGTCGGCCCCCTGATCACCATGGGGCGATCTGCTGTATTTCCACTCTCGGGTCCGCACGCAACGGACGTTCGGAGTGTAAGGAAACTGCTTCTCGTAGTTGTAGTGATATAAAAAGCTCTTTCGCCAACGGTCCTCGCACCCTTGTACCAGTTTCTTCCACGATCTACCGTCGATAGTCTCTAGTGAGCCAGCGCCGCAGAGCTCTAAAATCGAGGGTGCAAGGTCGACCGTCAAAACCGGTTCATCGATCACTTTGGGTTGCGTTTCGGATACTAAGCCGGGATAACGCACCAATTGGACGATCCGAATGCTCGGTTCGTGCGCTGTGCGTTTGTCGACCATGCCGTGCTCACCATTGAGAATCCCGTTGTCACTCATATAAACAACGATGGTTCGGTCAAGTTCTCCGCGTTGTTCGAGCAATCCAAGCAGTTCTCCGACGCTATCGTCAACCGAGGGTATTGTTCCCCAATAGGCTCTGGTCATGGCCTCAAAATCCTTGACTCCTTGGGCGGACTCATCGGGGAATTTCTTTCGCCAATCAAACAAGGGTCCATAGATGCCATGCCATGTATTGCGACGTTGGCGTATCCACTGGGGCTTATCGAGAAGCTCCTGGTCCGAAGCAGAGCTGGGATAAGTTACTTGTACATGATCAAACGCTTTCTGATATTTTGACTCAGGATAGTAAAAGCTATGTGGCGCTTTATGCCCAATCATCAAGCACCAAGGCCGATTCTCCTTGGGGCGATTGAGCCAATCTTTGGCCATTTGAGTCACTGTATGGGTGTAATAACCCGAAATGACTTTCCGCTCTTTGCCGTGAAAGTTGAATTCAGTATCGAAGTACTTCCCCTGCCCTTTGTGTGTGACAAACCAGTCAAAACCCGGTCTTGGTTCGTCATTCTCTTCACCCATGTGCCACTTGCCAATGTAAGCGGTATGGTAACCCGACGACTGCAAGACCATCGGGAAGCTTTTCAAATCAGTAGGATATTCCGTAAAATTGTTTGTCACTCCGTGTTTGTGTGCGTACAAACCACTGAGGATGCTGGCGCGGCTCGGAGAACATAGCGAAGTGGTGCAAAAAGCGTTACGGAAGTAGACACCCTGGCGACCAATCCTATCGATATTGGGTGTCTTTAGGTGCGGATGGCCAGCGATGCTCAAAGCATCCCATCGCTGATCGTCGGTCAGGATGAAAAGAACGTTGGGTCGCTCCTGAGCGCAGATTTCGCTCACGTTCCCTGTGAATTCTAGAAAAGCTACGGCGACAATACAGATTGTAAAAAGGAACTTGCGCATCACTCGACCTTTAGCTCTCGGCTGTAAACGGTGGTTCCGTTGGCAATGATCAGCGTGCTATGCTTTGGACCGGCCAGAATGCAAGTCGTGATGGGCTGGTCTTGGTTGGGCTTCGGAAGCACTCCGCAGGGCCTGCCCGTAGGATCGAAGATTTGGACTCCCAGTTCGCTCGTTACGTAATATCGCCCCTTCTTATCGACGGCCATTCCATCTCCCTTGGATGCCGCAACATACGGGGGTGGTTCATTGAACTTGAAATCACCTTTCGGGTCGATCGGCAATCGCATGGGCATGACAGGCATCTTGGCATCGAGCTCACCTGCGGCGTTGATACGAAACATCCAGGTCGCATCACCACCGTAATCGGAGACAGCCAAGGTCCCTCCGTCCCCCGAGAGCGCAATCCCATTGGGCTTGCTGATCCCGGTATCGACAACAGTGGTCTTGCCTGTCGTCGGGTCGACCCGAACGACTTGCTGGGCTCCGGTATCGGTATACAGAATATGACCTTCGCTGCTGACTGCCAAGTCGTTGGGTTTGACTCCTTCGGCTAGGCTTGTCACCTGCATGGTTGCAAGGTCGATCGAGATGATGCGGTTTTTGGATCCCTGGCAACCGATCAATCGCTTACCATCGGGAGAGAACTCCAATCCGCTTACGGATTCTTTGCAAAGCTCGGTCTTGCTCCCATCGACGGCGTTGACTTTATAGATGGCTGGAGCTTTCATGTCGCAGAAGTAAAAGTTCCCTTGGGTATCGCTGCACAAGGCGTCGGCGAACCCTAGATTGTCGGCAACGACTTTCCAAGTCTCACCGGGGATCAGTAGATTCAGCAGGGTCAAATCCCCTCCTAGATCCCCTCGGGTATCGAGCACCGGTGTGTGGACTTCTTTTCGCCAGAGCCACTTCATCGCATCGGGAAACAGCGAACTTCCATACTCATCGTTGTGCGCATAACCTTCGGTCCAGTCGAACCGCACATCGTATCCCATGTACTTCAATGAAGATGCCATGAGTTGGTTCGACCAAGGCCACGAACCAAACGGGTTATCGATATCTCCGCTGGTATCGGACATGGCAACTCGGATCGGCTTCGGCTCGGTCTTGCGCACCCAAGACGGGTAGACATTACCCCCTCGCAAATTCGTGAAACTGCCGACCGTCGAGTAAACCTTGCGGAAACTCTCCGTGCGTTCCCAAGCGACCGTAAAGGCACAGATGGCCCCTGAGCTCGAACCACCGATAGCTCTGAGGTTCGGATCATCGCTGATCCGGTATCGCTTGCGGACCTCGGGCAGGATCTCTTTGAGCAGAAACTTTGCGTAACGGTCTCCGAGGCTGTCGTACTCGTAACTTCGATTCGAAAATCGACCATCCTTGAGCGGTTGCGATTTGTCGTGGCCTGGATTGAGAAACACTGCGATCGTCGGAGGCATATCCCCGCGAGCGATGAGGTTGTCGAAAACCGTCGGCACTCGCCAGCGTCCGTTGACGTTCTGCATCCGCTCGCCATCCTGGAAGACCATCAACGCGGCAGGCTCACTGCCGTCGTACTGGGCCGGTACATACACCCACCAATCACGCGTGGTGTTTGGGAAGATGCTCGATTCCCAAGCATCCATTTTCTCGACCTTGCCCCGCGGCACATCCTCCCGAGCGATCGCATCGGGATGCGGTTCCCACTTGGGCTTGGTCTCGATGATCGGAATATGGGTCGACTCGGAATCCTTGGCCCAAAGCCAACGCAGCGCAGCGGGTAACTCCAGACCACCGAATTGACCGCTGTGGCCACCTTGGGTCATGACCAAGCGGTAGTTGTATCCTGCGAACTGCAAGGCGGCAGCCATGTCGCGGTTGCCCAAAGGCCAATTGCCGTGCAAATTATCCAGGTCCTGCTCCCCTTCTTGCAGATAGACTTTGATCGCTTTGGGCGATTGCTTGGTCTTGCGAATCAGGCCTGGATAAGCCCATCCGCCACGGATGTTGGTGAAACTACCGATATGGCTTAGGACCTTTCCAAACTGATCCGGGCGTTCCCAAGCCACGCTAAAGGCGCAGATTCCACTCGATGAAATCCCGCACACGGCACGATCAGCCGGGTCCGTTGAGATGTTCAAATCCTTGATCGCCACGGGCAAGAACTCCTCGATCAGAAATTTCGAATAACGGTCTCCTAGCGAGTCGTACTCGAACGACCGGTTGCTACGATCCGAGGTGTTGGGTTTGTTAGCGGCAATGGTTCCTGGATTGACAAAGACCGCCACCGTGACGGGCATTTGTTTTTGATGGATCAGGTTATCGAGAACCGTCGGTGCGCGAAAAGCACCGTCGGGCTGCGCGTAGCCTGAGCCGTCCATGAAGACCATCAAGCTTGCAGGCTGCTCGGGGTTGTACTGAGCAGGAACATAGACACTGTAAGCCCGTTTGGTTCCCGGATAGATCTTGCTATCGTTGAATTCGCCTCGGGTGATTTTCCCTACAGGCACACCGGCTTGAACGCTCCGGGCAGGATCCTCCTGGCTGGGATTTTCCTGAGCCAGTGAGATCTTTCCGCAGACCAATAGCAACGCCAGCCAAACGCAAAATTCTTTCGATCGCATCGTTGATACCAAACTCCAAATGGACTCAAAGGGGAGGGACGACCCTGCGGATTATACCCTATCGGTCCGATCCGTCCTTCGCCGGGGCCACCTGTCCCCGTAGCCACCTGTCGCCAGACGGTGGAAGCCTTCCTCGCACCCCCACCACCGCTTGGCAGCGGATGGCTACGATTCGGCCCTGTCGCCAGACGGTGGATCCGTCTTGATCAGGCAAATCCGCGGCAAAGGTTGCGGACGAATTGCCCGACGGGGTGCGAGGGCAAGCACCGCGTCGCTTGGATATCCTCGGGGCCATGAGGCCACTCGACGCAGCGGTCGATGTACTGCTGCACCCAGGCCGACGAGTAGGGATAGAGAGATAATCGATCAGGCCAAAGGCCCGGCAGGCCTTGGACTCCCGACTGGACCGTCGCCAGTCCTGCATAGAGCGAGAGGACGCCCCGCAGATTTCCACGCAGTTCCAAAAGTTCAGCAAGGCCTTTGTCGATGGCATCTGGATGTCGCGCAAAGGTGTAGATCGCAAGCAGTGCGTTGTCGACCAAATGGTCCTGCCAGCGATTTTCCTTAGACCCAAGAATACGGCTTGCTGAGACGGCCGTTTCACCTGCCTCAAGGGCCTCTATCAAGGCATCGAGCCTCTGCCGGATCTCCTGAGAACCGGTCGCAGAGCGTAAGTCTTTCAGCATGCTAGAGGTACTGATCTGATGTGCCGTGCGATGAAACTGAGCGACTTGGGCTGCCGTGGCGATCAGAAAACTCGCTTGGGTCACCCAACGGTTACCGAAGGTCAATTCAGTCGAGTCCTGGACCCAACTCAAAGCCCCGTCGTGGTGGCCTTGCATCAGAACGCTCAGAGCAAGGGCTCGGACTAGCGGATCATCGCCGAGCTTGGCCGTCGATTGGGACCGACCTAGCAGTGAATTGACCAGACCTCCAAGATAGGCCGTCGGTTGGAGGCGTTGGTACCAAGCGAGCCGTTCGGAAAGATGCGATTGAAAATTCTCGGACATCGCTTGCGAGAGCAAGACGGCTTGGACACTCACCAACAATCCCTCGGTACGATGCGAAGCGACGAGTACTCCTGGATCGATCTCCCCTGGAGGCTTAGAGCACAGTTCGGACCTCAGGCGAGCTTGTTTCGATCGCCCTAGCCCCCCGATCGATTCACCGATCGCGCAGCCGATCAAAGCACCTTCGATCGATTCCTGCCGGCGGACCGAGGGGATAATGGTCGACCAAGCATAGGGGCGAGTCCAAGCGACTCGTCCGGTTTTCGATGGGGACACAGTGTTCGATGGAGACTTCGTTGAGTGGATCTCAAGTATTGGAAAAACCGCAGGGCAATCGGTCTGCCGCGTGGGTGGACGATGGTCCAAAGTCGTCGACATAATCAGGATGTCTTTCGGTCTGCTGCCTCGTAGCCGTAGGTTCGCTTGTTCGGGCTGTTTCGCAACTTTGAGGTATCGGATAGCCGAATCGGGCCCTTATCAGTATCGGAAATACTTTGCCGCAAATGCAATGCGGGTAAGTGGTAAAGTCAATCCGCGAACGGGATTTCTGCACTAAACCAAATAATTGATACAATCGTAAGTGGATCGGGCAGACCCGATCGGTAAAAATACGGTACTAACAAAGGGATCGAAGCGATGCAGTCGTCCAACAATCGTCGACGTTTTTTAACCAATGCCGCAATCGCAAGTGGCTTTGCTATGGGACTGGGCCAACGAGGATTCTCCTGGGCTCCCCCGACAGCCTCGGCCACCAAAGGCCCCTTTTATCCCATCCCGGACATCGACAAGCAAAAGCACTTCGATGCCGACCTGACTCGACTCGATGAGCAGTCCCCGGTGGCCGATGGCGAGCAGATCGTCGTCCAAGGCTTGGTCCTGGACATGGACGACCGACCGCTGGACCAAGTCGTCGTCGAGGTTTGGCAAGCTTGTGCTAGCGGGCGCTACAATCACCCTCAAGATCGCAACGATCGTCCAGCCGATCCGAATTTTCAGTACTGGGCTAAAATGCTCACCGGTGCCGACGGTGCTTTTGCGTTCCGCACGATCCACCCTGGCAAGTACCCTGGCCGTACGCCTCATATCCACTACCGAGTGATCGCTCCGAAACGTCCCGAATTGGTCACGCAGATGTATTTTGAATCCCAAAGCGAATACAACAAAAAGGATGGGATCTACATGGAGCTCAAGCCCGAACAGCGGCAGGCCGTGACCGTGGGCTTCGAACCCAAAGCGATCGCCCCTGCGAGCGACTCGGTATCCAAGCCGGAGCTGAAGCTTCCGACCGGGTTGTTCCGCATCGTGCTCGGACCGACGGGAGATACGAAAGCAACCCGGCCGATGTAGCGCTGAAAACGCTAAGAATCAAACGGAATTTAACGCAAAGGTGCAAAGACGCAAAGCCGCAAAGGAAAGAACAGAAACAAGAATAGAAACAAGAAGGAGAACTTGGATGGGAGACGGACCTCTCTTTTCCTTCTTGATTCTCTCTTCCTACTTCCTACTTCCTACTTTCTTCTTTCTTCTTTCTTCTTTCTTCTTTCTTCTTTGCGCCTTCGCGCCTTTGCACCTTTGCGTTTTTTTCTTCCCGCGTTTTTTCTTCTTCGCAGCCGCGTCAGGAGCAACAACCGGAGCCTGGAACTTTTGGTGTATAATCGCATCTTTGCGTTGTCCGTATTAGGACTCTGTTGCCCTCAACCCTATACCCTAGCACTAGCTCTTTCCTATGCGATTCATGAACCTTCTTTCTAGCTCTGGCCTGATCGGTTCCCTTCGGACAGGCGGACGCCTGATGAGCCGCTTGGCCTTAGTCGGCTCCGCTTGCTTGATCTTGGCTTCCCACGGGGTTTCGATCGCTCAGGAGACCAAGGAGACTTCGAAGGCCGACCCCAAAATCCAGTGGAAGAAAGTCTTGCCTGAAACGGGGCTCGAGGGTTGGGAGAAAACGAACTTTGGTGGGGAGGGCGCCGTGGAGATCAAAGACGGCGTTTTGGTACTCATGCCCGGCGAGCCCATGACGGGCGTCAACAAGCTCGGCAAGGATTTCCCGACTGAGAATTTTGAAATGCAATGGAAAGCCCAGCGTCTCGACGGCTCGGACTTCTTTGTCGGTATCACTTTTCCTGTCGGCAAAGAGCACTGCTCGCTGATTGTCGGCGGTTGGGGTGGTGGATTGGTCGGAATCAGCAGCATCGACGGAAACGATGCGAGCGAAAACGAGACGGCCAGTTACCGGAACTTCAAGAATGGCCAATGGTACGAATTCAAGGTCCGGGTTGACGCCAAGAACATCACCGTCTGGATCGATAAGGAGCAGATTCTCGAGGTGCCACGAGGGGAACGCAAATTCTCGGTACGCGCCGAGGTCATGCGTTCTCGCCCGCTCGGTTACTGCGTCTTTCAGTCGAAGGTAACGGTCAAGGATTGGGTTTACAGAACCATCGATGCGACTCCTTAATCCATCGAAGCGTACACCCGTTGCGCTTTTGAATCTGATTTCCCAACCCGCGCGAACCTTAGCCTGCATCCTCGGTGTGTCCTTTGCCTTGCTATTGATCTTCATGCAGCTAGGGTTCAGGGGTGCAGTGGCCAACACGGCCAATATTGTCTACGGCAAGTTGCAGGGGGATCTGGTGCTCAGGTCGCCTGACTATGTGCACCTCTATGAGCCTCGTACGTTTGATCGCGGCTGGATGCGAATGGTCCAAGGCCATCCGATGATCGAGCGCGTCGATCCTTTTTTCATCATGCTCATGCGTTGGCAAAATCCGCCTAGGCCTGCCGAGTGCACCCAAGCACCTCCGGACGGATCGTTTCGGACCGTTGGGATGATGGCCATGGAGATCGAACACCCGGTGCTTGATGTCCCTGAGATCCACGATCAGTTGAGCAAGCTCAAGAATCCCGATGCCTTGTTGGTCGATCGGGCCACGCGGGCTGAGTACGGGCCTGGTGACTGCAAGCGATTCTCAGACAAAGACATCGGTAGTCCGGTGGAGGTAGGCAACCGCCTCTCGCACATCGCTGGCCATTTTCAACTTGGTACAGGACTTGCGACCAACGGTGCGATCCTCCTGAGCGACGTAGGCTATGGGCTCCGTGCGGGGATCGACACACGGCAAAGAGCGTCCCTGGGGCTAGTCCGTCTGCGTGCCGGGGTCGATCCCGAGCAAGCCAAGGCTGAGTTGATCGCATGGCTTGACCAAAGAGATCCGCGATGTTTGCAGGAGATCGAAGTGCTGACGATGGCCGAACAACTTCGATGGGAGCGCACAAGGTGGTTGCAAGACACACCGATCGGGATGATCTTTACGATGGGGGTAGTCCTCTCGTTTATCATCGGAGCGGCGATCGTTTACATGATTTTGGCTAACGATGTATCGAATCGGTT
>Ga0068877_10005132_pt1 | contig 10115 bp, 3 predicted proteins | sample NOAtaG_FD_66437 | JGI IMG/M metagenome (GOLD analysis project Ga0068877, IMG submission 66437) | Freshwater lake microbial communities from Lake Erie, under a cyanobacterial bloom - NOAA_Erie_Diel6S_1000h metaG | ecosystem: Environmental > Aquatic > Freshwater > Lake | place: USA: Ohio, Lake... | reverse complement strand
AACAAGTAGACCGGCTTCCTACGCAGCAGCATGCAGTACACGGCGCTCGTGATCGCCGTCGCGGCGGCATACTGGGTCTTGCGGACGTCCACCGGCTCAACCTGGGGGTTGTAGCGGAACGACTGCGACGGGCTCGCGGCGAGCTTCTTGAAGAACTTCAGATCGTCGGGAACGCACCGATTGAAGTCGCGGCCTGAATAGCGACTGCCAACGCTCGTCGCCCAGAACCACTTGCGGATCTGCTCGGCCTGCGAGCGGCTTGGGCCGCGGCCGTTCCAGAAGAAGAAGCACGCCAGCATGCTGAGCATGTAGTCTGATGCCAGGTACTCGCGGTTCAGCACGCAGAAATGCTGCCGCAGGTAGTCCGCCGCCTTGCCGACGCACGGCCCGAGTCGATTCCAGTCACGGGCGAGGGACTTGCGAAGGCGCGTGTTTGCCTTCGCCTCTCTGTCCAGCTTCCGGATCGTGCTTTCGACCACTTGACCCCGCGCCTCGGTGCCGCCGCGGATGGCGGAAAGGGCGAAGAGGATCGGTTCCTCTGGGATGTCGTTGAACGACTCGTCCAGGTGCTCACGGACCTCGTGCACGATGTCGCGGAGCTTCAACGATTCCGCCTGTGTGAAGATCGCATCGGCGGTCGTCACCTTCATGCCCTGGGTGTTGATCCGCAGAAAGCACTCGCGGATCTCGGTGAGATCGGCCTTGACGAACATCGCGTGCATCGGGTAACCGAGCACTCGTCGCCGGCAGTCCCGGACGCGCTCGATCTTCCGCTTGCCCAGCCCATTGAGCTTGTGCCTCCACTGCGGGTGCAGGACCACCGACAGCGACACATACTCGCCGTCAACGGGGCGGCGGTAACGAACCTGCTGACCGTCCTCCTGGTCGGAAAGGGCAAGAACGACACGAGAGAAATCGATGTGCCGGCGCTTGGCGTTCTCCAGCGCGTCGCCCCTGCACACATGGTGAAGCACCGAGATGCGCTGCTGGCCGTCGATCAGAAACCAGACCTTGGCGTTGTGTGAGTTGAACGGCGGCAGGACGTGGTACTTCTGTCGCAGGTGCAGCCGTTGGCTCTTTGGCGTCTCCCAGACCAGGACCACGCCGACGGGCATGCCGCGGAGGATGCTGTCGAGGAGCTTCGCCGCCTTCGGCCCATCCCACACGAACTCACGCTGCAGATGCGGAATGGCGAACTTCCCCGCATCCACGTCGCGGAGCAGGGCCGACACGCGGCGCTTCTTGATGGCGATGCCACCTCGCCTCATTCGGCGCTCTCCAGCAAGTTCGACCCATTTGTTTTCGGCTTGCTACTCCGCTTCCTCGCTGCAGCAGGTGGAGGCCCGCAGTACAGATCCTCAAGGCCGTGTGCGAGGGCCACCGATTTGTCTGATTTGCACACCTCTCGCACGCGGTCGGGCCAGATGCCGTACGCGAGAGATGCCCAGTCATACTCGCCGGCTTCAAGTGCTTCCCACGTCGCCCGGAGCGTCTTTTGCCAGGCCTTGTGACGAAACAGCTTCCAAAGCGGCGATGCTGTAATCTGTACGCCATCATCGTGGTTTGGCTTCCAGAATTTTGCGACCCTCAGTAACTCATCTCTGAACTCTCTAAGCTCCAGCTCAGTCTGAATCAGTCGTTCAAGCTCTTTGTCCTCGGCCGATGACCGAGTCGTGCGACCGCGAGCACGAGAGATCGCTTGACACACCTGCGCAAGCTTGGGCTCGACAAAGTTGTTCACACACAGGAATAGCGTTTGATCAGTTATGCAGTGGTAATACACCCAGAGTGTGTACTCGCCCGACGCGGTGGCAAGAGGCCAATAAATCGGAGCCTGTCGTCGACTCTTGGAGTATCGCTGTAGATGACTCGAGAACAACTCTGTCTGAATCAGGGAGCGCATATCTGCAGCTCCAAGCCCGTGGCACAGCTCTCGCTCCATCCCCTCAGCCGCCCGATGCCACAACACATTCATTACGTTCCGCACTCGCTGAACTATGTCGCGAGCGTCCGAGGGATCGTCGACCAAGACATCCCCTGCGACATTCTCGATGCCCACTCCCGCAGCGCTGCCTCGCATCGATTCGTCGATGGCATCGTGAGAGCACCCTTTGCCCTGCAAGGGAATCGCGCCCGGGGGGGTGGACGGCAATGGGTCAAACAATGGCGCCTCTGCTGTCAATCGACCTTCGAGAGTTGACGGCTCCACTACCCACCGGCCAAACGCACAGCCGATTAGATACGACAGCAGGCGTTCGCACACATCTCGGTGACTCTCCCTCGCTGTCAACGACGAGTCCTCCGCAGACTCTTCGTCCTCTTCTGCCTCTTCCCCCTCTGATTCAAGCCCCGAGCGAGCTGCGGCTCGCAGGCCGGACACGGCCTCTTCGCTAATCCCGTAGAGCTCACGGATAAAGCGGTCAGTGTGGGCATCCGCGACCAGCACATCACTCGTGTACTTGTCCTGTCTTGCCTGCAGATCCTGAAGCACTGCGTCAACAGTGTTCACGTGTGATCCGTGCGGCATTGTCGCAAAATACGGACTTGTTTCGTCAGCCATCGCCACACGATGCGCACTCGCCAGCACCTGTGTCACCAATGCCTCGACACGACCGGCCCCCTCACGCGGCGGGTCAATCCAGGGCAACGTCTTGATGATGCCGCTCATGTATTTGCCGGCGTTGGATTGCAGTTCAACGAGATATCGGATCAAGGCAGAGTTGATCCAGCCCAACAGGTATAGATTCGAAAAGCGACTCTCTGACGCGATAAGTGGTCCTTGTCCCGTAAACAGACACCCAGCGGGCAAGAGGCGTGCACTGAAGCCTCGTGAGCTGCGGATGGAGTAGGTCAGACCGGGTCGTCGCCAGTAGTCACTCGCCTGGCGTGCCTGCGCGTCGGACCCGTTCTTGGCGATGTTGATCGCACAACTTTCACTACCCGTGCGATTCCACTTCATCAGTAGATGCACGTTCGGCGCATATCGAGAAAACGCCCCACCCTTTGACAAGTACTCCCACTTTCGACCGGAGCCGATCGATGCCGCGGGCACTTCCCACCACAAGCGGATGAATCTGAAATCATCCCAAGTGGCCAGGCCTTGCCTCGCAGTCCCGATACGCGGTTCAAATGGTTCAGAGCGAGTGGCTAAGTGCATGACCGATGGGTCAAGAGAATACAAAATGCGGCACTGTGGCAGTCTAAGGAACGACTCCGGCGAAATGCAGTACATGCCATTGGCGTCACGGAGGAGACGCCAACGGGCGAGCGCGTCGGCGCGGTCGCTGCGAGACCGCACGTCTAGTGCAATAAAAGCTGTGGAGCGAGGAACCGCCAGAACGAACGCTGCGGCCTCCACAAGGGCGGCGTCCATGACATTGGACCCCAAGTCACCCAGTAGAGAGAGGCGCGACACGACACACTCTTCACGCCAAGTCTTCAACCGTGTGGCCACCATGAACGCTCGTGAGGTGATGGCACCAACGAACCCTTCCGATAGGAGCACTGCTCGTTCAACAAATGTGGCGAGCAGCTCGGTATAGCTCGAAGGGTACTCCTTGCGGGCGTACTCGAACGCCTTGATGGGAGCGAGCCCGAAGGGTGGGTTCATCAAGACCACATCAAAGCGCTTGCGACACACATCAATAAACGCGAAGCCACGGGCGGCATCGTCAACAAACAAACGCCGCTGAATGCCTACACCTGTTTCTGTGCGTTCGGCATAGGCCTGCAGCGCCGCGTAGATCAGTCCTTCGGCCTTCTCCCAAAACGAGCTGTCAGTGACGCCGCGAACGTCCCAACCGGACGTCTGCTGGGTTGCCGTAGACGCGCCATCGTTGAACAAATGAGACTGCCGCTGTAGTGGAGCAGCAAGCCACTGCTTCTTGGCTTCTTGAACCGCGTCAGCGATTGCCTGCTCGATTTTCAGCAGCGACCCGGCCTCGCCAGCGAGTGCCATTGCTCCAAATATCCGCCGCACGAGTTGGCCGAGAACCTGTTGTTCGGGGGTCGCCGCCAGCTCGGTAGTGATGAACTCCTCAAGCAGTCTCGTCTCTCCCGGCATGGGCTCAGCGCACACGACATTCGAACGGCGAATGCGAGGGCGATCTTGTGGCTTGATCTGCTGTGAATGCCACGACCGCTGCGCCCGCAGCCAGAGGGACAGGCATGCGATTTGGGCAGCACGTGGATCGATGTCGATGCCGTGAATGTTGCACTCAATGATCAGACGGGGCACATCGCGGAGGAATGACGCCTTGCTGTCATAGGTGTTGTGCAATGAACGCATCCCTGCGGTGCGCGCAACGCCATCTGCGAGCGACTCGACCTCAAGATCCCATGCTTCTGCGTAAATCTGTTCAAGGAGGTCAAACGCGTACAGCCCAAAGTGCATTGACCCGCAGGCCGGGTCGAGCATCCGGATATCACGAGGGTCCTTAAGAGGCCGGTGGTTGATGTCAACCGGTGCATCGATCAACTGCTTCGTGGTCAGGCCGGCGGTGTGCTGCTTCTTGGTGGCAGTGTCGCCAGGACCAAGAAAGCGCTCTCCGTCACGACGTACAAGGTGGCGGCATCGGTGAGTAAGCGATGTCGTGCCCTTGGTCATTTCATACCAGAGGCGACCGAGGGTGTTGTCGGTCAGAAACTCAACGACGTATCGAGGAGTAAAGAACTGATTGCGAACGGCAAGTTCGCGGCTGTCGCGCGGGGCGGGAGAGTCATCCCGCATCTGGCGACGCTCTTCTTGACTGTTGAAGTACTGGTACAGCCAGCCGATGGTCTCGTCCTCAAGCCACAATGGCTCTATGTCCCCGTGGTTGATCTCCGCCAAGACGCTGAGTAGCGTGGGTTCAGAGGGAAACAGACGTCCCTGAGAACAAAACCGATCAAACAGTGCAGCAAGATCAAGCGACAAGTCGTCGAACACGCTGAATAGATAACAGCGATACGCATCTCCTGTTTCACCGAGTGACGAGCCTGCGATCCTGGCATATAGCTGGAAGCCTTTCGACTGGTAGCCCCTTCCGATAGACTCGATGAGGATTCCACGCGCCTCGGCCATCCGAAGGGCGCATAGACGGTTGAGTACGGTGAAGGCTTGCTCTCGGACTATTCGATCGACTGCTGTACGTGTTCCCCCGGTTGGACTGCCAGCGACGTAGTGACTGAGCGTCTCACGCAGGATGTGTGCCGTGGCCCGCTGCGTGTCGTTCAGGTGCGTGAGCCGAGCGACATCGGAGACCTCTCCGGTGTCGGGATCAATGCCATAGTCCTGCTTGCACTGACGCATGAACTCGTTCGTGAGGATGCGGCGGGCATCGCTGACGAAGCGGGCCAGGCGGTTGCGGGTTGATTGGTCAAATGCCATGCGGGATCAGCCCTTCACCTGGATGGTCACGTCGACTTCGCTGTAAAGAGCGAGTTCGTCCTTGAGCGTGTGGAGTTCAGAGAGAACGCCGTCGAGCTCGGATGACGACTTCACGGTCTTGGGCACGCTAACCGTGCGGGTGAGCTTGGTCATCCCGGCCTTCTTGGCCTTGGCCTTCTCCTCCTCGAAGCGATCGAGCTTTCGCTTGCGGCCGAGCGTCTCGATCCGCCGCTTGAGCTCGCCGCACTTGGTCGTGATCATGAAGTCCTGGTTGAGCAGCGTCTTGAAGCCAGCCAGATCCGAAGTGGTCTCGATTGACAGCCCATCGAGTTCGCCGAGCACCTTGCCCTGCTCCTCCTGAGTCAACTCGGGCCATTCTGGGAGTCGCTGAAGGTCCTGCTGGGCGTCCTTGATTGCCTGCTTTTGGCCTGTCGCCATCGCGGTTGCCGCATCTCGGACCCGGGATTTGATGCCGGTCAGCGTCGTGTTCAGATCCGCGGCGTGGGAATAGAAGTCGGGCTGGCCCAGCCGGTCCTTCAACTGCGTGAGCTCATCAGCAAGGTCGGCTTTGAGCTGCCCGGGCACTCCCATGTCGGGAAGTGCGGCGATCTCCTTGCGGTGGGTCTGGAGATCGCGCACGGTCTGCTCAAGCCCCTGCTTGAGCCCACGTTCGACTTCGGATGCCCACTTGAGGCCCGAGTACAGAGAGGAATCGGGAGCACCGATGCGCTGGGCCGCATCCGAAGCGTCGGACTGCATGATCTCTGCGAGATCATGCGTCAGCGACTGCACCTTGTCTGCCCCTGGGAGGCCGAGACCCGTGAGCTTCTCGGCGAGCGGACCAAACTGATGCTGGAACTGCGGGAAGCTCTTTGTGGCGGCCTTGCTGATCTCGTCTTCGAGCGGCACCACCGTGTCGCCGACCAGCTCTGTCATCCGCTCCGCTGCCCGGGCCAGCAGCTCCATTGAGGGCCGCTCATCGCGCAGAGAGACGCCAACGGTCTTAAAGGACTGGTTGGTCTTCAGAGCATCGATGGCCTGCTGGCCATTGACGGTGACTTCTCGACCGGCAACTTTCAGCTTGACCTCGCCGGCGACGAGCATCGCCGCGATGAGATAGCGGAGCGTATCAGGCGACCAACCGAATGGAGCATCGCCGAAGTGGTCGCTGAGGCGCTTGCCGTCCACCGTGCCCTGCTTGTCCAGTTGGTCACGGATACTGGTGACCGCCTTGTGGTCGGTCTTGATCCGCGGCGATCCACCCACAATCTGGACCAGACCCAGCGGGTCGAGTTGCGAGGTCACAGCCTTGAGGTTGCCGAGGCGAAGGAACTTCTCAGCCAGTGCGGTGTCGGCTCGCTCAGGAGCCTCGCCATAGCGGTCAAAGACCTGCTGGGCGACGGAAGCCAAGTTCTTGTTCGCCGCGGCGGTCAGATCCTGGTCCAGGCTGGTGGCTGCCGTCGTTTGTCCGCGGAAGATGAAGGAGCCGCCGAGCAACCCCTTTCGCAGCAAGGGCATGAGCTCGTGCGTGCGAATGCGTTCGGCTTTGTCGAGCTGGCCCGCGCAGTACTCTTTGACTTCTTGATCCGGGTCATTGCGGAAGCGTTGGCTAATCTCCTGGCAGCGGTAGATCTCTGCCACCTTGTCGTCGATGTCAGGGTTAGACCGACCGACGAGGAAGATCGTGTGCTGGGCGCTGCGCTGCCGAGACTCATCAACCAGACGCGTGCGAGCGGTGTCGTAGTCGTTGGGCGGCACGAACTCGACCAACGTTTGAATGGTGTCGCGGTCGCCGGCCAGGCTGGCGGCGAGCGATCCGGACACGGCCTTGAGCCCCGAGCTGACGGCCAACGTGCCGTTGAGCCGCGTTGATGGCAACGGCGTGAACACCTCTCGGAGGGCCTCGTTCGAGATGCGCCGGGTCTCGATGGAGCGGAGGGGGATTGCGGCCCGCTCCTGCTCAATGTCGTTGAGCTTCTCGCTGTAGAACCGGAGCTCGCCATTCTCCTCACCGAGGGGAGCGATGGTGTCGGCGACGAGTTTCTTGACGGCCGCTTCGACAGCATCACGCTGCGAGGCGAGCTCGACGGAGTTGTGCATGAGGCTGGCGACGTTCTGCACGGTGATGGGCAAGTTGCCGAGGACCTGAAGAACTGCGACAGTCTTCGCAACGCCCATGCACTCGGGCGAATCACCGAACCGAATTGCGACCTTGCCGACCGCCTTGTGAATCGATGGGAACGCACGCCGAATGTCCTTCTCCAGCGCGTCGTACAGCGTGACGGTGGTTGCCAGCCAGCCGACGGGCTGGTCCGCGACGGGGGGCTGGCCATCGATGCCCTCGACCAGGATGTCCTGGATCACCTTGATCGCAGAACGCAGACCAATGCCACCCGTGCTCTTGGCCAGAGCGCCGAGGAGGTGAAGCAGGATGTCGAAGTGCGCTGGAAGGAAGGGGTAGAGGTTGACGAAAGCCTTCTGGTCAAAGTCCGTGTCGTAGTACTTGGCGTCCTGGAGTTTGGTGGCGTGCCGGAGTGATTGCCCCTTCTTCTCGAAGAGGTCCCCCAGGATCTTCTTGCCCTCTGCTGACTTGCCGAGCAGTCGCTCGTAGCAGATCTCGCGGATGTCGCTGGATTCGAGGTCAATCTGGATCGGGAAGCGTGCGTTGAGTTTGTAGAGCTCCGGCGAGTTGAGCGCCGCGCGGGGGTCATCCTCTGTCAGCGTCTGCTGGGCGGTGCCCATGATCCAGACCTTGCCACCGCCGAGACCCTTGAGGTTCTTGGCCAGGCCATCGAGGTTGAGGATGAGGTTCTGTCGAGACGCGACATACTGCCCGACCTCGTCAACCACGAAAATGATGTGCTCTTTGCCCGAGGCCTGGCGAGCGATATCGATCATCTCTTGGACACGCTGGTTCTCGAACTGTACGAACTCGCTCGTCTCGGTCGAGAAGGATGTTGGCGTCTTGAAGATCGCCGGATACATACGGTGGGCGATATCGGGGATGAGGCTGTCGATGACTAGCGGATCGCTCTGGACCGTGGACCATTCGGTACCAAGTTCATCCTTGATCTTCTTCAAGAACTCGTCGTAGCGGCCGTCCTTCTGGAGCTTGCGCTCAAAGGCTGCCACCTTAAGGTTGCGCGAGTAGCCCGCCCATTGCAGCACTTTGTAGTAGAGGACGGTCGACACATCCTCCATCGTCGCGCCCGCGAGCATCTCACTGGCCAGGTCCAGGAGAATGACGGCCGCGGAGTGTTGCTTGGCGACGGTCGAGAGCAGAGCCTTGGTCTGGGGCTTCTTGAACCGATCCTGCAGGTGCTTCAGAAATGGCTCGCCGTCAACCTTGATCTTGTCGTCAAGCGCCATGCCCAGGTACTTGGTGAACGAACTCTTGCCGGATCCGTAGAAGCCAGAGACCCACACGCCGATCTCGTGCTCGCCACCCGCCTGCATCGCGAGTTGCATCTTGGAGAGAAGGTCTTCGAACTGGTCCTCGATGTGATCGGTGACCACGTATTCAGAGATCTCGGCGCGCAGTCGATTGGCCTGGGAAGCGCCGTAGGTGATGACCTTCTCGATCGTGCGGTGGATGTCGCGTTTGGAATCGAACAGTTGCTTGAGCTTCATGCGAGCGTCTCCAGACCGATGCTGTTAGCCACCGACGTGTACTGAGCGGTAGTTGCCGTCCTCGTGGTAGAACCCCAAGAACTTCAGGCGGGTCTTCCCGGTGCGGACCCCTGGGTAAAAGAAAACGGTGGGAACACGGAACTTGCCCTCGAGCCTGCTCTCGATCGCGCCAATGCGGAGATACGGGTGCAACGCTTCAAGGTCGGTGACGAGGAGTATCGCGTTCTTCTTTCCGTCCAGCGCCGCGAGGGCATCTTCAAGCCGCTTCTGGAGCACGCCCTGCGACAGGAAGTTCGCAATGGCATCGTTGGTCTTCTTCCACTGAAGCGGAGCCTTGCGATCGGCATCCACCCACAACTTTCGGAGCGGTGCTTGTGTGACAAGATCTGAGATGGCCTCCGCGATTGAGAAGCGGGTGACATCCCACCCCTCGTTGCGGAGCTTTGCCGTCCACGCCGGCAACTCGCGCTTGACATTCAGGATCTGACTCGGCGGGAACACGAGGTAGTAGATGGGCTCAAAGCTCGCGTGCGTGAGCTCGCGACCTTGTTTGACCCGCTCCATGAGTTCGTTGAAATCATCCCTTGGCGAGGGCATTTGCCACCTCCTCGATCGTCTTGAGCGGCCAACTGATCCGAATCACGTCCGCTGCCGCCTGGATCACGACAAGCCCCTTGAGGCTGACGCGCCGAAGCTCGCTGATGACTTCGGCCCGATCCAAACCGAAGAGCTCCCAGTCCTCGTGTGAAGCAAGCGCGTTGTCCGCGACCCCGGAGAAGTGGAGGTCGTAGGCGAGCAGTGCCGCAACTTTCGGTTCAATACGGAACGGCAGAATGCGGCGGCTTCCCTGGGCACTGCGTTCGAGTAAGCCGAAATCTGAGCAGCAACCGGTCAGGTACGCCGCGACGCGCCGGACTGTGGAATCAGCCCATCGCTTGCTGGTGCGGCCCGATGCGGTTGCGCGGGTCACGAAGTCCCTGGCTTCGTCGTTGGAGAGTTCGTGCCGGCCCCCGACATATGCCCCCCAGTACACCTCGCGCACAAAGTCGGCCAGGATGACGTTCGCCCGAGCGGTGTAGAGGAAGAGCAGTTGTTGGAGCTCGCGATTCGATAGTGT
>Ga0068877_10005127_pt1 | contig 10121 bp, 10 predicted proteins | sample NOAtaG_FD_66437 | JGI IMG/M metagenome (GOLD analysis project Ga0068877, IMG submission 66437) | Freshwater lake microbial communities from Lake Erie, under a cyanobacterial bloom - NOAA_Erie_Diel6S_1000h metaG | ecosystem: Environmental > Aquatic > Freshwater > Lake | place: USA: Ohio, Lake... | reverse complement strand
CCTGCATTTGGGTGGTGAAGCCATCCATGACGCTGTTCACCACAACCAGGGTAGCCACACCGAGGGTTACCGAGACGATCGAGGCTAAAGCGATCCACCTCGTTCGGAGATAACGCCAGCATAGCAGTAATTTGTACATACGGTCTTCCTGATCAAATCCGTGGAACTATCCCTCGTCGACGACAATAACAAATCCCGCGGCGACGATGCAAGGCTAGCTCTCCCCTCTAATGGAAAGGTCGCCACCCCCCATTCAAAGCGGAAATAGAACAGTGTTGGGTGGCTGCGGGCATCGCAGATGGATAGCGACGTTCGGTGAACCACTGTATTATTAGCGGGCAGATCAATTATTAGCGGGTTGATCAGACGTTCGGAACGTGGCCTTTCTCATTCCCATGAGCGAGTGCGGTGCGATGTCTGCATCTTTGGTTCAAATCGGAGTAGTCCATGCCAATTCAAATCCTACTAGTAGACGATCATGAAATCGTCCGAATTGGCTTGAAACATGTTTTATCGAAATCAGATATCGTTGTGTCGGCAGAAGCTGGCAATATGGCGACGGGATTTCCAGTGTATAGAACAGCGAAGTTTGATGTTGTTCTTGTAGACGTGCGATTTCCAGACGGAGACGGTCTTCAATTGCTATCAAAAATCAAGCTAGAAAAGCCGACCCAAAACTCTCTTGTCATGTCTGCGTATGACAATCCCACATGCTTGGCCAAAGCTGTGGCGTATGGAGCGAATGGCTTCCTGGTGAAGTCGGATCCGATCAGTCGGATTGTTGACTCGATCAAAAGAGCCGCAGCAGGTGAGAACCTGTGGACGAAGGAGGAGATGCGCCGAATCTCAGCAGGTTTGTCGGGGATTCAGAAAAGCGAGAGCGAGATTCTGCTTACGATCCGCGAAAATGAAGTCCTACAGCAGTTGTCAAATGGCCTTACCAATAAAGAGATCGCCTTGGCGCTCGGGATCAGTTACGAGACGGTAAAGGAACATGTCCAGCATCTTCTTCGAAAGATTGGTGTTTCTGACCGGACACAGGCGGCCGTTTGGGCTGTTCGTCGCAATTTGGTTTGATAGTCTTCTGCTTAGCCTCGAGCGATCAACAAATCGAGGCGAAATGTTCCTTTCATCCCAAAGAGTTTCGAATGCAACTTCGGCAGCTTGGCAATTCAGATTTACACATTAGCCCGATAGGAATTGGTGCATGGGCAATGGGTGGGGCGGGTTGGGCGTTTTCGTGGAGCAAGCAAGAAGACTCTGACTCCATAAGTGCTATTCATGCCGCCCTCGATCTAGGAGTGAATTGGATAGATACTGCGGCAGTGTACGGCCTGGGGCATTCCGAAGAAGTCGTTTCGAAGGCTTTAGCAGCATACCGTGGCCCGCGGCCGTTGGTCTTTACCAAATGCGAACGCGCCTGGGATTCCACCGGACAGATTATCAAGTCGCTTGCGCCGGCCTCGATTCGCAAGGAATGCGAGGAAAGCCTACGTCGGCTGAATGTCGATACGATTGATCTATATCAAATCCATTGGCCTGAACCTGATGAAGATATAGAAGAGGGCTGGGAAACCCTCGGCCAACTGCAGAAGGAGGGCAAAGTTCGCTGGATCGGAGTGTCGAATTTTAATGTTGCTCAACTGGAGCGGATCATGAAAATCGCCCCGGTCACCTCGCTCCAGCCACCTTACTCTTTGATTCGACGTGAAGTCGAACCAGAGGTTCTCCCTTTTGTTCGAAAGAACAATATTGGTGTGATCGCTTACTCACCCATGGGCTCAGGTATGCTTACGGGCAAGATGACGCGTGAGCGAGTTCAGTCGTTGCCTGCGGACGATTGGAGAATTCGTAGTCCGATGTTTCAAGAGCCATCGCTCACACGTAACTTAGAAATTGCTTCGAAAGTGATTCAGCTTGCAGAAAAGCTAGGAAGATCTCCCGGCGAAGTTGCAATTGGTTACGTACTGCAGAACCCAGCCATCACAGGCGCGATCGTTGGTTTTCGCAACGCAGAACAAGTGACATCGCTGAAAGGGGTGATGGATATCGCATTGACAGCCGATGAAATGGCGTATCTCTCCGGCCGGTAACGTCAGCGTGCATTGAAGACAGTTTGGTGCATAAGTGCTATGCGTTGGCGATGCATCGCATTACGTAGTTGAAGTCTACGATCGAAACGGCTGAATCAGATAATAGAAGCTAACCGTCAAACCAATCGCAATGACCATGTAGCGCACCCATTTACGATTCAATCTCCTGGCCGCTCTAGCTCCAAGATAACCGCCGGCGATCGATGAGAAAATCATCGGCCCGGCAAGCGACCAGTCGACCAGTCCAAAAGCGATAAACATCGCGACAGAAATCAAGTTGATCGCGGATGCAAGATAGGTTTTTAACGCATTCAAACGATGTATGTCTTGTATCCCTAGCAAAGACAGGGCCGAAAGCATGAGAATTCCAATCCCCGCTCCAAAATAACCGCCATAGAGGGCGATAAAAAACTGAAACACGACGATGGATGCGTAGCCGATTTTAGTAAGGTTTTCGTTTGGCTCAGTGCGAAGTCCTTTGACGCGAGCAAGGAGAGGTTGGGCGATGAAGAGCAGCGTGGCTCCCAGGATAAGCCATGGTACGAGGACTCGAAATTCATTTGGATCGCGCTGAGCAACGAGCGCTGTTCCTAGGATCGCTCCGGCGAACGATGGGATCGTCAATCGAATTAACCAATGCCGCACCAATTTCAATTCTTGCCGGTAACCCCACGCGGAGGCTACCGAACCGGGGAAAATGGCAACGGTACTCGTTGCATTGGCAATCACACTCGACACCGATGCCGGCCCCAAAACCCAGAGCAAAGCCGGAAATGTTAGCAGTGTCCCACCACCCGCAATCGAATTAACTGCCCCGGCGAGAAATGCAGAAACGCAAAGAAAGATCCAGGAGTTCATTCGCAAAATTAGTGTTGGATGCTGCAATGAACCAATACTGTACGGGTCCCGCTCCTCAATCGTAGTATCAAAAGGCACAAACCTGAAGCCGAAAAGGGGATTTCGATTGGAAGTGCAAGGAAACAGGGATTTGCTAGAATAACGTTCTTACGCAAATTTACCACAAACCCAACCTGACGAATGTCGGCTTGTTGCTTTAATGGATTTGCCATACGGCAAACGACCTATCCCAACCCGAAGCGTTAGCGAGGGACGGATTATCCCTCGCTAACGCTTCGGGTTAGGTTAAAGGCAACAAGCTCGCAAACACGGGGCAACCTTCATTAGATCTTGATGAGCACAACAATTCCGATGAGCACAACGTCATTCGGCATAGAAGCGACTCCATTTGGAAAATCCAATTCAGGTGAATTGGTTACCCTTTACCGCCTTACCAACTCACACGGCAACTCCATCACAATGATGGATCTCGGTGCTATTCTGGTTTCCATCGAGGTGCCGGACCGAAAAGGTGTCAGAGCCAACATCAACGCTGGCTTCCCGACCATCGATGGTTATCTACAGCGTCATCCGTACTTCGGCTCCACGGTCGGTCGATTCTGCAACCGAATTGCGAACGGAAAATTCAGTATCGATGGAAAATCATATTCACTTTTTGTCAACAATGGCCCCAATCATCTTCACGGCGGCAAAATTGGTTTCGATCAGATGCTATGGAGTACCGAAAGGCTCGTTAACGAAAACAGTGTCGGTCTGCGATTTTCATTGATCAGTCCCGACGGGCAAGAAGGCTATCCCGGCACATTGCAGGTAACTGCAGAGTATGTTTGGGACAATAGAAACACTCTGTCCATTCGATTCCAAGCGTCCACGGATCAAGCGACGCATGTCAACTTGACGAACCATGCCTACTTTAATCTTGGGGGAGTAGAAAGCGGAACTGTCTACGATCATTCTCTATCGATTGAGTCCCGAGAGTACGTTCCTGTCGATGAAAACATGATTCCAACGGGAAGTACTGCCTCAGTGATCGGAACGCCTCTCGACTTTATCAAGCCGACCGACATCGGCGATCGCATCCATCAACTGGGACAAACGCGGGGCTACGATCATTGTTTTGTCGTCAACGGTACAGCCGGAACGTTGCGCCCTGCAGCGACCGTTTACCATCCAGGTTCAGGCAGAACAATGGTCGTGCGAACAACCCAACCAGGTGTCCAGCTCTACACCGGCAATTTCTTGGATGGTACATCTGCCTCAGGTGGCTTCAAGCAACATGAGGCATTTTGTCTTGAAACACAGCACTATCCTGACACTCCCAATCAAGGCAACTTTCCAACGACACTCGTAAAGCCTGACGAAAAGATTGACGAAACAACCACTTTTGAATTTGGTATTAGAACCTAATTCATAAGCCATTACCTTGAATATTTCCTTGTCCAAAGAGAATTGAAATGACACAAGCGATCGTCGATCCAGAGCAGCTTCGCAACTTTGCGATGCAGCTCAAGCGATTCTCCGGAATGCTTGGAGATGCCTCGACAAAGCTCTCGCAGCAAATGCAGCATCTGGCTACTTCTTGGAGAGATCAAGAGCATCAGAAGTTCTCGCAAGAGTTTGAACAAGAACTCAAACAGCTCAACCGTCTAATTGATGCGAGCGAGCGACATGTTCCCTATTTGCTTCGCAAAGCCGAATTGATCGACGAGTATCAACGCGGAAATGGCTGAAGCAAATGTTAAGAACATAGAAGCGCTCGAGCTTTTTCTGGATGCAATCGTAAGCCTGAGAACCGGTACGCGCAAACAAGCAGATGAGATTCGGGAGCAGTTGCAGCGAGTCTCCAATTGGATAGAGAAAGAGCTTCCTGAATATTGGCGGAATGAACATCGCATCTCAGAAAACAAATGGATTGCCGCACGCGAAGAGCTGATGCGTTGCGAATCGAAAACGAGAGCCGAGGACGAACGGTCCTGTTCCGTACAAAGGAAAATGCTCGCCAAAGCGACCGAACGACGGGCACTTTGCGAACATCGCGTTCGAACGATTCCGCTACTCGCTCGTCAATGGAATCAGTTCTACCAGGAAATTTCTTTGTCTGTTCGGCATTTGGATGATCTTTCCGAGTCGACTCTACAAAATGCGATTTCCCGATTGCAGTCCATCGTGGATACTCTGAAAAAGTATTTGGAGCTCTAAATCCGACAGCACTTTACTCGACTGTTGTTCCTTTCGAATATCCTGGACAAAAGTCATTGAAGTACGCGTCGCCAGTCGACAAAAACATTATTTGGGTAAATGTGATGCAACTAGGTCGAATCAAAACCTCTCATGGTCCCGCCGTTGTCAAAATCGAAAACGGCCATGCCTCCATCTTGGATCTAAAGTCGGCAGGCATGAATGCTCTTCAAGATCTTTTATCTTCCCCTGAGCTCGAGCGATTGTCGAGCTCCATGCCAACCATTGGCCAGCCGATGCCGGTGAAGTCAATAGCCTGGTTGCCTCCGATCGATCATCAAGAGGTTTGGGCTGCCGGCGTGACCTACAAGCGCTCACAAACGGCCAGGATGGAAGAGAGCGAAGCGGCGGCAAGTTGCTATGATCGCGTTTACACTGCGGCCCGTCCCGAAATATTTTTCAAAGCCACGCCGCACCGTTGTGAAGGAAATGGTGGAAATCTCAGAATCCGCACTGACGCAACTTGGAATGTTCCTGAACCAGAATTGGCATTAGTGATATCGAGTTCAGGCCGTATCGTTGGCTACACGATCGGTAACGATATGAGCAGCCGAGACATCGAGGGGGACAATCCGCTCTATCTGCCACAGGCTAAGCTTTACAATCAATGTTGTGGTCTCGGGCCATGGATCACACTTGCGTCTGCTATGCCAGAACGCATGTCGATAGGAATCCGCCTTGAGATTGTTCGAGACGGATCCAGCATATTCAAGGGTGAAACGTCCGTATCACAAATGGCTCGTCAATTCGAAGACTTAGTAAACTGGCTACTCCGTGACAACGATATGCCCAACGGTGTATTTTTGTTAACCGGTACGGGCATCGTTCCCGATGCTCCTTTTACCTTGGCCAAAGGAGACGTCGTTCATATTTCAATCGACGGAATTGGCATGCTGACAAATACAATCGTTCAAGGATCATAGCACTCGTACATCGAAGATCGAACCATGGAAAAAATATACATCAATGGCACTTTCCGCGACTCTGTTGCGGCCTCCTCGTTTCGAGCCTCAAACCCATCGACAGGAGAAGCACTGGAACGTGATTTCCCTGTAAGTGAGTGGAAAGAAATCGACGAGGCTCTCGACGTTGCGTCTAGCTGTTTCAAAGAGATGCGATCAATGTCGCCTGAAAAGATCGCCACATTTCTCGATACCTTTGCAGATCTGATCCAATCTGACAAAGATGCATTGGTTGATTTAGCGCATGAAGAAACAGGTCTTCCGAAAACGCCTCGCCTAGGGGACGTCGAACTCCCTCGCACGGTCAATCAATTGAAGCTGGCAGCAGCAGCAGCGAGATCTGGTTCGTGGTCTATGCCAACAATCGATACCAAAGCAAACATCCGTTCATGCTATCAGTCTATTGGCCCGGTTTGCGTATTCGGTCCCAATAACTTCCCGTTTGCGTTTAATAGCTTGGCTGGGGGTGACTTTGCTGCTGCTATTGCATCAGGTAACCCTGTTATCGGGAAAGCGAACTCCTCACACCCAGCGACTACCAAGAGATTCGCCGAACTTGCTCATCAAGCGATCGAGAAAACCGGAATGCCTAAAGGATTGGTCCAGTTACTCTACAGAACTTCACATGTCGATGGGGAGCGAATGGTCGGAGACCCACGTTTGGCGGCCATTGGCTACACAGGTTCTAGGAATGCAGGATTGCAATTGAAGTCCGTTGCGGACAAAGTGGGTAAGCCTTTTTATGCAGAGCTTTCCAGTGTGAACCCCATCGTATACTTGCCAGGCGCCATGAAGGAACGGGGCGAGAAACTCATGGATGAATATGTCGCGAGCGGTTTGATGGGCGCTGGCCAATTCTGCACGAACCCTGGATTGTTGATTATGCTCAAGTCGCAGGAAGCCGATCGCTTCGTTGCTGGAGTTACGGACAAGTACAAGTCTAGTCCGGCAGGAACACTGTTGTCCAAGAGCGTCGAGAGAAGTTTGGTGAAGAGCATCTCTATTCTTTGTGCGGCTGGTGCTGAGTTACTCACAGGTGGCAGCAAGGTCGAGGGTGGTCGTTGTGCGGTTGCCAACACTGCATTGCGAGTCACAGGCCAGAAATTCCTGAGCGATCCTCATGCATTTCAGACAGAAGCGTTTGGGAATGCTGTACTGATCGTGGTTTGCGAATCCATGACAGAACTGAAGCAGGTACTTGAACAGCTCGAAGGTAATCTAACAGCTGCCATCTATTCTGCGACCGACGGGAGCGACGATGGAATCTATCAGCCAATCGCTGATGAGCTTGCTCAGAAGGTCGGAAGACTGCTAAACGACAAGATGCCGACCGGAGTTGCGGTCAGTCCAGCTATGAATCATGGTGGTCCATTTCCTGCAACTGGCCATCCAGGATTCACTGCCGTCGGGATACCTGCGAGCATGATTCGTTTTGCAAAGCTAACGTGCTTTGACGCCGTTCGTCCCAGCCGATTGCCTGCAGTGTTGCAGGATTCCAATCCGCAAAAGGCGTGGCGTTCGGTCGATGGTGTTTGGACTCAATCTTAGTTCGGCATTCGGATCTATCCAGTATCCATGAGACACTTTGCTTTAACCGTTGCATACGATGGCACGTCGTATGGAGGCTGGCAAATACAAGCGAATTCTGTTGCTGTGCAACAGATCCTGATGGAAGCAATAGCAAAAGGCACCGGCGAACACGTTCATGCTCAGGGAAGCGGCAGGACGGATGCCGGAGTACACGCGACCGGCCAGGTCGTGTCGATATCATTGCAAAATTGGCGGGCACCGGCGGATTCGTTGGTGCCATCCATCAATCGCAATCTTCCAAAGTCGATTGTCGTTCGAGGATGCCGCGAAGCTCATTTGCGATTTGATCCAATTCGAGCCGCTACAAGCAAACGCTATCGGTATAGTATTCGCAACTCACGTATTCCTGATCCGCTTCACCACCCGTTTCATTGGTTTTATCCTCGACCGCTCGACCTTGCGGTAATGCGAGAGGCAGCAAGTCTTTTAATAGGAACCCATGACTTCAAAGCATTTGAGTCCAATGGGTCGCCACGAAAGTCGACGACGCGTACCGTACACGATTTGGTGATCACATCGACACTCGTGAATGATGGATCTCTCTTTGAGATAGAAATCGAAGCGGATGGGTTTCTCTACAATATGGTTCGGAACATCACTGGTGCTCTTTGTGAAGTGGGGGTAGGGCGACTGAGCACGAGATGGTTGTTGAGTGTCCTTGAAGGCCGAGTTCGAGATCCCTCGAGCCAAACCGCACCAGCACAAGGGCTCTGCCTCGTCGAAGTTAAGTACCCATCGAGTTTGTTCTTGTAATGCAATCAGACCATTCGCGACTTAAGCTTTGGGGACGAATCATGGGTACCAAGCCGTCTGCACGCGACTCTAGAATGCTCGATCTAATTCGTGATCTTTGGCGAGAAGCACTGAATGGCTACCTACCCGATTTTGCTTCACTGAGGACTCTGCAAGATCTTATGATAGCATCGTGGAATGGTGAATTCGGACCTCCGACTCGCCTCAGTGCGAACAGATTTGCTACAATTAGAGAGTCGACAATGAAGATGAGAGATTGGTTGGCTAATGGTTTGGCTTCAAGAATCGCTATTTATCGGGACAGGCACCAGGGGCATGTTAGGACGTTTCAATGTTTGGAATCGTATGCAGTGGCTAGTATTTGCAACAGTAGCATTCATAGTTGCCTATCCCTCCTTTGCTCAGGAGCCCAAGGAATTGACGATCGGCTCCATAGCTCCCCCGCTGAAGATCGAGCATTGGGTTCAGAACGGAAAGGGGAAACTTCCAAAAGTAGAGAATTTTGAAAAGGGCAAAGTCTACCTTGTTGAATTTTGGGCTACCTGGTGTGGGCCATGCATCCAGAGTATTCCACATTTGGCAGATACACAACTCAAGTATGCCAATAAGGGACTTCAAGTTATCGGTGTAAGTAATGAAAGCCTAGAAGAAGTAAAAGCTTTTTTACCGAGAAAGGCTAAGAACACCGACGGTAGCCCGACCACAATCGATGAACTGACGAAGAACTACAGTTTGACCACAGACCCTGACGGATCGACGGACGAAGACTACATGTTAGCCGCGAAACAGAGCGGCATTCCGACAGCCTTTATCGTCGGGAAGGATTCGAAGATTGAATGGATTGGAAGCCCTTTTGAAATGGATGATGTGCTTGACGATGTCATCAACGACAAATGGGATCGAAAGAAATACAAAGAGGAACAAGATCTGTTCAACGAGATCCAAAATACCATTTCAAAACTAGCACGAGCAAAGAAGTTTCCGGAAGCGATCGAAGCACTGGACGGTTTCTTGAAGAGAACGAACGAAGCGCGTATCCAATTTGTGTTGCTCAAGACAAAGATTGACATGCAAGTTAATGGCGGTTTGGCCAAAAAAGACGCTCCGAAGGTTTACAGTGAACTCTTCAAGATTTGCGAAGGCGAACCCATGTTCATTCAAGATGTCGCTTGGACTGCCTATGAGCAATTTATCGAAGAGGTAATTGATGACAAAGCGACGATCATTGCCGCCATCAAAGCTCTGGAGAAATCTCAGAATGATCTATCAGGCGGGATAAAAGCGAACTATTTGGACACTTTGTCCCATCTGAAGTTCGTTGCGGGTGATCTTGCCGGGGCTATTCGCTCACAAAGGGAAGCCGTAAAGCTCGCCGAAGAGGATCAGAAAGAGGAGTTTGCGGCGTTTCTCAAAGAACTTGAGTCTCAGAAGTAGATTCGATAATGACTTTGCTACCAATTGCGGTTCTCATTTCCGGAGGAGGAACCACTCTCAAGAATTTGCTGGAGCTGCGCGATTCAGGCAAACTGGACGTGGATTTTCGACTCGTGATTAGTTCACGGTCAGATGCAAAGGGACTGTTGTTTGCTGAGCAGGCAAAGATCCCGACTCTTATTGCACCGAAGCG
>Ga0068877_10005124_pt1 | contig 10124 bp, 8 predicted proteins | sample NOAtaG_FD_66437 | JGI IMG/M metagenome (GOLD analysis project Ga0068877, IMG submission 66437) | Freshwater lake microbial communities from Lake Erie, under a cyanobacterial bloom - NOAA_Erie_Diel6S_1000h metaG | ecosystem: Environmental > Aquatic > Freshwater > Lake | place: USA: Ohio, Lake... | reverse complement strand
GTTCATCGGGCGCAAGGATCGAACCCATATCAAGATGTACCGGGCTCGCGGTTACGACTGTGTCGTGCGCGATGCACAGGGTGAGCGTCGCTGGCAGGCCTACGATCGTGGCGCGAAGCTCGCAGTTCAGACCTCCGCAGGGTCGCGACAGTTGATGCTGTTGCGTGCGTCGATGCCCGATGCTGCAGGTCGCGGTCTGCATGACAAGCTGCGCTTGCTGCTGCAAAAGCCCGGCGAAGAAGCGCCGGTGCACGAATCCGAGGCGGAGCCGCGCGCGGCGTCGATTACGCTTGCGCACGAAGGCGTGAGCGCCCAGTGTTCGCTCGCCAAGTCGCTGCCGCGCATGCACAAGGCCGACGCCTCAGCTGCGCATTGAATCCGGTGCGCCGCCGCGCCAGCGGCGTTGCAGATAGGGCTGCGCGAAGACGACCGCGAGAATGAGCGCTACGCCTATGTAAAACTGCGGTGTGAGTTCGGCGTATTCCCGAAAGAGCAGAGCCGCGATGATGATCGCGTAGACGGGCTCGAGGTTGAGTGCGAGCTGCGTGGTGAAGGCCGTGATGTGGCGCAGCGCGCGCAGGAAGAGCAGAAACGGCAGCAGCGTGCACACGAGCGCGAGCAGCAGTAACCAGCCGAAATCGCCCAGGCTGGGTCGTTGCAGGGTGGCTTCGGGGCCCAGGCTCAGTGCGCCCACCAGCACTAGAAACAGTCCGCTGCCCGTCATTTGCACGAAGGTGATGGCCGCGGGGTCACCCCGGGTCACGTAGCGTTTGTTGAGGGCTGCGAAGAGCGCCGTGAGGAAAGCCGCGGCCGTGCCGATGACCACGCCCGCCTGCATGCCGGCCGGAACGCCGCCGACCAGCAACCACACCCCGGGAATCGCCAGCACGCCGAGCGCCAGTTCGTCCCATTGATGGCGGCGACCCGTCAGGGTCGGCTCGACGATGGCCGCGAAGATCGAACTCAGCGCCAGGCAGGCCACGGCCACCGAGGCGTTGGCGATCTTGATGGCCGCGAAAAATGCGAGCCAGTGCACGCCGATGACGCCACTGATGGCGGCAAAGAGTGCGGTGTTGCGTACGCCGAGGGCACGCACTTCGCGCCAGACGCGCGGCACAAGGGCGAGCGCTGCAGCCACGATCCCGACGCGCCAGATCACGAGCGCCATCGCGGGCAGGGCGATCAGCTTGCCGAGAATCGCGGTAAAGCCCCAGAGCAGCACGCAGGCATGGATCTGCCACAGCGCCTGGTGCTCGGCGGCGCTGCGTGCAGAGATCGACACGTGGGAGGGCGAGCCGATGCGGGATGGCGCTTCAGGGCGCGCTCGGCTGCTGCAAGCGGCGGATTTCGGCGATGTCGCGCGGCGGCTCGCGCCACAGCGCGGCCTCGCTCTGCACGTAATCGCGGATGCTTTGCGGCAGATCTTCGAAGCGATCGACCCGCCACGACACCATATGCATCACGCCCTTGCCGAGCCCGGCGGGCAGGTCACCGAAGCGCAACCAGCTGATCTGATACGGATGCTTGAGGCCCTTCGCGGCCGACTGGTCGAAGAAATCGTAGTGCTCGAAGGCCTGACTGCGCGTGCCGTCGCGCAGTGGGAAGTCAAGGAATAGCGGTGCAGAGAAGGCCAGGGTGCCGCCGATGCGGCGCGCCATGATGTCGGTCCCCGGCCCAATGCGCTGCACCCGCGCGCCGGCACCTTGCTCGACCCAGCTCTCGACGCCGCGGTCGCGCAATTCGTAGGTGATGTACTGGTAGGGATAACTGATCGGCGGTAGGGGCTTGCCCTGCCACTCGCGCAGGATGGCGTTGCTCTGTAGATCACGGTAGACGAAGGTCTTGCGCGACAGCTGATGCGCCTTGCTTGGAGTCGACTGAGTGGTGTCGAGTCGGGCCGCATCGATGCCCTCCATCCGCATCAAAGGTTGACCGCTCGGCGAGCTGTAGACGGTACCGACCGCGTACCAGTACACCGGCGCCCCGGTACCGACCCGCATCTGGACCCACTGGCGAAACACCTCGGGGTCGAAGCCGCGATCGGGGGTGGCCGGCTGCGCCGAACTCAGGCCAGTGAGGCTCAGGCCAACACACAGAACGACGATACGAAACAGGGCTGCGGGGCGGGGGTATCGGCGCATGGGAGTCTCCGGGTTGGGGAGGGTGTACGAACCGGTAGGGCCGAGGCTACACTGCGCGCCCCGGAACGCCATCGAGTGTAGACGACGACACCCATGCTGCCCGCTTTCCTGCAACGCCCTGCCCGAGCCTTGGTGGTCGGCCTCATCGCCCTATCGGGCGTTGTGGCGGCTCGTCCGGTCGCGGCCGAGACTCAGGAAGAGCAGAGCGTGGTGCAGGGTCTGCAACTGGCCCTGTCGGCTCAAGCCGTGGTCATGCAGGGGGTGGTCGATCGCGCCCTCGGGTATATCGGCATCCCGTACCGTTTCGGTGGCAGTCATCCCGACAAGGGGTTCGACTGCAGCGGGCTCGTCAACCATGTATTCCGTGAGACGCTCGGTGTCACCTTGCCGCGCACCTCGCGTCAGTTGGCGACGGTTGGCGTCGAGGTGGCGCGTGATGACATGCGACCGGGCGATCTCGTGTTCTTCAACACGCGCGGTGCGCCGAACTCCCACGTCGGCATTTATCTTGGCGACGGACGCTTCGTGCACGCGCCGCGCGCCCGCACCCTTGTGCGGATCGACCAGCTCGACGACGTCGGCTATCGCGGTCGGTTCACGGGTGCTCGGCGTATCGATCCGCTGACCTTCGTCGTCGCGACCGTCGATCCGGCGAGCTGATGGCCCGGCGAGCTGACGGCTCAGCCGCTCAGCGACAAATACCGCGACTGGTGCGAGTGGCCCGGGTGGTCGACCCAGCCCCGGACCCTGCGCGCAATCAGTCGATGCGAATTGCCGGCCCATAGCGGAATCAGCGGCACGTCGCGCAATAACAAAGCCTCGGCCTCGCCGTAACCCGCGTAACGCGCAGCCAGTGTCAATTGACGCTCGGCAGTCGTCACCGCGCGGTCGAAGGCCGCATTGCGGTAGCGCGTGACGTTCTCCGCCGAGTCGGAGACGAAGCGCAGCAGGAAGTTGGACGCCGACGGCACAACGGCGAACGCAGCGTAACTAAAGAGGTCGTAGTCACCACGCTGCAAAGCCGCGCTGTAGGCCCGACCATCGAGAGGCAGCAATTCCAGATCCACGCCGATCGGTTTCCACATCGCGGCGACGGCGAGATACATCTTGCGTCCGGTGGGGCTGGTAGGAAAGCCGATACCGAGTCGCAGTCGGGCAGAGCCGACGCTGCGACGGACGAGCTCGCGCGCGGTGGCGATGCGCTGCGCAGCGGCGGAGCCGCTGTCGGCGGGTTTGCGCAGCGCCGGATAGCCCGGGATCCCAGGGGGCAGCACGCTGTACCACGGCTGCTCGCCGAGTCCGCGAACCTTGCCCACCAGCACGTCGCGGTCCACCGCGAGCGATAGCGCGCGACGCAGGTCCGGCTTGTCGAGCGGCGCGCGCGCAATGTTGATACCGATCGCGCCCAGTGAGCATTCGGGTGAACTGCGCAGCGCAGCACCGAGTTCGCGCCGTGCCGCGGCGTAATTGCCCATGTCTTCGATCGAGGCGACATCGGCCTGGCCCAATCTGAAAAGACGTAGACGAGTGCTGTCGTCGTAGCCGGTGAGCCACTCGATGCGCTCGATGGCGACCTCTGCGGCTGCGTAGAAGCGCGGGTTTCGTCGCAGTTTCAAATCTTTCGCTCCCGCCGCCCAGGATTCGAGTCGATACGGGCCGTTGCTGACGATCAGCGTCGGCTTGGCCCACTCGCGGCCGTGAACCGAGATCACGTGTTCGGGAACGCAGTAGGCCGTGACGAGATTGACCGGCAACTCGACGTCGGGGTGCTGCAGCCGAATGACGAGTGTCGAAGGGTCGGGCGCGCTGACACCGAGCGTTGCAGGCGGCTTACGCCCGAAGCGCACGTCCACGGCACCGACGATGGAGTCGAGTCGCGCAGCTTGCGCCGCGCCTGTCTCGGGTTGCAGGTAGCGACGCAGCGTGAAGACGAAATCACGGGCTGTGAGCGGCTTGCCGTCCGACCAGCTGAGATTGCGGCGCAGCCGAAAGGTCCAGGTCAGGCCGTCGGCGCTCGTCGACCAGGATTCGGCGCATCCGGGCACTACTTTGCCTGCGGCATCGGTGACGGCGAGACCTGCGAAGAGCTCCGCCGCCATCTCCGCGGTCACCTGACCCGTGGGGCGTTGCGGGTCGAGCGAGGTCAACTCGCTCGAGACCACGCGGCGCAAAATGGCCGGGGTTTGTGCGGGTGATGGGGCGACCGCGCACAGCGAAGCCGCCGATCCGGCGATGAGAAAGTCCCTGCGTTGCATGGTCCTCAGTGCTCGATGAGCCAGTGGAAAACGCCGTGCGGCGCGCGGATGATCGCGGCGCGAAATGCCGCGTCCCCGACCTGCAGGGATTTCGGTTCACTCGCGATCTCGACGCCGGCGCTGCGGCATCGCGCCACGAGTGACTCGATGCCGCTGACCCGCAGGCGCACGCCGATGATACCCCGATTGGGTGGGCGGGCGCGCTCACGCAGATCGGCGTAGCTGCCCTCGGGCAGGCCATAGTGGATGATGCCGAGCATCACGTCTTCGACGACGCGGCCGTAATTGTTGGCGCGGATGTGCAGCGTCTGGCTGACACCGACCATGCGTGAGAACGATTCGCTGGCAAACTCGTAGCGAAAGCCGAGCGGTACGCCGAGCACATCCTCGTAGAAGTGGCGCACAGGTTCGAAGTCACTCACTGGCCCCGAACTGCTCTGTACTTCGCTGAACACCCGATCGGTCAGCGTGACGAACTGTGCAGCATCCACGTTCTGCGGTTCGATGGCTGCGATCATTACGCCATCAGGACCCTTGGCATGGGCCTCGAGAAAGCGCGACCCATCCGGCAGATCGACGTTGGCGCCCTCGGAGACGATCTCGAAACCGTGCGCCCGCAGGCGTGCCACGGCGGCTGGGCGGTCCGCCGTGAAGAAGTCGATCATCTTGAGGGCGTTACAGGCCACGCCGACACCGCCCTCGCGGATGACGACGGGTGAACCCGGCGAGAACTGCACGAGCCACACACCCAGTTCCGAACCCGGCGTAACGAGGCGCAGCAATTGAGCGGTTTGGCCGAATACCGCAAAGAGTTCGTGGGTGGCCACTGCATCGAGTGCGACGTCCGCCACGACCTGCATGCCGATGACATCGACGAACAATTCGCGCTGGCGGTGCAGATCCGCCGTGCTGATGACGGGCCCGTCGATGGACTCGACGCGACCGCTCAAGCGAGTGGGGTCCGCGCGAGGCGCTTGCCTGCGAGGTAACTCATCAACACGGTCAGCACGACGGCGGCTCCAAAGTAGAGTTCCTTGCCTTCCGACCACGCATCGATGTTTGGCAGCGTCAACTTGGCCAGTGCGAAGGCGGCGATCAGCAGACTGACGCCGCCGACGGCGAGGCTCATCACCCGCGAGGCGATGCGGGCGAGTTCATCGGCCCGGGCGATCAAGCGCGAGATCCACACCCCGTTGATGCCGTCAGTGACCAGCATGCCGGCGGTGAACAAGGCGCCGAGCATCACGGCGTGGCCGAGTCCACCGAATTGCTGCGCGGTCAGCGAGAACAGGGCCGCCTGGCTGATGGTGTCGAACGACAACGCAAACAGTGCGCCAACGAAAGCGATCAAGCCCGGGGAGCCTGCGCGGCCGAGTCGGCCGAGCAAGCGCGCCTTCAGGCCGACCGGTGCCACGATCTCGTCCGCCGGAGCCGTCACGGCGGCATGGACGTTGGCAATGCCGAGTGCGGCGAGGAAGGTGATGGAGATCCACACGCCGCTCGTCTGCAGCCACGTGGGAGTTTCCCACTGCCCCGAGATGAGGCTCACGATCACGGCGATGGCCATGACCACGACGCCGTGCCCCAGCGAGAACAGGGCGCCGCAGTAGGGCGCGAACGCCTTGCGACTGCGGGTATTCACGCGCGTCAGGCCGTCGATGGTGGCAAGGTGATCGGCATCGAAACCATGCTTCACGCCGAGCAGGAAGACGACCGCGGCAAGCGCAGTCCAACTGGTGGGTAGGGCGTCCATGGCTTCAAAGGTTAGGGAGTCCGCAGGTCGGGTGACAAGGGAGGTGCGGGCCGTGCCCGTACCGCGGTAGGCTGCGGCGCATGGGGGAGTGGCACAAGGGGAGTGGCATATGAGCCAGTCGTGGCGGACGTGGAACGTGGGTCTCGCGGCGGCCGTACTCGTGGTGTCGTGCGGCGGTGGTGGGGGCGGTGGCTCGTCTTCTAGTGCCACGGCGCCACCGACCTCGGGCGGTTCGACGACGCCCGTGACGAGCTCACCCATTGAACAGTCGCAGGGCACACTGCTGCAGCGCCCCGTGTTCCAGTGCGGCACCTCTGCGGACAACGTGACGGCCGACACGTCGGCCAACAGCGTCACCGTGTTCGAGAGTGGTCCCGTTCGCCCGCTGGCGCTGTCTGCGGATGGGCAGCGTTTGTATGTCACGAACGCGCCCGCGCACTGCCTCGAGATCTACGCCGTTGAAGGCGACACGCTGCGTCTTGCCAGTACGGTTGCGGTGGGGCTCGAACCTGTGTCCGTGGCCGAGCGCAACGCCAGCGAAGTGTGGGTGGTCAACCACCTCTCCGACTCGGTCAGCGTGGTGCGTCTCGACGGCACGCCGCGTGTACTGCGTACCCTGCAGGTCGGCGATGAGCCGCGAGATGTGGTGTTCGCCGGGACGAACCGTGACCGGGCGTTCATCACCGCCGCGTTTCGAGGTCAAAATCGGCCGGGTTTCAGCTCGGCGTCGCTGACTACGCCGGCTACGGGGCGCGCGGATGTCTGGGTGTTCGATGCCGCGCAACTCGATGAATCTTTGAACGGCAAGCCGGTCACGACACTGACCCTGCCGGCGGACGTGCCCCGCGCCTTGGCCGTCAGTAACGACGGGCGCAGCGTGTATGCGGCCGTGTTCATGTCAGGCAATCGCAGCACCGTGCTGCATCGTGATGCGCTGAATACGCCTAAAGCAGGGCTGTCGACGAGCACTGATGGCGTGCAGGCTCCGGCGACGGGGCTGATCGTGCGCCAAGACGGCGCCGCATGGCGTGACGAGGCGCGCAACGATTGGTCCTCGCGCGTGAAATTCACGCTGCCCGACGAAGACGTCTTCGTGCTCGACGCTGCCGCAGCGACGCCGACCATCACGCAGCGCATCAGTGGTGTAGGCACCATCCTGTTCAACATGGCTGTGGCACCTGATGGGCGGCTGGTCGTGAGCAATACCGAGGCGTTCAACGAGGTGCGCTTCGAGGGCTCGGGTCGGCGCGGCAACAGCTCGGTGCGGGGACGTATCGCCGAGAGTCGACTGACCCTGGTCAATCCGGGAACCGGCGCCTTATCCGCGGTCCACCTCAACAAGCACGTCAATTTCGCGCTACCGCAGGGCGCGAGTCTGCCGGCGGCGGAAAAAGCCCGCAGCCTGTCGCAGCCGATGGCCCTCAGTTTCAGTCCGAGCGGCGATACGCTGTATGTGGCGGCCTTCGGCTCGGCCAAGGTCGCAGCCCTTGCCACGTCCAGTCTGACCGCGAGCGGCTTCGAGCCGGACGCGACGCGACACATCACGGTGCCGGCAGGCCCCGCGGGTCTGGCACTGAATGCTTCGGGATCGAGGCTGTACGTCTATTCGCGCATCGCGCACAGCGTCAGCGTCGTCGATACGGCGCAGCGCAGCGTGCTCTCGACGCGTAACCTGTTCTCGCCTGAGAGCACGGCGGTGAAGTCGGGTCGACAGTTCCTGTATGACGCCAGCCTGAGTTCGGCCAATGGTTCGGTGTCCTGTGCGAGTTGCCACGTGTTCGGCGATCTTGATCATCTGGCCTGGGATCTCGGTAACCCCGACGATGCTACGCAGTTGAACCCGAATGCCTACGTCTCGAACAGTCCGCGCACGACGCCGCGATTCCATCCCCTGAAAGGCCCCATGACCACGCAGACCCTGCGTGGCATGCGCGGCAACGGGCCGTTGCATTGGCGCGGCGATCGCACCGGCACCAATCGGCAGTTGGTCCGTGGCTCCTTGGAAACTCTCGAGGAAGCGGCGTTCAAAGAATTCAACGGTGCATTTATCGGGCTGCTCGGGCGCGAGACCGTGTTGACTCCGGCGCAAATGCAGGCGTTCACGGACTTCGCCATGCGTCTGGCCATGCCACCGAACCCGATTCGTGCGCTTGACGGCTCGCTGACCGCGGACGAGGCGGCCGGGCGAAACATTTACCTCAACGTGCCCACCACGCTGCTCGGCAGCTGCGACAACTGCCACCGTCTGCGACCGGCGGACGGCAAGTTCGGTACTGGTGGGCTGATGTCTTTCGAAGGTGGCCGCATCACCGAAAACTTCAAAGTGCCGCAGTTGCGCAACGTGTACACGAAGGCTGGGATGTTCGGCTTCAGCGCCGACGGCGGCGGCAGTACGGGTGCGCAGATCCGCGGCTACGGCTTCAGCCACGATGGCGCGATCGACACGCTCGATAATTTCTTCCGCGACCCGGTGTTCTTCTTCCCATCGCCCTCGGATCAGAGCCGTCGGCAGGTCATCGCCTTCGTGCTGGCGTTCGACAGCGATCTCGCTCCCGTGGTGGGTCAGCAGGTCACTTGGCGCCCGGGTTCCCCCGAGCCCATCGAGTCCCGTCTGGCTTTGCTGCGTGGTCAGGCGACGGCAGCGGGTGGTGCGGCCTGCGATCTCGTCGCGCGCGGCAACATCAACGGCGTCGCCTACAGCGCCCTGCTGCAGCCCGATGGCACGTGGTCGATGCGGGGCGGCGGCACGCGAAGCGACTCGGCACTCAAGGAATTGGCGACAGCGGCGCAACCACTGACGTTCACCTGTCTGCCACCCGGCAACGGGCGGCGCGCCGCGCTCGATTTGTGAACGCTGCCGTGAGCGGCGTTCAGCGAGGCGCTTGAAGCAGCTCGATCAGATAGCCGTCCGGATCGCGCACGTGGAACACCTTGCCTCGCAGGGGCGAGCCGTCGGCGGCTGTTTTCTTTGAAGTGTAGGTTTGCGGCGGCTCGATGATCCGTGCGCCGGCCCGCTGCATGACGGCGTGTACCGCATCAGCATCGGCCACATCGAAGACCAACACGACGTCGCCACGCCCGGTACGGTCGGGGTCGCGACGCGCTTCGGACGGCGTGGGACGCGAAAACTCGACGAGGCCGATGCGCCCGCCTGCGCCCGTGGCGCTTTGCATGATGACGAGACGCACGGCACTCGAGGGTGCGTTGAGCGGGAACGGATTACCCTCGGCTTTTCGGGGATTGGCCTGATCCATTTCGATCCGAAAGCCGAGCAGTTCATAAAACGCGATCGAACGCGACGCGTCTTCGACGATCAGTGCGGAGCGCAGCAGTGTCGGCGATTCGGCGGCGACTGGCCGCAGGGCAGCGGCCAGCAGCAGTGAACCCAGCAGCAGCGCGCGACGGAGTTTAGAGTTCATGGGATGAGGATACCGAACGTGGAGCTCGCGTGACATACAGCCTATTGCAATGGGCTCACGTACTGGTGATGGGGTATTGGCTCGGCAGCGAGCTCGTCATCAATGCGCTCACCCATTACATCGCCCGCACCACGAGTTTGTCGGGAGCTGAGCGCATGCGGCTGTGGGATTTTCTGCTCGATGTCGACCAGCACGTGCGCAACGCCATGATCATGTCGGTGCCGCTCGGCTTTTCGCTTGCAGGTCTTCTCGGACTCGCGCCCATCGACGGGTGGACGATGGTTGCGGTCTGGGTGCTGTCGGCGCTGTGGTTCTGGTTCATGTGGTTGGTGCATTGGCGCCGCAATTCACCTGAGGGCGTCACGCTGGCGCGTTGGGACTGGCGGCTGCGTTACGTGCTGATGGCGCTGTTTTTCGCCACGGCCGTCGGCTCGTTGCTGACCGGCTGGCCTCTCGCCGCGCCCTGGCTGGCCTGGAAGGTGCTGTTGTTCGTCGGTTGCATGGCCTGCGGCATTGCCGTGAGGTATTACATCCGCGCCGCCTATCGCAGTGCACT
>Ga0068877_10005122_pt1 | contig 10125 bp, 8 predicted proteins | sample NOAtaG_FD_66437 | JGI IMG/M metagenome (GOLD analysis project Ga0068877, IMG submission 66437) | Freshwater lake microbial communities from Lake Erie, under a cyanobacterial bloom - NOAA_Erie_Diel6S_1000h metaG | ecosystem: Environmental > Aquatic > Freshwater > Lake | place: USA: Ohio, Lake... | reverse complement strand
GCCCCTGTTCGGATTCGAGGTGTTCTCGGCGATCCGCGTGGTCAAGCAGCCGAACGGCGATTACCAACGCATGTGTCGCGAACTGATTTTTTATCGTGACCAGCGCACCGGCGAACTCATGGACACGTGGCTCAACCCGTACACCAACGAGCAGGTTCGCGTCGTCGACGTGGCCAATGATCCGTTCAACTACGTCATTTCCGAGTTTTATCCGGATCCGCCCACTTACGGCGGGCTGAACGCGGTGAAACCGCCCCGCCGTCCGTTTTTGCGCGATTGGGCGATCCTCAACGAAAACACCGTGATCCTGAGCAGCGACATTCACCTCTACTACCGCAACGCGCTTGATCCGGCAGTGTGGAAACGCGAATCCTCGGGCCCGATGAATCGGGTCTCCGAGCTCTTCCGCTATCAGATTCGCCGCGATGATCTGGTGAATCCGGCGCTCACGCACCTGCCGCACAGCGGGGTGTGGAACCGCATCACGCCGTGGTTGCCGTGGATGCTGATGGGCACTACGCCGGGTCATGTCGTCTACGCGGGCTCGTTCAGTTCGGTCAAGAGCGTCGACTCGGTGCCAGCGGTGGTTCGCAAGCGTGTCCTCGAGCGTTTTCCGCAGTATCAGATCGCCCCGGAGAAGTGGGTGGATCCGAGCCTCTCCAGTCTCGAGAACTACGCGCGCACCCAGAAGCCGGCGCCCGCGAAGGAGTAGTCCGTGAGCGGGAACCTGCCCGCGCCGAAGATTCCGCCGCTGCCGCGTGCGGAGTTGCCGCTGTTCATGCAGGAGGCGTTCGATCGCGCTCAACAGACCCGTGGCGATGCGACCTTCGTGCAGGTGATGGGGCATGCGCCCGAGCTGCTCGAGTGGTACGGCGAGTTTTACCAGCGGGTGTTTTACGGTGGCCGCGTGCCTGCACGCATCAAAGAATTGCTCCGGTTGCGGCTGTCGACCTTGCACGGCTGTGCGTTCTGCAACCGCGGCAACCGGCACGATGCGCGCGAGGCTGGGCTCAGCGACCTGCAGATCCGCTCGATCGACGACCCGGCAGCCTCCTGCTGGTCGTCGACCGAACGCGCGGTTCTCGAGTTGGCTTCGGCAATGGCGCTGACCTCGCCACGAGGCACCTTGACCGACGACAACTATCGACGGCTGCGTGAGCATTTTGACGACGCGCAAATCGTCGAGTTGGGCATGACGATGGCGGTGCTGACCGGAATGGCCAAATTCCTGTTTGCTTTCGATCTCGTCGAGCGTGAGGATTACTGCGACTTCGGCACGGCCATCGAGGGCTCATGAGCAGAACACGACGTACGTTTTGGGTGACTACTCTGATCTGTCTGCTCGGCAGCGCGACTGCGAGTATGGCGGACACCCCCGCGCGGGCCATCGACGGGCCGGGTTTCAAGGCGGCATTGCAAGCCGAGCGTGGTTCGGTACTCGTCGTCAATCTTTGGGCGACATGGTGCACCCCGTGTCTTCGTGAAGTACCCGACCTGCTTACTCTCGCCGACGAGTTCGAGTCCAAGGGGGTCAAGCTCATTGGCGTGTCGGTCGACGATCCGTCGCCCGGCGCCGCCGTGGTGGAGCAGTTTCGCAAGAAGTACTTTCCCGCCTTCGTCACCTTTGCGCGCAATGGTCCGCAAATGGACGAGCTCGCGAGCGTGATCGACCCCTCATGGAACGAGGTTGTGCCGACGACCTACATCCTCGATCGGCAGGGCAAGGTCGTGAGGCGCATACAGGGCAAGAAGTCGCTGGCCGAGTTCCGGGAAGCGGTGCGCAAGGCGCTGTGAAACCATGCTGACGAGACCTGAGCGTTGTCGTCGTCACCTTGGGGTGGTCGCAGCACTGCTGCTGGCAACGCTGCTCGGCGCGACTACGGCCTCAAGCGCAGAGTTGCTGATCGTCAACGCCCGCGTTTTCGACGGGCGTGCTGCGGAGTTGTCGGCACCGAGCACCATTCGGATCAGTGACGGTCGGGTGGTCTCAATTACCGTCGGCTCGCCGAACGTCAGCAGCGGCGCAGTCATCGATGCGGGTAATCGAGTGGTCATTCCTGGGCTCATTGATGCCCACGTGCATCCGAGCATTCCGGCCGGGTTCACGGCCATGCGCGATCTGCAGCCTGATTACGCAGCGCACCGTTCGGCTGCGGAAGCGCGGGCCATGTTGCTACGCGGTTTCACCACCATCCGCGACATGGCGGGACCCAGCTTTGGTTTGAAGCAGGCCATCGACGAGGGCGTGCTCGTCGGGCCACGAATATTCCCTTCTGGCGCGATGGTCAGTCAGACGAGCGGACATGGCGATTTTCGCAGCCCTTCGGCGTCCACGGTGTCGGGCACCGGCGTGGATGTCATGGAGCAACGCGGCTACGGACGTTTGGCTGACGGCGAATCCGCGGTGCTGCTGGCCGTCCGCGAGCAACTGCGTCAGGGCGCCGCGCAGATCAAGATCGCCGCCGGTGGCGGGCTGTCCTCCAATTACGATCCGCTCGACAGCGTGCAGTACCTCGATGCGGAGTTGCGCGCGGCTGTCCGCGCCGCAGCGGACTGGGGAACGTACGTCGCCGTGCATGCCTACACGCCGGAATCAATTCGCCGTTCGGTGGAGGCGGGCGTGCGCAGCATCGAACATGCGCATCTCATCGATGAGCCGACCATGAAACTGATCGTGCAGCGTGGCGTGTTCGTCTCACCGCAGGCGTATCTGTTTTCAGGCGCGGCCTTCCCGATGACGGGTCGAGCGGCGGTGATGCCGTCTGGTCTCGATCGGATGATGCAACTGGCAAAGAAGCATGGGGCGAAGATCGCGTTCGGGACCGACGTATTCGGTGGGCCGCGCATGTACGCCATGCAGTCAAAGGAGTTCACGGCGCGCCTGCGCTGGTTCGATTCGCTCTCGATCCTGCGCCAGGCGACTTCCGTGAACGGCGAATTACTGGCGCTCAGCGGTCCGCGCAATCCTTATGCCGGGGCCGCATTGGGCGTACTGGAGAGCGGAGCCTGGGCGGATCTGCTCATCGTCGAGGGCAATCCGCTCGTTGATATCGGTGTGCTCGAGGATCCCGATAAGACCCTGCGGGTGATCATCAAAGGCGGAACCGTCTACAAGAACACCCTGGCGCCTTAGCGCCACAGCGCGACAACTCCGCAGCGTCGTTCAGGCCGAGTTCGTGCGGACCAGCGGTACCGTTTCGTGGACCCAGTTGCCACTTTCACGGCGTGCGGGACTCGGAATGGCCATCGCGACATCGCCCATCTTCGCGCGCAGCGCCTTGATATCGATTTTCCAGCCCATGGCATCCCATTTTTTGAGCCAGTCACGGTAATGCGCGATCGCAGTGTCGCCCGGGACCAGCACTTCACGGGTATTGCTGTCCGGGGTGCGAACCGGGTTGAGGTTCTCAACGATCAGTTGATCTTCCTGAACCACTTTGCGAGTGACTTCCGCCATGCGCGCCTCGTGCGCATCTTCGAGCAGCCAGTTGCGCAGGCTGACGAGATAGATGCGAGTGTGCGACTCGTCGACGGGCGCCTCGAACATGTACTGGTGGAACGAGTTAGTCGCAGTCAAATCGATATAGGTCACGAGTTGATTCGGGCCTTGATGCCACGATCCTGCCGCGCCGATGCGCGGGCCCTGACGGACGTTGGCCAGCGCCGTGTCTTCGTTTTTCGTACCACCGAACTTGATGTAGTGCTTGCTGCCCCAGGGAATCTCCTCCATCGGCAGCGGTGTGCGTTGCTGCTCCGGTGAGAGCGACGGCTGGCCTTGGGCTGCATGCACAAACTGGTTGTGGATCGGGTCCAGTCCGTTTTCGATGGAGCGTTCGTAGTACGCGTTGACGTCGAAGACGAACGTCTGCGCACGCCACTGCGGCGAACCGAATTCTTCGATTGCGTAGAGCGGCGGTCGCTCGCCCTCCGGCAGATCTCCCAGGAAGGCGAAAACGATGCCGTATTTCTCGAGGACTGGGTAGCTGTCCACTTTGGCGCGGGCGGGCAGCTGTGCTCCATCGCCGAGCGAGGGGATGCGCTTGCAACCGCCGTCACCGCCGAATTCCCAGCCGTGATAGGGGCAGGCCACGTGATCGCCTCGGATCTTGCCAAGTCCCAGCGCTCCGCCGCGATGCACGCAGGTGTCGGAGAGCACCTTGGCTGTGCCCGTCGTGTCGCGAAACACGACAAAGGGCAGGCACAGCACGGTGACGCGCAGCGGCTTGTCCTGAGTGACTTCCGCGCCTAGCGCGATCGGATACCAGAAATTGATGTACATGGCCCGAGCATACTGCGCCCCGGCGTTTGAGCCCTAAGGCGCGTTTGCGCCGTGTTCGCGCTGAGGCCACGGTTGTAGCCCCGCCACACCGAAAGCGAAGTCAATGTCGAACAGCCGATCAAAGGCCACGCCGCGACCGAGGCAGTGCAGGACCCGCAGCGGACCCTGATGGGCCACGACGACCACATGCCTGGTCTGCTCATGGATTTCCGCAAGGCGTCGATCCGCGCAAAACTCCGCGACCCGCGCCCAGAGTTGGCTCAGCGACTCGCCGTCACCGGGAGCGACGTTCCACAGGTCGGCACCCCAACGGTCGATTTCGTCGCGAGAAATGTCGTCCCAGGACCGTCCTTCCCAACGACCGAAATCAAGTTCGAGCAAGCGGGCGTCGTCGGTGCAGGAGGCTCCTCGGGCTGCAGCAACGGTGGATGCGAGGCGTCGGCAGCGCGCAGCGGGGCTCGTGAACACGGCATCGACCTGTGGCAGACGTTCGAGGACGGCCCGAATCTCCTCGTCTGCCGAAGCCGCGAGTGGCAACTCGCTGCGGCCGTAGCAGATGCCCGGGGTAATGTCTGGTCTGGTGTGCCGGATCAGATGTACCACGCGGCCAACATCCCAAGAAAAAGCCCGAGCTCCGCCAACTGCTGTGCCGCGCCGAGACAATCGCCTGTGTATCCCTGCAGATTGCGGCGCAACACCCGATACCACCAGAAGATCACCAGCACCGCGGGCACGATGCCGCCGAGCAGTGCAGGCTCGAGCAAGGCACCCATTCCCACCACTACGACGGTGGTGGCGGCAGCCACCCAGAGCCCGCTGCGACTGAGGTTGCGCGACAGCGGCTTCGCCTTGGAGTCATCCTCGCGAACGTAGGGCAGACACCACATCAGCGCGACGGCGGCAAAGCGGCTGGCGGCATGGCCGACGATCAGCAGCACGCAGGCCGTGGTGACCGGCAAGGCCGACAGCACGGCGACACGCAGACTGATGGCCAGCACCAGTGCGAGTGTTCCATACGTGCCGATGCGCGAATCGCGCATGATCTCGAGGATCCGTTGCTGCCCGTATCCGCCGCCGAGTCCGTCGGTGGCATCGGCAAGGCCATCTTCGTGAAACGCACCGGTCAACCAGATGGAGGTGGCGACGGCGATGATGGCCGCCACCACCGGCGGCCAAAGAAAAGAGGCTAGCAGCAGCGCGGTGGCTGAAATCACTCCAACGAGTAGCCCTACGGCAGGAAAGTAACGCGAGGCATCGTCGAGAAGTTGCTGCGAATGTCCTACCGACGCGGGTACGGGCAGCCGGGTGAAGTACTGCACGGCGGCGAGGAACGAGCGCAGCTGCGCGTTCATCCGTCGCTGCCTGAGCTTTTGGTGCTGACGCCTGCGCTACCGAAGGTGGCCATGTCGCGAAAGAGTGCCACACTACTGCGTAACAAGGGCAGGGCGAGCAAGGCGCCACTGCCCTCACCGAGGCGCAAGCCCAGCGACAGCAGGGGCTCGATACCGAGGTGCTCGAGCAGCAACCGATGCGCGGGCTCCGCCGAGCAATGGCTGACAACACAGCGGCTCAGCGTTCCGGGTTGCAGTCGCTCGGCGAGCAGGGCGGCGACCGTAACAGCGAAGCCATCGATCAAGGCCACGGTCCTGGATGCGGCGACGGTGCTGATGGCCGCCGCGAGCGCTGCGATTTCGAAGCCGCCGTAGCGTCGTAACAGGGTCGTTGCTTCGGCTGCTGGATCGTTCTGCGGCAAGGCTTCGGGGTAACGCCGTCGCACCCGCTCGAGCAGCGCCAGTTTGCGCGTGACCCCGGCCGGATCGAGTCCCGTACCGGGACCCACGCAAGAGGCGAGTGGCAGATGGGTCAGTTCAGCCATCAGCAGCGAGCTGATGGCGGTGTTGCCGATGCCCATTTCGCCAAACAGCACCACGCGATGTCCTGCCCGCAAAGCGTCGCGCGCAGCCTCGCGTCCGGCTGCGAGTGCCTGCTCCAGCTCGGCCGCACTCATCGCGTCAGCGTGCAGGAGGCTGGCCGTGCCTCGAGCGACTTTGGCCTGTATCAGGTGTGGATGCGGCGCGAAGTCGGCATCCACGCCCACATCGACGATGCGCAGCGTGCAGCCGTGTTGTGCCGACAGCACATTGGCTGCGGCACCACCGCGCAGGAAGTTGAGCACCATCTGTGCCGTGACGGCACGCGGGTATGCGCTGATACCTTCGTTGGCGAGACCATGGTCGGCTGCGAACAGCAACAGGCAGGCCGGATCGAGTTCGGGCTGCAGTGTTTGCTGTATCTCGCAGAATTCGGCGGCGAGAGCTTCGAGCCGACCGAGTGAACCTTGAGGCTTGGTCAATTGGTCGAGTCGTGCAAAGGCTGCACGACGCCACCAGCCCTCTGTCAACGCGGTCTCGCTCACCGCGCGACGTACCGCAGCGCCAGATGCCACTCGCGTCCCGGCTGCACATAGAAGCTTGCCGATTCGTAGCGACGATCGAGTGCGTTATCGAGGCGGGTTTGCACGCGCAGTGACGGGGTGACCGCCCATTCGGCGCGCAGATCGAGCAGGAACCACGGGTTCAGCACGCGGGTGTTGGCGAGGTTGTCGTAGCGGCGACCTTGGTACTGCGTGCGTGCGCCGAGACTGACTGAACCGATGCTGCGTTCGAGGTCGAGCCGTGCCACTTGCTTGGCGCGGCGCGGCAGCAGCTTGCCCTCGTTGCTACCCGGCGATTCGTTGCGCGGCGTCAGCCATTCGGCTGAACCGCTTAACTGCCACGCACCGAGCGACGCTGCGCCGGTCAATTCGATGCCGCGGATGCGAGTCTCATCCACGTTGACCGGCGAGAAGTTCGCATCGAAACCGATCAGATCGTCGATCCGATTGTCGTAGGCGGTGATGCCAAAGGAGGCGCTGCTGCCGCTCCAGCGCAATGCCGTCTCGACACTCGTGGAGTTTTCGGGCTTCAGCGCCGCATTGCTGAATCCCGGAAAATACAGTTCGTTGAAGCTCGGGGCTTTGAAACCACTGCCGGCGGTGGCGGTCAGGTGCCACCCCGGTTGAAACTTCCAGCCCCAGCCAATCGAGGCAGTGGTCTTGCCGCCATAGCGCTGATTGTCGTCGTACCGTAGACCCGCTTGCACCGTGTGTGCGCCGAGGCGTTGTTGCAGCTCAGTGAACAAGCCGAGATTCCGCCGAGCGGTTTCCGTGTAGGCCGTCGTGCTCGATACGGAATCACGCAGATAGTCTGCGCCGACGATAGCCGACAGCGTGGCGGTGATCGGCTGATCGGTTTGCACCGAAGCGGAATCGCGCGCGGTGTCGAAGCGCGATGCGAAGCGGCTGCCGGAAAAGTTTCGGCTCTCGTCGATCGTGCGACCGAGTTGCAGCGTGACGTTGCGGTCTTCGGCGCGTTTCATGCTCAGCGAAGCGCCCACGCCACCCTGGCGGAGTTTTGCCGAGTTCTGGAACGAACCATCGAACTCGACTCGCCCGGAGGTCAGCGACGCGAATCCCTCGAGCGTCGTACGCGCACCGATTTCGACGCCCCCTCGAGCCGTGACCGACGTGTTGCGATACCCGTCATCGTCGGGTTCGTCGGTGAAGCATCCCGCGAAGATCGGCGCTCCGAAGCCACGGCAGGAGTTGGTCCCGTTCGATTCGAGCGACGACACGCCGAATTGCCAGAAGCCACTTTCGGTACTTGCGCCTGCGTTGATGGCGAGGTTGCGGGTTTGCGCCGAGCCGTAGCCGGCGAGTGCATCCCAGCGAGGCGTACTGGAAGCGGGCACGCGGCGCGTGAAGATCTGCACGACCCCGCCGACGGCATCGGCGCCATACAGCGAGGAGCGCGGACCGCGCACGACTTCCACACGCTCGATGAGTTCGAGAGGCAAATCCTGCACCGCGGCCGTACCGAGTGTTGTCGAACTCCAGCGCAGACCGTTGATGAGCACGAGGTTGTGGTCGGCTTCGGCGCCGCGAATGAAAAGCGAACTCGCCTTGCCGATACCCCCATTGTTGGCGACGACCACGCCCGGCAGGTCGGCGAGCAACTGCGCGAAGGACGCGTACTGGCGGGTCTCGATGGTGCTGCGATCCACCAGGCTCGCGGACACCAAGGTGTCCACGAGTCGCTCCGGCCTGCGGCTCGCAGTCACGATGACCTCTTCCAACGAGTCGACAGCCGGCGCAGCGGAACCGACAGAGGGGGCGAGTGTGGCGGTCAATACGCCGATGAACGAACAAGCGGCCAGCCGGGCCCGCAGCGAATGTGTCATGCAATGTCTCCCCGAGGACGCTCTCCCGCGCCTCGATAACGTGGCCACCGGGAAGAGAGGGGTTGGGGAACCAAGCGGACCCAGATCGGGGCCGACCCGTTCCTGTCTGCCCACCGCAGCCCGGGATGTCGTCGAGGCCGGTCTCCGGACTCATGGGTTCGGCTTGCGTAGCAAGCGCCGACATCGATCGCCTTCCCGCAATCCGGCATTGCGCTGGATTGCAGTGGCGGGTTGACCGATGTCACCCATTTACCGTTGCGGGGGCAGCGCCGGAATGGAACCTCAGGGGTTCGCACCGGCTTCCCGTTTCACTCCGCCATCCCCAGGACGCGCCTGCGGACACGGAACACCTCGACGCGCGCACATTGCACCCGGAACCGCGATTTTGCAAATGCATCCGGTGCACGCGTCCATAACCGTATCGGTCGGGTGTATGGTTGCCGGCATGAGTGTCGTGGCGCTGCGTGCAGATCGGGTCCTGCTGGCTGAGGGATTCGTGCCCGGGATCAACGTTCTGGTCGAGAACGGGTTCGTGACCGAGGTCTGTCCCGATTCACGACGACCGCACAACGCATCCGTGCTGACGCTCGAAGGGGATCTCGTACCGGGGTTCATCGACCTGCAGGTCAACGGCGGTGATGGTGTGTTATTCAACGACCACCCCGATGTCGAAGGCGTGCGTCGCATCGCTGCCGCGCACCGTCGTTTTGGGACAACGGGTCTATTGCCAACGGTGATCAGCGACGATCTGACGGTCGTGGCCGAGGCCATTCGCGCCACCGATGCGGCGATCGAGGCAGGGGTGCCTGGAGTACTCGGTCGTCACATCGAGGGGCCGTTCATCAACGTGGGCAAGCGCGGCATCCACGCTGCCGACAAAATCCAGATGTTGAGTGATCGCGGTCTGGAACTGCTCGGTGCTGCACGGTTTGGTCGAACGCTCGTCACGCTGGCACCGGAGCAGGTGCCTGTGGGTACGATTCGCGAACTCGTGCGCCGCGGCGTGATCGTGGCGGCGGGACATACGCAGGCCTCCTATGCCCAACTCGAAGCGGCGCGAGAGGAAGGCCTGAGCGGATTCACGCATGTCTTCAATGCGATGAGCCCTCTCGGCAGTCGCGAACCGGGTGCCGTGGGTGCTGCTGCCGATTTTGACGAGTGCTGGGCGAGCGTGATCGCCGATGGCGAGCACGTGCATGCCGCGGCGCTGCGCTGGATGTTGAAAGCCAAGGGGCCGCGACGAGTGGCCTTGGTGACCGACGCCATGCCTCCCGTCGGAACTCCTGCGCCGTCGCGCACGTTGCAGTCGTTCACGTTGCACGGCACCCCGATCGAAGTGGTCGGTGGTCGCTGCACGGGTCCGCAGGGTACGTTGGCCGGATCGATGCTCGATATGGCCTCGGCCGTGCAGCGTGCGAGCGCCTTGATGCGAGTGGAGCGAGAGGTCGCCGTTCGCATGGCGAGCACGACCCCGGCTGCGGTGCTCGGACTCGAGCACGAGCGCGGCCACATCGCCGCAGGCTACCGCGCGGACTTGGTGTTGTTGTCGCCCGAGGGCGAAGTGCGTG
>Ga0068877_10005120_pt1 | contig 10126 bp, 6 predicted proteins | sample NOAtaG_FD_66437 | JGI IMG/M metagenome (GOLD analysis project Ga0068877, IMG submission 66437) | Freshwater lake microbial communities from Lake Erie, under a cyanobacterial bloom - NOAA_Erie_Diel6S_1000h metaG | ecosystem: Environmental > Aquatic > Freshwater > Lake | place: USA: Ohio, Lake... | reverse complement strand
GCCAATTCCCTGGGACGCTAGTGGGCCTCAAGTTGATGAACAGGAGAAGGGTTTACACGAACGCGCGCTCAAGCCGCTCGTCTGGAAGACAGTTGATTGGATCAACTTTCCAGAGAACGGCATTTTCGGACGAGATCGCGATTGGTTCGTCAGCCACGACATAGCGTTCGTCGCTACTTTTGAGTATGAAGACTTTATCCTCGTCAGAAACACTTGGTTCGGATTTCCTGATCCGCCGGAATGGGCTTTGGGGTCCCGTCCAGCGGAAAACACTCAGACACGCTGGACCATGTGGGGACATTTCCCCGACCTGCCTTCCGCTTGGAGCGTGCCAAAAGATTAGTGTCTGCAGTCGGCGTGGTCTTCCGTTCAGAAAAACTTGAGGGCAGCGCGTTCGTGGTCCAATTCGGTCATTGAACAACTCAATGCGGATGGCTGATTTTTGCCAAAGTACCGAGAGTTCGAATCTCACTATCTCCGCCAGCTACGCATTGCGCACTGCTGACCCCCTGAAATAGCCTTGGCACTAGGGGACTTTGACTTTGGCACCAGAACAGCCGTACAAAATTGTCCTGATGGACAATTTACAGGATCCCTCGATATGGCCACGATCCAGGATGTTGCCCGCAAGGCCCAGGTGTCAGTGAAGACTGTCTCGCGGGTCATGAACCGGCATGAGCATATCTCGCCGAAGACCCGTGAAAAGGTCGAGCAGGCGATGCGGGAACTCAACTATGCCCCCTCGGCCATCGCCCGCCAGATGCGGCTCGGAGACGATCTCAGCATCGGCGTTCTGCTTGCGGATCCCAGCAGCGGCTACCAGTCCCAGCTCAATCACTCATTGCTTAAAGCCTGTTCGAAGGCGCATCGCTATCTTGCGGTTGAGCTGTTTGATGAGCAGAACGCGGATTGGCGCGGTCAGGTGGCCCAGTTCCTCGAACGCTCGAAGGTCGCCAACATGATCCTCGTGCCGCCGATCTGCGACTCTCACGACATTCATGATGAGTTGCGCGAGCGCGGTGTGCGCTTTGTGCTTGTCTCGCCGACGGGGCCTGTGGCGGGCTCAAGCGCGGTCGCGATGGATGACCGTCGTGCAGCAAGAGAAGTCACAGAGCACCTGATATCGCTTGGCCATCGCAGGATCGCGCACATCACAGGGCGAGACGAGCACGTGGTGACTGTCCTGAGACGTCTCGGCTACCAGGATGCCATTCAGTCTGCAGGCCTCGCCGGCGCTTGTGAAGGCCTCGTCGTGAAGGGCAACTTCTCCTTCCGGCAGGCGCTCGGCTGCGCGGAAGACCTGCTGCAAAGGCCAGCGCGTCCGACCGCGATCTTCGCCGCCAATGATCATATGGCCGTTGCCGTGATGATGGCTGCCCACAAGATGGGACTTTCCGTTCCTGAAGACCTGTCTGTCGCCGGTTTTGATGACACCCCGATGGGACGATCGATCTGGCCTCCGCTGACCACGGTCGCCCAGCCCTTCGACGAAATCAGCGAGATGGCCGTTTCGTTGCTGGCCGGCAAACGCGCCGGCCCGGCCAGTGCCTCTGAGGTCCATATCCTCCCGCACGGATTGATTGTTCGCGGGTCGAGCGGCCCCGCGCCGGACTGATCGCCATACTGGCCCCGAGGATTCGACTACAGGCCATTGTCGTCTTCGGTCAGGTATTATTGACATCGATAGACAATTGTGAACTATCCGATACATGCCAGTCCGCCAAGAGACCGGCCAGAGGAAACGGGAGGAATACATGTTTCGCAAACAAGGGCTGAAAACGATTCTTTTGGGCGCATCGATCGGCGTGCTGGCAGCTCACGCCGGCGCCGCTTTTGCCCAGGAAGTCCCTCCGGTGGCCGAGGAAGATGAGGTCAGCCGACAAGACGTTGTCGTCATCACCGTGGACCGGCGCGAACAGTCGCTGCAGGACTACGCGGGCACAGCCGCCACGATCAGCGGCGAAGACCTCAAACTTCTCGGCCTTCAGGATTTCAACGACCTTGATGGCAAGATCCCGGGCCTTTCGGTCTCGAACAATCAAGGCAACATCGAAGTCTACATCCGCGGCGTTGGCTCATCCAACAATACTGAACTCGGTGACCCGGCCGCGGCGACGCACCTTAACGGTGTGTATGTTCCGCGCCCCTCGGGCTTCGGGGCTGCGTTCTTCGACATCCAGCGTGTTGAGGTAAACATCGGACCGCAAGGCACCCTCCGCGGACGTAACGCGACTGCGGGCTCAGTCGACATCATACCCTGGAAGCCAGGCATCGGAACCACGGACGGTATGATCGAAGGCTCGGTCGGAAACTACAACGAATGGCGGCTTGAAGGGGTCGCGAACATCGCTGTCACAGACAATTCCGCCCTCAGGATCGCTGGTTTTGCGATGGAGCATGACAGCTATCTTGAAAACGTGACGCCTCGCAGCACTGAGCTCGGGCTTTCAGTGCCGACATCAGAAGCTGAAGGCGTGGGCGTTGCCGAAGCAGCCGATGACCTGGGCTTCCGGATCGCCTATCTCATCGAGCCAAGCGATGACTTCACCGTCACGCTGACCTATGATGAGGTGCAACAGAAAGGGTCAGGCTATACCGGCGTCAACTTCGCCAACCCGCTGGGCAATGGCATACGCCCGGAAGAGATCGACAATCCGCGCGAAGTCGTCGGCCGCGCTTTCACGCCCCGCGAAGACACCGAACACTGGGGCTTCAAGGGCCACGTCGAGTATGACGGGGACTGGATCAACGCAGAATACATCGGATCAATCCGAGATCTCGTCTACGACTACGAGTTCGTGACGCCGGCAGGCCCATTTTATGAGGGCGTTTTCGATACCCTGGGCCCTCTCGATATCGACAACTTCTCGCGTGTAAGATTCATCACCGACTCTGAGTCAACGGTTCACGAAGCCCGTCTGTTCTCGGAAGACGACGCGCGCCTCATGTGGTCGGTCGGTGCGTTCCATTTCACCGAAGCGCAGCGCACGTTCCTGGGCACGACTGGCGACCGAAATCCCTTCTTCACGGGCGTCGAGTTCAACCAGACAACTGACACCGAGAGTCTTTCCTTCTACGGCGATGCCACGTTCAATGTCTCGGACAAATTCCGGGTGACTGCAGGTATGCGTCACACGGACGACTCGAAAGAGCGGTTTGGCGTCAATGCCCGCTACCAGTTCATCATCGGCGGCGGAAACTTCTCCTGCTGCTTTGGAACCGGACATGGCACAGAAGGGTTCCAGTTCGCGGGGCTGGACCGGACCATCTTCAATCCGGATACAGACGGTAACGGTGCGCTTAGCGATCCGGAAATCCTCGCATTCTTCTTCAACGGGGTCCGTAGCTTTGGCGCGCGCGACGGTCTCGATGACATCTACGGCAACGGAGTTGTCCTTGGCGGCGCGCCGGCCCAAGACCATCCCGTCTGCCAAGGGTTTGCTTTTACCGGCGCATGCTTCAACACATTTGTACCGGATCTAGACGGACGTATCTCGTTCGCTGTGCTCGGCGGCAATGCGATCGCACTCCAGAACGGATCGCTCGACAACGACTTCGTCGACTGGCGACTGCGCACGGAATACGATCTGACCGAGAACAATCTCGTGTACGCTCTGATCGCAACCGGCAACAAGTCGGGCGGTTTCAACGACAACATTCCGGGAACGGAAGGGTTCGGTCTCGCCAGTCCGGCTGGGAGCGCGCCTGCGGCCTTCGACACGGATACACTTGCCCCGACATATGATCCTGAAGCCCTGACTCTGTTTGAAGTCGGCTCCAAGAACAGCTTCGAGGTCGGCGGTATGCCAGCGATCCTCAACGCGTCGGCCTTCTATTACGACTATAATGACCTACAGCTCTTCACGCTGCTATCCACGGCGCAGGTTCTTCAGTTCGAAGGCCTGGAGCTTACGCCGGATCAACTTGCCCAGCTCGGCGGTCAGGTCGTCGGCTTCAACTTCAATGCCTCGGATGCTGAAATCTTCGGCGCGCAGTTTGAAGGCGAGATTGACTTGCCGAACCAGTGGACCCTGAAGGGAACGCTCCTCCTCATGCCGACAGCCAAGGTGGTCAATTCGGTCCTGGTGCAGGATGCGCGCTTCCAGGCAGATGTCGATCCTGTGAACTCGGTCAATCGGTCCATTGAAGGAAACCGCCTGCCGCGCACGCCTGAGATTCAGCTGAATGGCTCCGTGTCCAAAGTGTTCGACACCGATTTTGGCAGCTTCGATGGAATCGTGTCCTTCGGTTACCGGTCCTCGCAACACCTGACGATCTTCAATGGTATCGACTATGCCAATCCCACCAATCCTGCCCTGAGGCTGGATGACGAAGTCGACGGCTATTGGACGTTTGACGCAGGTGCGGGATATAGCCCGGAGAAGGGCAATTGGCGGCTCGAGGTGTATGCAGCGAACCTGACAGATGTCACCGAACCTCAAGGCCTTATCATCACCCAGTTCGACAATACGCGTTTCTTCAACCGTCCGCGCACATTTGGCGCGCGCGTTCGGGTTCACTTCTAGTCACCGGTTTCTGCGGGGGGCAGCTTTGGCGTGCCCCCCGCAGACGCTCTATACAACAGGACCTGTTCCCTGGCGGACTGGCCATACCGTTAGCTGATGTATCGAGGAGACTATCGCATGAACCGCCTCGTCAGTCGTATTGCCTGGCTTATCCTCTGTGTAGCCACACTGGCGCCAGCTCAGGCTCAGTCGCCGTCCGCCGGGGAATGGGCGTTGGTTTGGTCTGACGAGTTCGACGGTGACACCATCGATCCCGAGAAATGGGGCTTCGATCTGGACTGCTGGGGCGGCGGAAACGAGGAGCGTCAGTGCTACACGGCGCGTCCGGAGAACGCCTTCGTTGAGAATGGGCTTTTGAACATTGTTGCCCGGCGAGAGAACGCCGTCGGCCCAGCGCTACCTTCGCACCTCGACGACGCCTTGCCGGAGGCCGAGCGTGGTAAGCTTGCTGCAAAACCTTTCACATCGGCACGGCTGACCACAAAAAACAAAGCGGATTGGACCTATGGCCGGTTCGAAATTCGCGCGCGCGCGCCGGAAGGGCAGGGAGCCTGGGCCGCAGCCTGGATGCTGCCAACTGAGGAGCGCTATGGCTCCTGGGCCGCGTCTGGCGAAATCGACATCCTCGAACTCGTCAACCAGGGCGCCGAATGCAAATCCTGCAAAGGCGGAGTAGAAAACCGGGTGTTTGGTACCATTCATTATGGCGGCGAGTGGCCACACAACAAGTACAAGGGCAAGGACGCTCCCAAGGGTGCTACGGATGACGGCTTCAATGTCTATGCTGTCGAATGGCAGGAAGGCGAGATCCGCTGGTTCGTGGACGGACAACACTACTCAACCCTCACCCAGAAGGATTGGGGATCCAAGGCGCTATTCTCGAAACTGCCCAAGAGCGCGCCTTTTGACCAGCCATTCTATCTCATCCTGAACCTCGCGATCGGCGGCAATCTTGCTGAAGATACGAATGAAGGCGGTGTGTCGCTCGAAGGTTTCCCGAAAGCATTCGAAATCGACTGGATCCGCGTCTATCAGAAGTCCGAAGAAAGGGCAGGTTGACACGAGATGACAACCGTCTCGCCGACTCGTAGCGAAGACCGAGTGCCCTTCAGCCATATGCTGATCTACGGGACCGGCGCGTTCGTGAACAATCTCCTCGCGGGTGCGTTCGGGGCGATGATGATCATCCTCAATCTTGGACTGGGCATGGACCCGGCACTCGTCGGCCTTGTTGCTTCAATTCCGCGCTTTTTCGACGCCCTCACTGATCCGATCATGGGATACATTTCGGACAATACGCGCAGTCGCTGGGGGCGCCGCCGGCCTTACATTTTTGTCGGAGCCATTGCTGTTGGCCTCGTGTTCATGGCGATCTGGCAATTGCCAGACGGGCAGAGCGAGATGTTCTATTTCTGGTTCTTCCTGGTCGGGTCCCTCATTTTCTATACGGCGTATACTGTCTTCGCCACGCCTTGGGTGGCGCTCGGGTATGAGATTACGCCGGACTATCATGAGCGTACCCGGCTCATGGGCACGCAGAACTTCATTGGCCAGCTCGCCTACTTCATTCCGCCTTGGCTGCTGCCACTGATGCAGGACACCCGTTACTTCGACAACATGGTCGACGGTGCAGGCGGACTTGCGATCGCGCTCGGCGTCCTGATGATTGCCGGCGGAATTCTGCCCGCGATTTTCTTGCGGGAACGGGCGCGTATCGTCGCGATGGCCGAAATGCCGATGTCGGCCCGTCAGCCGGGTTGGTCACTGATGCAGACCGCCGCACACCGCGTGCGGGACTTCTTCCAGGGGTTCGCCAAAGCCCTCAGCTTCAAGCCCTTCCTGAAACTGTGTCTTGCGACATTCCTCGTCTTCAACGGCTTTATCCTGATCGCGTCATTCTCGACCTATGTGATCATCTACTATGTGTGTGCGGGTGACACCGTGAAGGGCGCAGAATATGCCGCCTATGCCGGTACGCTCGGCACGCTTTCAACGTTCGTCGTCATTGCGTTCGTGACCTGGCTCGCGACTCGTATCGGCAAGCGACTGACCTTCGCCATCTCGACTGGCATCTCGATGTTGGGCTACGTCCTCAAATGGTTTTGCTACCAGCCAGACAATCCTTGGCTTGTGGTGCTGCCAGCCCCGTTGCTCGCGTTCGGACTGGGCGGCCTCTTCACGCTCATGCCGTCGATGATGGCCGACATCGTCGACCTCGACGAACTGGAAACCCATGAGCGGCGCGAAGGCATGTACGGTTCGATCTACTGGTGGGTGGTGAAGCTGGGCATGACCGCGGCTCTCGCCGGTGGCGGCTTCCTGCTCAACGCGACCGGCTTCAAGGTCGAACTTGGCGGCGCCCAGGCAGAGTCGACCATCACCTTGCTTCGGCTGTTCGATGCCTTCATTCCGGTCATCGCATCTGCAATTGCGATATGGGCCGTCGCAACACTGGGCATTGACCAGCAAGCTGCCGAGAAAACGCGCAAAGCGCTCGACGCCCGGAGGCGCCCGTCTGATCCTCTCCCTGCCTGAAATCAATTCCAAGCACAAAGAACCATGAGCTCACCTATCCTGACCCTGTCTGCGACCCACAGCGGCCGTGATGTTCCCAAAGATCCCGTTGATCTTCTTCTGTCGAAGATGACACTTGAAGAAAAGATCGGGCAGCTGCAGCAAGTCGATGCCAGCGCAGATCCGCTCCCGGACGATCTGATCGAAGGCGTCCGAACGGGCCGGATAGGATCGGTCATCAATCTTGCTCAAACGGATGCCTGCAACCGTCTTCAGCGCGTGGCTGTGGAGGAGTCCCGGCTCGGAATACCGCTCCTCATGGGCCGAGACGTGATTCACGGCTTTCGAACCATCTTTCCGATCCCGCTTGGGCAGGCTGCTTCCTGGAATCCAGACCTTGTAAGGCAAGCAGCCAGGATCTCAGCTCTCGAAGCGCGTTCGCAGGGCGTACATTGGACCTTCGCCCCGATGATCGACATCTCGCGTGACCCGCGTTGGGGAAGGATTGCGGAGAGCTTTGGCGAAGACCCTTTCCTGACCGGCCTCCTCGGCAGTGCGATGGTTGAGGGTTTCCAGGCAGGCGACCTGTCTGGCCACGGAGCGATCCTGGCTTGTGCTAAGCACTTTGTTGGTTATGGCGCATCCGAGGGCGGCCGCGATTACAGCACAACGAACATCCCGGCGAACGAACTGCGTAACATCTATCTCGAACCTTTCCGGCGTGTCGTCGAGGCCGGCGCGGCCACCCTGATGACTTCGTTCAGCGACCTTGATGGTGTCCCAGCCACCGCCAACGGCGCACTCCTGAACGGCGTCCTTCGCGCTGAGTGGGGTTTTGACGGTCTCGTTGTGAGCGATTGGAACGCGGTCAACGAATTGATCGTGCACGGTCTATGCGAAGATAGTCGCAGCGCTGCCGCAGAAGCGGCGCTTGCCGGCGTCGACATGGAGATGGCGGGCGATGCCTACGCGCGTCATCTCACAGGGCTGATCGACGATGGTGTCATATCCATGGGACTGATCGACCAGATGGTCTCGCGCGTGCTTCACCTCAAGCATCAGCTTGGGCTATTCGAGCAGCCATATACGGATGCAGCGGGGTTTGAACCGCTTGTCTCTGACCGGGCATTGGATGTTGCTTACCAGGCGGCAGTCGAGAGCCTCGTTTTGCTAAAGAATGCCGGCGAAGTTCTTCCGCTTTCTGCAAGCCAGCTTGGTTCGATTGCGGTTGTCGGTCCGCTCGCAGATGCACCCCACGAGCAGATGGGCACATGGGTGTTTGACGGCCAGAGCGGCGATTCTGTCACACCGCTCCAAGCGCTTCGCCAGCAGTTCAGCGGCAAGATAGATGTGCATTATGCGCCGGGGCTCGAGACGTCGCGCTCCAGATCGAATGCTATGTTCGAGGCCGCCGAAGCCGCCGTCCGCAAGAGCGATGTCGCCCTGGTCTTCCTCGGCGAGGAGTCGATCCTTTCGGGCGAGGCCCATAGCCGAGCTGATATCCGGCTCCCGGGAGCCCAATCCGAATTATTGGCGCGGATCCGGGCCATTGGCAAACCTGTCGTCACTGTCGTGCTGGCTGGGCGCCCACTCGTCTTGACCAACGACCTTCCGCATACGGATGCACTTCTCTTTGGTTGGCACCCGGGAACAATGGGCGGGCCTGCCATCGCAGCGGTCCTGTTTGGCGATGAGGCGCCGCGAGGCAAGCTGCCCGCCACTTTTCCGAAGTCGGTCGGGCAGGTGCCCATCTATTACAATCACAAGAATACGGGCCGTCCGCCCAACGCGTCAGAAATGGTACTCATTGACGATATTGAGGTCGGCGCCCGGCAGACCTCGCTGGGCATGTCCGCATTCTATCTGGACGATGGGGCTGAGCCTCTGTTTCCATTCGGCTTCGGATTGTCCTACGGCCAGTTCGAACTGAGAAATCTTGAACTGAGCCAACCGGCAATTGGTCTGCGCGACCGGCTGAAGATACGATTGACCGCCAGGAACACAGGGGTCCGTTTCGGTTTCGAGACTGTTCAACTCTATGTCAGGGATATTGCGGGCAGCTTGACACGACCGGTGAAGGAACTGAAGGCGTTTAGGCGTGTCGGCCTGGCACCCGGTCAATCTGAAACGGTCGAGTTTGAACTCGGCGCTGCGGACCTGTCCTTCTATCGGCGCGATGGCTCGTTCGGGCCAGAGCCAGGCAGGTTCAGCATCTGGGCGGCAACACGATCGGATGGCGGACTTCAGGCCGAGTTCACGCTCGACGCATAGTCCGCACACTGCTGAGCAGCCAAAAAGTTTCTCAACGAACTGGAAGTTCCGTACGAGGTGCCAATCAAAGTTTCTCTACTGCACGCAGGACTATATGAAGTTGTATTCCGTCCTGAAGGATTTTCTAATCCCGGCTGCACAATTCACCCAGATATAATCGAGGTTCTGGTTGACACAGAGTCGGGGAATGTCAGCTTGGTCCGAGCCATGTAGAAGACAGTGTGCCAGTGGAATTGATGACTTGAATACCACCACCGGGATTCACAACTCCCGCCCCACCTGAGTTCTGAAGCCTGCATTCTGCCGAGGATAGAGGTGTCACTTCAAGACAATTCCATTTCGGCGAAGTTGTCAGAATGATCACCGGCCAATGACCGCTATCGGCGAAAACTTGCCGATGGGTGGAGTCCGTTGCCCTAGCGCGTCCACTGCGCGGCGAACCAGGGCTCCAGCCGGGTCAGGGCTTCCTGGATTTCCGGGGTGGAGAGGGCGAAGGAGAAGCGCATGAAGTGGTGGCCTTCCACGGGGTCGAAGTCGACGCCCGGGGCGGTGGCGACGCCGGTTTCTTCCAGCAGGCGCAGGCAGAAGGCGAGGCTATCGTCCGTGTACTGAGATATGTCGGCATAGATGTAGAAGGCGCCGTCGGGCGGGGCGATACGCTCGAGGCCGAGGCGGGGCAGGGCGGCGAGCATCAGGTCTCGGTTGGCGCGGTAGACATTGAGGTGGCCTTCGAGCTCCGCGCGGCTGTCCATGGCGATCAGGCCGGCATGCTGGGCGAGGGACGGGGCGGTGAGGAAAAGGTTGCCGATATAGGC
>Ga0068877_10005116_pt1 | contig 10132 bp, 12 predicted proteins | sample NOAtaG_FD_66437 | JGI IMG/M metagenome (GOLD analysis project Ga0068877, IMG submission 66437) | Freshwater lake microbial communities from Lake Erie, under a cyanobacterial bloom - NOAA_Erie_Diel6S_1000h metaG | ecosystem: Environmental > Aquatic > Freshwater > Lake | place: USA: Ohio, Lake... | reverse complement strand
GTCGGGCAGGCTGGCGTTGCCCTTGCCAAGGAAACCCAGGTTCATGGGGAAGGCCTCGGCGGCCTGCAGCATGCGGTGCATGTGCCAGGGCCCGGGCGTGCAGGTGGTGGCGAAGGTGCCCGTGGCCGGTCCGGTGCCGCCGCCGATCATGGTGGTGACGCCCGACATGAGCGCCTCCTCGATCTGCTGCGGGCAGATGAAGTGAATGTGGGTGTCGATGCCCCCGGCCGTGACGATGAGCCCCTCGCCAGCGATCACCTCGGTACCCGCGCCGATGGCGATGGTAACTCCCGGTTGCACGTCTGGATTACCGGCCTTGCCGATGGCCGAGATATGGCCATCCTTGATGCCGATGTCGCCCTTCAGGATGCCGGTGTAATCGACGATGAGGGCGTTGGTGATGACCGTGTCGGCCACCTGGGCCGACACCCGCTGGCCCTGGCCCATGCCGTCGCGAATCACCTTGCCGCCGCCGAACTTCACCTCCTCGCCCGGAACGGTGAAGTCGTGCTCCACCTCGATCCACAGATCCGTGTCCGCCAGCCGCACCTTGTCGCCCGTGGCGGGCCCGTACATGCCCGCATAGGCTTCGCGCGCGATCTTCATGGCGCCCCCTCGAGCCTGCCCTGCACCTTCTGCTGGAACCCGAACACCACCCGCTCGCCCGCGTAGGGCACCAGTTCCACCTCGCGCCCTTGACCCGGCTCGAAGCGCACCGCCGTGCCGGCGGGGATGTTCAGGCGGCGGCCGTAGGCAGCCGCGCGGTCGAAGGCCAGCGCCTCGTTGGTCTCGTAGAAGTGGTAGTGGGAGCCCACCTGCACGGGGCGGTCCCCGGTGTTGGTGACATGCAGGGTCACCACCGGGCGGCCGGCGTTGAGTTCGATATGGCCTGGAGCGGTGCGGATTTCGCCGGGAATCATGGTCAGCTGATCGGGTTGTGGACGGTGACCAGCTTGGTACCGTCGGGGAAGGTGGCTTCCACCTGGATCTCGGGAATCATTTCCGGCACGCCCTCCATCACGTCGTCGCGGCCGAGCAGCGTGGCGCCAAAGCCCATCAGCTCGGCCACGGAGCGCCCGTCGCGCGCCCCCTCCAGGACCGCGGCAGTGATGAAGGCCACCGCCTCGGGGTAGTTGAGCTTCAGGCCGCGTGCCTTGCGCCGCTCGGCCAGCAGCGCCGCGGTGAATATGAGCAGCTTGTCCTTCTCGCGTGGGGTCAGTTCCATGGGGCGCCGAAATGGTGACAGTCACACGGCCAGGAGGCCGCGCACGTTTTCGCTCTGCATCGATTCGCCGGATCCGCTCTTGACAACCACACCCCGGTTCAGCACCAGGTAGTGGTCGGCGAGGGACTGGGCGAAATCATAGTACTGTTCCACGAGCAGAATCGCCATGTCCCCGCGCTGCGCCAGCGACCGGATGACGCGTTCAATGTCCTTGATGATGGAGGGCTGGATGCCCTCGGTGGGCTCGTCCAGTATCAGCACCCGGGGCTTCATGGCGAGCGCGCGCCCGATGGCGAGCTGCTGCTGCTGGCCGCCGGACAGATCGCCGCCGCGCCGGCCGCGCATCTGATGCAGGACCGGGAACATGGCATAGATCTCCTCCGGCACCTGACGCGCCTCGCCCGCGCTCTTCGAGGCAAGCCCCATGCGCAGGTTTTCCTCCACGGTGAGGCGAGGGAAGATTTCGCGGCCCTGGGGCACATAGCCTAGACCGATCGCCGCCCGCCGCTCCGGGCGCAGCGCGGTAATGTCGCGCCCGTCCAGCTCGATGCGCCCGGCGCGCACCGGCTCAAGGCCCATGATGCACTTGAGCAGCGTGGTCTTGCCCACGCCGTTGCGGCCCAGCAAGGCGGTGACGCCGCCCATGGGCACTTGCAGCTCCACGGCTCGCAGCGTGTGGCTGGAGCCGTAGTAGTGGTCGAGAGCGCGAACGACGAGCATGGCGGATCGCGTTATCGGCCGAGGTAGACCTCGATGACCCGCTCGTTCGCCTTGACGGCGTCGAGGGGGCCCTCGGCCAGCACCGCGCCCTCATGCAGCACCGTCACCGTGGCGGCGATGGACGCGATGAAGTCCATGTCGTGCTCCACCACGATCAAGGTGTGCTCCCCGGCCAGGGCCTTGAAGAGCTCTGCGGTGCGGGCCGTCTCGTGATCGGTCATGCCGGCGGCAGGCTCGTCGAGCAGCAGCAGCCTGGGCTCCTGCATGAGCAGCATGCCGATCTCCAGCCACTGCTTCTGCCCGTGGGAGAGCGTTCCGGCCACCCGCCCGCCCTCGGCGCCCAGCCCGATGAGGTCGAGAACCTCGCCGATGCAGGTCAGCTCAGCCGGCGATAGCCGCGCCCGCAGGCTGGCGCGCACCCGCTTGTCCGCTTTCATGGCGAGTTCCAGGTTTTCGACCACCGTGTGATTTTCGAACACCGTGGGCTTCTGGAACTTGCGGCCGATGCCCGCGTGGGCGATCTGCGGCTCGGTGAGGCGCGTGAGATCGATGGTCTGCCCGAAGAACACCGTGCCCGAGTCGGGACGGGTCTTGCCGGTGATCACGTCCATCATGGTGGTCTTGCCAGCGCCGTTGGGGCCGATGATGCAGCGCAGCTCATCGGTCTGTACCGTCAGCGTGAGCGCGTTCAAGGCCCGGAAACCGTCAAAGCTCACCGTGATGTCTTCGAGATAAAGGATCGGGCCGTGGCTGGTGTCCACCCCTGGCCGGGCCACGTGGCTCAGACCCGTGGTGGCCCCGCCCTTGAAGTCATCCCCCGCCGGGCTCACGCAGTCACCTTGCCGGCCTCGGGCCCCTGCGCACCGGGCGCCGCGCGGCGCGCCACGAACCATCCCACCACGCCACGGGGCAAGAACAGCGTCACCGCGATGAACAGCGCCCCGAGGAAGAACAACCAGTACTCGGGAAAGGTTTGGGTGAAGAAACTCTTCGCGCCATTGACCAGGCCCGCGCCCACCAGCGGCCCGATCAGCGTTCCACGGCCGCCCACCGCCACCCAGATGGCGATCTCGATGGAATTGGCGGGCGACATCTCGCTGGGATTGATGATCCCCACCTGGGGCACGTACAGGGCACCGGCGATGCCGCACAGCACAGCCGAGAGGGTCCACACGAAAAGCTTGTACCAAAGCGGGTTGTAGCCCGAGAACATGAGCCGCCCCTCGGAATCGCGAATGGCGGTCAGGATGCGGCCGGTCCGGGAGCGCACCAGCGCGCGGGTGAGCACCAGGCAGCCCGCCAGGAACAGCCCGGTGGCGGCGAACAGCGCTGCGCGGGTGGCAGGATCGGAGATGCGGTACCCGAGGATCCGCTTGAAGTCGGTGAAGCCATTGTTCCCGCCAAAGCCGGTGTCGTTGCGGAAGAACAGCAGCATGAAGGCGAAGGTGAGCGCCTGGGTGATGATGGAGAAATACACCCCTCGGATGCGGCTGCGAAACGCGAAGAAACCAAACACGAAGGCGAGCACGGCCGGCGCGATCACCACCAGCGCGGCGGCGTACCAGAAGTGGTCGGTGAAGGACCAGTACCAGGGGTAGGCTTTCCAGTCGAGGAACACCATGAAGTCGGGCAGATCGCTCTGGTACTGGCCCTCGCGCCCGATCATGCGCATCAGGTACATCCCGAAGGCGTAGCCCCCGAGGGCGAAGAACAGCCCATGGCCGAGGCTCAGGATGCCGGTGTATCCCCAGATGAGATTCATGGCCACCGCCACGCAGCAGTAGCAGAGAATCTTGCCGGCGAGCGTGACGGCGTAGGCCGACAAATGCAGCGGACTCGTCTCAGGCACGGCGAGAAACAGCACCGGCACCACCACGGTCACCGCGATCACGAAGGCCACCAACGCCGTCCAGCCGCGGCCGCTGAACAGCGACTCGTCGCCCGGGACGGGGAAAGCGGCGGCAGCGCTCATGGACCACCCCCTGGCAATGCCGCGCGATGGACGCCAGGGACACCTCGGCGCCATGGAACGGCGACGGCCAAAGCCCCGCCTTGCCCAATACGCCCGCAGCCTGGCACCGGCCTCATGCCTCCACGGACCGGCCCCTGAGGGCGAACAACCCCTGCGGCCGCTTCTGGATGAAGGCGATGATCAACACCAGGATCAGGATCTTGGTGGGCACCGCGCCGATGTAGGGCTCAAGGAACTTGCTCGCCACGCCCAGCCCGAGGGCGGCATACACCGTGCCGGCCAGTTGCCCCACGCCGCCGAGCACCACCACCATGAAGGAATCGATGATGTAGCTCTGGCCCAGGTCCGGCCCCACGTTGCCGATCTGTGACAGGGCGCAACCCGCCAGGCCGGCGATGCCCGAGCCCAGGCCGAAGGCCAGCATGTCCACCCTGGCCGTGGGCACTCCCACGCAGGCCGCCATGGCGCGGTTCTGGGTGACGCCGCGAACGAACAATCCGAACCGGGTGCGCGTGAGCATGAGCCACATCAGAAGCAGGACGGCGAGCGCAAAGCCGATGATCACGATGCGGTTCCAGGGCAGCGCCAGCGCCGCGAGTTCGATGCCGCCGCTCATCCAGGCGGGATTGGCCACTTCCACATTCTGGGCGCCAAACAACTGGCGCACCGACTGGATCAACACCAGGCTGATACCCCAGGTGGCCAGCAACGTCTCCAGGGGCCGGCCGTAGAGCCATCGAAGACGGTGCGCTCCAGCACCACACCCACGGCCGCCGCCGACAGAAACGCCACGGGCACGGCGCACACCAGGTACCAGTCCAGGGCGCCGGGGAAGCGGGCGCGAAAGAGCGACTGGGTTGCGTAGGCGGCGTAGGCACCGATCATGAGCATCTCGCCGTGCGCCATGTTGATGACACCCAGCAACCCGTAGGTGATGGCCAAGCCCAGCGCGGCCAGCATCAGGATGCTGCCCAGACTCACCCCGGCGAACAGCCGCTGGGCGAAGTCGTAGACCATGAGGCGCCGGTCGATGGCGCGCACCGCGTCGGCAGCCGCCTCGCGCACCCGGGCGTCGGGCTCCAGCAACGCCAGCAGCAGGGTCTTGATCTTGGGATCACGGCTGCCGGCAAGCCGCGCGATGGCCGCCAGACGCGCGCCGGTGTCGCCGCTGCGAAGCTGCGACGCGGCGCGGGCGACCTCGAGGACGTCCCGAATCTCCGCCACGGACTCGCGCGCCAGCGCCTTGTCCAGAGTGGCAAGCATTTTCTCGTCCGGTTCGATGGCACGCGCCGCCTCCAGGCGCTGCTTCGGGTCGGTGGAAAAAATGCGCAGCCCGGCCATGACGCCTTCCACCTGGGAGCGCATGCGATTGTTGATGGAGATCTTGGCAAGGTCCTCGGGCTCCGTCTCCACGGCCGTGCCCGTCAGCGCATCCAGAAGAGAGCCGCGCTGCTTGATGAACACCTGCCCCTTCGGCGTGACGCGCAGCAACCCGTCCTGCAGGGCGGTGAGCACGCGCATGGCCGCCTCGTCACCGCCCGCGGCGATGGCATCGATGGCTTCCATGCGCTCGTTGGCGTCCTCGGAGGCGAGCTTGGCGAGCGCGGCGGCATCCAGCGCCGCGGCGGCCGGCCCCGCCAGCGTCAGCAGCAATCCCAGGCAAACGGCGACCACTGTCGCCAGCCGATTGCAACGATTCAAGGTGGAGGAGTTCCGTGGTTGAAAACGTATCCGTGGCACCGCCACGAGGCAGCCGTCGACCCGCGCCAGTCCCGGGGGAAGCTGTTCCCCGAGACCGGTGCGGCAGCAAACCGCTTACAGCTTCTGCTTGCCCTCGTTGCCCGGGATGAAGGGGCTCCAGGGCTGGGCACGGATCGGGCCCTTGGTCTTCCACACCACATCGAACTGCCCGTCGGCCTGCACCTCGCCAATCATCACAGGCTTGTGGAGGTGGTGGTTGGTCTCGTCCATCTTCAGCACGAAGCCCGAGGGCGCCTTGAAGGTCTGCCCGGACATGGCCTTGCGCACCTTGTCCACGTCCGTGGACTTGGCCTTCTCCACCGCCTGCTTCCACATGTAGATGCCCACATAGGTGGCTTCCATGGGGTCGTTGGTCACCACCGTGTCCAGATTGGGCACGTTGTTCTTCTTGGCCCATTCGCTGTAGGCCTTGATGAACTTGGTGTTTTCGCCGTTCTTCACCGACATGAAGTAGTTCCACGCCGCCAGGTGGCCCACCAGCGGCTTGGTGTCCACGCCGCGCAATTCTTCCTCGCCCACGGAGAACGCCACCACCGGCACGTCGGTGGCCTTCAGGCCCTGGTTGCCCAGTTCCTTGTAGAAGGGCACGTTCGAATCACCGTTGATGGTGGAGATCACGGCGGTCTTCTTGCCCTCGCCGGCGAACTTCTTGATCTTGGCGATGATGGTCTGATAGTCGCTGTGGCCGAAGGGGGTGTAGTCCTCCATGATGTCAGCCTCGGCGACGCCCTTGCTCTTCAGGAAGGCGCGCAGGATCTTGTTGGTGGTGCGCGGATACACGTAATCGGTGCCCAGCAGAACGAAGCGCTTCGCACCGCCGCCATCCTTGCTCATCAGGTACTCCACCGCGGGAATCGCCTGCTGGTTCGGCGCAGCGCCGGTATAGAACACGTTCTGCGACAGCTCTTCTCCCTCGTATTGCACCGGGTAGAACAGCAGGCCGTTCAATTCCTCGAACACCGGCAGCACCGACTTGCGCGACACCGACGTCCAGCAGCCGAACACCACCGAGACCTTGTCCTGGGTGATCAGCTGGCGCGCCTTCTCGGCGAACAGCGGCCAGTTCGAGGCGGGGTCGACCACCACCGCCTCGAGCTTCCTGCCCAGCACACCGCCCTAGGCATTGATCTCTTCAATGGTCATCAGTGCGGTGTTCTTGAGGGCCGTCTCGCTGATGGCCATGGTGCCCGACAGGGAGTGCAGGATGCCGACCTTGATGGTGTCCGCTGCCACCGCCGGCATGGACAGCAACCCGGCTGCCGACAAGCCGGCACCGATAAGAGTGCCGAGAAACTGTTTGCGATTCATGCGGTGATCCCCTTTGATCTGGAAGTGCGAGGCGGCCTGTCATGCCGGCGGCGTGAACAGTCGCCCGCTGAGGGCGCTTCCGCAGGAACCATGCCGACGCATCCGCAGCGCTTTGCGCCAGGGGAGGCATGGGGATGTTTCAACGGGAAAAACCAGCCCCGCGCGCCGGGAGATCACGCCATGCATTCCGCACCCAGCCACGGATGCACGCACTGGCAACGCGCGGGCCCTGCCAGCCTCGCACTCTTTGGGAGCGCCGCGGCGGGGAAGCCTTGGCTCAGGCCGGAGACCGGTCCTCGCCGTCGACCTTCTCGAGATCGCGCTCCACCAGCGGCCGCACCCGTTCGAGCGCCTCGTGGAGGAGTTCCTCGGGAAGGCTGTTGAGCGCTTCAGCGAGCACGTCGCCGGCGTCCAGGGCCTCTTCTGGCAGGGCCTCGGCCTGCAGGTTGGCCACCAGCACCGAGGCCGCGCCGACGCTCAGCAACAATTGCTCGCGTTCCTGCATGAGGATTTCAATCTCGCCGCGTAACAGGGCAACTTCGTCGGCGGGCGTGTGTGTGGACATGGACGGGCTCGGGGAGCGTGGCAGGACGCTGGGAGTGTGCCACGGAACACAGCACCAAGGCGATGCGCAGGCATGGGGCCGCGCATCACCTTGGTGCGGTTGCGGGTATGGCGGCGGGCCTCGATCCCGTGGCCGGATACCTCCCACTGCACGCAGAGGCGCGCCAGCGCTCGATCTTCAGGTATTGGACAAGGGCTGGCACCGCACTTGCGAGAGGAAGGACAGACGATGAGCGGTTTCGCGGCCAGTGCTTCGCGAAGCTTCGTCAGGGGAGCTAGGGTTCCGGTCCGTGCACAACGCGGATGCTGGTCCGAGAGCCCCCCGGCCTGCGTGCTTGGTGGCAGGCTCCACGGAGGGACAAAAGCCCGGGAGAGCGAAACTGCTCGACCTGACATTGCCCTCCACAGGAGCTTCTCATGCGCCCCGCGACCACCCACCGTGCTTCTCGCAGCATCTTCATCTCCTCCTCCTTCAAGGGCGCCCTGGGCGCCCTCTTCTTTTGCCTCTACAGCGCCGCGGCCCTGGCAACGGGCAGCGCCAAGATCGGCACCGTCATCTGGATCGGCTACGGTCCGTTCTACGTGGCCGACCAGCTGGACCTTTTCAAGAAGTCGGGCGTGAAGGTGACCATGCAGGTTTTCACCGACCCGGCGCTCATCCCGCCGGCGGTAACCGGAGGCTCGGTGGACGGCGGCATGATCACCTACGACCAGGTGGTGAGTTCGGTGTCCAAGGGCTCCACCATGCGGGTGGTCCAACCGATCGACTATTCCAACGGCGGTGATGCCATCGTCACCAGCGTGGACATCAAGTCCGTGAAGGACCTGAAGGGCCAGAAAGTGGCCTACAACCCCCTGTCGCCGTCGGACTTCCTGCTCTCCTACGCCTTGCAGAGCAACGGCCTGAGCGAGAAAGACATGAAACCGGTGAACATGAGCCCCGAGGGCGTGCCCGCAGCCATGGCCTCCGGCAGCGTCAAGGTGGGCGTCACCTACGAGCCGAGCGTCTCGGAGGTCACTTCCATGGGCGGGGGCTCGAAGTTCAAGGTGCTCTATTCCAGCAAGGATGCTCCCGGCCTGATCACTGACGTTCTGGTGTTCAAGTGGGAGTACATCAAGAAGAACCCCGACGTAGTGAAGGCCCTGATCCAGGGCTACGTGGACGGCCTGGAATACATGAACAAGAATCCGGCCGAGGCAGCGAAGCTGATCGGCAAGGTCATGGGCATTTCCGCCAAGGAGGTGCTGGAACAACTGCCGGCCGTGTACAACCCTTCCCTGAACGAATTCCCCAAGGTGTTCGACAAGAGCAAGGAGACCACCTCGTTGCACACCAGCGGCGCCGTGATCGCGAAGATCCTCAAGGCCAAGGGGGAGATCAAGTCCATCCCCAGGACGGAGGACACCTACGATGATTCCATCGCCCGGGCCCTGATCAAGAAGTAATTCCTCCCAGGCCGGCGCGCCCGCGCGCCGGCCATGCTCCCAAAGCAAGCCTTGCCATGAACACCCGTACCGCATCGCCCTTTCGCTCGCCCCGCGGGGCGCTTCCCAACCTGATCGCCCTGGGCTGGACCCTTCTTGGCTACCCCCTGGGCATCGCGCTGCTGCTGGCCCATGCTTGGTGGGCCAACCTCGCCGGCGTGCTGATCACCGCGCACGCGCTAGTGTTTGCCGCCTACTACATCCACGAGTTCGCCCACCATTCCATCTTCCGCTCGCCCGGGGCCAACCAGCGCTGGGGCGTTGTCATGACCTGGCTCACGGGCGCGTGCTACGCCACCTTCGATGCGCTGCGACGCAAGCACATGCGCCATCATCTCGATCGCGCGGACGTGCTCACCTTCGACTACAAGGCATTCCTGGAGCGCTCGCCGCGCTGGGTCGGCCACACGGTGACCGCCCTGGAGTGGGCCTACGTCCCCGCCGTGGAGCTCATCATGCACGGCTACGTGATGGTGCTGCCCTTTCTCAGGAAGGAGCGCGCCGCGGAACGGCCGCGGCTGCTGGCGGTGATCGCCACCCGCGCGGCGCTGTTCGGGCTTCTGGCCTGGGTGTCGCCGAAAGCCCTGGTGCTGTACGCGGTGGCCTGGATCCTCATGGTGCACGTGCTGCGCTTCACCGACGCCTACCAGCACACCTTTGATGCCTACGCGGTGCTCGAGGACGGCGCGCCGGTTCCCGCCGACAAGGTGCGGGACCGTGCCTACGAGCAGGCCAACACCTACAGCAACCTGGTGTCCGTGGCCCATCCCTGGCTCAACACGCTGCTTCTCAACTTCGCCTATCACAACGCCCACCACGAACGCCCCATCGTCCCCTGGCACGACCTGCCGCCCCTGCACCGGGAGCTGTTCGGCGAGCAGTACGAGCAGGTGATCCCCATGGCCGACCTCCTGCGCGGCTATCACCGTGACCGCGTGAAGCGCATCACCTCCGCCGACTACGGCGAGGTGGGCAGCGGCCCGGGCAAGGCCGAGCGCTTCCTGGGTGCCTACGGCGTGTCCTTCCTCACCGCCGTTTGACCCGCGGCTGCGCGCCATGACCGTCACGACATCGCCCTCTCCCCAGTACCATCTCGA
>Ga0068877_10005115_pt1 | contig 10134 bp, 9 predicted proteins | sample NOAtaG_FD_66437 | JGI IMG/M metagenome (GOLD analysis project Ga0068877, IMG submission 66437) | Freshwater lake microbial communities from Lake Erie, under a cyanobacterial bloom - NOAA_Erie_Diel6S_1000h metaG | ecosystem: Environmental > Aquatic > Freshwater > Lake | place: USA: Ohio, Lake... | reverse complement strand
AAAGCATCGCGTCCGTTCGACCAGCATCGCAATGGCATCGTCGTTTCCGAAGGTGCTTGTATCTTCGTCATGGAACGGCTTGCCGATGCCCGCGCCCGTGGGGCCAAGATTGTTGCCGAGCTGGTTGGGTATGCCATGAATACCGACGCCACCGACTTCGTGCTACCCAACCCGCAGCGGCAGGCAGAATGCGTTCGGCTAGCGTTGGGGCGGGCTGGATTGGAGCCGGAGCAGATCGATATTGTCAGCACCCATGCGACTGGGACGACCAGCGGCGATGCCCAAGAATGCGCCGCTCTTCGCGAAGTCTTCGCCAGTTCAAGACGCACCCATTTCAACAACACCAAAAGCTTCATCGGCCATGCCATGGGGGCCGCCGGAGCTCTTGAACTCGCTGGAAACCTCCCATCTTTCCAGGACGGATACTGCCACCCCACGATCAACCTGGATCAGCTGGATCCCGAGTGCGAACTCCCCGGATTGGTGGCCGGAAGTCCCAAGAAGTTATCGGGGGTCGACTACATTCTGAACAATTCTTTCGGTATGCTAGGGATCAATTCGGTCGTCATCGTCCGAAGGTTTGATCCGTCCGAGCATTAGGAGTGAAGAGTTAGCCCATGACGCCTGCTGAAATTCGCGACGAAATTCTCGATATCCTCAGTGAAATCGCCCCTGACGAGGATCTCTCCAATCTGGAAGACGCGAAGTCCTTCCGGGAGCAGATGGAGCTGGACAGCATGGATTTCTTGGACATCGTCATGGAGCTACGCAAGCGGCATCGAGTCCAGATTCCAGAAGAGGAGTATCCTCGGCTTGCCAGCATGGCCAGCACGGTGGAGTACCTGGAACCGAAGATGCGGGACTTGGTGAAGTCGACCTGAGCGACGGAGACAAGGCCGGAGCGGTGGATTGATGTACGATACGATCATCATCGGGGCCGGCATGTCGGGGTTGGCCGCTGGTATCCGGCTGGCCAACTACCAGAAGCAAGTCTGTATCCTTGAGCGTCACACGACGATCGGCGGACTCAATTCGTTCTATCGGATGCACCGTCGTAATTTTGACGTTGGATTGCACGCGCTGACCAACTTCACACCCCGAGGCACCAAGCGCGGGCCGCTCGCCAAACTCCTTCGTCAACTGCGTTTCCGCTGGGAGGATTTTGATCTGGCCCCACAGGTCGGATCGCAGATCGCATTTCCAGGTGTGACGTTACGGTTTTCCAACGACGCGAAACTGCTTCGCGAAGAAATAGCCCTCGCCTTTCCCGACCAGATCGATCGTTATGATCGGATGGTGGCTGCGCTAGTCGACTACGACGATCTCAGCCAGAACGATTTCGAAACATCAGCGCGTGCTTTTCTGGGCGACCATCTGACCGATCCACTCTTGATCGAAATGATTCTCTGCCCGCTGATGTGGTACGGAAACGCCCGCGAAGACGATATGGACTTCGGGCAGTTGTGCATCATGTTCCGAAGTATCTTTCTGGAGGGGTTCGCCAGACCGTTTCAGGGGGTGCGACTGATCTTAAAGCACTTGGTCAGGCGTTTTCGTGAGCTCGGGGGGCAACTCAAATTGCGCAGTGGCGTGTCTCGGATCGAGGTACAGGGGCAGCGGGTAATCGGTGTGACGCTGGAGGATGGGACGCAATTGGAAGCCAAGCGCGTCCTCTCGAGCGCGGGAGTGGTAGAGACGATGCGGCTTTGCGGTGCATCGTCTGGTAACACGCTTCCTGAACCAGGGGAATTGTCGTTCATCGAGTCGATCTCGGTGTTGGATCGTCAGCCCAAGGACTTAGGTTGCGACCGAACGATCGTCTTCTACAACGACTCGGAGAAGTTCCACTGGAAGCGTCCCAGAACTGAGTTGTGCGACCTTCGGACCGGCGTGATCTGCTCCCCGAACAACTACGACTACGGAACTGAACGAGGGGAGTTGGAGGACGGCTACATCCGGATCACCACTCTGGCAGATCATGCTGGATGGGAGTCTTTATCGCCGACCGATTATCAGGTTGCCAAACTCGATTGGTACGATCGTTCGATCGCATCCGCCGTGCGGTTTGTTCCCGATTTCCGTAGGCACGTGATCGCCACCGATGTGTTCACACCCAAAACGATTCGGCGTTTCACTTCGCATGATCATGGTGCCGTCTATGGGGCTCCAAGAAAGCGTCTGGATGGGACGACGCATTTGGAAAACCTTTTTCTCTGCGGGACCGACCAAGGTTTTGTCGGGATCGTGGGGGCCATTGTCAGTGGGATTTCGATCGCCAACCAGCATTGCCTGAGGGAATCTGGCGGATGACCGACCGATCGCTTCTTGCCACCACACGGATGTTGGTACCGCGAGAGGCCGCAACCGGACGCAGATATTGCTGGGGGCGCGCAGTGGGGACGCAGCAAATTGTGAGCTGAAGGCGGTAACGATAGCCCCGGTCAACCGAGGAAGGTTGGAAACGGGGCGACTTCGATGCTGCCGTTCTAGCATAGACTCACGCGGCCAATCGGCTAAGCGATAGGCCCGACGAAGTGCTCCATCGACCCGCTGAGCCCGGTCGACTGCCAAGTCAACTCTTCGCCGCCAGCGCGATCCGCCGCGTCTCCGTTCCCTTGGGTAGCGGCCGCTGTGGATCAGGCGCTGTGGATCGCGCGTCGATCGACTGCCAATGCAGCTTCATGTACCACTTCCGCAAGGGTTGGGTGAGCGTGGCAGAGTCTGGCGATGTCTTCCGAACTGGCGCCAAATTCGATGGCTGTGGCGGCTTCGGCGATCAGATCCCCCGCCCGGGCACCGATGATATGGACCCCGAGGACTCGGTCGGTGGTTGCATCGGCCAAAATCTTGACTCGGCCTTCGATCTCCCCGATGGTGCGAGCCCTACCGTTTGCCGCATAGGGGCTAACACCTTTCCGATACTCGATCTTTTTCTCCGTCAACTGTTCTTCGGTTTGTCCTACAGAAGCAATTTCCGGATGGGTGTAGACGATTGCCGGAATGCATTCGTAATTGACGTGGCTCGCCTGGCCCGCCATCCTTTCGACGCAGACGACTGCTTCTTCCATTGCCTTGTGGGCCAGCATAGCGCCGCCGATCAGATCTCCTACGGCGTAGATGCTGGGAACTCCGGTGCGGTAGTTGGCATCGACGGGGACAAAGCCCCGTTTGTCGGTTTCAATGCCGCAGGATTCCAGCCCGATTCCTTGATTCATCGGAACGCGACCGGTTGCCAAGAGGACGCGATCGCATTCGATCGGATCGCTGTCCTTGCAACGAACAACGCAGCGATTTCCTTCCACCTTGGCCGACTCCACCCACTTGTTCAGCTGGAACTGAATCCCCTGCTTCTCAAACATTCGCATAGCGATTTGCGCGATTTCCTTATCGATCCCTGGAAAAATCCTATCCATTGCTTCCAGCACAATCACTTCCGATCCCAGGCGGCGCCAGACGCTTCCCAGTTCCATGCCGATGTATCCACCGCCGATGACCACCAATCGTTTGGGGACTTCTGGATACTTGAGAGCCGAGGTGCTGTTGCCAACTCGATCTCCATCCTCTTCGACTCCGCGCATCGAGGCGGGGCGGGAGCCAGTTGCCAAAAGGATACGGGGAGCCCGAAACCGCACCGTTCCTTCGGCAGTCGTCACCTCGACCGTCGTCGGGTCGATCAGCTTGCCCTTGCCGACGACCGCTTCGACTTGATTTTTCTTTAGCAGTTGCTGGATCCCGGAAGTGAGCGTGGAGACGACTTGATCCTTTCGCCGAAGCATCGCGGCTAGGTCCAGTCGGACGTCCGAAACGCCGATGCCATGCTGGGCCATTCCGTGTTTGGCTTCTTCATAAAGATGGCTCGACTCAAGCAGCGCCTTGCTGGGGATACAGCCGACACGAAGGCATGTACCACCGAACTGCTGATTTTCATCGATGCAGACCACCTTCATCTTCAGCTGGGCAGCTCGGATCGCTCCCACGTAACCGGCAGGTCCGCCACCAAGCACCACTAGATCCACTTCCCGAAGACTCATCTCAGGCCCTGCCTTCCAAAAAATTGGCTCATCCGCAGTTCTGTCACCTGCGGTATGGGAATGTTGTCATCATGCGGCACCCGTTCGCAATCGATCCCCATTGCGACGTTTGGGAAGCTGTGCCCTCGCATGCAGTTGTAATTTAGCATGCAGGGGATTCTTGTTCCCTTTCGGCGTCCCAACGTAGCCAATGACCGGGATAAAGTGCGGCGGCGTTTGCCAACGGATCAGGGAGATGCTCTCCCTGCATATTCTCTTTATTCTAATCAAACAAGGATTTTGCGGGATCAGGCAACCGGGTTAGATGGGTTGTCCGTGCATGGTCGCCAGAAGGACGCGGCTTCCGGCGCGATCCCGGTGCTCCCCTAGAACAATCCCCTGCCAAGTTCCCAGGGCTAGGGAACCAGCGCGGATCGGGATCGTCAGATCGGTTCCTATCATGGCGCAAAGCACGTGAGCTGGCATGTCGTCAGGACCTTCGTCGTCGTGCCGGAATCGAAACTCCCGAGGCACCAGGTGGCGAAAAAGATCACGCAGGTCGAGCAGCACTCGGGGGTCGGTGTTTTCGTTCAGGGAGAGAGACGCCGAAGTGTGCTGGAGTGAGAGGTGTAGCAAGCCGACTGCGATGCCTGCAATCTCCGGGATCTGGTCTGTGACCTCCTCGGTGATCCAATGGAATCCAAACGGTTTGGGAGGAAGTTGGATCGATTTGCTGAGCCACATTTCGGTTGTCGCCTAAAAAAAAGAAAAAAATTTTTCAACCTTTCGACGCCCAGTTCCCGCCCTATCTGCTCACGGAGGACCAAAGAAACAGAGGCGGGATCGATTTTCCACAACCTTCCGGCGATCCGAGAAATCCCCCTTGACGCGTCGGCAAGGGAAAGCTTTGCCCCATTGGTGGCTTTCGAGCGTCGCTTCGAGGTTCGTCCGGTGCATCGACGCCGGTAGGGACTGCGTATTCTTCGCGGCTTGCCCAGGAATCTTTTGCGTCGCATCGACGGCAGGGATCAGTCCGCGACGCCCGAATTTCCTTGACTCACCATTCTCTCCGCCAATAATACCAAGTCTTCTGAAATGGAAATGTGGAAGGATGGTCGACCGCAGACCGATTCGACAGTTCCAGACAAAACGGTTGCTCCAGCAGGCTGGATTCTCCGAATGTTTCGGAGTGCCTGATGCGATATAGGAAGGTCCGCTGGGATCGCCGATAGGATTCGGTGCATCGCGGGCTGCCACAGTGGTTCCCGAAGAGGAACCTACGCTTGAAGGGGGGATGGAATGAGCGGTTTTTGCAAGAATGTTTTCGAGGCGATTCTCAAGTATGGGCACGACGAGGATTTCGATCCTCAGGCTGACAACAAGTTCCAGCCGACGGACGCACCAGCCGGATCGTTGGAGAAGATCGAAATTCTCCGCGAGCGAGTCGAGCTGGGGCAGCCCTTGTGGCACAACGATGACCGCGTCGATTACAGCGGTCTGACGGGTGCAATTCGGCCTCGTGAGTAATCGCCGTAGGCCAGCGCCTTGTGGGGCGTTGGTTTGGCAGGATCATTCCAAAGCCCTGATCGTTTTGATCGGGGCTTTGTTGTTTGGTGAGCTATCTTTCGCAGTCCGGGAAATCGACATGGGCTTTCCATGCAGACTCCAGCACCTCGCCGTCAACTAGGTTCCAGCGATTTATGGGTCAGTCCCGTCGCGCTCGGCTGCTGGCCAATGTCGGGCGTCAGTTCGCTCGGAATTCAGCCTTCCCAGTGTGTTGAAGCGATCGAATGCGCCTTGCAACTTGGCGTCAATCATTTCGATACTGCCTATAGCTATGGCAAGCAAGGAGAAAGCGACCGCTTGTTGAAGCAGGTATTGTCCGGGCGATGGGATCAGGTCGTGGTCGCCAGCAAGGTAGGAAGTCATTACGATCGCCAGGGCAATCGACGGCTGGATGCATCGCCCGCCAGATTGACGGCCGATGCGGAGGAAATCCGGCAACGCTTGGGGTTAGACCGGATCGATTTGATGTATCTTCACGCCCCCGATGGCAGGACGCCCGTGGAGCGATCGGCCGAGGCGCTGGCGCGGTTACAGCAAAAGGGAACGATTCGATGGATCGGCGTCAGTAACACCTCGCCGGAAGAAACACTGGCTTTCGCTTCGATCGCTCCCATCGTGGTTCATCAGCCTCCATTCAACATGCTGCAGCAGGAGTCGCTGCAATCGCTTCGACCTGCATTGCGGAGACTGCAAGTCGGCGCCGCCGTTTATTGGCCCTTGATGAAGGGTCTGCTGGCTGGAGCGATTCGCTCCCTGGAGCAGCTCGATCCAGCAGATCGGCGACTCAGCTACCCCATGTTTCAAGGGGAGCAATGGACTTTGAATCGGCAGTTCATCGAGAGGTTGGATGGGCTTGCGAGGGAGGCGGATACTACGATCATTCGCCTAGTCGTTGGCTGGACGATGGCTCAACCCGACGTGGCGACCGTGCTGTGCGGGGCGAGGAATGCCGAACAGATCGCACAGGCCACTCAGGCGATGGTAGAACCATTGCCTGCAGACTTGTTGGAACGGGTCGAGCGGTTGGTGGCCGAGCGAACGGGGCTGGCGTTGTAGTCAGCAGATAGGATCTTTCAGATATCAGCTTTTAGGTCCTCCCGAGATTCGTTCGATGATCGGGCAACGATCTGTTCCATATATGTCAGGTTCTCCAGGATTCCATCTGCCTTTTCGCTTCCGTTTGTTCTTTCTCTAGTTGCAGCGGATCCTGTGCGGGCGCTCGTCTCGAGGTCCAAGCACGACGATGATCGTGTGAGGACAGTTTAGCTGTAGAAAGCTTGGTTCGGGTATGAATTCAGAAACCGATATCAGTGTAGGAGTTTCCTTTTTCAGTCGATGAGGAACCTCTTCTCGCTTCCGCTGTTCACCCTACAAAATCGAAGAATACGGAAGGCGACAATTGGAAGGGTAACGCGAACTTTCCAAACACCATGATCGCTGTCTTCACCTATGGCTGACACGACTGCTGTGCCAGCAAGTGGGGGGCATGTTACGGGATTGGTGGGATATCATCTTCCCACAGACCGCTTGCAACCCCGAGTGCACAGCAAATAAACAGCTAGCGACCCATAGAAAAAACCAGTCGTGGTACTTTGCTATTCGATAGTGCATGGGCAACGCACTTGCGTGCTCCATAAGGTTTTCATCAAGAGACACCTGCTGCTTCAATTCCAAGCGCAGGAAATCGCAGTCCGATCGCCTTCGAAGATAGGTTGGTGCAACACACCGAGAGAAAGCGTAATGCGCTTAGTGCGGCAACTTTTTGTCGGGGGCGACCAGGACTGTGGTCGCGATGGAGCCGCTAGAAATTTTGGTGGTTGTCTTCGTCCATTCACTGCCGAAAAGAAGACCAGCGAATCCCCAGCTTCCGCATGCGCGCACGGAGGGTATGGGGGTTGATGTCGAGCAGCTTGGCGGCGCCTCGATCTCCCTCAATGCGGCCCTGTGTGAGTGCCAGGGCCTGTTCGATATGGGCTTTCATGGCCTGGTCGAGCGTTAGGAGGGTTGAGGAGCCATTCCTGCGGAAGGAAGTGATCCGAAAGCGACTAGTGGCCGAGCCACCAGTAGCGCTGACGGGACTTTTGCATTGAGTACCCATGATGCAAACGACGGGGCTTCCGTCGGTAAGTATCGCGTGACGGTGGAATGCTACCAGATTCGCGGGGAAGGGAGTCAGTGGGAACCTGGTCCGAACATTCTTCCGCCGCTGTATGCCAATCCTTCGACCACACCGATCGAAGTGTCGGTGACAAAGGAGGACTCCAGTGTCAATCGCATCGAAGTGAAATAAAAACGAAACATTACGATCCACGAGTCTCTTTTCCTGCGGGACTCATACCAACCATCGTTCATGCAGGCAATTGGTGAAACTAACCAGAGGAATAGAAGAATGAAACGTACGGGCAAGGGAATGCGAGGCTTCACCCTGGTGGAGTTGCTAGTGGTGATTGCGATTATCGGAATCTTAGTCGGGCTCCTGCTGCCTGCCGTGCAAGCCGCTCGCGAAGCGGCTCGCCGGATGCAATGCAGCAACAACCTCAAGCAACTTGGTTTGGCGGCTCAGAATTTTGAATCGGCCTACAAGATGCTTCCCTCCAGCGTGCGTCCTGGTGGACTGACAACACTGCCTCGAGTGGCAGGATTGACATTCACACTGCCTTACATCGAGCAGAGTGTTCTTTACGACCGATACGATCAAAGCCGGAACTGGTTTGATCCGGTGAACTTGCCAGTCACCTCGTCTCGCGTCCCCACATTCGCCTGCCCATCGACACCGAACCCTGAGCGTCTGGATGGAGTTCCTGAGCGGTCGCCATGGACTCCGACCTTCGTTGCTACGACCGATTATTCCCCAACGATTGGAGTCGATCAGCGATTGCGTACTTCCGGATTGATCGATCCGACTGGGGATCTTACCGGGGCACTTCCAAAGAACGGCAAGCCGAAGTTCCGAGATATTGCAGATGGTCTGTCGCAGACGATCCTTTACGGTGAATCGGCGGGGCGGCCTACGGTTTACCGGGTCGGCCAAAAGTTTGGTGGAGTTCCCGCCCAGAGGACGAACGCGGGAGGATGGTCTCGACCAGCCAGCGACTTCTCTTTGGACGGTTCTACGCGTGACGGCCGAATCCTGCCGGGGCCGTGCGCCATCAACTGCACCAATGGCGAAGAAATTGCAGGCGCTGCATTTCCTCATCCTTACTACGGTACGGAAGGGACCGGCGAAGCCTACAGCTTTCATCCAGGCGGAGCCCACTTTGCCATCTGCGACGGTTCCGTCCAATTCCTCAATGCAAGTACCGACATTCGGATCATTGCGAGGTTGATTACCAGAGCTGGTGCTGAACTTGCCGGCATCGAAGAGTAACCAGTCCTGGCAACGAAAGACTCCCTGCACGCCTTGTAGTTCCAAGGCGTGCAGGAACGCTTGTTGATTCTTGCCGGTGGCAAACAGCGTCGCCAAGGATTGCAGATCTAAGAACTGGCCGGGCGATCTATTGGTAAACAGACGTTCCTTGCCGGAGTTGGAATGGATCTGATTCCTTCTTTTGAACTTAGCGACGAGATCGCTAACCACACTAAAGCAGCTTGAGCAAAAAAAACGGCAGGCAAAGCGAGGAGCGAACGTCAGCTGGATCTTCCTCGCCAAGCGATCGATCTTCCAGTGCGGGCCATCGAGTAGGCTTTCCACTGCAGCAGAAGAAACCAAAGCAGGGAAAAGGGATGAGCCAGGACTCCAGCAATCGGCTGCTGCAAGCGTCTGGCTATCAGAAAGCGTGGAATCCAAGTAGCAAATCCCACCAGCAGCAGAAGTGTCTGGAGCAGTGGTGACCAGTTTCTTAGCCATGCGATTACCAGTAGCATCCAAGGTCCGATCGACGCAGCCAGCAAAAGCACAGTGAAGATCGCAAGCTGTGGCATCCTGGCAATGCCTTCGGTGGCATTCTTCAGCAGTCCGGACCGAACCTGTTGCGTATCGTGGTACATCCTGCAGACTGCCAGATCGCTGGCATCGAAGAAATCGGTTGCGAGTCCTTCTTTGCGATAGGTTTTAGGGAGCTGGATTCCGTCGTGGCGGGAGCCGCGAATGGCCGAGTGGCCGCCGGTCTGTTCGTAGGCATCACGGCGGCTGCAGAAAAGCTGGCCACAGCCTGCGGAGAAGGCCGGATCGGTCCCCGCCCGCATTCGATCGATCGGCAGGTAACCCAGCAGCAGGAAATGCATCATCGGGATCATCCACTGCTCGGCCCAAGTGCCCATCTCCTGTTTTGGGAAGCCACTCAGAAGAGGAGCCTGGCTAGCTAGTTGCTGAGCGACGATACGCTGGATGGCGTCGGGGGTCATACGCACGTCGGCATCTAGAAAGAGAAGGAAATCGGTGGTTGCTCCTTGAGCTCCACGCCAGCATGCGTGCTGCTTCCCGTTCCATCCTTCTGGCAGTTTCCCCGCCTCGATCCTTCGGATCTGCGGGAAGTGCTGGGCGATACGATCGACAAGTTGCGGTGTACTGTCCTCGCTGGCATCGTCGACGACTACCGCTTCCCACTCGGGAAAATCG